>Ga0180438_10001003_pt1 | contig 51680 bp, 27 predicted proteins | sample SS_ome_12_FD_132455 | JGI IMG/M metagenome (GOLD analysis project Ga0180438, IMG submission 132455) | Hypersaline lake sediment archaeal communities from the Salton Sea, California, USA - SS_3_D_2 metaG | ecosystem: Environmental > Aquatic > Non-marine Saline and Alkaline > Hypersaline >...
ATGGTATCCGTTCATCGCCAGCCCGATCTGGCGAAGGTGGTTGCTACACTCCAGGCGACGGGCGGCGTCGCGCGCCCCCTGGACCGCCGGCAGCAGCATCGCCACCATGATGCCGATGATCGCGATGACCACGAGCAGCTCGATGAGCGAGACGCCCCGAGCGCGGGGCCATGTCGGGGCCGTCGGCTGCCTCCGCCCCGAAGAGGCAGCGCCGGACCCTCCGATCCGGACCTGCCGGGCTGGCCGTGGAAGCGACATGATCCGCTCCGCAGACGGCAGACAACCGCCGAAAAAGGGACCTGGTTTGTTTTGTGCAAAGCACCCTTCGGGCCGTTGAAGGCAAAACAAACCAGGTCCCCTTCTCGTTGCGGGGTGACTACTTCATTGTTTCGACAATCCGGCGAGAAGTCAACCGCTTCCGCCCAGATCAGCAAGAGCAACGAGAAAATGACCCGGCCTTTCTTGGCGGAAAGGCCCGAAGTGTGCTTCGCACGAAACGAGCCGGGTCCCTTCTTCCTCTGTTGGCTGCGCGTCACAGCGTTGCCAGCAGCTTCTCGACGGCGGCCCTGGTCGGGTCCACGGCCTTCCAGCAGCGCCCCTGCGAGGCCGGGAAGTCGGAGGCGTCGAGCCAGGACGGTTCCGGCAGGTAGATTTCACTGACGGCGAGAGATTCCAGCGAACCGGCCAACTCGGCGACGGCCGCGTCGTGAAGCGCGGCCCGGCCGATCGGCGCGGCGGGCAGGGTCTCTTCCGGGCCGGGCGGCGGCGCGGTTGGGGGCGCGGTGATGAGCTTCAGCGCGGTCGAGGGGTTCGTCGCGTTGTCGCGCACGAAACCGAAGTCGACCGCGTTGACCCATTGGTCGCGGTTGAAGTCGACGAAGTCGTCGAGCGGGGCCGGGTTGATGAAGGGGTTGTGCGGGTTGTCGCGCACGGCACCGGAATCGACGGCGTTGACCACGGCCATGCCGCCGAAGTTGCCCGTACCCGAGTCACCCAGGGCGTTGCCGAAGTAGAACACGGCGGGCACGGCCAGGCCCGTGTTCGACGTATCCAGCACGGTCACCTGGAGCCACTGCTTGGCCACGGCCTGGGTCGTGGGATCGGGGCTGGCTGTGTTGTAGTCGGGCCAGATTATCGTCACGCGGTCGGAGCCGTCCACGCCTTCACCCGGCCGCACGGTGATGTCTTCACCGGACGGCGTGGGGGCCAACGGCCAGGCCGCCGGGCTGTCGTCGTTGCCCATCCTGAACACGAAGTCGGCCGCGGTGAGGTCCTCGCCGTGGGCCAGACCGCCGATGTCGATCATGATGCCGTTGAGGCCCTTCGAGTAGCTCGTGTAGTTCTCGAACGTGGCGGTCTCGTTGGGCAAGAGGGCGAACTTGGCCGGGGCGATGGCATTGTCGTCGTACTCGTTGGCCGCGGGGTCGCCGCCGGCGTGGCCCGGGCTCTCGTCCCACTTCGAGTTGTTGTAGAAGACGTGCCGGGCGACGACCTCGGCGCTGGGCGCGTCGTCTTCCTGGATCGTGCCGACCCCCATGGCGTCGACGATCGGCTGGCTGGCGTGGTTCAGCCAGACGCGGAAGGTCTCGTCTCCCTCGGGGTCCTGGTCGCCGGCAACCCAGACGGTGACCGTCTGCGAAAGCTCCCCCGGGTCGAAGGTCACGGGCACCGCGGCGATGGGCAGATAGTCGCCGTCTTGGACCGTGGCCGTCTGGTCGGCCGTGCTGACCTCAACGGTCACCGGCAGGGCACTTTCGGCGGCCAGCGAGACGGTGAACGGGAAGGCCGTCAGACCCGCGTCTCCCTCGGGAAGGGCCACGTCGTCGATCGCGATCTCAGTATCGTCATTGAGTATCGCCGCAGTGGCGCGGACCGTGGGGCCGCCGCCGGCGAACGGCTGGCTGGCATTGCTCAGATCCACGTAGAACGTCTGGTGCGGCTCGATCTGCGTGTCGCCGAGCACTTCCACCGTGAGCGGTTTGGCCATCTCGCCGGGGTCGAACGTGAGCACGTAGCCGGAGAGCGGCACGTAGTCGAGGTCCGACGCCTCGGCCGTGCCGTCGGCCGTGTCGACCTGCAAGGTGACCGGCACGTCGGCGGGGACCGCGAGGCTGAGCGGGAAGCTCCACAGTGTGGTGCCCGTGTCACCCTCGATCTGTTCCAGCACGGCCTGATCCAGGGCGATGCGGGTGTCGTCGTTCAGTATCGTGCCCACGGCGTGGGGATCGGCCAGCACCGCCCCGGACGGGCCGGAGAGCCGAGCGAAGAAGTCCTCGCGGGCCTCGATGTCGACGTCGCCGTTGACCACCACGCTGACCTGCTCGACCATGTCGCCACCTGCCGGGAAGCTCACCGGCTGGCCGGCCAGCGGCACGTAGTCGCCGTCGGCGGTCGTGGCCGGGCCGTTCAGCGTGACGAACTCCGTGCCGTCGAAGGTGCTCAGCTCGACGTCGACCGGGCCATGGGTCCCCACCAGGCGGACGTCGAACGTGGCCAGCGTCGTGTTGGCGTCGCCCTCGATCACCTCGACGTCGTCGACGTACAGAAGCGGCTCCGCCTGGGCAAGGACGTCGGTCTTCAGCACGTAGGGACCGCCGCCGTCCTGTTCCGAGGCCACCTCGATGCGGTAGACCCCCGCGACCGGGGCCGTGTAGATCAGGCGCGCGTTCTTGCCGTCCTCGGTGTTGCCGTCGGAGGCGACGGAGGCGCCGGTCGAGTCGTAGAGGGTCAGGCCGGGGTCGAGGTCATTGAGCGGCGATCCGCTCGGGTCGTCGAGCGGGGTTTGGGTATAGGCCACGAGCACCTCGCCGGCCTGCAACGTGATTTCGTAGAGGTCGCCGTCGGAGGCCGCGGCCGCCGACGCGCCGCTCGGCGCGAAGCCGGCCGGGACGCCGTCGCCCCCGAGTCCGGCGATCATGTTGGTCACGGTGACCGGCATGCGCCTAAGCAAGGTCATCGTCGACTTGTCGTAGACGGCCAGCTCGTTCAGCCCCCCGAGGCCGGAGGTTTCGGCCACGAACAGCTCGTCGCCCATCACGGCCATCCCCTGTTCATTGCCCAGCGGGCTGGCCGGCTGCGAGGCCAGGACCGCACCGGTGGCCGGATCGAGACGATACAAGGTGTTGTTGGTCTGGGCCACGCCGTAGAGCACGCCCTCGGCGTCGTCGCCCGCGATGCCTTCCAGGCCGAGGACGCCGCTCGGGAAGGGGATCGACCGTTGGAAGCTGAAATCGAGGGCCGAGTAGACGTCGATTTCGGTCTCATCGCTATAGAAGAGCTCGCCGCCCAGGTAGGCCAGCCCGTAGCCCGCTGATGAGGAAGAGGCCGTGTGGCTGGCGACGGTGGCGCCGGTTTGGGCATCGAGCTGGTAGACGGCGTTGGTCCCAAAGAGGGCCCCGGCGTTAAACCAGAGATGGGTCCCGTCGAAAGCGAGGTTCAGCCCGAAGGGGTTGGTGGCGGGCGTTTGGGGGGCCGGGTAGGTGGTCAGCAGGGAGGCGTCGGCAGGGTCTATGGTCAGCACGCTCACCGGCGTGGGGTCCATCCAGTCGATGCCGAACAACAACGGCGTACCGCCGCCGCTGCCCAAGTACCCCAAAGCCGCCCCCACGCCGTCGAGACTCCGCACGGGCTGGGCCGGGTCGTCGGGTTCGTCGTTCGGCTCGCTGTCGAAGATCAGCCCCTCGGTAACCAGAAGACCGTACTCCCCCTCGGCCACCGAACTGAGCCGGAGCGTGTACACGCCGTCGGCCGGGACCTCGAAGTCGAGGATGGCCAGGTCGTAGTTCTCGGCGGCGACGCCCAGCGGGTCGGGCACGGCCGTGCGCACAGTCGTGCCGGCGGGGTCCAGCAGCTCCAAGAGCGACCCGGAGAAGTCGGCGCCCTCCTGCCCGGCCAGGACCACGTCGATCAGTTGGCCGGCTTTCCCGGTGAGGTCCAGGGTATAGACGTCGACGTCGGGAAGGTCCAGCGTCAACCCACTGCCGGTCGCTGCCCCCAGGCCGAAGAGGTGCCCGCCGACAACGGGCATCGAGTCTTGGACCGAGCCGTCGTCGGGGTCGAGCGTGTAGAGCAGGGCGGTGGTCGTGCTGTAGGCGTAGAGATCGGTGCCGTCGAAGGCCATTCCTTCGATGCCCGCCGCGGGCGCCGCCAGCGTGGCCAGCACCGTTCCGGCCGATTCCGGATCGAACTCGAGGATCTCGATGTCGGGCACGTAGACGAACTGCCGGCCGGCCCCGTCGCCGCCGACGGCGCCCGAGGTGACGGCGGTCAAGTGCGTGGCCTCGGGTCCCGCGTAGGTCATTCGGCGTCGGACCTCGACGCCGTCGTGGTTCAGAAAGATTGCGGGGTCGGTCGTCCGGGTGCCGGAGAGTTCGACGTCATCGAGGTTCCAGCCGGGATACGTGACCGAGCTATCGGTCGGTCCCATGCCCCAGCGGACGTAGACGGTCGGCTGCCCGTCGGCCACCGCGGAGACGTCGTGAGTCTGTTGCTGCCAAGCGCTGTCGGAGATCGCGCTGCCGGTGTGCTCCCAGACGGTGGTCCAGCTCGTGCCGTCGTTGCTGACCTGGACGTTGGCATGGTCCCAGCTTGCACTCTCCACGCCGAGCCAGCGATAGAACGAGAGGCTCACGTCGGTGTATTGGGAGGCGTCGATGGCTCCGGTCGTAGCGTAGTAGACCGGCATGTTGTTCGAGTAGTCCCCCGCGAGGTCGTAGCCGACCACGTTGTTGCCGGTGTAGCCGGAGCCGGGATCGGCATTGTGCGAGCCGCCGCCGGCCGGTTGTCCCCAGGCCCATTCCCCCTCGTAGCTCCAGCCCGGATCGCTGTCCATGGTGGCCGAGTAGAAGGTCTCGGTGGGGCCGAGCGGCAGCACGCGGTCGAACCCCAGGCCGTCGTAGCTCAGCCCGTCGGTCGTCTCCACCGACAGCACGGCCCCGGTGGCCGGATCGAGTCGGTACAGGGCCGTCGGGTCCACGTCGGAATTGACGTACAGCAAGGCCGAGCCGCCCTCGGCCATCGTCAGCCCGATCTGGCTGTGGTTGGGCGTCAGGGCGTCCGGGGCATCGAAGCTGTGGAGCACCAATCCGGAGGTGGGGTCGAGAAGGACGATCCGGCGGGTTTGTGCCTGCACTCCCCAGACGAGCGATTGGGGCGTGGACGGCAGGACGCTCCGCCCCACGACCCCGTAGCGGCCCGAGCCGAGGTCGAACAGGCTTTCGTCGATCGCCCGCGGCGCGGCCTCGGAGGTGTCGTCGAGCTCGGGCAGGTAGTTCTTGCCCATGCGGAGCTGGTAGGCTCCCCCGTCCGGTCCGGCCGAATGCGCGACGAGCACCTCGTACTGGCCGTCGGACGAAATGTCGCTCAGCGGCAGGCGGGCCGGTTCGCCCGGGGCCGGGGCCACGTACGGCCCCCCCACCCCGGCCAGCTCGATCGAGAGCGTCACGGCAGGATCGTCGGGCGTCACTTCGGCCCAGAGCGTCTCGCCTTCGTGGCCGAAGAGCGTATAGCCATCTTGGTCGCCGGCGTGGTTGATGAGCCCGCCTTGTGCCGCAGTCCGCGACATCAGGCTGCCCGTGGGGTTGAGCCGCTCGAACGGGCCGGCGCCCACCTGCACCACGTCGACGCCGAAGTGGACCACGAAGTCGTCGCCGAACGTGCCGTCGCCCGAGGGGAGCGGGAAGCTCGGTGCCCCGTCCAGGTCGTTGCCCACCAAGTCCTCGAAACGCCCGTCGCCGTGCAGCAGCGTGAGCGTGTAGTCATCTTCGGGCAGCCCCCAATAGCGCACCGTGAGCGTAGAGGTGACCGGGTCGTAGAGGAAATCCTCGTCGGCCGCGGTCCAGGGGCCACTCAGCGCGCCGATCAGCTCGACGTCGTCGGGCCCGAGGACGTCGGCCAGCTCCTCGTCGAAGGTGGCCGTGTAGAGGAGCTCTCCGCCGGGGAGCATGTTCAGCGTGTCGCCATCGAGGATCGAGCTGGTCTCGACCCGCGGCCCGAAGAGGTCGACCACGAGCGTGCCGGAGAACGGTTCCAGCGGAGTTCCTTGAACGTCCTCGATCGCCCCGACGGCAATGGTCAGCGTGTACTGGCCGTCACCCAGCGAAGGCAGGTCGAACGCGAGGGTGTCGCCGTCGACGGCCGTCACGGCGGAGGCCGTGTACGGACCACCGGGACCGGCAATCTCCAGGTCGGAGGCGTCCACCGTGGTCAGCAGAAGGAGGTCGTCGAAGTCGACGGTGAACTGCGTGGGGGCCGCGGCGAAGCGTTCACCGTCGGCCGGGTCGGTGGCCGCGACCTGGAAGGGCGGCAACGCGCCCGTTGCCCCCGCGACGTGGAGCACGTACTCGCCCGCCTCAGCCGCGGAGAGCACGCGCACGGTGTACGTGCCCGTCATCGCGGCAGTGTGCGCGACGTTCGCATTGCGCCCGTCGGGCGGGCTGTTGTCGTTGGAGGCGACCAGGTTGCCGTCGGGGTCGTACAGCTCCAGGGCCGGGTCGAGCAGGTTGACGAACTCGCCCGGACCGTCGGCCGGCGTGCTGGTGCTGATCGTGAGCTCGTCGCCGGCGTTGACTTCCACCCGGTAGTAGTCGCCGGGGTCGCCCATCATCGCCAGGGCGTTGGCCAGGTTCAGGCGCCCCTCCGAGACGCACTTGCCGGCCAGCGAGGGGATCTTGTCGCTGCTCTGGAGCAGGACCTGCTTGACCTGATCCAGCGTGGCGCCGGGGGCGTGGGCCATGAGCAGGGCCGTGGCCCCGGTCACGTGGGGCGTGGCCATCGAGGTGCCGTTCCAGGAGGCGTAGCCGTTGCCGGGCAGCGTGCTTAAGATCGCGCGGCCCGGCGCCCCGATGTCGACCGACGTGGTCCCGTAGTTGTACCACTGGTCGTCGTTGTGGTCCGTGGCCGTGACGGCGATCAGCCCGTCCAGGTCGTAATTCGAGGGGTAATGAGGCGTCACGTCGTTGTCCGTGCCGTCGTTGCCCGCGGCGGCCACGAACATGATCCCCTCGTCGTTGCTGGCCTGGATGGCGTCGTAGAGGGCCTGATCGTACCCGCCCCCGCCCCAACTGTTGTTGCTGGCCACGACGTTCACACCGTAGTCGCGCTTCATCATGGTCATGTACTGGACGCACTCGACGGCGGCCGACGTGGGCCCCGAGCCGCTGGAGCTCAAGAACTTCAGGGCCATGATCTGCACGTCCCAGTTCACGCCGGCCACGCCCTCACCGTTGTTCGCCTCAGCACCGATGGTCCCGGAGCAATGCGTTCCGTGGCCGTGGTCGTCCATGGGGTTCGTGTCGCCGTTGACCGCGTCGATGCCGTAGACATCGTCGACGTAGCCGTTGCCGTCGTCGTCCACTCCGGTCGTGCCGTCGCGCTCGGCCACGTTGAACCACATGTTGTCGTCCAGCTCGACGTGGGTGTAGTCCACGCCCGTGTCGATCACGGCGACCACCACGTCGCGAGAGCCGGTGAAGACGTCCCATGCCTCAGGGGCGTCGATGTCGGCGTCGGGGGTGCCGCCGCTCTGGCCCGTGTTGTGCATCGCCCACAGCTCGCCGAAGCGCGGATCAGTGGGGAACGTCTCCAGCGTGTGCACTAGGAAGTCCGGCTGGGCATAGAGCACGCCGGGCAGGGCGCTCCACGCGGCGGCGGCCCCGGGCACGTCGGCCTGCGGGTCGGGAAGCTCGATCACGGCGGCGTCGATCAGCGGCAACTGCTTGACGACCGTCCCCTTGTTCTGCGCGATTAGCTGCTTCCGGGCGTCGCCGGCCAGTGCCTCAGCGAAACGGACGATCAGACGGCCGGGCACGTACTCCGCCGCGGCTTCGGGCGCGGCGTCGGCGTGGCTCGTGTCGTGCGCCGTCGCAGACTTCGCCGGCGCCGGTGCGTTCGGCGCGACGTCTTGGGCCTGCGAGCCGGCCGCGGCGCCCGCGCCGGGGCTCGCGCCGGACAGGTAGCCCAGCGCCGCTTGGGCGCCCGAAAGCGCCTGGGCCGTGTCCAAGTCGTCGTTGGGCTCCGTATCGAAGTCGGCCTGGCGTGTAATCACCAGCCCGTAGTCGAGGTCCGCGGCCGCCACCCGGGCGACGTAAGTCCCGGTAACGGGGGCCAGGAAGTCGCTTATCACCTGGTCGAGGTTTCCGGCCACGATGCCCAGGGCGAGCGACGTGCCCCCGGGATCGTACAGCTCGAGCACGGCGATTGCGTCGCCCGCGGTCGTCAAAGCCAGCGTCGCACTCTGGCCCGCCGTGAGGTCGAAGGCGAAGAAGTCGCCGGCGGCCGCCGGGCCGAGGTAGTCCAGCTCCAGCGTCAGCTCCTCCGTGCCGCTGAGGTTGGTCACGTCCGAGGAAGGAGTGACCGTGAAGGTAATCATCCCGTCCGCCGCCAGTGCGGCCAGGTCCGCCTGCGCGATGACGAGCGAAGTCGATACCGGCTGCATCTGCAGACCGTCGTCGACGAAGAGGTCCACGGAGAAGACGCCCTCGGCGTCGAGCGTGAGATACTCGCTGGTCAGATCAAGATCGGCGATAGCCGAGACGTCCAGTGTGCCGTCGCCTTGCGGCGGGATGGCAGTGGGAAAGTCGTAAGTGAGCACGTTGGGCGAATAGACGTCGTTTTGGGTCTGGCTGTCGTGGAAGGCGCCGCCGGGATCGCTCGAGCCGAGCACGGCCGCCCGCGACGCCGTCCCGCCCGCCAGCGCGACGAATCCCGATTCGGCCAGCAGCTCGGCCGAGCCGACGTCGTCGTTGGAAGGGCCGTCGTGTGACTCCGCTTCCACCGCTGCATTGAGCACCAGTCGGGCCTCGTAGGCGCCCGTGGTGACGCCGTCGCCGCCCAGGGTGATCGTGTAGACGCCCGCCGTTGCCGCTTCGACGGTCTGGAGCACCGCGTCCTCGCCGGGCGCGCCGGCCGTGGCCGTTCCCAACGTCCCACCCGGGCCAACAAGCTCGACGGTCGGGCGCAGCGAGGCGTCCGGGTCGACGACCACGGTGACGGCCTGGCCGGCGTCCAGTGTGACGGTGTAGCTGTCGGTGTCGCCGGGGGTGCCGATCGCGCCGATCACCGGAGGATCGTAGATCAAGCTCCCCAGCGGATCCTTCGGCTCGAGCGGGACGGGATAGGGCGCCACGTCGACATCGGCCTCAAAGTGGACGACGAAGTCGCCGCCGGCCGCACCGTCGCCGGACTGGTTCGGCGGGATCGGCCAAGCGACCGGATCCCCGTCCAGGTCGTGCCCCACCGCGTCTTCAAACTGCCCGTCGCCGCTCAGCAGCGTGAGCGTGTACGAGTCCTCCGGGAGGCCGGCAAACTGGAGCGAAAGCGTAGACGTGCCCGGCTCGTAACCGAAGAGCACGGGGGCATGGGGCCCGCTGAGCTGTCCGAGAAGCTCCACGTCGGTCGATTCGAGCTGGGTGTCGTTGCGGAGCGTCTCGCTAAACGCGGCCGTGTAGACCAGGTCACCCGCCCCGAGGACGTCGTCTTCCTGGATCGACGAGGAAACCACCACCGGGGCCGTCAAGTCGGCGTAGAACTGCCAAACGGCCTCTTCCAGCAACGTGCCCTGGAGGTCTTGCACAACCTGCAGGGCGCCGCCGATCCTCGCCTCGTGCCAGCCCTCGGAGAGCCCGCCGGGCAACGTGAAAGTCACCGTGTCGTCGTCGACGGGCGCGACGTCTTGGGCGGGCACGCCGTCGATCGTGAGATCACCGGCGTCCAGCGAGTCGACTCGCACTTGGTCGTTGAAATCGACGGTTACCGTTGCCGGGTCGCCCGCCACGCGTTCGCCGTCGGCCGGGTCGGAGGCCACCACCTCGAACGGCGGCAGATCGCCGGTCGCCCCGCCGGCGTGCAAAACGTACTCGCCTTGCTCCCCCATGGAGAAGACGCGGACCCGGTAGATGCCGGTCAGCGAGGCCGTGTGCTCCAGCCGGGCGTTGTGCCCGTCCCCTGCGCCGTTGTCGTCCGAATCGACCATCGTGCCGGTCGGGTCGTACAGCTCGAAAGCGGGATCGAGCAGGTTGACGAACTCTCCGGGGCCGTCGGCGGGAGTGGTCGTTTGCAGTACGAGTGCGTCCCCCGCATTGACGCTCAAAGCATACCAGTCGCCCGAAGCGGACGTAGCCGCGCCGGCGCCGGAGGCGTCGCCGGGGGAACCGGCGGGGAACACGTCCGGAAGCGAGCCGCGGGGCACGGCTTCCCAGTAGGCCGAGTTCTCGACCGTGGGGTTCGTGGGGGCCCACGTGCCGCCGGCGGGAGAATGCACCACGATCAGCTCAGCGAGGAAGTTCTCCCATTGCGTGTCGGCGACGAAATCAAGGTCGTCGTTGTAAGTGCTGCTGAGCCCGTCGCCCACGCCGGGCAAATAGATCGACAACCCCGTGCCCACCATCCCCCCGGCGTATGCGTCCAGCACCGCGGTGGCCAGGGCGGCGCGGGTGTCGCCGGCGGCGGCGGCAATCGCGGGGTCCACGGCGGCGATCTCCACACGGCCCATGAAATCGTCCAGGTCGCGGAACGTATCGTAGGCGTAGCCTTGCGACGCGTCGCGTGCCGCCTGGACGGCGCTCCAATCCGACGCCGAGGCGGAGGTCAGCATCAGGTCGGCGAAGTCGTCCAGCGCGGCCGCCAGGGGCTCGGCTTGTGACACGTCCACTGCGGAGAGCGTGTAGAGGCCGTACCGTTGCTCGTAGGCGTCGATGACGTGGCCGGCCAAGGCCGCCGCGTCCATTCCCGGATCGGCCACCAGGTCGTCCAGGAAGTACTGGTATTCCCAGCCGTCTCCCGGTTCCGTCTCCTCGGAACCGACCATCACGTCGGCGTCGCCGCGCGCCTGGTAGGCGATCTCCGCCATGGCCATCAGGCAGGCGTCGTAGCCGAGCAGGTCCAGCGGAGCGACGCCGTCCAACACCGTGGCCAGGTCGGCCATGCTCAGGTCGTCGACGTCGGTATCGTCGAAGCAGACGCCGTAGAACCCGCCGCCGTGGTCCCAAAGCACCAAGCCGTAGTTGGACGCCGGATACGCGCTGATCGCCCAGTCGACGAAATCGATCACGCTGGACGGGTCGCCCATGTTCACTTCACCCAGGTCCGTGCCCCAGGCGGCGTCCGGCACGTCGCCCGGCGCCACCAGACCTCGCCGCGTGCCGGTCCAATCGCCGTAGCTCGTGTCGTACCCGGAAATGCGGTCGAACTGCACCACGACGTGTACGTCCTCGGTCGAGCCGATGGACGACATCTCGAGGAAGTCTTCGATTCCGGCGCTCTCGAGGTCGTTGTCGGCGTCGAGGTACACCATCAACGTCCAACCCGGTTCGACGGCCACCGCCCCCAGAACGGTCTCGGTCGGCGAAATCAGTTGTGCGCTATCGAAGTCGGTGCCCGCCCCGGTCTCGAAATCGGCGTCCCGGGCGACGACGAGGCTGTAATCCGTCGAGCCCACAGCAACCCGCGCGTAGTAGGTCGCCGTGGCCGGGGCCACGAAGTTGTTGATTACCCGGTCGAGGTCCCCGGCGCCGTTGGCCACGGCCAGCAGGTCGCTTCCCGCGCCGTACAGCTCGAGCACGGCGCCCTGGGCGCCGCCGGCGGCCAGGGCCAGCGTTGCGCTCTGGCCGGCGGTCAAGTCGAAACCATAAAAGTCGTCGCCGGGGTCGCCCACGCCGAGCACGGCCGCGCGCGCCGCCGCCCCTCCGGCGAGCGGGATGAACCCCGATTCCGCCAGCAGCTCGGCCGAGCCAACGTCGTCGTTGGCCGGGCCGTCGTGCGATTCGAGCTCCACGGCCGCGTTGAGCACCAGTTGGGCGGTGTAGCTGCCCGTGGTTCCGCCGCCGCTCACCGAGATCGTGTAGGTGCCGGGCGCCGCGGCCTCGACGGTTTGCAGCACCGCGTCTTCACCGGGCCCGCCGGACGTGGCGCTTCCCAGCGGCCCGCCCGGGCCCGAGAGCTCCACGGTCGGGCGCAGCGAGGCGTCCGGATCGACGACCACGCTGGCCGCTTGACCGGCGTCCAACTCGACGGTGAACTGGTCCACGTCGCCGCTGTAACTGATCGAGCCGGCGACCGAGGGGTCGTATATCAAGCCGCCCGCGGGCATCTTCGGTGCCAGCGGCGTGGGGTAGGGCACGGTGTCGAAGTCCAAGAAGAAGGTGCCGCTGTAGGAGAGCATGGGGTTCCCGTTGGCGTCTGTAAGCGCGCCGGCGGGCATCTCGAACGTGAACACGCCCTCGTCGGTCAACCCGTCGAGCGTGTAGACCACGATATTCGGCGCAGCCCCCGGCGCCGCGCCGGCGACCGATCCCTGGCTGGGGGCCACGTCGCCGGGGTCGATCGACGCGGGGTCGACGTCCTCGTTCAAATGCACCTCGAAGCCGGTAAACGGCAAGGACACGGCGCTGCCGTCGGCGGGGACCGTGTGGGTGACCTCCATGGGCAGCGTATCGTAGCGGAACTCGGCCGTCCAGGCCGACACCGGATCGTTGTCGCCGGCGCGCTCGACGGCCCCTTCGGCAATGTCCATCTGCTGCACCCCGTCGGCGCTCACGGGGCTCGTATAGTACGTAAATACTACTGTGTCCGCATCGCTGGCGGCCCAGTTGATCTCGTCGGCAGGGTAGGTCGAGTTGAGCGTCAGGTCGGCCGGGTCCACGCTGGCCGGGTCGTAGGGATCGGAGAAGTCGATCGCGAACTCCAGGGGCGGGGTGGTCACCACCTCGCCGGCGGCCGGGCTGCTGCCGGTGACCGACATCCCCAACCCGTCCAGCGCCGCATCCAGGTTCAAGCGATTGCCCGAGACGGTATAGCCGGCCAGGTCGGGCAGGGGATCGCCGGTGTCGAGCAGAATCTGCTTGATCTCGGCCAGCGAAGCGCCGGGTGCCCGCGCCATGAGGAACGCCGTGGCGCCGGCCACGTGGGGCGTGGCCATCGAGGTGCCGCTCTTGGTGCCGTAGCCGCCGCCGGGCACGGTGCTCAGGATGCTCACCCCGGGTGCCCCCAGGTCGACCGACGTCGCCCCGTAGTTCGAGAAGCCGGCCAGGTAGTCGTTGCGGTCGGTGGCCGCCACCGCGATGATCCCGTCGAGGTCGTAGCTGGCGGGGTAGAAAGGCACCAGGTCGTTGTCGTCGCCGATGCCGTCGAGCCCGCCGTTGCCCGCGGCGGCCAGGAACATGATCCCCTGGTCGTTGCTGGCCTGGATGGCGTCGTAGAGCGACTGGTCGTCGCCCCCGCCGCCCCAACTGTTGCTGCTGGCCACCACGTTGACGCCGTAATCCCGCTTCATCATGGTCATGTAGTCGATGCACTCGATGGCGGCCGAGGTGGGGCCGGACCCGCCGGAGTTGAGGAACTTCAGCGCCATGATCTGCACGTCCCAGTTCACCCCCGCCACGCCCACGGCGTTGTCCCCTTCGGCCCCGATAGTTCCGGCGCAATGCGTGCCGTGGCTGTGATCGTCCATGGGGTTGGTGTCGCCGTTGACCGCGTCGATGCCGTACAGGTCGTCGACGTATCCGTTGAGGTCGTCGTCCACGCCCGACGTGCCGTCGCGCTCCGCAACGTTGACCCACATGTTGTCGTTCAGATCCTCGTGGCCGTAATCCACGCCGGTGTCGATCACGGCGACCACCACGCTCGACGAGCCGGTGAAGGTGTCCCACGCCTCGGGGGCGTCGATGTCGGCGTCGGCCGTGCCGCCCGACTGGCCCGTATTGTGAAGCCCCCACAGCTCCCCGAATCGAGGGTCGTCGGGCACGGTCTGCAAGGTATGCACGATGTAGTCCGGCTCGGCATACATCACGGCGGGATGCGCGCTGAAGCGGGCCACCGCCTCCGCAATGTCGCTCCCCTCATCGAGCTGCACCACCGCTCCGTTGATGATCCCCAGTTGGCTGATCACGCTGCCGCCCAGCGCACTAACCGTTTGGGTGCTCGCCGCCGCGGCGGCCTCGTCGGCAAACCGCACGATGATCTGATCGGCCACCGCCGGGCCCTGCTCCAGGTTGACGGTCTGCAACGACGTGTTCGCGATCGCGCTCTCCGGCGTGCCCGACAGATCGCTGCTCGATGCGTACGACGCGGCGGGAAACGGGCCTAGCCCACCGTACAGGTCGATCGACAGGAGCCTCCGATCTTCGAGCTGCTCCAATCGAAGCCGCGCGGTCCTGCTCGTTGCCGAGGGCCGCGGCGTGTGGCGCATCGAGCCCCGGCGAAGCCTCGGCGATGCCGTCCGATGGGCCTTCCGTGTCCGCAGGGGATTCCACAAGTTCCGAGATCGCCTGTTGGTGCTCATTTCGCGGCTCCTGGGAGAGAGAACAACGCAGTCGTCGTGCTCGAACAAGCCGCACGGTCCTGAATCCGCGCGACAGACTCCTTGCGTGCAAGCGGCTTCAAGCAGAAGATCCACCCGACCGGCCGTAGACAAGAGGCTGCGGCCGGGCCCGCCGCCGGCAATACCCTGACAATGAGCATGAGTATACTGGGTTCTTGACCTGGTACAATCTTCCCAGACCGAAAAGTCCGGAAGAATCACGGGATTTTTCTGTCCCGTCCGTTTGGGGGTTGCTGGCTACCCGAAGGTCGCCGGGCACTCAGCGCGGACTCGCTGCCGCTACGATTATTCGTCCGCCACCGCGGAAGGTCGCCGGACCTGGCCGACGGCCCGATAGAGTGCGGGCAGGAAGAACAGATTCATCAAGGTGGAAGAGAAGAGTCCGCCGACGATCACGATCGCCAGCGGGTACTCGATTTCGTGCCCGGGCTTGTTACCCGCCACGATCAGCGGCAGGAGTGCCAGGGCGGCCGTCAGCGCGGTCATCAGGATGGGGGCCAGGCGCTCTTCGGCCCCGCGAATCGCCAGGCCGTCGCCGAACGGCACCCCCTCTTCCTCTTCGAGATGCCGGAAGTGGCTGATCATCATGATGCCGTTGCGAACGGCGATCCCCACCACCGTGACGAATCCGACCAGCGAGCCGAGCGACAGGCTGCCGCCCCCGAACCAGACGCCGAGCAGGCCGCCGATCAACGCGAACAGCAGGCTCAGCATCACCAGCATCACGAGCCGCCAGGCGCGAAACTCCGAGTAGAGCAAGACAATAATGCCGGCAAAGGCGATCGCCCCCATCAGCATGATTCGTCGGCGCGAGTCCTGCTGGGCCGCGTATTCGCCGAGGAACTCCGGGTGGTAGCCGCGGTCGAAGTCGACCCGGCGAACTCGGCTTTCGATCTCCCGAGCGACGTGGCCCAGGTCCCGGCCGCGCACGTTGCAGGTCACGTCGATCCGCCGCGACGCGCTTTCCCGCTTGATCGTGTTCGGCGCGGGCACGACCGCGACTTCCGCGACTTCGCCCAAGGGCACGTGGCCTCCGCTGGGCGTTTCGATGAGGCAGTCTCGCACGGCGGCCAGGTCGGACCTGACACGGGGCTCGCCCCACACGGCCACCTCGAACACCTTCTGCTCGCGGTAGACCTCGCCCACGGTGCGTCCTTGGATCAGCGTCGCGGCCGCGCGTCGCACGTCCCCGGCGCTGAGGCCGAACTGCTCGGCCACGGCCGGCTTGAGCCGGACGTCGACCTGGGGGATAAGGACCTGCTGCTCGACCTTCAGGTCGCTGGCGCCCTCGACGTCGGCGATCGCTTCCTTGACGCGGTAGGCGTGCTCTCGCAGCTTGTCCATGTTGTCGCCGTAGATCCGGACCACGATGCTCGCGCTGGCGCCGGTGAGCACTTCCTTGACCCGTTCGCGCAGATACGTCAGCAGGTCGCGGTAGAGCCCGGGATAGCCGTCGACGACTCGCTGGATTTCCGCGACCTTGGCCTCGTAGTCGACGTCGCGGTCGAGGCTGATCCAGAGTTCCGTGAAGTTGGGGCCGACCACCTCGTCGGCCACCTCGGCGCGGCCGACGTGGGAGCCGAAGTTGCGAACGCCGTCGATCGCCCTCAGCTCCTTGCTGGCCCGAACCGTGATCCGATCCATGGCCTCGATCGAGGTGCCGGGCTTCTCCACCCAGTGCATCAGGAAGTCGTACTCCTGGAATTTCGGCAGGAACTCCTCGCCCAAGTAGGGGACGGTCGCCAGCGTGGCGATCAACAGTCCGGCCAAGACCGTCGTCAGCCAGGCCGGCCGAGCAATCAGCGCGGGCAGCACGGCCCGGTACAGCCTCTTCAGGACCGTGCTGAGCGGAGATTCCCGGCGCCGGTCGGAACGCCCCGGGAGAAGCAGCAGGCACATCGCCGGCGTTACGCTGATGGCCACCAGCAGCGACGCGAAGATCGCCAGCACGTACGCCATGCCCAACGGCCGGAAGAACGAGCCGGCCAGACCCTCCAGGAAGAAGACCGGCATCACCACCAGCATCACGGTGAAGCTGCCGTAAACCACGGCACTGCGGACCTCGACCGATGCGTCCAAGACCACGCGAAACGCCGATCGCGGGTTGGCCGCCTCCCGGTTCAGGCGCAACCGCCGGACGATGTTCTCGACGTCGATGATGGCGTCGTCGACGACTTCGCCCAGCGCGATGATCAAGCCGGCCAGCACCATGGTGTTCATGGTGATGCCCGCTTCGCACAACACCAGCGCCGCAGCGACCAGCGACAGCGGAATCGCGGTCGTGCTGATCAGGGCCGTGCGCCAGTCGTACAGAAAGGCGACGAGGACCAGCACCACGAGCACGCAGCCGATCACCAGCGCGCGGCCCAGGTTGTCCAGCGACATCTCGATGAACGTGGCCGGGCGGAAGATGGTCGAGTCGATCCGCAGGCCCGCGAGCCCCGGCTTCATCTCCTCCAACGCGGCTTCCACGTGGCGCGTCACGTCCAGCGTATTGCCCGTCGGCTGTTTCTCGACGATCAAGAGCAGCCCGGGCACGTCGTTGATAATGGCGTCGCCGATGGGCGGCGGATGCCCCTCTCGCACGTCGGCCACGTCGCCCAGACGAAGCGGTGCCCCGTCGCGGAAGGCCACGACCGAGCGGGCCAGGTCTTCGGCCGTGACGATCGGCGAGACGTGGCGCACCGGCAGGCGCTGGTTCGGCGTGTCGACGAACCCGCCCCCGGAGACCATCGCCGCATCGCCGGCGGCCCGCTCGACGTCGGCAAGCGTCAGGTTGTGGGCCCGGAGTCGCTCCGGCTCGACGAGCACCTGGTACTGCCGGTCGCGCTGGCCCCAAATCGCCACGTTCGCCACGCCGGGAACGGCCATCAACCGCGGGCGGATGGTCCACCTGGCAAGCTCGCTCATCTCCATCTGCGAAAGCCTGTCGTTCCCCTGCTCGTCCTTTTTCGACCAGATGCCGATCTTCAGCACGCGGCTGGTCGACGACAACGGCGAGAGGATCACCGGCGGCCGGGCCACGGCGGGCAAACGAGACGCCTCGATGGCCAGGCGCTCGCCGACGAGCTGCCGGGCCTCCATCAGGTCCGTCCCATCCTGGAAAATCAGCACGATGGACGACAGCCCGAGAACGGATTTCGAGCGGATCGTCTTCAGGTCCGGTGTGCCGTTAAGCGCGTTTTCCAGCGGCACCGTGACCAGGCTCTCGACCTCTTCGGTGGACAGGCCGGGCGCCTCGGTCTGGATTTCGACCAGCGGGGGGGCGAACTCGGGAAAGACGTCGAGCGGCGCATTTCGCAGGTTGCGGTAACCCATCACCAACAGCGCAGCCGCCAGCGCCAGGATCAAGAATGGCTGCCGCAGCGATCCGGTAACGAGTGCGCGTAACACTGAGTTGCCTCGCGTGATTCCGGGAAAAAGGGGACGGGGCTGATTTGTGCGAAGCACCCTTCGGGCCGTTCCGGCAAATTAGCCCCGTCCCCTTTTTCCACTAGTGGCCGACTCCAAACTCGGTGCCGAACAGCTCCACCGCTCCGTCGGTCACGACCCGTGCCCCCGGCGCCGGACCCGCCGCGAGAACGGCATTCGCCCCGTCCACGCACTCTACCGAAACGCGGCGACGCACGAAGACGCGATCCTCGATCCGTTCGTAGACCCAAGCCCCGCCGAGCACGTCGTACACCACCGCGCTAAACGGCACGACCAGCTTCCGGGCGCGGCCCTGAACGGGAAGCGTCACCGAGACCTTCTGCCCGGGGACCAAGTGCCCGTCGTCGTTGGCCATTTCGTAGAACAGGTCGGCCGTCGTGGCGTTGGGGTTCGCCGACGGCGGCGCGGAGACGTACTTCGCCGACCGCGGCGGCACGGACGCTTCCTGTCCGTATTCCGCCACCGAGGCGGCCTGCGCAGTGTCGACGTCTCGGAAGTGCCCCACGTAGACGGGCACCCGCACCCACACGCGATCGATCTTGACCACGCTGAACAGCGGCTCGCCCGCGGTGACCGTTTCTCCCACGGCCGCTTCCACGCTTTGCAGGATCCCTCCGACCGGGGACTCGATCGTCCGGCTGGCCAGCTCGCCCGCTTGCTCGTCCAAATTGACCTCCGACAGGAACCGGAAGCGTGCCTCGGCGGTTTTCTGGGCGGCGAGTGCCAGCCTTAAGCTCGCCTCGGCTTCGTCGACGGACCGCTGGCTGCCCGCCTTGTCCCGCAGAAGCTGAACGGCGCGGTCGTAGGCGATCTGGGCGGCGTCGACGGCGACCTTGGCCGATTCGACCTCCTGCTCCGCTTCGATTTGGGCCCTGGCCACGTCGGCTCGGGTTTGGGCCACGCGGACCCGTTCGGCGGGGGTGAGCACGTCGCGCTCGGGGCTCAACAGCGGCTCGAACCGAAACAACGGCTGGCCCGCCGCCACGCTGCTGCCCGGCGCCGGAACCGCCGCACCCCCAGGCGCCGAGAGGGTTCCCGCAACGGGGGCCGACACGACGATCGTCCTGCCGGTGGGAACCACGACCTCGCCGCCCACGGTGCGTTTCCGCTGGACCTCGGCCAGCTCGACGTCGGCCAGTCGGATGCCGAGTCGCCCGACGGCCTCCTCCGCCAACGTAATGGTGTTGAGGCTTTCTTCGGTGACGTGATGCGCCACCTTGGCCGGTTCGACGCTCTTGGCAGCGGGGGGGGCGGACCGGCCGCAACCGACCGCCCAACCGAGCGCCATCACGAGAACGGTCATCGGGAATCGCGGTCTCACGGAACAGTCCTCCTCGCCTCCGGGTCGGGCACCGGAACGGCCTCAACTTCTTCCTTCTGGAGGGCGTCTACGGCATACAATCTTCGCCCTACGCCACGCTCGAGCTCCGCCACGGCGCGGCGAACCTGGGCAGCCGCCTCCAGCTCCCGCCCTCGCGCGGTGAAGAGCTGCCGCGTCGTTTCCAGGACCAAGAGTAGCGCGACGCCGTCTTCTTCCAGCGCGTGCCGGGCGCTCGCCACGGCGGCCTCGGCCTGGGGAACCGCACGGTCGCGCCACATCGCCAGGTCCTCCCGCGCTTGCAGGAGCCGCGTATGTGCCTGGCGCACGTCCAACGCGGCCGTGTCGCGGAGCCGGACGTACTGGCGGCGCAAACGCTCGGCCTCGGCCTCGGCCCGGGCCACGGCCCCCTGGTTCCGGTGAAAGATGGGCAGCGTGAGCTGCACGCCGGGGCCCGCCTCGAATCCCTTTGCGCCCCGGCTGTTGAGGTCCGGCAGGATCGCGGCCGCCTGGAAGACGTCGCGCCGCGCCACCGCGGCACGCTGCTCGGCGGCCCCCACCGCCAACTGGACCGCGCGCAGATCCGGCCGGGACGCAACGGCCTCGCGCACCAGGTCCTCGACGTGAAGGTCCACAAACGGCGGCGCCGGCGCCGGACTCGGCGTAAGAGAGAAGGTGCTAAGCTCGATCCCCAAGACGTAACGCAGGCGCTCGCGCGCGAGCTCCGCATTGCGGGCGGCCCGCGCCGCTTCGCCCCGGGCGAACAAGGCGTCCAGCCGGATTGCCGAAACGTCGAGTTCGGCCACGTCGCCGGCCTTCAGCTTGGCCTCCGCAATCCGCGCGATTTCGGCCCGAAGACGCGAGCTCTGCTCGGCGAGCTCCGACTGCTGGCCGGCGAGCTGCCAGTCGACGTACGCCAGGCGCACCTCACGCACGACGTCCAACCCGTCCTGCGCAAGCCGCTCGGCCACACGCGCCGATTCCAACTGCGCCGAGGCCACCCGGAGCGGGCGCAGCCACAGCACGTCCAGCGGGACCGAAAGGGCAAACTCCCACTCCTTGGGTCCGAGAGGAAAGAGCGTGCTTAGCTGCGGGTTGCGCAGCTCGGCGGCCTGGATCACGTCGGCCCGGGTGATCTCCAGATCGGCGAGCAGCTCCTGGTAGCCCGGGTGGTTCCACAACCCGACGGCAACCGCCTCCTCTTCCGAGAGCCCGTTTTCCCAGGAAACGAGGTCCGGAATCGCCACGTTGCCCGCCGGCTTCCTCGGCCCGAGGCTGTGCCCCGTTCGGGCAGCCACCTCTCCACCCACGTGCCCCCGCCCATAGTGCCCGGCACAGACGCAGCCGGACGCCGACGCCAGGCAGGCGACGTAAGCCAAGGCGCAGAAACAACTTCGGGCAGACATCCGACACACACGGTAAGGAAGATGACGGATTCGCCGACAAAGACGATCACTCTTCTTGTGTCGGTTATGCCGCCTGGCCGTTTGCAGCGATCCCCCGGACCTACTGCCTACAACGGTTGTGCCGGTCATGGGGGTTACGGGATCGGGGCCTGTTTTCGGCTCTCCGAGGCCGAAAACGGTCTGCGTCAAAGCCCTTGCAATGTCTCGAGGTCGCGTGTGGAATACTGGGGTCTCGACGACGAACCGCACCGCCGCCACCTCCCAGGCAGAAAGGAAACCCAACGGCATGGAAAACCCGCACCGCCCATCGGGGCGACCCGGCCGGCCGCCGAAGCAGGAGAACCTCAGCCGGGCGATCAACCTGGGATTCGAGAACCTGGCGGACCAGGCCGAGGACCAGGTGCGGTGGCTGGGAGGGGAGGCCGCGGGCGACGAGTGGCGCGTGCCGGTGCTCGAAGACGTGATCGCCGTGGATCGGGCCGAGCGCCGCTTGACCACGGCGGCCGGGCGCCCGGTCGGCCCGCACTGGGCGATCCTCGTGCTACACTACCTGGCCATCCGCGCCCGTCCGGAGGCGATGCCGCCGCGGGTGACGTTTGCCGACCTGCCCACGGCCCGGTCGTATGCCGGCGTGTACCAGGGCCGCGTGATCGCCCGGCTCTGCCGTACGGCCGGGCGTACCGTGGAGAAGCTCAGCGCCGCGGCCGAGTCGCTGGGGGCTCGCCGCGTTGAGACCGACGAGGGCGACCTCGTTTTCGACTTCGACCTCTTTCCGCGCCTTACACACCGCCTGATCTGGCACGCCCCCGACGACGAGTTCCCCGCCTCGGCCACGCTGCTGCTGCCGCCGAACATCGAGGAGTACCTTTGCTCCGAGGACATCGTGGTGCTCTCCGAGTGCCTCGTCGCCCGCCTCGGCGGCCGGCCGTTTTGAGGGAAGAGCCCGGACACCTCTCCGGTAGGACGGATTGCCCAATCCGTCCCAAAGCCTTCTGCAAGACCGTGGCTACCGGGCTCCCGGAGACGACGGGACGCCGGAGCCGGCTGCGGCGCCGCGCGGCACGGGAAGCGTCACGCACCGCAACGCCCCGTCGCGGGCGATCAGCTCCGAGGCGTCGATCCCCACGACCTTCCAGCCCGGCAGCAGGCGGCGGAAGGTCTGAAGCGCCGCGGCCTCTAGCTGCCGATCCGCGTCGCGGTAGGTAGGCATGAGCAGCGTGCCGCCCAGCAGAACGCCGTTGGTGTAGGTCCGCCGCCGGTCGTCGTCGCCCGGCGGCATGGGGACGCGAACCACGCGGAGCGGCCCCTCCGCCGTGCGCACGCCGGCGAGCAACGCGGCGTTTCGGTCCAGCAGCGCGGCGTTTTCCGGGTCCCGCTCACGCGAGCACCGGCCGACCACGACGGTGCGTGCGTCGGTGAAACAGGCAAACGTATCGACGTGCCCGGTGGGCTCGCGCCGGAGCGGCTCGAGTACCACGATGGTGCGGGCGCCGAAGACCGCCCCGAGGTAGCGCGTGACCGTCTCCGGTTCATAGCCGCGGGCGACGTTGGCGTTTACGGCCGTGGTGCTCATCAGCAGCAGCCCGCAACCGTTGCTCAGCAGGTTGCCCCCCTCGATCAGCATGGCGCTGGGAACGGCGGTGATTTCGAGCTGTCGGGCGATGCTCGCGGCCGCGGCGTCGTCGCGATCGCGCCGCTTGGTTCCCGACCGGCGCCGGTAGTCGAAGTCGAAGGCCCGGCGCGACCCGTCGCTCGCTTCCACGAAGACCGGCCCGAAGTCGCGGATCCAGATCGTGTCGGTGGGGGACTGAACCCATCGAACGCGGTCCTCCGCCACGCCGGCCCGGCGAAGCGCCGCGCGCACCGGCCCGGCCGCGTCGTCGTCGGCGACGATTGCCACCAGCCGGGCACGCGAAGCGATGGCCGGCACGAGCCGGCCGAAGGTCTTGGGGAAGTCGCGGGCCAGCCGGTCGGCCACCAGCGCCACGCCGGCGTGCCGCTCGAAATCGGCCCGGAGCCGGAACCCTGCGGCGCCGTCCGCCCCCTCGGCCGCGGGGTCGGCGACACCGAAAACCCCCGGTCCGACGTACTTCTCCGCCCGAAGAAGCTGCGCGAACCCCCCCCGCTCGGGCGGGACCGGCGGCGGGTCGGGCAGCCGCGGCGCGGTGACTTGCCCGGCCAGACACGCCGCCAAGCCGACGCACACAAGACAACCGCCCGGGTGAATCATCGCTCGCTCCCTGTGGCCGCGACCCACGCGGGCCGCCTCGCAAGTATATATCAGGGGTCAGGTCTTGACTTGTGATTTTTCGGGCGTGCTGGCTCGTTTACGCGCCAGCCGGCAGGATGCCCGAAAAGTCACAAGTCAAGACCTGACCCCAGTGACCCCAGTGGAACCGGAACCGCTCTTGACCCGCTCGGGCGACCCTGGTATTGAAGCCCCTCCTCATCTTGCGCTCTTCGTGAGTCTCTACCCAGCTCATCGGCAAAGGGGATCGTGTCGTGTCGTCCCTTCGCGGCGGTGTTTGCCTGCTGGCGGCGCTGGCCATGCTGGCGCCGAGCGCGGGCCGTGCCCAGGTCCGTATGCAGTTCCCCCCGGCTTCACCCGGTTCGCCCCCTGCCGAGCCGCTGCCGGGTCCGACGTCCGGCGGCGCGCCCATGGCCACGTTCGACGGAACGATCCAGGCGCCCCCGCCCAACTGGGACCCGTTTGCCACGCCCGGCACCCAGTCGCCGACGCTCTTTCCACAGGACCCCTACCTCTCCGGCGGCATGACCATGCCGCCCGGGTCCAGTCTGGCCACCATGCAGCGGCTCCTGGACGAGGTTCGGGTCGAGCACGTGTGGATGCCCGGCAACGGTTTCGAGGAGTTCGGGCTGCACGACGTCGAGGCGTCGGCCACCTTCGCCATTCCGTTCCTGCACAACACGCAGGAACCGCTGCTGGTCACGCCCGGGTTCGCGATCCACGCCTGGAACGGCCCGAAGATGACCGCCGCCCCTATCTCCCCCGACATGCCCGGCGAGGCGTTCGACGCCTGGCTCCAGGGCGCCTGGAACCCCAAGATCACCCCCTGGCTCAGCGGCGAGCTGGCCATGCGCGTCGGCGTCTACTCCGACTTCGACCAGGTCAAGAACGAGAGCCTTCGCTACACCGGCAAGGGGATGGTCCTGCTCTGCTTCTCGCCCAGCTTCAAGGTCAAGGCGGGCGTGTGGTACCTCGATCGCGTGAACATCAAGCTCCTGCCCGCCGGCGGGATCATCTGGGAGCCCAATCAAGACTGGCGTTTCAACATCCTCTTCCCCGACCCGAAAATCTCGCGGCGCCTGGCCAACTACGGCAACACCCAGTGGTGGCTCTACGCCCGCGGTGAGTACGGCGGCGGCTCGTGGACGGTTACCCGCCTGGTCAACCCCGGAAGCGTCGCCACGTTCGACGAGGTCGACTACAACGACATGCGTGTCTCGCTGGGGGTCGAGTTCGTCAACGAGTCATCGATAAGCGGGCTGTTGGAGGTGGGGTTGGCCTTCGAGCGCGAGCTTTACTACCGCCGCACCCCGCCCGGCCAGTTCGATCTGAACAGCATCGTGTTCCTCCGCGGCGGGCTGTCGTACTGACGCGCCCTGCTGGAAGGCCCCGAAGCATGCCTCCATTTGCGCTGCGACGCTTGTTGCCTCTCTGCCTTCTCGCGATGGGGTTCCTCTCTGCGCCGGCGTGGGGTCAGATGATACGCCAAATGCCGCCGGTCGACGCGGTGGGCCCGGCCACGCAGCCCGGCCGCTACCGGCCCCCTTCCCAGGCCGCGGGAACGCTCGCGCCCGCGAGCACGCTCCCCGCCGCAGTGTCCTATCCGCCCGCCGTGCCCTACCCCCCTGCGGTCTCTTATCCGCCCGCGCCGACCGAGTACCAGTCGCCCTGGGGCCCGGACTACGCGCCGGCCTACGTGCCGCCATACCCGCGTTATGCCGGCCCGGCACCCGCCGGGACCCCGAACGTCGTGCCCCCGCCTGTCGGCCAACCACCGCCCGGGCGCCCGCCCGTGGCCCAACCACCCGCCGGCCGGCTACCCATCGGCCCGGCGCCGCTCTGGCCGCCCCAGCCGACAGACCATCCTCCCGGCCCGGACCGCCTGGCCGTGTACCCCGGCTCGACCGCCGAGATGCTGCGCACCCCCAGCGGCGTGAGCCCCGCACAATTCACCGAGCCCCCGGCCGGCGTCGAAATCCCGGCCGACGTCCGCCCCGGCGCCTTCCAGAAGCTCGTCTTTTGCGAGACCTACCTGCCCAAGTGGGGCACCAACGGGTTCGGCATCAACGAGCTGGACCTCAAGGCGTATTTCGCGCTGCCCTGTCCCAAGCCGACCTCGCCGTTGTTGATCATCCCCGGCTTTGCCGTGCAGTACCTCGACGGCCCGCGCGGCGTCGATCTGGCCCCGCGGATCTACGCCGCCTATACCGAGTTTCGCTGGATGGGCCAGGTCCGGCCGCGCTTGGGCATCGAGCTGTCGATCACGCCCGGCGTGTTCAGCGACTTCGAGCAGGAGGCGGGCAAGGCATTCCGGCTGCCCGGCCATGCGGCCGCGGCCTGGACCTTCAACGACACCACCAAGATCGTCTTCGGCGCCGCGTACCTCGACCGGCCCGACATCGAGGTGATCCCCATCGGCGGCGTGATCTGGAAGCCGGACGAGGACTCCGAGTACGAGATGCTCTTCCCCCACCCCAAGCTGGCGCACCGCGTCTACTGGTTCGGCCAATACGGCCGGGACGTGCAGGACTGGCTCTACCTGGCCGCCGAGTTCGCCAGCGAGTCCTGGACCCTCTCCCACGCCGACGGCAGCATCGACGAGGCCGTGCTCCGCGACTACCGCCTGATCCTCGGCATGGAGCGCCGAGTCATCGGCGGCCTTGACGCCCGAATCGAGCTGGCCTACGCCTTCAACCGCGAGATCCGCTTCTACCGCAGCAACCAGACCAACTTCGACCCCGACGACACCGTCATGGTTCGGCTGAAGCTGCTCTACTGAGCGGAGCGGGAAGTGAAGGATCGAACATGAGCAAGCGGTCGACGAATCTTGGGATCAACCGGCGGCAGTTCGTGGCGGCCGCCACCTTGGCCGCGACCGCGGCGGCCGGCGACCGGGAGACTGCCGCGGGGCAAGCGGCCCCCGGCAGGGCGGACTCCGCCCCACGGCCCGACCGTGAAGGCACAAAGAAGGAGCCGGAAGGACCGAAAACACGGCTGCGGCTCCACGTGGTGGGAAGCGGCGTGCCGCCGCCCACGCGCACGCGCCACGGCAGCGCGTTCCTGCTGCAAGTGAACGGGGAGTACCTGATGGTCGACTGCGGGCCGGGCACCACCACGAAGATGGCGAAGATGGGGATCGGGCCGAAGAGCGTCAACCACGTCTTCCTGACCCACCATCACTTCGACCACAACGTCGACTTCCCCTGCTTCGCGCTGGTGCGGTGGGACCTGTGCCACGGAAGGGAGCCGCCGCTGCGGGTATACGGACCGCCGCCCACGCGATCGTTCGTCGAGCGGCTGATCGGCCCGCAGGGCGTGTTCTTTCCCGACGTCAACGCGCGGGTGAAGCACCCGGTCAGCGTGATGCTCTTCCGCGGGCGCGGCGGCGAGCCTCCCCGGCCGGCTCCGTGCTTCGAGGCGCGGGACGTCGACGCGGGGAACGTGGAACAGAGCGACGCCTGGAGCGTGACCGCCGCTCGCGTGCACCACGTCGAGCCCTGGCTGGTTTCGCTGGCTTACCGGTTCGACACGCCGCAGGGGAGCATCGTGTTCGCCGGCGACTGCGGCGACTGCCCCGAGCTGCGGGAGCTTGCCCGGGATGCCGACACGCTGGTGATCGCCTGCGTCTGCTTCGGGACCGCCGAGAAGTACCAGGGGATCATCAACGGCACGCAGGAAGTGGGCGCGATCGCCAAAGCGGCGGGCGTGCGCCGCGTCGTGCTGACGCACGCGCCGCCGGGGTTTGCCAGCCCGAGCGGAAAGGAGCGAGCGATCGGTCTGGTGGGCGAGATGTTCGGCGGCGAGGTCCTGTTCCCGGAGGAGCTGACCAGCGTGGATCTCTCGTGCTGAAGGACGAGATAAGAAAAGGGGACATTCTGCTTTTTGGGGAAAGTAGGATGTCCCCTTTTCCGTTCGGTCTCTTCTAATGGCCGCCGCAGCCGGGGCAGCCGCCGCCGGCGGGCTGGTTGGGGTTCTCGATGGCGAAGCCGCGGCCCATAGGGCCGTCGAGGAAGTCGATCTTGGTGCCGTCGAGGTGCAGGGCCATCTTCTTGCGCGTGACCAGGGCCACGCCGTGTTGCTCGTAGCGGGCGTCGAGCTGCGGGTCGTAGTCGGTCTGGAAGCCGAGCGAGTATTGCAAGCCCGAGCAACCCCCGCCCGCGATGCCCATGCGAAGCACTGCGTCGTCCTCGACCTTCTGGGCTTCCCGGTACCGTTTGATTTCGGTGGCCGCCGATTCGGTTAGCGTAATCGCCATGGGATGAGTCGCTCCTCGTTGTGTGGGGCCGACAGGCGAGCCGCCTGTCGCTACGTTGTGAATAGCGGTGCCTTCTGGCATTTTCAGACCTTATGATACCCCGCCGGCCGGCGGCTGGGTAGGCACACCTCGGGGTGGGGTCGGTCCCCACGGACGGGCCATCAGCCGAGGCTGCTCATCTTGCGGAGCCGGGCGGCCGTCTCGGCGACCAGCCGGACCGCGAAATCGACCTCTTCCTCGGTGCTGAACCGGCCCAGGCCGAAGCGGACACTGCTGCGCGTGGCTTCCTCGGAAAGCCCCAGGGCGCGGAGCACGTGGCTGGGCTCCGGGTCGGCCGAGGTGCAGGCGCTTCCGGTGCTCACGGCCAGGTCCTTCATGCTCAACAGCAACGCCTCGCCCTCGACGTTGGCCAGCGAGACGTTCAGATTGCCCGGCAAGCGCCACTCGGGCGGCACGAGAGCCGGGCCGTTCAGCGACAGGCCGCCGGCCGACTCGTCGAGGCCCGCCCAGAGCCGGTCGCGGAGGCGCCGGAGCCGGGCCGGCTCGTCGGGCATCTCTTCGAGGCACAGCTCGATTGCCCGGGCGAAGCCGACGATGCCCGGGACGTTGAGCGTGCCGCTGCGCAGTCCGGACTCCTGCCCGCCCCCCTCGATGATCGGCTCCAGGCGTACTCGCGGGCGGCGCCGCACGTAGAGCGCCCCGACGCCCTTCGGCCCGTAGAGCTTGTGGGCCGTGAAGCTCATCAGGTCCACTTGGAGCTTCTCGACGTCCACCGGGATTTTGCCCACGGCCTGGGTCGCGTCGGTGTGCAAGAGCACGCCCCGCTCGCGGCAGAGCCGGCCGACCCGGGCCAGCTCCTGGATCACGCCGATCTCGTTGTTCGCGAGCATCACGCTTACCAGCACCGTGTCGTCGCGCAGGGCCTCGGCCAGCCGGTCGATCTCCACGAAGCCGGCCCGGGGGTCGGGCGCGGGGACCACCGGCGCCAGCGTCACTTCCCAGCCGCGGCGTTTGAGCTTTTCGAGCGGGTCGAGCACCGAGGGGTGCTCGGTGGCCACGCTGACGAAGTGTCGGCCGCGGTCGGCGTAACGCTCGGCCGCGCCGCACAGCGCCAGGTTGTTGCTCTCGGTGGCGCCGCTGGTGAAGATGATCTCGCCGGGCCGGGCGCCGACTGCCGCGGCGATCGTCTTGCGCGCGCGGTCCGCGGCGTCCTTGGCCTCCCAGCCGAAGACGTGGGTGGTGCTCCCCGCGTTGCCGTAGGTCTCGCCAAAGAAGGGCAACATCGCCTCGACCACCCGGGGATCGACCCGCGTGGTGGCGTGGTTGTCCATGTAGACGGGGGTTCGGATCATTTACGGTCGCGCGAACAGCGCCCTCATACAAATCTCCGACCACGTCTCGAAACCCGTCATGTCGGCGAGGATCTCGTCGATGGGCCGGAAGCCGCAGTCGATGATCTCCGGCTCGTTGGGTTTCACGGCGGGCCGCTCGACGTCGAAGATATAGACGACGCCCAGGTGGACCTGGCCCACCTCGGTCTGGTCGTCGTTGATCATGCCGACACAGCGGGCGGTGTAGGGGGCGCCGATCTGCACTTCTTCGTCCAGCTCGCGGCGCATGCCCTCCTCGTAGGGGCTGCCCGAGCCGTTCGCCTCGGCGTCGGTGGCCGAGATGTGGCCGCCGATGCCCACGCTGTGCTTGCGGTGCAGCCGGCCCTCGCCCTGGCCCTTACCCCGGGTGTATTGAAGGACGGTCTGGCGTCCGTCGTCGGCGACATGCCGGAAGATCACGTAGGGGATGAGCTGCTTGTAGCCGGGATCGACCTCCACTTCGGCGCGCGGGCGATAGCTGGTGTGCTCGGGCGCGAGCAGCGTGTCGAGGTACCGGTCGACCTCGCCGCAGAAACCCTGGAAATACCCTAAGCTGCGAAACAGCTCCGTAGGCACGACCAGCACGCGTTCGGTCTTGACGTCGCTCAACGGTGTCTCCTTGTCTGGAAAAAGGGACCAGGTTTGTTTTTGCGAAGCACCCTCCGGGCCGTTCCGGAAGAATATACCTGGTCCCTTTTTCGGGTCTAAACGATCAACATCGCGTCGCCGTAGCTGTAGAATCGGTACTGCTCGCGAACGGCCTCGTCGTAGGCACGACGCATCAGCTCGTCGCCGCCGAAGGTGCGCACGAGCACCAGGAGCGTGGTCCGCGGCAGGTGGAAATTGGTCAACAGCGCGTCGACCGCCCGAAAATGGTAGGGCGGGCGGATGTACAGGCTCGTGCGCCCGGTGAAGGGGGCCAGCTCGCCCTCGGCCGCCGCGGTCTCCAGGAGCCGCACCGAAGTGGTGCCCACGGCCACCACGCGTCCGCCCCCGGCCCGGGCACGGTCGATCGCCTCGACCGTCTCGGGCCCGATGCTGCCCCACTCCGGGTCCATGACGTGCTCGGCGAGCGAGTCCGCCTTGATCGGGCGGAACGTGCCGGGGCCCACGTGGAGCGTCAGACGCACGACCACCACGCCCTGGGCCTCGAGCCGCGTAAGCAGCGGGCCCGTGAAGTGCAGCCCGGCCGTGGGGGCCGCCACGGCGCCGGGCCTCTCCGCGTAGACCGTTTGGTAGTGCTGCCGATCGGCCGGGACCATCTCCCCTTTGCGGATGTAGGGCGGCAGCGGCACCCGGCCGACCCGCTCGAGCAACTCGAAGGCCGGCTCGCGCGATCCGGGGCGCACCACCCAGGTGCCGTCGGGCCCGCGCGCGGCCGTTTCCAGCTCGCCGGCCTCGCGTCCCTCGGCGTCGAGCAGCGTGATCCTCTCGCCTGGTCCGAGCCGGCCCCGGGTCTTGCCCAGCACGCGCCAGAGCCCCTGCCCGTCGGTTTCGAGGAACAGCCCCTCCCAATGGCCGCCGGTCTTGGTGCGGCGTCCCACCAGCCGGGCGGGCACGACCCGGGTGTCGTTCAGCACCAGGCAGTCCCCCGGGCGGAGCAGCTCGGGCAGGTCGCGAACGTGCCGGTGGTCCCAGGAGCCGGACCGCCGATCCACGACCATCAGCCGGGCGTCGCTCCGCACCGCGGGCGGCTGCTGGGCGATCAGCTCCGCCGGCAGCTCGTAGTCGTACTGGGACGGCTCGCAAGTCATCGGGCGAGGGTCTTGGGGCGAGGGGCAGGGTTTACGTCGAGCGCTCCAGGCAGTATAAGCCCGGTCGTGCCTTCATGTTAGGGGACGGCCGAATGCCCCCCATCCGCATCGCGCTCTGCATCACGGACCTGGAGATCGGCGGGGCCGAACGCTGCCTGGCCGAGCTCGCCACGCGCCTGGACCGCGCCCGGTTCGAGCCGGTGGTCTACTGCCTCGCCCCCGAGCCGGCCGACGCGGAGCGGTCCTGCTTTGGGCCGCTGCGCGAGGCGGGCGTCCCGGTCCACTGCCTGGGCGGGCGCTCGCGGTGGCAGCTCTTCTGGATCGTGTTGCGTCTGGCGTGGCTGCTGCGGCGCCAGCGGGCCCAACTCGTCCAGACCATGCTCTTCCACGCCAACATCGTGGGCACCATGGCCGCCCGGCTGGCCCGGGTCCCGAAGGTGGTCGCCGGGCTTCGGGTCGCCGAGCGCGGGGCCGAGTGGCACGTGCGGTGGGAGTCGCGGCTCCGGGAGCGCGTGGATTGCCATGTGTGCGTCAGCCGCGACGTGGCTGACTTCGGCTGGGCCGAGATGCGGATTCCCAAGGAGAAGCTCGTGGTGATCCCAAACGGCGTCGATCTGGCCCGCTATCCGGCCTCGGAGCCGGCCAACCTCACGTCGCTGGGTATTTGGGCGGGGCGTCGCGTGGTCACGTTCGTCGGCCGGCTTGAGCGGCAGAAGGGCGTCCGGTGGCTGATCGAGTCAGCCCCGGATTGGCTCGACCGCGTGCCGGATTGTGACCTTCTGCTGGTGGGCAAGGGTCCGCTGGAGCCGGAGCTTAGGCGGCTTGCCGAGAAGCTGGGCATCCCCAGCCGGGTCCATTTCACCGGTTGGCGTCCCGACGTGCCCGAAATCCTCGCGGCCAGCGAGCTTCTGGTGCTGCCCTCCGAGTGGGAAGGGATGCCCAACGTGGTGCTCGAGGCCATGGCCAGCCGGCTGCCCGTGGTGGCCAGCGACGTGGAGGGCGTTCGCGAGCTGCTGGGCGAGGGGGCCAAGGTCCAGACGGTCCGCTTTGGCGAAGGCCGGGCCCTGGCCGACCGCCTGGTCCGGCTGCTGTCCGACCCGCGGCTCGCCGCCGAGCTGGGGGCCGCCAACCGCCGCCGCGTCGAGGAATCGTTCGGGATCGAACGCATGGTGGCGGCCTATGAGGACCTCTGGGAGTCGCTCGTGGGGCGCTAGCGCCGGAGGTTGACGGGCCCTTCTCCGGGCAAGTCTCCGTCTTCGAAGTACGACGGCCTTCCAAGGCCGTCGGCATTCCGCCCAAGCCTTCGATGGCCTTGGAAGGCCGTCGTACGAAGCGGTCTCCTGGGCGACATTCGCGGTGCCGTTCTCGACGCCGGAAAGCGCAATTCCCTGCGTGCCAAGCGGTTGCGCACGGGGGCAGGTTTGCGTTCGGGCGGCCCTGGAGAAATTTGGGTTGACGCCTGGGAAAAACCGGGTATGCTTGGAGGTTCGTGGGGCGTTGTGGGGAATCGTGGTGACTCATGCTCCTTACCGGGACCTTCCGCCGCTCGATCGACGACAAGCTTCGAGTGGCCATCCCCAAGCCGCTTCGGGCGGCCATGCAATGCCCCGAGGGCGGGGCCCTTTACGTGGCCCCGGGGACTGACCAATCGTTGGCCCTCTACACCGAGGAGGCATTCGCGAGCCTGGCGGAGCGAATCGCCCGGGTCCCGCCCACGCGAGCGGACGTGCGGGCGTATACGCGGCTGTTCTTTGCCCGGGCCCAACGGGTCGAGGTCGATGCCCAGGGCCGGGTGCGGATTCCCGCCGAGCTGGCCCAGCTCGCCGGCCTGGAGCGGGACGCCGTGCTCCTGGGGGTCCAAGACCATTTGGAGCTTTGGGCGGCCGGCCATTGGGACGCCTACCTGGCCCAGAAACAGCCCGACTACGACCGCGTGGCCGAAACCGCCCTGGGCGGGCCGCCCGCGGAGTGATTTTCCCGCCGGCACGAGGCATACCCAACGGATACCAAGCGCTGATCCTCCGATTGGGCGCCAAGCGTGGGGCCCATGACGCCGGTCATGGCCATCGCCCGGCGTCAAGGTCTGCCGGCCCGTGCGGCAGGCCGGGCTCCCACGGGCAGGGGGAAGGGAAGCCACCCCGCCGCGAAATGCGGGATCACTCGACGCCGTCGCTGCCGAGTCCACCGCAGACACTCATCTCACAAGGGCGCAAGGACGCTCCCGAGGTGAGTGCTTTTCCGTAGCACTTCAGCCGAGTGGCGAGAAGCTCTGTCCGACGGCCTTCCAAGGCCGTCGCCGCGCCATCTACGCCCTCGACGGCCTTGGAAGGCCGTCGTACGCTGTATGGGCGGCAAATTGCGTTTCTCCATCTTGCCTATCCTCGCGCCGCCGAGGAATCTCATCTTGCCGCGAGGCAAGGAACCTGCTATTAGCGCCCGCGATGACCACGCCCGGTTCGGCCCACGTCCCGGTCTTGCTCGACGAGGTGCTCGCCTGGCTCGATCCGCGGCCCGGACAGGTGCTGGTCGACGGCACGTTCGGCGGGGGCGGCCACGCCCGGGCCCTGCTCCAGCGGGTCGGTCCGCAAGGGCGGATCGTCGGGCTCGACCGCGACCCGGTGGCGATCGAGCGGGCCGCCGAGACCCTGGCCGGCACGCCGACAACCCTTGTCCACACCGACTTCCGCGACCTGCCCGAGGTGCTCGCACAACTCGATCTGACCACCGTTGACGGAGTGCTCTTGGACCTGGGCCTGTCGAGCGACCAGTTGGAGGACCCCCAGCGAGGCTTCAGCTTTTCGACCGAAGGGCCGCTCGACCTGCGGTTCGACCCAACCCGCGGCGAGCCCGCGTGGCGCCTTGTCAATCGCCTGGACGAAAAACGGCTCGCGCAACTTATCCACGAGTTCGGTGAGGAGCGATACAGCCGGCGGATCGCCCGCGCCGTGGGCCGCCGGCGCCGAGAAAAACCGATTAAGACCGCGGCCGAGCTGGCCGAGCTGGTGCGGCGGTGCGTGCCGCGATCGCCGTCGGCCCGGCGTCTGGACCCGGCCACGCGCACGTTCCAGGCCCTGCGGATCGCGGTCAACCACGAGCTGGAGTCGCTCGACGCGGCGCTCGCCCGGGTGCCCGATTGCCTGGCGCCCGGCGGCCGTTTTGCGGTGATCAGTTTCCATTCGTTGGAGGACCGGCGTGTGAAGCAAGCCTTTCGTGACGACGACCGGCTCGAGGTGCTCACGCGCAAACCAATACGTCCCCGTTCGGAAGAAGTGCAGAACAACCCCCGGGCCCGCAGCGCCAGGCTTCGCGTAGCGCAGCGGCTCGGACCTCATCCTTAGCGTGGCGCACGCTCCCAACGTGCCAAGGAGACGAACCATGGGCAAGGAAGCCAAACTCGGCGTTGCGTTTATCGTGTTTCTGCTGGTGACGTTTTGTGCTGTGCTCGTCTGGCGCCTGCGCGGGTCGTCGGACGAGGGCAGCGAGGCCGCCGCGACCGAGGAGGCATCGCCCGCCGCCGAAAGCCCGAACGACGCCGATCGGACCGACCGGACCGCCCACTCGGTGGCCAAGCCGGCCAACGCCACGTTGGTCGAGGCCACCTCGGGCGAGGCCCCGGCGGAGTCCCCCTTGCCCGTCGGCCAGTGGAACGTGGCCACCGACGAGGGCGCCGCGGCCCGGGCGGCCTCGGGCGACGTCGAGAACCCTCCGGCGCTGAGCTACATGCCGATGCCCCCCGCCCCGGAGCCGGCCAAGGTCCACGACCGCTATGGCGAGCAGGTCCCGCAGGTGGTCGAGCCGGCGCCCACGTGGCAGCAGGTTCCCGCCCCGACGCCCGATCCGGCGGCCGACCGCGGTGCCTATCCGCCCGGAGCCGATCGAGGATACCCCACGCTTCCCCCGGCCGACTCCGCTCAGCAGGACACGGGCGGGCTGCGATTGATCGAGCCGCCGCCGGCCCGAGAGGACTACGCCCCGGTGGATCGGCCGCTACCGGCGGTGCCGGTGGCGCAGAGTTCGCGGGGCTTCGGCCCGCCGCCCGTGGCCGAGCCCGCCCGAACCGAGGACGGCAAGTATACCGTGCAGCCCAACGACAGCTTCTGGGTGATCTCGCAGAGGCTCTACGGCACGGGCGCCTACTTCAAGGCGCTGGCCGAGCACAATCGCGACCGCTTCGAGGCGGGCGACCAGCTTGCCGTGGGCGACGTGATCTCGGCCCCCAGCCGCGAGGACCTCGAGGAGATTTACCCCGGGCTGTGTCCCAAGCCGGCCCATCGCGAGGTGCTCGAAAGCCGCCTCTCGAACGTCAGCAGCCAGCGGCCCTACGGCGGGCGGACCTACGTGGTGCAGGAGGGGGATTCTCTGTTCAACATCGCCCGGTACGAGCTGGGCAAGGCATCGCGCTGGGTCGAGATCTACGAGTTGAACCGCCACCTGATCGGCAGCGATCACGACTACCTGCCGCCGGGCGTGGAGCTGGTGCTGCCCAACGACGCACCGGCCGATCGCATGACCCGGCAGCCCGACGCCGGCTCGATCTACCGGCGGTAGCCAAGCCGCTCGAGCACGCCGCCATGAAGATCATCTCCGGCGGGCAAACGGGCGTGGATCGCGGGGCCCTCGACGCGGCGGTGGCGCTGGGCATCGAGCACGGCGGCTGGTGCCCTCTGGGACGGCTGGCCGAGGACGGGCGCATCCCCGACCGCTACCGGCTGCGCGAAACCGAGACCTCCGACTACCCCGAGCGGACCGAGCGCAACGTCCTCGATTCCGACGCCACGCTGATCCTCTGCCGCGGCCCCCTCTCGGGCGGCACGGAGCTGACTCGCCGCCTGGCCGAAGCCCACGGCCGGCCGTGCCGCGTCGTCGACCTGGAGGAAGCGCCCTCCATCGAGCCGATTCACCGCTGGCTCACCGAGCAGCGCGTTTCCGTGCTCAACGTGGCCGGCCCTCGCGAAAGCCAATCCCCCGGCATCGCCGCAGCCGCCCAGGAGTTCATCGAGCGGCTTCTCGCCGACGGGTCGTAAGCGTGTGTAGTGGGGGCACTCCGTGACGCCACATCTTAAGTCGCCTTCAGCCGCCACCGGGGACGGCAGAGTGTGCGCGGCCCGGAGGAAGCGTGTGTGCTCAAGGGCCTGGTGCGGCTTCCAAGAGGATGCACGAGGACACGCCGATCTCGTCGTCCAGCAGACCGTCACATCCTCCCTTGATGCGGACCCGCTGGCCCTCGGCAACGTCTTTCAGTCCGTCCTTCTCGCTCTCGGGGAAAGAGCAGTCGATCCGAAGCGGCTTGTCCTCCTTCTGCGCGCCCTCCAATTGGAGGTTTATGTTGCCGAACTCGTTTTCGACGATCTCGGCGACCACGCCCTCGACGAGCACTTGCTTCTGATAGTACTTCTCTTCGGCGGCGTCCTTGTCGGCGACGTACTCCGCGGCCATCTCTTGCGCAGTGACTTTGATCGCCGGGTCCGGACCCGTGGAGACAATCCGGCAGTGTGCCAGGTTGGCACCCATAGAGCCCTCCTCGTACTTGCCCAGCAGTGTGACCTCCTGGGTCACGGTCAGGTCGCGCGCGGCTTTGACCGCCTCCGGCGCAAGCCCACAGGCCACCGGGCCGACCTTGAAACCCGTGTCGGTTTCCTCGAAGACCCCTTTCAGCGTCAGCACGTCCTGGTCGAAAATGTTCTTTCCGGCCGCCGACCCCAACGTTCCCTTGATCTCAACCCACTTGTTGGCATACTTCTTGGCGGCGGCGTCCGCGTCGGTGTCGAACTCCTCGGCGAACTGAACGTCGGTTACCGAGAGGTCAGGTTCCGAGGGCGCCGCCGGGACGGGCTCGCCCTGCGCCGCGCCACCGGCCGGTTCGGGCGTGGACGGGCCGGGCTCGCCCTCGGGTTGCCCCCCGGGAGGGGGCTTCTTCTCGTCCCCGGGCTGACAGCCGGGCAAGACGAAGAAGACCCATGCCGTGGCCGCGAGCACGACAAACCAATTCCTGCAGTCTCGCCGGAACATAGTGCCCTCCTTTCCCGTGGGACAGCCGTTCGTGGCCCGGCCGTGCCGGCCGAAAGGCCCAAACGGCACAACCCTGAATGTATCACGGGCTGCGAGGAGTGCAAGCCGGAGTTCGGCGGCCCGATCCAAGCGCCGGCTCCTCGGTTTGCCGGTATTCGAGCCGGACCTTGACGACCGAAGCGGCCCCGGTACCGCTGCTCGCCGGATCACTTCGTGGGTCGGAACGGGCCAGCGGCGGCCGGTGTCTCGATCGAGGGACGGGTCCGTACGCGCCGAGGCGTGCAAGGTTGTCACGGGACTCTCGCGTGGCAGCGATTACGTAGCGCGGCCCCAAGAGAACACGTGATGCCCTACTGCCGCGGCAGTTCTTCCCGACTGGTGACCACCGTCACGTAGCAGACGGCGCACAAGTCGGTCCCCTCCCCCTTCGGCAGCCGGTAGACGAATCCCACGGCCGCCGGACCGGCGGCCAGCGCGGTGGCGGTGCCTTGGGAGAACGGCAGCTTGTCGGGCTGGCACGCGACGACGCGGGTCGGCGAGACCGTTTGAGGCGTGGCGTTTTCCGAGTGAAGCGTCACCATAAGGTCCTCCCGCGTCTCGCCTTGGACCATGGTGATGCTCGACGGGGAAACGCTCAAATAGCACCCCCCGGCGTGCTCGGTGTCCCACCTGTTGCTGAGCGGCTTGATGGGGTGCTCGAAGACGTGGAAAAGGGCGTGGGCCTTCAGACCCCGGTACTCGGCCGCGAGCAGCGAGCTTCCCAGCGAGACCCCGCGGACTTTGCCGGCAGACGCTTTGGCGTGGCCGTTGCCGCACTTGACGGTTGCCGCGCCGGTCACGTCGCGCGAGCGGCCGGTGCCGTCGTGGTAGATCACGCGAAAGTCCCGCTCGCGCCCCACCTCGACCGATTCGACCACGGGGCTGACTACCAGGCACGGCTCGCCGGGCGGCACGTTGCGGTAGATCAGCGTGTGGATCGTTTCGTCCCGCTTGTTGCGGTCGAGGAAGTCGCTGCAGTTGGTATGGAAGATCCGCGTGGCGCCGCAGTAGACCAGGTCGCGGCGGCCGTCGCCGTCCAGGTCGGCCAACACGACGTTTCCGTAGTCGACCGGGATCGACGTCTCGTGGTACACGAAGCGGAGCGACCCGGTGCCGTCGTTCTCGAACAGGCGGATCGTCGGCGTGTACTTGGCGTGGTAGTAGTTTTCTCCTTTCGGCCAGCGCCGGGCGCCCTCGAAACCGTCGGCGCGGCGGCGGGGCAGGTCGTAGGGCGGCGGAAGCAGCCGCTGCGAAGTGTGGCCGATGTGAACGACCTCGGGGTAGCCGTCGCCCGTGGTGTCGGCGGCCGCCACGCAGGAGGTCCTCTTGCAGCCGGCGCCGCCCCCGTTGAACTCCCAGCTCTTCCAGTGCCGGCCGTCGAAAGGCGGCTGCTGCGTCAGCGTGAAGAAGTCGTAGTGAATCCACTTTGGGCCGCCGTCGGGATTCCGCGGAGTCGTCCAATAGGGCCGGTCCCGGTTGCCCTGGAACCCCGAGTGCGAGCCCGAGAAGATCACGTCAACATGCCCGTCTCGGTTCAGGTCGGCCAGGTCGTAGGAGCCGTTGTCCATGCCGTCGTGTTCGGTGTTGTGCTGCTTCTCGCCGCCCAGGGTAGAGAAGAAGAAGGCGGGCTCGGCCTCGATCCGGCCGCGAAGGTTGCGGTGCCATTGGCTGAAACACTTGGTCGACGCGCGGTGCGTGCCGAACTGCTCGGTGTTGCCGCCGACCACGACGTCGGTCCAGCCGTCGCCGTCGAGATCGCCGGCGACCAGATCGCCCGCCCCCATGTTGTGCTCGAAGTGAAAGCCGCACGGCTGCCACTTCTGGCCGTCGAAGCTGAGGTAGAACTCCTCGCCCTTGCCGTAATAGCCGTACGTGTGCATCACGTCGTCGCGCCCGTCGCGGTTGAAGTCGCCCACGGCTATGTGGCCGCCGTCCCTGGAGACGTGCGTCGGCTCGAAGTGCCCCTTGCCGTCGTTGGTGAACACAATCATGCCCTTGCCGGAGATGACAAAGTCCGTGTCGCCGTCGGCGTCGTAGTCGAACGTCTGAAGCTCGCCGCACCAGCGTTCGTCCAGCCAGCGGCACTTGCCGTCGCCCGGTTTCCAGACGGGCCCCGCCGAGAACTTGATCTGTCCCGGCGCGGTCGCCGTGTTGAAGTAAACCATCACCCTGGCCGAGGACCTGCCATCCTCGGTCGGTCCCCACAGCTCGTTGAAATTGTCAATCACCCCGAAGAGCACGAGGTCGGGCTTGTCGTCTCCGTTGAGGTCCGCCGCCCGTAGTTCTCCACGGTAGATGCCCGGGATATCGTGCTCCATGTACACGAAACTGTGCGACGGCGTCGTGTCGGCAGGCTGTGCGGCCATGGGCGTATATGCCTGCACAATCAAGATCACCGCAGTGAGAAGTCGGACGAGCCGCAGCATGGTCGTCTCCTTTGTAAAGTGGACGGCAAAGGTGTCCACGCATCTGCCCAGCCAACCGTTTTCGCCCCACTCGGCTTTCATCTTGCCGACCCAGTACGAGATAAACAGGGCCTCGACGGTCCCAGGCAGGCGCGGGGGGCCCGTAGGAGGCGGCGGTGGACGAATGGCTCCTGAATCATCGTATTCTCCCCTGCGATTTGTGGGCACTCCCCGCGGACCCGTCGTTTGACGCGAGTCCTTGAAAACCAGAAGGTTACCGGCTTGTCTCCGTTCGCTAGTAAGCACACTCCGAACGCGGCTCGCGTGATCCAGTGTATGGGTCCAACGGCGTGTGTCACGTCCAGGTGAATTCGCGAGACTTCAGCGATCGTGTAGGATCACGGGGTTCAAGCGCGTGAATCTCGGTCGGAGCCGGCACAAGCGCCCCACGTCTCCACCGATACCGAACGCCACAAGCAGGAACTACTCGACGCTCGTCTCCGGGGGATCGACAAAGTCGTTGCTCAGGGCAACGGCTTTCTCCGCCGTCAGTTCACCGTCTTGGAGCCATATCCGGTAACGGGCCACCAGATCTTTGCCCTCTTCGATCTCGTACTTGAAGTACGACCCGAACCGGCCGTAGGTCCGTTCGTTGTACTCGGCCGGCTTGGGGTTATCCGGCCTGTCGAGGTAGACGACCGTGTAGCGGTTTTCGCCCAGCACAAAGCTCATGGCGTCCCAGGCCAGATCGAACGCGCTGGCGCGGGCCTGGCCCGGGTTGGTCTGGCCGTCGGGATGGATGAAGTAGGTCTGGCCGCCGGTTGTCTCGGCCACCTCCTGGTCGGCGCGGAACTGGAAGCCGGCGTGCGGGGCGTTGCCGTCCACCGTCACCTTGCCGCCCGTGGTGGCCAGGCGCGTGGTCCATTCGATCAGCGTCCCGCCGGGCACGATGAACGCGCACAGCTCGCGCCGCTCCTTGGCGAAGACCGTCTTGCCGCCGTGCCAATCGACGGCCACCTGGTGGCGTCCGAGCACGGGCCCGGCTTCCTGGGCCAGCAAGCCGGCGTGGGCCAGCCAGCTCGTGCCGCAGCCCCAGTTGCCGGCCCGGCCGCCCTCGTAGGTGATGTTGCAGTACCCGAAGAACAGTCCCCGGTGGTGCGTATACTTCCCGCCCGGCCCCTTGGTCACGAACCGCGTGCCGGCCGGGTCGTAGACGTGATGGAACACCTTGCAGGTCTCTTCAACGTTCTTCGGATCGGGGGGCTTGCACATGTAGCGCACCACGGGCCGGCCGGCGCAGCTCAGCTCCGCATACTCCTCGGGCTTGTCTTGCCAGGAGAAGGCCGGCCCGGTCGGCGCGTCGTCGGAGAACGTGGCCGAGAGCTTAAGCGACTCACCGGCAGCCAGCTTCGGCAGGATGAAGTGCAGCTCGCGCTTGCCTTGGGCCGAGTCGTTGATCAAGCCCGGCGCGGTCAACTGCGCGGGCAACCGCGTGCCGTCGTCGCCGGTCAGCGTGACCGACTTTGCCTCGTCCGGCACCTCGACCAGCACGCGGACCGGCGTGTTGGTCCGGTCGTGCTCGCCGGCCTTGACGCTGAGTTCGAGCGACTGGTCCGCTGCCGGCGCGTCGGCAACGCACAGCCAGCCGGCCAACAGGCAACCGACCGCGGCGCTGCTGAGCAATCTGTGAGTGGGATGCGCGTTCATTCCGTGCTCCTTTGGAAAGGGGAATAGGACTGCGATGCGATATTCATGACTGGCGGAAGCTCCGGGCGCAATAATGGGCGGCATGAACCGACATCGCGAAGAGGAACAGGATTGCGGATTACTGTTTGTATTCGGCCGTCTTCGGATCGTAGCGGAACAGCAGTGTCCTCAGCCGGCGACTGAAGCCTTCGGGGATCAAGGCGACTGCGACGTCGTGGACCGGGTCGTAGTCAAGCGAGCACTCGTGCGTGTAGCTTCCCTCGGGCAGGGCCACGTCGAGATGCTTCCACTCGTTCGTCTCGCAGTGGAAGACGTAGAGCTTATCGCGGTCGAGAAGCGCCAGCAGGGCGTCTTGCTTCGGCAGGTAGACGATCTCGCGCGCCGGCAGCGGTGTGATGCCCCGGAAGTCGATCTGCTCCCATTGGTCATTCGCGCCGAGGCCGCGGGCGTGTATCTGGAACCACGGCGGCTCGCCCTCCTCACCGCCACCCATTGTGTGGATCAGCCGATCGCGCTTGCTGTCGTAGACGATGGGCAGGAATTCGTAATGGTATCGCCCGGTGGGAGAAGTGTTCGGAAAGCTGTCATCGACGAGTTCCCACTTCATCTCGGTGCCGGCGACCGCGGCCTTGTAGAGGTCCGGCGCCGTACCGCCGGTGCTCGCGTAGACGCCGCCGGGCGTCGTGCAGAGGGCCAACCCCCAGCTCTGGCGGAACGGCCGACCGAAAATTGGACCGTGCATCCGCTTCTTCACCGGGTCGTAGACCCACGTCCAGTAGCCGTGCGTCTCGGTGTCGTAGATGAACGATTTGTCCGGATCGTCCGGCTCCAGGGCCAGCTCGACGCCGTCGTGGATCGTGGGCCGGGCACAATAGATCACCATCTTGCTGACCGGATCGTAGGCGTACCAGAGGTACGTGTGCTGGCTCCATGGCCGGCACCCGTAGCTGTAGCCCCAGGGCGAGCCGTTGCTCGATTCAAGATACGGCGGGAAGCACGGGTCGACGGCGATCGACCAGCGGTTGGTGGCGACGTTGTAGTGCGCCCAGTCGTTGCCGGAGTAGCCGCTGTGACCGCCGCCGTGGTAGATGATCTGTCCGGTCGTGGTCGCGATGCCGGTCGACCACGTCTTGCTCACGAGATAGCCCGGATACTCCACGTCGACGAACTGATTCACTGGCAGGTCGTCGAGAAATCTCTTCTGCGCGGCCGCGTCGGGCGCCGGGGCGTCGGCGAGCGAGTCGCGCTGGTCCGGGTACTTCCATCGCACGGTGCCGGGCGCATAGCCGGCGTGCTCGGCCGGCTCGCCGGTTGGATCGTACCGCAACGCGTAGGTCCGCCGCTCGTCGCCGAACGCGACCAGGAAGACGACGCCGTGCTTTCCACCGCCGGCCGCGGTTAGCCAGTTGTAACGCGACAATTCGAGCGTGTTGCCGACCGGCGTCCACACGTTCTCTTTCACGTCGTAGACCCACGTCTCCTTCGGTGCGCGGGTGGCCGAATGCGTGCGCGTGCCGGTCATTGCATCGGTGCCGACGGCGAGCACTTTTCCGCCGCTGGGGATGACGGCCGTCGCGGGCGCGAACATGGGCGGGGGCGAGGGGTCGGGCTCACGCAGCTCCCACCTGCGATCCCGGCAGTGATACACCCACGTGTCGTTCAGCGCCGCTCGCTGGTTGTAACCGCCGAACATCACGAGCACGTCACCGGCCGGGTCGTAGACGATGGGCGAAGTGCAGCGCAGGGGCGGCTCGACTGCCAGCCCCGCCCGCCGCCAAGTGTTTGTCTCACAGGAATAGAGCCAGGTGTGCGCGCCGCCGTCGAGGTTCAGTGCGTCGCCGCCGCCGAACAGCAGCAGCTCGTCGTTCACCGGATCGTAGGCGAGGCTGGCCCAGGCAAGCTGCTGGCAGGCGGTCGGACTGTCGTCAGGCTCCAGATCGGTCCAGGTGTTGGTCACCGGGTCCAGGGCGAAGGTGTGCCCGCCGGCGAAGAAGATCGCCCGCTCGCGTTTGCTGTCGTAGCAGACCTGGTTGAAGATCAGCAGCGGGCTGGGCCGGGCCACGCCGTCGAACTCGTGAAAGCTCACCTGGTTGAAGCTCTGGTTACCGACGCTCCGAAAAGCCGGCCCCTCGGCCGGGCCGCTCTGGCCGTAGATGACAAAGGGCGGATGCTTCCCGCCGCTCCACGCCTCGGCCTTTCCTGCGGGCAGGGCCTCGATCCACGTCGCTTCGAGAGGGTCGAAGCTCTCCAGCTCGTAGCGGAGATAACGGTTGCGTTCCGGTTTCTTCCCGCCGATACCCCACAGGTAGAGCCGGTCCGTCTTGGGCGCGTAGATCACCCGCGCACCCCACTTGCCGCCGGAGTCCTCCTCGGCGTGGACGAGTGTCCAAGTATTCGCGGCCAGCTCTGAATAGTGGTCGACCTTCGCAACCGCCGGCGGTTCCTTCTCCGCAGCGAGTGCGGGCAAGGCCAGCGCGAGCCAGACAACAACAGTCGTTGCTCGTTTCACGGTAGGACTCCTCACTTGCTCATGGTAGTCAACCGGGTGTGCATCGGCTACGGAGCCGAGCGCCGCAAGGCGCTCAGGGAACGTTCCTCCGTCCCGCGCGTGAACAGCACGTGCCTCATGCGGCGTGGTGCCTTCGATTCCGGTTCCACTCGGAATTGATTGCGACCCGAACTCACACGGCGCCGCAACGTCCGCTGGCGGCCGTTCTCTTCCCAGGCCAGCTCGAAGGTAGTCCCGCGGGGCGGCGTCGCGTCTTTCGACCGCACTTCAACCGTGTTCGAGCCGGGAGCCAAACGGGGCAGCGTGGCCCAATTGTGCTGGACGGCCGCACTCAACGCAAGATCCGAGATTGCGGCGCCTCCGACCAACTCGACTCGCACCCGGAAACGATAACGAGTAAAGGCACGCCGTGCATTCGGGTCAACCGGCTTGGTCGGGTAGAGATCGCCCAGCGGGACCCGGAACTGGTCGTCTCCCGCCAGCGCGGCGTGAAGCTTTTTCCAGGGTGCCTGCGTGTCCGTCCCCTGCAAAGAGATCTTCAGTTGACCGTCTTTGGCGACGGTCGTCCGCCCGGTGAACGTGCCGTTCAGGTAGGCGTACGGGCCGGCCATCTCTATTTCGACGACCGCCGGCTTCGCGGGATCCCGGGGCCGAAGAAAGCAGTTCTCTAAACTCACGTTCTCCGCCCGCGCCAGGTCCTGAAGCACCCCGGCATCCGAGAGCGCCGGCTTCCAGGTGTGCTCGCCCGATCCGTAATAGCGGTACGCGGTCCTGCCGCATAAGGTCCGGGCGTAGGGAACAATCTCGTCGAAGAACGGATTCATCCGGTCCTTGGCCCCGCAGAGGTGGCGAGGAGGATGAAAACGCTCGGCAATAAGCGGCGGCACGAACGAACCCGAGGCGTCCCAATCCAGACGAAGCGACTCGCCGGGCCGCAGCTCGATCCATGCCTGGTATCGGGACGGATTCGGCGGGCCGAGATCCCGCCACTCCTGCGCGGCCTCGGCAAAGAACGATGCGTCGTAGTGCCGGTAGGTGAGTGCGTAGGGTACTTCCTTCGATCCTTCCGGTTCGTCCAGAATCTCGGGCCCGCCGGCGCAGGGAAGAAACGGGGTGCCGGCGCGGCCTTCCTCACGTGCCTTGGTCGAAAGCGTCGGGTCCGCCTTCAATTCGTCCATGCTTGCGATGTGGCGGTCCGCTTCGCGCGTGCGAACGTAGAACCCGGCCGTCGTGCAGAAGGCGTGCCAGCCGTCGTCGTAGAACACTTCATACATGCCGTGGCCGGGAACGCCGATCACTCGTGCCTTGAGCCCCGCTGCCCGAGCGACGGCGGCGGCCGTCACGGCTTGCTGGGTGCAGAAAGAGTATCCGTACACGTTGATGAGCTTGGCGGCGTCGAACCGGTCGTCGTGGTTCTCGTTGCGCATCGGGTAGTGATACATGGTCCGGCGGACGAACTGCCAGACCGCGATCGCGCGGGCCTCCTCGTCCGGATGGCGGGCGCGGATACTGGCCCCCATGTGCGCCACGTCCAACCGGTCCACGGCCGCCTCGGTGGTCCAGTGCAACGCGACGGTCCTCGGCGGGGCCGCCTCGGCCGCCGTTGCGACCGGCGTGATCAGCAGGAGGCAGAGTATGGCCGAGACGCGTACTTTCATCGGAATGACGGATTGGGCAATCCGTCCTACAATTCTCTTCAACACGGGAGCTCACTTCACTCCGGCCGGCCGGGCGGCGGCGACCTTGCCGGCCAGCTCGAGCAGCCGGGCATCGCTGTTGAACTGGTTGGGGATCGACCAGTCGTTGACGAAGCCGAGTCCGCTCTTGCCACGCCACCACCAGGCGATGAACTCGCGGCTGCGCTGATCCAGGTAGTCGTTGACCCGCTGCGCCAGCTCGCCGTCGATCCTCTTTTCCTTAAGTGCCCGCTCCAAGTAGAGCACGGCCTCGCAAAGCTCGACGCCCTCACGGTACAACTCGAAGCGCTCGGTCGCCACGGGGCCGTCGGGGCCGGGGGCCAAGAGCGCCCGGGTCGAGGCGTTGTTCCCCCCGCCGGTGCCGCGGCCCGCGCCGAGGTTCATGAACCGGCCCTCGCGCTGCGGATCCTCGATCGGGAAATTCTCGGCGCCGAACTCGCCCACGCCGTCGTGGCCTCGCTCGATCGCTTCCTCGGGCAGGTGGCGGTAAACGATCAGCGGGGAACGGGCGAAATGGCGCGTGCGGGCGAGCGTGCACCAAACGCCCGGCCGCGGCTCCAAAAGCGCCGCGCAGCCGCGGTGGCTGAGGCGCCCTTCGCCCCAAACGACCAGCGACCAGGGCACCGGCATGGCCGTGCTCTCTTCGGTTCCCTTGAAAAACCCGCCCAGCGAGCCGTTGTGCGCGCTATAGGCCCACCGCCCGTCGGGCCAAAGCCGGTGGGCGACGTCGACGATCTCCGGCTTGGGCGAATAGCAGTAGCTGTTGTGCCCGAAGGCGGCCACGTCGAGCCAGCCGCGGGTCTCCAGCTTTTCCAGCGCCCGATCGATGACCGGCTTCCAGAACCGGTAACTCTCCTCGGTCCCTAGCGGCGGCTGGAACATCGGCTCGATTTCTCCCGTGGCAGGGTCGAGCAGCGAGACCGCGTCGGCGGGCCTCCTGCCCCGGTCGGGCTCGCCCCAGCAGTTCAATCGTAGGGGGAGCGGCTTCCCGCAGTGCTCCGCCACCAGGTCCAGGTACTTGTCGAAGAGCGAGAAATCGTAGGTAAACGACCCGTCTCGCTGCCGAATCCAGCGGACCATGGTCTCGGCGTTGCTCCCTTGGCCGTAGAAGTCGATGGTGAGATTGATCGGGACCCGGCGCGAGTTGACCTCGGCCAACAGCGAGAGCGACTTGCCCATCAGCTCGAAGTGCTCGTCCGACCAGAGGGGCACTCCGTAATGCCGGGCCAGCGAATCCGGCGAGGGGCAGATCAGGTGGTGCTGGCGGAAGTCCGCGGGGTCGGGCATGGTCCAGGGGCTGACGTTCAAGCGCAGGGGTGTTTGGGTGGGCGCAAGCCCCTCGGCCTCGATGGTGATCGTCCCCTCGTACTGGCCCGGCTCGGCGCCCGCCGGCGTGCGCACGGTGAACCACAGCGAGGCGACCGCGCCGCTTTGGAGCGTATCCCGGGCACCGCGCGGGGGCGGCACCTCGATCACGGGAACTCGGGCGGGGACCGCGTCGAGCAGCCCGTCAAAACGATGCGGCGGCACCCACGACTTGCCCGCCACCGCCGGCTCGGCATAGCGCGCCCGGACGGCCGAAGCGGGCAGCACGCCCCGGCCGCCACTTTGCTGCAAGTCGCTCACGGTAACCTTCAGCCCTTCGATCGCCCGATCCGAACTGACGGCCAGACGCCCGGAGAAGACGCTGTTGCGCGCGGCGTGGACGGTGACCGGCTTGAGCTGCTCGCCGGGGTCGCCGTAGCTGAAGGCGTCGATCATCTCGAAGGGGGCGACGTTCCAGACCTGGACGCCCTTCGGCCGCGAGATGTTCGGCGTGACACCCTCGGCCGAGCCGGCCAGCAGTTGTACACCGCGCAACGCCGCATAGGCCCAGAGACCGCGGACTGTGCGCATCCCGCCGACCGGTTTGCGCTTGGCCTTCAGCGCCCCCTCGTTGATCGGGGCGCGATGGATTTCCAGGGCCAGCACGTTGCCGCCCTTGCGGAGCAGGTCCCGCGGGAGGACCGTTTCGAGCTTCCGGTAGCGGCGCTGGAACCCCTCCGGGTTCTTCTCGACGTCGCGCAGGAAGCTGCCGTCGGGTTGGTGATAGAGGTCGTCGGGGTACCGCTCGGCCGGCGTGTCGGGCTTGACCGGTCCGGCCGGCACGTGACCGCGCGCGATCTCCCGGCCGTTGAGATACACGATCGCACCCCCGACGTACTCGACCGAGAGCTTCAAGTCGGCGACCTCGGGCGGATCATCCACCGCCACCTTCGCCCGGACGCAGATCAAGGAGTTGCCCGTGGCCGAGTGCCGGGCGCGGTCGTTGCCGCACGACCCGTTGGGCAGCCGCTCGACCGGCGCGCTCCTGCGGTCCCAGTCCGAGTCGTCGAAGTCGAGCTGGATCCAGTCGGACGGAGGCAGCGGCGACTGGGCCTCGGGCAACGGCCCGGGCTCCTTGGCCGTCGGGTCCAGGGCCGTGCGCAGCTCGCCCGAGGCGGTCACGACCACCGGCGTCTGAAAGACCATGAACGCTCGCAAGGGCGTGTCGCTGTTGAGCACAAGGGTCTCACCGCCGGTCTCGTCCGCGGGGGCGGAAGCCGTTTGCCCGAGGCCAATGGTTGTCAGGTTTGCCCACGCACAGAAGATTGCCGCGCTGATCATTCGTGTCATGTATTCGGCTCCTTTTTCTACGGTTGGCATAAGCCCATGCTCGAGGTGGTTGCCATCGGCGAGGATCACGTGGCCGGGGGTCTGCTACTTCAGGGCCCGTTGCAGCCGGACGATCCGATCGGCCACGGCCCGGCGGAGCGTGTTCAGCGAGCCGATCTCGGCGGCCTTGTCAGGGTCCAGCTCTTCCATGCCGTCAGCCGGCCACTTCATACCGCCCTGCGAGTAGGCGGTCCAATTCGGGATGATCGAGTCTTCAAGGGTCTTGAGAAAACCCGCGGCGGCCTCGGCCTCCGGCCGCGCCTGGCCGCGGCTCCGGGCCCGGGCAATCAGCTTTTCGAGCTTCCAGAGGTACTTCAGATCGTCGATGCCCTCGCGGCTCAATTCGTAGTCGACCGTATGGATGATCCTCGTGCCGTCGAGCTTGACGACGGAACCTTGATTTCCGCCGGTTCCCTCCAGGTTGTAGAACCACTCGACCTTGCCCGCCACGCCGGACTTGCTCATCTTCCAGAAGAAGAACCCGAACGGGAAACGGCCCTTGCCCGTGTTGACGAAGTAGGGAATGGCGCCGGTCCGTTGGGTTAGTTCCGTGATGAACTTGCCGTTGACCAGGCGGCGGCCCTCGTTGTGGCCGTCGATGCCGTCCCAGCCGTTGTTGAAGCCGGCATAGTTCATGCAGGGCGCCATGGCCATGACTTCCATGTAGCCGTTCATGTCGCTGGTCGTGCAAATCTCCGGCACCTCCTCAAAGGCGAACCTGGCGAGTTTTCCGGCGTACTCGACGCCCTTGAGCCCCTTATTGGTGAACTCGTCGCCGATGCTGAAAATGACCGGCACGTCATGTTTCTCCGTTTCTGCGTGGAGCTTTCTCATCACTTCGATGTACTTCTGCTGGAAACGTTTGCTGTCGACGGGTCCGTAGCCGGTCAGTCCCGAGAGCGACAGGTTCATCGGCGCGGCGAACATCAGCGGCTTGACGAAGCCGGCCTCGAGGTACTCCTCAATGAAGGTGCCCAGTTGGCTCGTATCGTCGTCGCTGATCGGCAGATGGAAGCCATACAGGGGACCGACGTTGGTCATGCCGTGCTCGCGCATGTCCCTGAGGGTGGCGCGGAGCGTTTCGATGCTTCCCGGCCAGGCGTAATGCCAGCCCAGGCAATAAGGTGGCTCCTCCAACTCGATCGGCAAGACCTCCAGGCTGACCAGGATCTCGCCGATCGGCTTGCCCGCGCTGGTTACCGTCACGCGACCTCGGTAAGTACCCGGTTTGCTTTTCGGCGGAACTGCGACCGTCACCCAGAACAATTCCCTGCTCCAGGCCGGCATGTTCCACGTGTGCCCGAGCTCGTAGAGCATTTTGTTGGCGCCGAATCCCCCTTCGGCCGACCGCACCGCGACGTTCTCGGCGGGGATGACACCGCCCGGACCGGCCAGCGCACCGCCTCGGATCATCACGTCGGTGATGCGCTCCTTCGGTTGAAGCGCGAAGCTGAACGGCTCGTACTCTCCCGGCGATCCGAAAATCGAGACGGCGTTCGTCTTCCGCCCACCCAAGACCGTTTCTTCACCAACGATTTGTCTGCCCGTGCAATCGGTGACGTAGAGGTCCACGTCGGCGGCCCACGCCACCGGGGACATAACGATCACGAGCAGGATTGAATAGGACTGTCTCATGCGAATCCTCCTTTCGCTCCGCTGGTTCATCGCGTCAACGGCAACGGGCCATCTGCCCCAAACCACTCGGGACGTCCGGATCAGTCATCGAGTTTGCCGCCGACCGGCACCAGCTCTGCGTCGTCCAACCAGATGGTGCCTTCTCCGGTCACGTATACATAGACCATATAGCTGTCGGCATCCGGCTGAAGCGTTCCTTTCAGCACCACCCGTTGCCACTCGGCTCCGATGCGGCCGCGGAAAGTGCCATGGGCCCCGCCTTCAAAGTTGAGAAAGAGCTGATTGTCGCCTTCCCCCTTGGCCCAAATCCTGAACTCGTACTCCGTGGCGCCCGGAACGACGGGCAGCTTGGGCGTGTTGATTCCGATGCGCCCCTTGTCGCCGAGACACTTCACGCGCGCCGAGTACTTGCCCGATCGGACGTACTCGGGCCGGTCCTCCCAACGGTTTTCGTAGTCGCCTCCCCAACTCCAACCGCCCCACCACAGCCAGCGGGACCGGTTCGGCCGCGAGTTCCTGTTGATGTCCTCGAAACCGTTGTTCTGGATGAAATTCAGAGGCGGGTTGGTTACGGAAAGCATCGAGGGCTGAAACGTACCGGCCAGTCGCGCTTCGAGCATTTCTCGTTTTCTTCGGTAGTGGCTCTCGCTCATCATGCCGGCCGCCTTGAGCCGGTCAATGTCCTTGAGAGCCTCAAGGATGCGCTCTTTCGGCCAGAGCTTCTTCGTCAGCTCATCTTTGGTCTCGGCGGCTCCCAGCTCCATCGTCGCCAAGAGGACGAACAGGGTGGTCACCACAAGCCGTCTCGTAACACGTGTGATCGTGACTCGCATGACGTACCTCCTCACCAAGCTTCGTCGTATAGATCGTTCCAGTTTACGGTGCGAACGCTTCCGCCGCAAACGTCTTGGCGATCCGCAGCAATCGGTTGTTGACCACGTCCCCGACGTAGATGGTGTCGTCGGATGCGTCCACGCTGTTGGGCCAACCCAACGGGATGCCCTCCGTGGGCACGAGGTCGCCTTTCAGGCCGCCCATGGAATCACGGTTCCCATAGGTCCCAAAACGCAGTATTTCGTTGACGTCCGTGAAGTCGCTCAACTCAAACGTCACCTGCCACGTCTTGCTGGATTCGTTGAACGTCAGGGTCGGCTTCCTCACCCAGTCCAGGGCAGCCGCTTCGCGTGCCGCCACCAGGACGAGAAACGCCGTGCAAACCACCTTCGTCATGGTCCCTGTTCTCCTCTCGATCGGTCAGGCTGTTGCTTCAACATCTGCCTCTTGTTCAACTGGCTGGGGCACGGGACAGTTTCAATGTCTTCGGGTCGACGCGCAAAACGTAGGTTTGCCGGCCGCCCGACATACACCATACCAGGCCGCGACTCGCGTCGTGGATCATTGCGACCGGCCCTTCGACGCGGCCGGTCGGGTGAATGTTCGTGAGCACCCAGCGGTTGGCGGCCGGATCCCAGGCGACCTGCCGGGCCGAGTCGCCCTTGCCGTGGAAGTCCTTGCTCAGCACCAGGTCGGCCTCGGGCAAGAAGACCATCTCGCGCAGGTAGGTCGTGGCCTTGCCGATGGTCTCCATGTTCGCCGGGTTCATCGGCTCGGCCGTCCACTTATCCAGGTCGAGCTTCCACACCTGCCCGTCGGCTTCCCTCCAACCCAAGGTGGCGAACAGCCACATCACGTTGCGTTTGGGGTCCCAGCAGACGCCGTTCTTGTCGGGGCCGAGATAGCCCGGCAGCTTGCCGGTCACCTCCGCGGGGGTGTATTTCATCGTTCGGGCATCGAACGTGCCGAAGAAGCCCTCGGCCCAGACCAGGATGCCTTTGGGCGTGGTAAACAGGTTCATCGTGTAGTGCGACGTGCGGAACGGCTGCTCCGTGCTCATCGTCCAGCGGCCCGTGTCCGGATCGAACACGCCGGTGCCGCCGTAAGTCGCCGCCACAACCTTCCCGCTGAGCGGGTCGTAGGCGTAGTTGTGATAGGTGTGGTTCTTGCAGTCGGGCCGGTCGTGGAAGGTCCGCCCCTTAGCCGGCGGAATCTCCGCGACGAAGGGGATGCTCCAGCGATTCAGGGCGGGGTGATAGGTGTGGATCGCGTTGGACGGGTCGGACATGTGCCCGCCGGTCCAGTAGTAGATGCGATCACGGTCAGCGTCGTAAACTGCCGTCCCCCACTCGCTCTGGGGCACGTGGCGCGGGGCGCGGGGCACCTCGACCCAGGTATTGGCCGGCAGCCCGGCGAGCCATGCGCCCACTGCCGACCGGTCGCCCGGCTCCGCCTGATCGTACCACGCCGGGTCGTAGACGAAGTTCGTCTTGTCCTTGTCCCAGGTGACGGCCCGGCTGAGGAAGTCGTCGGGGGGCCGGCCGAGCTTCGCGGTCGCTTCGGCGTCGGTTTTCGAGGCGTCGATGCGCACGGCCCACGTGCCGCCCTCAGCGTGGTGAGGCCAGCCATGGGTGTTGCTCAGGGCGACGATGGTGTCGTCGGGCCCGGCGGCCGCCAGCCCGGGCGCGTTGGGCATGTTGAAGCCGAGCTGCCCGGCCGGCGCAACGGCCAGCTCCCAGCGGTTGGTCTTCACGTCGTAGAGCCAGACGTCGGCCGGCAGTGCTTCCACTCGCCCGGAGAAGTAGACGAAACGTTCGTTGATAGTCTGCCCGCCCACCAGAGCGAGCTTCTTCGCCTTCGGCAGGTAGAGCAGCGCCGCGCCTGCGCGCGGGGCGGGAGCGACGGCAGGGAACTTCCGCGTCCACGAGCGGTCCGATGGATCGTAGACCCACGTGTCGTTGAGCATCCCGTCGAACCGGTCGCCACCGAAGAGCACGACCAGCTTGGTGGCCCGGTCGTAGCAGACGGCCGGGTTCGCACGCGGCAGCGGCACG
>Ga0180438_10001005_pt1 | contig 51639 bp, 55 predicted proteins | sample SS_ome_12_FD_132455 | JGI IMG/M metagenome (GOLD analysis project Ga0180438, IMG submission 132455) | Hypersaline lake sediment archaeal communities from the Salton Sea, California, USA - SS_3_D_2 metaG | ecosystem: Environmental > Aquatic > Non-marine Saline and Alkaline > Hypersaline >...
ATCATCCCGTGTCACATTAAACTCTCTAAAACAGGCAGACTTGAAAGTGTCAGGAGTTCTAGTATCGACTCTTACTGGACCAACGGGCCAGTATCCATAACTGAATACAGGAAAACCAATCCGCTGAAGTTCGGGGGTATCCCGATGAGCTCCCCAAATCACAATTCCTCCAAGCATACATGCAGTTGCTTCGATGACAATGAGGTCCCCGATACATCCCTCATCATATCGACCCGAGTTGTCCACAACAAGAATATCTCCCGTTTCTGAATCGTTCATCGCTTCCAGAAATACATCCACACTCCCAAAATGACGGACTGGAGCAGCTGCACCTCCGATGCGGCTATCAGGTAGCACGGGATGGATTCCTGAGGGGGCTGCATTGAATGATACTCCCAATCGCACGCAGGCATCAGCCACTAGAGGAGTTGAGAGTTTCAAGAATCGTTCTGCAATCTCTCTATTATCCATTTCAAATCAATACCAGTTTATACAAAACTTGTGTCTTAATCTTTCTACCGTACTATGTCTGGTGACATGGTTCCTCTGACAAATACTCGAGCAGATTCAAATGTCACATTTTTCGGATGGGAGATTGCACAAGTCATATAACGAAGACCTGTCTAGCGGCCATTGTCTTCAGGATAAGGAGGCTCATGTTTGAGCGAGCATAAGAAACTATACGATTCAGTCTTTAATTTGATAGAGCATCATGACAAATGGATGCAGACCACACTCAACCTAATAGCTAGTGAGAACGTCAGTTCTCCAGCAGTGCGCTCTGCAATAGTCTGTGACTTTAGAGATCGGTATGCAGAGGGATGGCCGGGAGAACGGGTTTACGCAGGTTGTAAGTACATAGATGAGGTGGAACTCATCACAATAGACCTTGCAAAGAAGTTGTTCAATGCAGAGTTTGCCGATGTCAGACCAATCTCAGGGGTGGTGGCAAACCTTGCCATGTACACAGCAGCCATGGAACCGATGGAGAGAATGATGGCTCTGTCCATCGCTCATGGGGGGCATATCTCTCATGCACGGAAAGATCTTGGGGGGACTGCTGGCCAGATACGGGGACACAAAGTACGAAACTGGGTCTTCGATGACACAGAGTTCAACATCGATGTTGATGCCAGCATGAAACTCATCAGAGACCTTCAGGAGAAGGGTGATGAGATAAAGTTCCTCCTCTTTGGAGGAAGTGTGTTTCCGTTCCCACATCCTGTCAAGGAGTTTCGGGAGATAGCAGATGAGTATGGGATGACCATCGGCTATGACTCGGCGCATGTCTCGGGGCTTATCGCTGCTGGGTTTTTCCAGGACCCACTGAGGGAGGGCGCAGACATGATGACCGCATCCACCCATAAGACAATGCCTGGTCCGCAACATGGAATCATATTAGCAAAAGAGATGTTCGCTGATGCAATCAAGAGAGCATCATTTCCAGGTCTCTTGAGCAACCACCATTTACACAATGTGGCGGGTCTTGCAGTTGTCCTTGCTGAGATGACAGAGTTTGGAGTCGACTATAGTAAACAGATAATGAAGAACGCGAAGGCATTGGCTCAGTCACTCCACGAGAGAGGATGGCAGGTTATAGCTGAACATAAGGGCTTTACAGAGTCGCATGTCATCTTGGTTGATGTCACTGAAACACCCTTGAAGGATGGAGCCACAGTTGAAGAAACCCTGGAGGATGCAAACATTGTGCTCAACCGAAATCTCTTGCCTTGGGACAAGAAGAGAGGTCGTGACTATAGAACTCCTGGTGGTATCCGCCTGGGTACAAGCGAACTGACCAGACTCGGTATGAAGGAGTCTGAGATGGACACTGTTGCAGAGTTCATGACTCGAGTTGTCATGAGGGGTGAGGATTTCAAGAAGATAGCCGAAGAGGTTGGAGAGTTTCGCAAGGACTATCAGAAGGTGTACTATGCATTCGACACAGAAACCCCTGCTTATGCACATTTGAGATTTATGTAGGCCTGATTCATCGCAGGCTCTTTTGGGGGAATATCATTGAAGATTGAAGAAGCACAGGAAATGATGCGAAGAATCTACCTTGAGAGGGACCGAGCTCGAGGTGTTGAAGTAACTATGAAGAGAACCCTCGATGAGGCTGAGGAGCTACGAGAAGCCATAGAAAACAAGGAACAAATGGAAATTATATCGGATGAGGTTGCAGATGTCTTTGCGTGGCTCTGCTCTCTTGCAAATCTTCTAGACCTCGATATTGCTGATGCGTTCTACGCGAAGTACAGTGATGTATGCTCTAAATGCAAGAAAAGTCCGTGCGTTTGTCCAGAATAAATATCCATGAACCATGACACTCAAGTTCCAGGACTCTCGCTTGAACTTTGCTAAAGAAAAAGAAATAAGTTTCCTTTTTTCAATCACGAGAGGGTAGAGTTTCCTTGAAGCTTTGGAGTGGAATATTCCTATTTATCTTAACGATTAGTTTTCTACATGGAGCTTCCAGTACTAATTTCACAGAGAAATCATTTGATGAATCAGAATCGAATAAAGGATACATCTACACTAATGAACCTCTACTATTTTCAACCATAACAAGAATCCTTGGCTATGACACTATCGTCAGTGTGGGTCTAGATGGCGTTGGTGATATCTATATGTTAGGAATCACAGTGGACCCCTATGCTCCAGATTATAACCGAGTAGATTGTTTCCTGTTCAAGATAAATGGCACTGACTTCACTCAAATCTATTTCAAAGAGTTCGGAGGATCCGATTCAGATTACGCAACAGATATGTTTGTAGATCCTTCAGGAAGAGTCTACATCACGGGGTATACATACTCCGATGATTTCCCTATGCAGAATGCATATCGTCATGATAACAACGGAACTATTGATTGTTTCATAATTTGTTTTGACGTTGAGCCAGAAAAAGTACTGTTTTCTACATATCTAGGAGGAGATGGACTTGACCGGGGAAATTCAATCTTTGTGGATGATGAGGGATCAATCTATGTGACAGGGTTTACTTCATCAATCAATTTCCCGAAGACTTCTGAAAGCAATACAACAGGTGTCTTCTACCCGGAGGATGTTTTTGTAACTAAGCTTAATTCAACGGGAAATGGGCTTCTTTATTCAAGCTGCATTGGGGGAGTACGTGATGATGGCGGATATACGCTCACCGTTGACTCTCAAGGAAATGCATACATTGCAGGTTTCACAATGTCTTATGACTTCCCTATTGTGAATGCATATGACAGCGTTCCAAATATGTTCGACTTCAGTCCCTATGATGGATTTGTGTTCTGTCTCAATTCCACTGGTAATGGCTTGTTATTCTCAACCTATATGGGAGGAAATCGTTCGGAGATCTTCACTGATATCGAACTCGATTCAAATGGAGATGTCTGGGTTTGCGGATACACTGACTCAGCTGATTTCCCAACTATTGACAGCTTTCAGAATTATAGTGATGTTTCAGAAAGTGATTGCGTTATATTCAAGCTAAGTTCCAACGGGAGTGACCTCCTGTTTTCGACATTCTTTGGAGGAAGTTGGGAAGACGAATGTCGGTCAATGGAATTCGATGAGAGAGATAACCTATTTGTTGCTGGGATGACAAGCTCTGTTGAGTTCCCATGGTTCAGGGCAGCCAAATCAGTGTATAGCGAAAATTATCCCAAAGACAGAAGAAGTGAGGAGGGGTTTGTAATGAAAATCAGTCCGGAGGAATCAATACTCTACTCGACGCCTGTGGGGGGACATGTCCAAGACGTTGTGAATTCGATCACAGTAGATGAGAATGGAGCTGCAATCATCGGCGGGATAACAAATTCTGTTGATTTTCCACTTAGAAGAGAATTCCCCTATGAACCCGAATTCACGGTCGAGCCTGTGTTCCCAAACAAGACTGCATTTCCAAAATCCCCAGATGGGTTCGTCCTGATGCTTCTCGACATTAGTGATGAGGACGGAGATACTTTTCCGAATTGGTGGGAGTTTGTAAATGGATTTGATCCATTAAATCCTGATGCACCACTTGTGGAGTTACTCATGTGGTACTCACCAGTCATCGTGATGTTTGGGTTTATAGCATCCATAGCTATCATTGTATTGTGGATTGGAAGACATCGAATACAATCTTTAAAGAAGTAAAGTGATATATGTTAAAAGTGTGCTCACAAAGGATTGAAAACAAGCTAACATAGGACCATTACAGGTCCAACGCACTGACCATTAGAAGAGTTAATAAACCTCACACGGTGAGGGCAAGTATCCTTTATGTAGGGTGACTATGATGCCAAAGACTGCGAAAAAAAGTCGAAAGAAGAAAGGCAGCGGCCCGATGCCGAGTGGCGGCGCAGGCTTGATCAGATTCTTCGAAGACGAGACTCCAGGCATCAAGGTGGGGCCAACCATGGTTGTGATTCTCGCAGCCATACTGCTAATGATGACAGTGATTGCACACATTGCGGCGTTGGCTGCTCAACCCTAATAATAATGCTGAACTTGGATTCAGAAGGAACATGCCCTAATGATTATAAAGGACTCTAGACCGTTTCGCAGAACCAGGATTGGTGACTGTCAATGAACATGAAGAGCGAACTGAACAAGTACTGTCCCCGGTGTAAAAAGCACACATTGCACACTGTTTCAATTGCAAAGGCAGGTAAGAGACGCAGCGCAGCTCAGGGAGAGCGCAGGATGAGAAGGAAGACTCGGGGATATGGATCATTTCCAAAACCAATCGTGAAGAGGTTCGCAAAGACGACAAAGAAGACCGTTCTGAAGTTCAAATGCAAAGAATGTGAGCACACAATCCAGACTAAGGGGATGCGGCTGAAGAAGGTCGAGGTTCAAAGAGCGTAGGTGACTGATTTGCCTAAAGGAGATATCGTTCAACAACCAAGGTCGCGGTTCCTCAAGGTGAAATGCCTTGACTGCGAGAATGAACAGATTATCTTTGGACATGCTACCACTGAGGTAAAATGTTTGAAGTGCGAAAAAGTGCTGGCAAGACCCAGCGGCGGCAAGGCGAAGCTGGAGCCAACCGCGAGAGAGATTGAGGTGCTTCCATAGGGAGTAGGGAAGATGGTCCTGAAACGTGCTGAGTGGCCGCAAGCAGACGAGTTTGTCATTGCAGTTGCCACTAAGGTGGCAAACTATGGGGCATATGTCACTCTGCCAGAGTATGGCGAGAAGGAGGGTTTTATCCATATCTCAGAGATAAGCAGCACATGGGTCAGGAACATTCGCAATCATATTCATGAGAATCAGCGTGTGGTAGTGAAGGTTCTGAAGGTTGATACCGAGAAGATGCACATTGACTGCTCTCTTCGACGAGTTTCAAACGAAGCGAGAAGGACAAAGAATAACGAGTGGAAACGTGCACAGAAGGCTGAGAAACTCCTTGAACTGATAGCCAAGGAAAATGGAATTTCGCTTGAAGAAGCATATGAGAAGATTGGTTGGCCGATAGAGGATGAGTTTGGAGAGATCTATAAGGGTCTTGAACGCGCCGCTGATGGTGACGTTGATGTCTTTGAGAATGTAGTCGCGACCAAGAAGCTGAAAAAACAGGTCGCAGACTTGGCAAAGCAGAGAATTGAGATTCCATTTGTAGAGATTGATGGAGAGTTGACAATCACAGTTCCAGGTCCAAATGGTATCGAAGTGATAAAGAAAGCCCTGACGGAAGGGCTTGATGAGGGGAAGAAAAGAGAGAAGTCAACCACTGAGATATACACCCTTGGTTCGCCGCGGTACAAGCTCAGGATTGTCAGTCCTGACTATAAAGAGGCAGAAGACCTGCTCTCAGATATTCTCAAACTTGTCACAAAAACAGTAGAAAGTGGCTCAGGCACCATCAGCTTTTTGCGAAAGTAGGGATTTGTTGTGACTCATCTCTATAAGTGTAGTAAGTGTGGGGAGTACACACTGGAACAAAAGAAGTGTCCAAAGTGCGGCGGGACTGTTTGTAGCCCAAAACCCTCAAAATACAGTCCCCAAGATAAGTATGGAGAATACCGTCGAAGGGCAAAACGTAAGGCACAGCAACAAGCACCTTAGTAGTCATGAAGAAAAGAGGACTTGGCGATTGATCTTGAAGTCAACCGCCAATATGTTTCGTTCTAGTAGAGTTCCACTGGAATCCAGACAACATTCCAGTTACCTGTGAAAGATGGCTCACCTCGGTTGATATTGTTCCACCAGAGTAGTCGAATCTGGTAGTTCATCCCGGGTGTCATCGAGAGGTCCTGAGGATCATCCTCATCCAGTGGTATTATGAATTCAATCACATTACTTCCGGAAGCAAACTCCGATTGGTCGGTCCCAGCGGAGTCCTCCGCCCATGTGCCATCATAGCGGATGTGTCCATCGAAGTCCTGTCCCCTGAAGTTGACAATACGAAGGTCAGAGCTGGCAGGTGCGCCTATAGGTGCAATCTGAAGACCAAATGCATCATCGCCAACAGTGTAGTTGTCCATCTTGATTCCATAATATATGTGGGTGGAGTTGGACTGAGTGTACACCTGTGCTTCGTAGCTACCACCAAATGGCACGGAATAACTCGGGAATGTTGTTTCAGAACCACTGAGATTGCCATCAATCGTTACAGGCAAATTATTTCCTGAGAGACCGGGTCGCCAATCAGACTGTGTACGATTGAACCACTGCTCATACATAGTATAGTCGATTTCATAGATTTTGACGGTGCCATAACCAGAGCTGTAATAGGGCGCTTTGAAAGCACCATGAAGATTCACAGGCATGTGGGACACCCAATTTGTGTCACTCCAGAGAATCTGGTCAAGACTCACTCGAGAGTCTGGGAGCGCCATTGCAGTTGCTTCTTCTTGGCTTGAGGGCTCTCCGTATACCAATAGCCTGAACAGTGTGGACTGGTAGAAGGGCTCTAGTGCCGCATCACTCGGACTGAGATAGGTCGCATCATCAATAAGATCGCTACCAAGTTTGTCCTCTGCGATTCTGACCATCCAGGGCCACTTCCCCTCATCGCCACCGAATCCACTATAACGATGCCCAAAGTAGACAAGCACATGAGTCGTGTTCCAGTTCTTGAACGTCCTCAACGACTCTGTGAAGTTAAGGGCCATGAGCGCATAGCCCATTAATGCAATCTGTGTACTATTGAACGTGGCATTATCCACTATCGTGATTTTTTCAGTGGCACCATTTATCCAGTACCCATAGTCCCACCAACTTGCTATTACTGCATCATCGGGCAGAACATTCCTGATGTATGTCATTGCAGTCTGCCAATCGGTGACTTGTCCAGAGGATGAGAGGTCAGCCTGAGCGAATTCGGGGTTACCGACTTGGATTGACACGTATTGAACTCCTAGTATGATATTGATTGAAAGGAGTAGTCCAACGAACGCGAAGGCGGTCAGTGCATGTTCCGAAGTCAGTGATGAACTCATCCGGAACCGTCGTCTCTCAAACACTGACTTTTGGGTAACAACCTTAGCAAATGGAGCAAGGATGTTGTAGGATGCCACAGCCGCCAGGATTGCAACTCCAGGAGCCAGAATGAGATTCAGTCGTATCATGCTGCCTGCAAAGTAGACCGCCGTTAGACCATAGAGAATCATAAACCAGTCTTCATCACGACCTCTCTTAAACAGGAAATACATACCAAGTGGGAAGAAGAATATCAGAATCAGGAGTATGTTATAGAAGCTACCCCATGGACTGGGTAGATGTTCAGCAACTGATGCAAGAATACGCTGATCAAGACGTATAAACGGATTGATTACTGTGAGAAACTTTGAACCGATTCGAATAATGGGATTTGTGTTGTACGGAGTGATTTCAAGGTCCATGCCACTGCTATACAACATATATGCACCAATCCCGACAAAGGGAATAATTAGACCCGTGAGGATTGGTTTGATATGGGGCATCAATACTGTTGCTGTGGCTTCACGATAACCTCCAATCCTGAGCCAAATCTCATACCCAACTAGTAGTGCACCAACGCCAATTGGAGCAAGGACTGAAAAATCACCAAGACTGCCAAATCCATTGCGGGGAATTAATGAACCAATGAAAATACCTAGTGACACTGTCAAGAGGTATGTTGTCAAAAGACGCCTACTGTATCGACCCATCAGTAGCATGAGAAAACCATAGACCGCAAGGAGACCCAACATGTATTCGGATGCACCCCAAGATATCTGTAGATATCCAAGTGCAACACCAGCACCGATTGATGCCGGGATGGAACCACGTTTCAATCCACGCGTGAATAGGAATGCGGTCAGAACGATTGAAAAAACCCCTATACACTCATTATCATAAAAGCCTGCGACTGTTCGCGTAATGAAAGCCGGGATGAATGCAGTGAAAATCCCGGCAAACAGTCCTACTGTGTTGTTTGAAAGTTCTCTTCCAAGCAAGAAGACAACGATTGCAGTGAAGGCACCCATAAAAGCTGGCAAGACAAGAGATACTGTTAGGACATCCACATGTATTCCAATCGCATTGAGGAGAAAATAGAAGAATGCACTTGTGAATGGAACACCAACATAGCTTGTGGTAGCCATGTCTCGACCAAATGGGACCCAGGTGGTTTCATCGTACCAAGTGAAGAAGGCACTGAATCCGTTCTCAGCTATATAATCAGTCACCTTTAGCTGGAACCAGGGGTCAAACGCACGTACGATTGGTTGGGCATTGAATAGAGGTTCAATACGAAGCAAAAGGGCGGTGGTAAATATCAGAAGAAGTATTATAATTAGCATGATTGAACCGCGGGAAATCTTTGACTTTGGTCGATGGATTGCTTTCCGTAGAAATCTTCCAGTTGTTTTTTTGAACTTGCCAAATGACATGTAGAGTGCAGTCTCCAAGCTATTTCGAACTATCGGCAGCGATTTTGTGATGCGCTAAAAAGGTTGCTGTTAATTGTAAATTCGTCCTATACAAAAATAGCTCTCAGGTATGGTAATAGAGCTATGGAAAGAGATGCAATCTCCTTTCCATAATCCTCAACCATCGAGATTCTAGATTTCAAAGCGACTCGATGAATTCCCTGTAAGCCGATGCATCCATCAGACCTGCAAAATCGGCATCAAGATTTGATGGTTTGAGCTTGAACATCCAGCCTTTGCCGTATGGATCTTCGTTGACAATCTCAGGGGCATCTTCAAGGTCCTTGTTGACCTCGACAATCTCACCACCAACTGGTGAGAATATGTCTGAAGAGGCTTTCATGGACTCCACCAATCCACACTCGCCATTGGCTTCAAGAGTTGTGCCAACTTCAGAGATTTCAACAAATGTGATCTCGTGAAGTGAGTTTTGAGCAAAGTCAGTTATGCCGACGACGACCAAGTCACCCTCGACTTTGACCCACTCGTGATCCTTGCTGTATTTTCTATCATCTTTAACCTCGGTGTCACTCATTAGGTCCACCTACATGTTGCGATGAGCTGATGCGGTTTAAATGAGTTTGGTTATTGTGTCCTAGAGCCTCCATATGCCGCGGGATCATAAAATGGCCACGTGGAAACCTCAGCTTTCCTCAATCGCCCCTTGATATCAATCTGCACAACCCCTCCTGTGACGACTGAATCAGGTTTGACATAGGCAAGGGCAATGCCCTTGTTTAATATTGGTGACAACCCTCCACTACTGGTTTCTCCGATTTTCTCTCCATCAACCAGAATAGGATAATGCTCCCTCGGGATTCCACGATCCAGCATAATCAAGCCAATGCGTGTCTTTCTGATGCCACCCTCGTTTTTATGATGCTTTACAACATCATATCCAATATAATGTGGTTCTACCTTGAACTTCACTGCATATGGAATTCTTGCCTCGATTGGGGAGGTGTCCTCATCCAGCTCGTGACCATATAGGACAAATCCAGCCTCTAATCGCAGTGAGTCTCGTGCACCGAGCCCACAAGGTTTCACGCCAAACTCCTTGCCCTTTTCTAGGAGTTCTTCCCAGAACGAGATCGCCTTCAACTTACCCTCATCAGTGCATGGCGTTTCTAACAAAAGAATCTCAACACCATCCTCGCCGGTATAGCCAGTCCTACAGAGGTAGCAGTCATACCCAGCAAGTTTGACTCGATAAGAGGAAAATCGACTATATTCACAAATATCGCGGTCAGCGATCTTCTGAATGAGCGAAAGTGCCTTTGGACCTTGAACAGCAATCATCGTGATCTCCCTGGATTTGTCAACCACCTCAACCTCAAAGTTCGATGAGTGTTTTGTTAAATGGTCGTAGATTTTGGGACCATTTACTGCGTTGGTAATCCAGATGTATTCATCCTCCCCCACCCTATAGAGCGTTAAATCATCATGAATCCCGCCATGTTCATTCAGACAAGTGGTGTATTGACCTCCATTGACCTTCAGGGTGCTGACATTGTTTGTAGTGAGCGTTTGAAGGAACACCTCTGCTTGAGAGCCCTTGATTACAAATCGGGACATATTAGAGGTGTCAAAAATCCCCACATTGTTTCTAACAGTCATATGCTCTTCTCTAATGTCTGAGAATCTGACGGGCATCTCCCACCCTACAAAATTAACCAGATCGCCATGTTCTCTGTGCCATTCGTATAATTGAGTGTGTTTCAATGTTTCATTCATGTTATCTCACCAAAAAGATACGCTGCCAAGCAAACGTGACGGAGTTAGCTACCATTTTATTTATTTCCATACATCTGAGCTTCAAGGCTCTAAGAAACTGTAGACAAGAGGCTTCATCACTTGAATAATATCCTGAGTGTCAAAATAGATGGACTATTGGTTGGACCAAGCAACCCTGTTCGAGTGATGAGTGTCATTAATCTGTCCTCCGAGTCATTCTACAAGAGATCCATCGCAGATAGCCCTGAGATGTTTCATAAGATGATTGATACTGCTGTGAAGGAAGGAGCAGACATCATAGACATTGGTGCGGCATCCAGTGCACCAAAGGAAATCTATGGAACTCCAGAAATTTCGATTGAGAGAGAGCTTGAGAGGGTGAATAAATCGCTTAGTTCCATAGATGTTTCGAAGTACCCACCGATTTCAATTGATACCACTTCTTCGAGAGTTGCGGAGGCGGCCTTGGATTTAGGCGTGTCTATGGTCAACGACATCTCTGGGTTGCACGCAGATGTGGAGATAGCAAGCCTTGTTGCAGACCGGGGTGTGCCCATAGTTCTAATGGCTAATTGTGGAACCCCATGTGGGAGTGTCCAGGCATCCTTGAACTCATTGAAAGAGAGTCTTGCGATTGCAGGAGAGGTTGGGATTGAATCAGAGAGAATACTCATTGACCCGGGAATTGGGTTCGGCAAACCTCCAGAGGTGGATATAGCAATCCTCAATGACTTAAACCGGTTTGTAGGACTCAATCATCCCCTGTTGGTTGGTGTATCGAGGAAGGCATTCATTGGTCATGTCCTTGGTCAGCCAAATCCGGAGGATCGACTGATTGGTTCCCTTATACTATCTGCATTTGCAGTGATGAGGGGAGCTAGTGTCATCCGAACTCATGATGTGAGAGAAACAAAGGTGGCTGTACAGATAGGAGAATCCTTACGTGGGTCATAAAGTAGTGTCCAAGTGAACGAACATGAAGTGGGATGACTGGCGTCCAAAGTATCTCGATATTGTACAGAGATTAGACATCGATTCCTCAGCAGACAGACAGGCCACCAAACTTCTCACATCACTACTCAGAGCTGTTGAGCCGGAGCTTTTACTGAAACGTCTGTCTGATTCCATCTTCGGAAAACATGTAATTGTCTGTGGTGCGGGTCCTTCGTTGAAGCAACACATGAAATCTCTGATGAGCTCTGAGGATCTATCAGAAACTGCGATTGTTGTTGCGGATGGTGCTGTTTCAGTCATGCTTGAGCTTGGTCTACATTGCGATGTTGTGGTGACTGACCTCGATGGGGACATAGACCATCTGAGGGAGATGATGAGCAAAGGCGCCCTTCTTATTGTGCATGCTCATGGTGATAATATGGAGCGTGTTGAGTTGATAGTCCCCCTTTTGGGAGAAGTTTTAGGGAGTACCCAGGTCGAGCCAACAGACAGGGCTTTCTTGTGGGGGGGATTCACAGATGGTGATCGGGCGTGTCACATAGTCTGTGAGTATTCACCTCAAAGAGTCACTCTTGCTGGAATGGACTTTGGCACAACGGTTGGAAGATGGTCTAAGCCAGGACATGAATATCACTATCCTGCAGACAAGAGGAAGAGGATGAAACTGAAGCTGGCTGAGGAATTGATAGCTGACCTTCTCAAGAGAACCGGAGTGGATTATTCATACCTACCATGATCTGGGGTTCGATATTGATGAGGTCAGAGCTTAGGGATCTATAGAAGCCCCGCCTTGATGTTCCATAGATAACTGAAGATTAGGAAGGCAACTCCTGCCATTATCATTCCCAGTATCATGAGTCTCGTTGCATAGCCTGGTTGGAAGACATACTTAGAAGCATAGTATACCAGTCCAAGTCCAGCAACACCGACAAGAATGATGACTGAGGCAACTATCCCTTCCATACCAAGCTGTTGGTCAATCCCTGGGGCAATTAGAATGGGGGCGCCGCTTTGACTCCCTGCAATGGCGGGCGGAGTTCGGACTAGAGTGTAGATGTTACCACCGAGAACAAACAGTATAGCAAGGAACATGATGCCAAATATGACTGTGTCAGGGGGACGAGTAGGCATCCGAAAACTGGGTCTGCTGAGCCGTACTCTTGGCTTTACTATGATTCTGGGCCACCAGGGCTTCACATATCTTACCTCGAGCGGTTCACAATTTCTGTCTGCTTTTAAGACTTACGCGATATGCAATGTTGTACTAGCATTACGACCTCATGCCACAACTGCTATTTGAGTGTGTAATTGATGAGAGAAAGTGAGAGAGAATGTCTAAGCTGATGGTCATCACAGAGAAACCTACTGCGGCAAGACGTATTGCTCTTGCTCTGGATGAGAATAGAGCCCCTTCTGAGGTTAAGAGGAGTGGTGTGTCATACTATGACTGTAAGAGGGGAAACGATGACCTCATTATTGTTTATGCACTTGGACACCTGTTTGAATTGAAACAGACTGTCAAGGGTTGGACCTACCCACGAACGGAAACTATGTGGGTTCCAAGATATGAGGTTGAGAAGAAGGCAGCTCAGACAAAGTCAATCATTAGTCTAATCAAGAGGCTATCAAAAAATGTAGACACTTTTGTTGTTGCAACGGACTACGACATCGAGGGAAGTCTAATCGGATATCTTACCTTGAAGCATGCCTGCAATGCAGATCCAAAGAGGGCTCGCAGGATGTTCTTCAGTGCTCTTACTGATGTAGAGATACTGAATGCCTTTGATAATATGTCAGACACGCTAGACTTTCCTTTGATAGAGGCAGGTCATGTTAGACATGAGATTGATTGGTTGTATGGCATTAATCTTACACGAGCACTGACTCTTGCTGTAAAGAATACAGCAGGATGGTTCAAAATAATATCTACAGGAAGAGTTCAGGGTCCCACTCTTTCATTTGTGGCTGAGCGAGAACAGAAAATCAATCTGTTTGTGCCATGTCCGTTTTGGGTTGTCCGAGCAAGGACTCTGCATGATGGTGTGGATATTGAACTGGAGTATTCTAAGAAACGTATTGCAACCGAAGGTGAAGCTAAACGAATTGTGGAAGATCTTAGCGGAAAAATGGCATGTGTTGAATCAATAAGCAGTAAGATTATCATTCAACCACCACACCCACCATTCAATCTGAGTACCCTGCAGTCAGAGGCATTTCGCCATTTTGGTTTCAAACCGAGTAGAACGCTTGCCATTGCACAGGCGCTCTACTTAGACGCACTTATCTCATATCCTAGGACAAGCAGCGAGCAGTTACCAAAGACTATAGACATAGGGGAAATCCTCAGAGGGCTGGGAAGGATGAAGGATTATGCAGCAATGGTGAATCTGATAGTTCAAAGAAGTAATCTCACACCTGTACAAGGGAAGAAGACTGATCCAGCCCATCCTGCTATTCATCCCACAGGGACAATGGCGTCAAGACGACTAACACCTAGTGAGAAGAAACTGTATGATTTGATTGCCCGAAGATTTCTTGCTCTCTTTGGTGAGGCCTCAGAGAGAGAACACCTCCGTGCTGACGTCAGATGTGAAGAGCATCTTCTCTATTTGCGAGGGCTTAGGATAAAGAAGCATGGTTGGATGCAGTTCTATGAACCGTATGCTGTAGTACAGGAGAAAGAGCTTCCAAGGATATCTGAGGATGATTTGCTTCTATTGAGCCCTGTAGATAATGATGAGCGATACACCAAACCGCCAGCGCGGTTCAACCCTGCCAGTCTGTTGAAACTTCTAGAAAAGGAGAATCTAGGGACAAAGGCAACAAGAGCAAGAATTGTTGACTCTATCAAGTCTCGAGGCTATACACTCAATGATAAGTTCGAGCTCTCCACTCTAGGCTACGCCCTCTATGAAACCCTCCAAAAGCACATACGAGAGATTCTCTCTCCCGAATTGACACGAAATCTAGAAAGTGAGATGGATGAGATTCAACAGAAAACAAAAAGCAGACGAGACGTATTATCAAGGGCTAAGAGGGATCTTCTACTGCTGCTTGAGAGTTTTGAGTCACAAGAGGAGGATATTGGAAACGATCTTGTGGCAGGTCTTCAGAGATATTGGAAATCGAGGGAGGAGTTTGGTGATTGTCCCAAGTGTGGCGAGGGCACGCTTCGAGTGATACGATCCTCAAAGACAGGAAAGAGGTTTATAGGCTGTTCCAACTACAGCGAGGAAAAGTGTGACCAGACATTTCCACTTCCGCAGAAGGGAGATATACATCCTTTAGACAAGGCGTGTCCGTATTGTGGATACCAAATGTTCCAAGTGATATCAAGCCGTAAAAAATGGGAAACTTGCATAAATTGGACAAAGTGTCCGGGAAGACAAGAGGAGCTCAAAGCCCTTGAGGAGCAACGGACTAAGCATGAACAGAAACTTCAGGAGGGGGCTGAAGAGTGAGTTTCTGTGCGATTTGTGATCGTGTCGTAGTGGATCAAAAGGAGTTCTGCTATTACCATCAAGAGGCACTTGGGAGGCTTCAGGAAACATTTGAGGACTGGAGGAAAGCAAGCGGAATCGGATGGGAGGAGTATTTAGACAAGCTCTGTCAAATAGATGAAACTGGACAATGGGTACGAGAGGTTGCTGAACATATTAAGTCAAAAGACGGTCCTTCAACAAAGACATGAGCTCCAACATTCGTTCTCTTGTCAGCGAGCTCATTCCGACAACAAGCATACAGGTCTGGTTTGTCCATGAAGCCACTCTCTCAGCGAGAGTCCGAACCAGAGTGCTATCAATCTCCTTAGTGAAGAACCCAACTGATGTGGGTTCAGACCGACCTTGTCCTGCGGGGATTGCCATAGCGGAAAGACCAAGTCTATACTCATCTGAATCTGAAATCAGGACAAGAAGCCCGTTTTTCAGACTCATAATACGTACCTTAATCGAGCCCGTAGAGGTTAATGATGAGAACTCGGATATGTCATCAAACTCCATGATTATCAAGTATCCCATGTTGAGGCGGAATATATCACTAACGCATTGGTCCCAGAAGCAACAGGATTATCAAGGCTGTAGCCGGCAAATGGTTAGAGGTCTAATGGCCGAAGAATCCTCAAGCTATACGGACTTCTTCCCGTATCCTGAAGCTCGTGATGGTCAAAATGAAATGATGAAGAGAATTGAGGAGTCTGTAAAAGCTAGGGTCAATCTCTGTTCGGAAGCGCCTAATGGTTTTGGAAAGACATGTGTCACACTAAGCGGCGTACTGCCATGGATAAAGGAGGAAGGAGGTAAGCTTCTCTACTGTGCACGTACTCATAGGCAACTTGATCGTGTCATGGAGGAACTCGACGAGATATCAAAGAACAAAGATGTGTCTGGTGTTTCTTTCCGTGGGCGCCGACACATGTGCTTAAACACCTTTGTGCTTGAGAACGCTGATTTTGTGGCTCCGATTTCTGAGGTCTGTGGGCAGTTGAAAACCACTGGAAGATGTGCATTTTATGAGAATCTTCGTCGTGCTGGAGGTCCGGAAGACCTTCTGGAAAATATGCCGAAGAAGGTTCTTTCAGCCCCAGAGATTGCTAAGGTTGCCAGTAGTAGATCCCTGTGTCCATATGAACTTGCTAAGCGTCTGGCTAAAATAGTAGACGTCGTCGCTCTATCATATCTTTATGTCTTTGATCCTTGGATACTTGATGTGTTCATTCCTGATCTTGAAACACCCCCTTCAAAGATGATACTTGTAGAGGATGAGGCTCACAATGTCCCAGCGACAGCGCTAGAATCAGCCAGTGACTCATTAACCATTGGAACCATTAGACAGGCGTTACGCGAAGCCACAACTTACAATGATGAGGCGTCCAAGGATTTTATTCGTGCACTAGCCAAGATAGTCTTGGAACTCTCTTCAGACATGAAACAGGTTGAGGAGCGAACAGTAAATCCTCGTGCTATTGTAGAGTCTGTGATAAAGACTGCACAGCTCGAACATCAACCACAGATACTCTTCCATATGAGAGACTTGGGGACAAAGATCAGGAGAGGACTCCTGAAAGCTGGCAAGTTTCCCCGCTCTTTAATCCATAGAGTTAGTGAGTTCCTAGTCAGGTGGTTGAGGTGTACAGAAAGGGAGGACTATACCTTTTTGTTAGTGTCCAGTAGGGGATATGGAGAAAGTAGGAGGGTATCATTGGACCTTGTTGCATTGGATCCAACATCAGTCACAGAGAATATCTTGAAAATGGTTCATAGCTCAATTGCAATTTCTGGCACAATGTCACCATTGGATGCATATGCTGAGATGTTGGGGTTAGGTCCGGATGCAGTCAAGGCAACTTTCCAGAGTCCTTTTGCCAGGAAAAATAGACTTGGGTTGGTTGTCGATGGCGTGGATACTTCATTTCAGAACCGGAACAAATCGACTTTCAGATGTATTGTAGAACACTGCGCAGCAGTCGCAAATGCGACGCCAAGTAATACTGGGATTTTCACCTCCAGCTATTCAGTGGGAAAATCGCTTATGGAAGCAGGTCTTGAGAAACAACTCCGACGCAATCTCTTCGTGGAAAAGCCCGGGATGAAGGGTGCTGAGAATGACAAGTTGATTGATGAATTTAAAAGGTCAGGAGATCGAGGGGGATCAGTACTTCTTGGCGTACAGGGTGGTCGTAACTCCGAGGGCGGTGATTTTCCTGGATCAACAATGGAGAGTGTGGTGGTAGTGGGTGTGCCATATGCAAAACCCATCCCCAGAATGGAGGCCCTGATAAGCTATTACGATTCAAGATTCAATCAGAGAGGTAGAGATTATGCCTATGTTCTACCAGCAATGACTCGTGCCATCCAAGCGGCAGGCAGACCTGTGAGAAGGTTGGACGACAGAGGCGTGATTGTGCTGCTTGACCAACGGTTTGGTACACCATATCTCAGTAGGTTCATTCCAGCATGGTTGAAAGATGTCACACAGCTTGTTCCAAATGACCCTAAGGTGACCTCACACCAGGTTGAGAGTTTTTTTAATGCCTAGCTCGTTCCAGTCAATATGGCGTCCAATGACTGATTTCCGAGTATGATAGCTCGAGCCTCGTCTGTAGAGATTTCTCTTGTCCCGCGAGTGGACCGTTTTACAAGCAGTTTCAAAGATTTTACATGTCCCTCCTTGGGTTCAATGACCATGTCATTCTCTTCTAGAGGTCTTCCAGACCTTCCAGCGATGATTATTGCTGAGGTTTGATCGGATGTGATTCCACCTATGAGAGTTGTTCGATGTTCGTTCACAAGTTCAATGACCAGATTTGGGGATTCTTGTTTCATACTCCTGAGATACAATGCTGAAAATAACCTTGATCCAGTTCCTGTTCGAACGATTGTGCGGCAATGCGTAAAGAGCCGAGTTACATAGGACTCTAGACGCGATGTCAGTTTAGCTGCAGCTCCAGGGGTTGTGAGTGAAGTTTTGAAGACTATAACTCCATCAATGACTAGAGCCGCCCCAAATCGCATTCCAGGGTCAATGCCAATAACTGCAAGGGAAGGATTGTAGACATCATTGAGTTTGGCAAGAATCTCAACCGACTTGAACTCTTGGTCTATGTTTTCATCCACAATGACAAGAGAATCATAGGCTTTGGCGTCATCGGCTGTTGAAATCACTACTTTCGCCTCGTCGCATCGAGAGTCCTCTGGTGGACAGACTATGAACTTGAGATGGAGTTTCTTCAGGAGCTCGATGACGAGATATAGTACCCGTGGGTTCTTTGTGGATATTGCAACCTGCCACCTAGGCATGACAGCAGTCCTTCTAGATACGCTTATCACTCAAGGTGATGACAAGTAGGCAGTGAGATTGAATTTGATTCTTCCGTCTGGTGTATCATTGCTTGATCGCCTACTTAATGGAGGGCTTCACACAGGTCTTCTAACACATGTATATGGGGAGGCTGCTGCTGGAAAAACCACTCTTGCACTGCAGTTCGTAGCTAATGCATTCAGAATAAATTTTGGTTCCATCTATGTTAACTCCGAAGCCACACCACCTGTAAAACGGCTTGAACAAATCATGTCACAATCATACAATGAAGCAGAGAAGCTGGTCAAGATTTTAGCTCCAAAGGGGTTCGATGAGCAAGGTGAGTTGATAGACAATTTGGAGCTGTATCTACGGGAGGAAATAAAGATCATAGTTGTTGACACTTTGACCAAATTTTATAGACTAGAGTTGGAGGACAAGAAGACAAATTACTTGAAACACAGGGAATTGAATAGACAAGTTGGCTTCTTGAAGGGACTTGCCAGAAATCATGATGTTGCAGTATTAGTTCTGAATCAGGTCAGAACACGACTGTCAGGTGTTGATGATTTTGAACCTGTTGCAAAGAACATCTTGGACTATTGGTCTGACTACTCGATTAAACTAAGGGTCGCAAGAGGAACAGGGGAAAGGATTGTCAAGAAGACTGTCCCCACAGACGAGTTTTCTGACGCAAAACTTTACTTGATTGAGAGGGGCTTCTCATCCGATAGGCCCCATGAGAAAGAGTGAAATTGTATAGCCAGACCGCAGACATGGAGTATTACTTGATGTACGAGGAATTGGCCATCTTTGAACTATCGGTCTGGCTTGGACTATCTGCATGGATTGCGAATGCCACTCCTGTATTGGGTGGTGGAGGGAGCCCCATCGATGGTGGGAGGAATTTTCGTGATGGTCGACGAATACTGGGTGATAGCAAGACAATACGAGGATTCTTTGTGGGTGTATTTTTTGGAACACTTACAGGAACGGGGCAGTTTCTGGCCGCCCCCTATCTGCGACCAATACTTGCGCAGTTTGTAACCATAACACCGGAAATGGACTATGTCCTCAGTATTAGTATCCCAGTCGGATTTCTTTTATCGGTTGGGGCATTGACAGGCGATATGATTGGTTCATTCATCAAGAGAAGAGTGAATCTGAAGAGTGGTGACCCTTCGCCAGTTCTTGACCAGATAGGATTCATTATCATGGCTTTGATTTTTGCCTTCCCGCTCATGATGCCAAGTCCAATTTTTGTGGCTGTTTTAGTACTTACAACGCTCGGAATACACTGGCTTAGTAATGCACTTAGTTTCTTATTAGGACTGAAAAAGAATCCTTGGTAGATTTGGGATAAGGAAAACCATAAAAGGTGACTCAAAAAACACTATTTCATCTACATCAACTCCACTGGACTGCTTAAAACTCCATGTGATTTGATGAGTACTCAAGTTTCTATAAACCGGAGTAGTCCTAACAATGATGGTCAAGGATTGCATGCAAGCGGACGTAGTGCACATTTCAGTGCCAGGAACTAGAGAAGATGTTCTTCAATTGATGGCTGAAGAACAGATTAATGGTGTTCCAGTTGTGAAGAAGGGTACCAAGTCACTTGTAGGAATAGTCACTAGAACTGATCTTCTCCGTAAAGCTGATGAAAATCAGCTTGCAATGCTCATGGTAAGAGACCCTGAAACTGTCACTCCTAGGACCGATGTTAAAACCGCTCTTAAGGTGATGATAGAGAAGGGGTACAGAAGACTTCCTGTCGTTGAGAAGGACGAACTGGTTGGCTTGGTTTCAATCCCTGATGTATTAGGATCAATACTTGAAGACAACAAGAAATTCGGATCACTGGAAATTGGTGAATTCGTCACACGAACCATTAATGCTGTTTGGGAAAAAACTCCTCTTCCACTCTCATATTTGATAATGGAGATGGCTGGAAAGGATGGCCTTGTTGTACTTGGTGAGAGTGGAGGCGTTACTGGTATGATCACCGTCAGTGACTACATACGCCTTTCTGAGGTCACTGTAGAAAATAATATCTCACAGACCTTTAGTGGCACAGACAGTTCGGTGGATTGGGGATGGACCTCGAAAGATTTTCTTGTCGTGACCAAGAAACTTCTTCGACTTCCAAGTAAAGAGGTTCGAGAGGTAATGACCAAGAATATCATCAACTTCAGCGAGATTACAACCGTGGCCGAATGTGTTAGAACTCTGAGGGTTGAGGACATTGACCAAGCACCCGTGTTGTCTGTCACTGGAAGCCTGGTTGGAATGATTGAAGACCGGTATCTATTACCTTTGGCTTTAAAAGCTCTAGATGAAGATTAGGACTCGAAGTAGTCGGTCAGAACAGTCTGTTCTGACACAAACAGTGAATCTAGTGAAGCCGTGATGAGTCTCAATCGTTCCTGTAGGTATTTATCCAGACCATGTTCTTCGATTATCCTCCTTGTCACTTCGAGATACTTTGAGATATTCTTCTGCCTGACTGTCAAGGAGAGTTTGCTCCCACAAAGGCAAACTCCCGATAGAGGAATTCTTCTATAGGTCCTTCGACACTTCTGACATTGTGTCTTCTGTGTAGAATACGCTCTCAGGTTTCCTCGAATATCGCGGAAGAAATGATGAGAGAGAACCCTTTCTGCAACATCTCTTGCATCAACTGCTGAAATCAGAGTGGCGAGTTTCAGCTGAGCAGTTAGTTTCTCATCCATACTGCCAAGGATTTTGTATCTACTATTCTTGGGACCAATATCGAAGGATGACGTGATGTGTGTGTAGCCAAATCCCTCATACTGTGCTGCTGAATTCAGTCGTGATGCGATAATATCAACGAGCTTCTCCACATCCTTGGGAGGTCTTGCTTCAGCCACCATATTGTAGAATTCTGCGGGGTATCGTCTACAGACTTCGATATTGTGACTTTCGTCGTCCACCTCAGTAGGTTTGAGAATGACTGAGAGGACTAGAGGCGCATCCATAAGACCCCCCCTCCCGGCTGGGAGATAACTTTTAGAGAAATTGAGAAGCGCATCAAGGACCAAGATTAATGCATCCTCGTCACCATCGCAATTCCTTCTCTTTGCCGCATGCCAGTAGGGGTGGGCATAACAGACACTTGCATTAGTGAATCCGATAATACGACCAATTATCCCAGCAGATGTATGGGGGGCGAGACCGATGACCAGCTGACCGATAATGTCCTCCTGTCCACCAAACCCGTAGTACCTGTCTAAACCATATATCTTCTCTAGACAGTCATCAATGAACCTTCCCACCCGTACGAGATACATTGCACAGTTCTCTGGTACTACGATGTCCTGAACCTTGAGTTCTACAACTTGTTCATCGGAGATGAGAGGCTCTCCATCCATGTCAGTTATGTAACCCAAATCGTGTAGACGACTGACAGGAGTGCCTATCTCCCTTGGTGTGAAATGTGTTAATGGAGCATCTGTCGCATCAAAACGGGCGGTCCCATCACGATAGCAGTAGACATCATGTTTGGCTCGTAGAATTCCCTTTCCAAGGTACTCGGGGATCTTATAGTCACTAGTGAGACCGAGTACTCCTCGGACACCATGTGCCTCAAACTCACTAACCTCGGCCTTAACCCGGTTTAATAGGCCTGTAATATCCACGGGAATATGTTTTGTCACTCTTATCAGGTTCACATCATGGCTATATTGACACATTCCTGTGTTTGGATCAACTGGTCGTCCGCAGTCCTCGTGAGAACACCATGGTTGAATATTTGTGTGAACTCCACATTTTGGGCATCTTGATTCGAAGGTTTCAGATGAACAACTAGGACATACTCGTGAAACCATCTCAAGTTCAACCCCAGGAAGCGATTTGGATTCAGTATCTTCTTTCCCTTCTTCGAATACATCGATTGTTGAAATATGCTCTATGCTCTTTGCTACTTCTTCAATCCGACGTTCTGTCCCCTTTGTGCGACCTACAGGAAACAGAGCTTGAACAGGTGGTCTCATCTTTCGTTCTTCTGCTTTCTCTGGTCTACCCATCCGTGCTCCTATAGAGAAACCAATCTTATCCATCAATCTTATAGTAGCTACAGAATTCATCAGTTCAAGAGGAGTTGCACCCCTTGGCCTTGCTTCCTTCGTTCCAATCTGTGCAAGGATAGATACCGATTCATCGCTAAGTAGAATTTTCTTCTTGTTTGGTGATATCGTGTGGGGTATGGCTGTCTTCTCAAGGAGTTTCTTGTACTCCAGACCAAAAGGGAGAGTCATGATAGAGTCCTTGATGGTGCTCTTTTCGAGTAACCACTTTCTCAACATCAGCGTTTCCTCTGAGGTGAGTACATTCCAACGATAGAGATAGAACGGGTGAAGTGGTATCTTGAGCTTCTTCGCCAGATGTACTGATTGGGCAGCGGTCGGAATATGTGTGAGTGGCGAGTCAATGAAGTGGTTGATATCTTCTGGAGTCATATCAGATTTGGAGAGATGCTTTGTCAGCGTAGTTGGACTGATTCTAGAAACTGCACGGTCGAGATCGTGTGACCACCATTCTTCACAATACCCTGAGGGAACAAGTGGGTGATTGTTTTCAAGGAACTCACCAAGGGCAACAAGAATGTCGCCAAGGTAGAGAATCTTCTGGACTTTGCCTTCCATCTTCCTGGCATCGTCAGTATTATTGACACGTACAACACTTCCGTCTTTCAGGAGAACGATTGGTCCTTCTATGGAGTCAACAGGAGCAACTATGGATCCCTTTCCAGGTCGTTCAGTCCGTATGTGTGTACCAGGAGCAAGAAACTCCTCCACTATGTACATGGTCGCTGGATGAATCCCAACGCCAGCAAGACCTGTATTTCGAGACCGGCCATATCTCAATCTGAATCCACCTATACGTGATGGATGAGAAAATACAGGTCGTCCTCCAATGACATCAGCCAAGTACTCGGATTTCGGTTCAAGTTTCTTATCGACTGCGTCTTCCTCCTCAGTGGATGCGACCTTTGACATTCTTGAAGCGAGTTCATCAAGCCACTCCCAACCACTGATTTCATTGCTGCTCACAATCTTTGCTAGCTTCACAGCCCTTCCAACAACACCATCATTTAGAACTAGTACTGCACCCCCTCGAACTCGGTTCGTTTCGATACGTTCCAAATCTCGACTTCCTGAAACCTCAAACTCCTCAGTTGGTTCACCGGTCAGCATGATTGGTAATCGTGATGCAGCAAAACGCACCAAATCAGGATAGACGGGGTATTGAAGATGAGCAAACCGTGCATAGAGTTCAACTTCTTCCAGAGCACGTTCAGTCTCCTCTATCGTGGCTTTGAATGTGGGTAGATTTAGCACTTGGCGTACATAATCAGCCACAAGCACAGTCATGGCGGCCTCAGTTCCACCTGCAGCTCGTATAGGTCCTGCGAGATACAATGCAAGGTATTGATCAGTTCCAGACCCCCGGATTCGAACCTTGGCAATTCCCTCAAGAGGAGCAGCGGTGATACTCTCAGTGAGAATGGAGAGTGCCACTCGTACAGCCTTGTCCGCAGCCTTCTCGGCATCCTCAATTCCACCTAGTTTCCCCTCTGCAATCTCTTTAGCAATAGCAAAGGCTACTTCTTCTCGTGAGTTGTGCTCCTGTAGTTCACGAATCCGTTTAGCTATGCCTATAGGACCCTCCAGAGTGGCTTCAACTCGCGCTGCAACATCATGAGCGGGAGGAATCTCGACCCTTGTGGTTGGGTCAAATCCTTGCAGTTTTGCAGTTTCTGCGATGGCGTATAAAGTATGTATCTCTTCATTTAGTGCGGTGAAATACTTATCATAGAAGATACTATGCTCGGGAAGACTCAGGTCAGGTTCGGTCACAACAAATCAGTATGTGTCTATCATGATAGTGTATTTTGTGTTTCGCTTGATACACACTAGAAATTCTCCAAGCTCGTACTCACTGAGGATATTACTTTAAAGCAGCTGGACATGACCATACAACAGCCTACGTCACCACATAGGCAATGGAAGGTGACCCACTTGCTTACTCTTGAGGAAACAATCGAACTAATTCTGAAACACAAGCCAGATTATGAACGCAAAGACATTCTTGCAATGATTGAGGAGAAAAGGGAGGAGCTTGGACGAGAGGTAATCAACGACGAGTCTGCTTCGATGATTGTGGCTAGAGAGCTAGGAGTTGATCTTCATCAAATCTCGCCCAAAGCACGTCAAAGAGTTGAGGACATAACAGAAGCTACCCGAAATGTGGCACTCACAGCCAAAGTGGTCAACATAGGCACTGTCAGAACCTTCTCTAGGAAAGATGGTGGAGGAGAGGGAAGAGTAGCGAACATAGTTGTTTCAGATGAAACGGGCAGCATAAGAGTGGTCCTATGGGATGATCTTACAAATGCTATTTCTGAGGATGCTGTTTCAGTTGGAGATGTCATTCAGCTGCGAGGGGCCTATGTCAAGAGAGGCCTTGGAGATGCACTGGAACTGAACTTGGGAAGACTGGCACAGATTAGGGTCCTCGAGGATTACGAAATCGATGATCTTGGTGTTGACTTTGGTGACTCTGCAACTGAAAATCAGAAGATATCTGACCTCAAGGAGGGCCTCTTCAATGTCAGTCTTAAGGTCAAGATTCAAAGAGTGTTCCGACTGTCCACATTCACAAGACAGAGGGATGGTTCTGAGGGTAAGGTTCTCAGCATCATTGGAGCCGATGAAACTGGTGCAGTCAGGCTGGTTTTTTGGGATGACAAGGCCGCAGAGATGGAGGATGCAGAGGAAGGTGAGATCATCCACCTCAGGGGAGTAAACACAAGATTGAATCGTGATGGTTCTGAGGTGGAGGTACACATCGGACGAGCTGCTTCTATTGTTCGGAATCTCAAGGAGAAAATAGATGCAGTGGATGTAGAAACGTCCAGAGAGGTGTCAGAACCCCTTGGAATGAAAGAGATTATTGACCTCACAACAGGGATGTGGGATGTAGACATAGAGGGGAAGGTTGTGACGGTTTATGACACGACTGACTTCACGACCAAGGACGGAAGAGATGGACGTGTCAAGAATATCATTCTTGCTGACAGGTCGGGTAAGACTCGGGTCACTTTTTGGAATGATGATGTCGACAAGATAGAAGATATCAAGGAAGAAGACATCATCAAAATCCTTCATGGTTATGTGAAGGAGGGATTTAGAGGAGGTGTCGAATTCCAGGTAGGCCGTAAGGCTGAGATTCAAATTAACCCCAAAGGATCTAAGCTCAAGAACTTAGATGTGTCACAGGTGTCTGTCCAACCAATGGCTAAGGCTTCACGGTTTCTTATTGGGGACATAGATGACACAATGGAGGGGAAAAGCGTAGAAATATGCGGCATTGTTGTGAACCTGAGTCAATCAATATCTCCAATCTATCAGGCATGTCCGAGTTGCAGCAAGAAGCTAGATGAGTTGGATGATGGATATGTCTGCAAATCCTGTGGAAAAATCGATAAACCAGAACCGAGGATGCTTTACAAGGTATCAGTAGATGATGGCTCAGGATCTATCAGAGTCACACTCTTTGGAAAAGTCGGAGAGGAACTACTTCAGATGACTGCAGAGGAAGCCAATGAGATGATAAAGAAGACCGGAAAAGGAGAACAGCCACTGATTGAAAATGCGGACAAGGTCATTGGGAAGTATATTGCAGTATATGGTCGTGTGAAGAAGTTCAGAGATTCGTTTGACCTTTCAGCAAGTGGTTTCGAGTTTGCAGACCCTGTAAGAGAGATTAAAAGAATGAAGGAAGAAATCCAGAAAGAGGTGGGTTGAAACTAGGCTCTTTCACCGCAATCTGTCAGATATAGCAGATTGTTCATATTATTCGTGTTTATAATCGACGGTGCTTTGATATTATATGCAATGAGTCCTGTTCGAATGGTTATTGCAGAGCGAAATTACCTTAGGGGTGTTCTTAGAGCCTTCTTAGAGGGCAAGAAGAATCAAAACTATGTCATAGGTTGTTTTAGAAATGTACCTATTTCAATATTCGATGAAATAGCACAAGAGCTTTCTCAGTACTCTGATACTCTTCGTTTTGGACAACTGTATAAAATAAGGAAAAAGCTACTGCAAAATCTACAGAATCGAGAAGAGAAGACCCGTTGGAGTCCTTGGGCGATTGGAAAATACTAATCAGTTATTGACACTCTACTTGCTAGCTTCAATGAGTGTTTCTATTCCAGATAGAAAGCTGGATACATCCTCACGGTTGTTGTACAAATAGAAACTAGCTCTTACTGTACCTTTCTTTGGATCGATGCCCATCTGATAATGAAAGGGTCCAACACAGTGCCAGCCGCTACGGACCATGATATTGAATTCATCATTCAAGAATGTGGCTACATCATGTGCAGAAGAGACCGTGTCTACATTGAACGTAACCAACCCTGTCTTGATGGAAATATCATTGGTTCCCAAGATATGGACATGCTCCATGTCAGAGAGTCTTTTTAGAGCCACTTCAAGCAATGAACGTTCGTGCTTCTCAATCTCGCTCATTCCAATGGCTTGAAGATAGTCTGCTGCTGCACCAGCTCCAATAGCACCAGCATAGTTCTGTAGCCCAGCTTCGAACTTCTCTGGTGGAGGAAGATACTCAGGGAGTATTTCGCCGTTCTCAAAACGGACGTCACTTACAGTGTCTCCACCATAGAAGCACATGTTCATAGACTTAAGATGTTCCAGCTTGCCATATAGAACGCCCATCCCGGTTGGTCCACACATCTTATGAACAGATATGGCAGAAAAATCAACGTCAAGATCCTGAACATCAAGTGGATGATGTGGAGCATACTGAGCGTCATCGCTTATAACCAGAGCCCCACGGTCATGTGCAATTTCAACAATCTCTTTCATCGGAGCAACAGTACCAGTCACATTAGAAGAGTGAACAACCGATATCATGCTCGTGTTTCTGTCGACCGCCTTCTTCCAGTCTTCGATGTCAAAAGTGCCATCTGGTAGCGCCTTGACAATCTCAGTCTTCAGACCATCTCGCCGAGCCCGTTCCACAAAGGGGAGCGAACCACTGTGATGTTCCAGAGATGTAGTAATGATCTTTGACCCTTTTGGCAGTTTTACTGCACTTGCAACAATGTTCAATGACTCAGTGGCGTTCCTGGTCCAGATACATTCTGAATCATCAGAAGCATTTAGGAATTTTCTGAACTTGCGTCTCGCTTCACTATATGCATTGGAAGCCTCTTCCCCGAATTTATGGATGCTTCTTCCTCCGCATGCAGGGTAGCACTCATAGTACTCATTCATGGCATCGATTACCTGTCTGGGTTTGAGTGCCATACATGCACTGTCCAAATATACTACTGGACGACCGTTTATGGTACGTTCAAGGGCAGGGAAGTCGTTTCTAATCTTGGTCCAGTTCACCATGCTGATCAATCCTTCACCAGTTGCCACCGGTAACCTCCCTTGCCGAACTTCTTCGAGATCAAACCCATTTGCACTAGTTGATTCGCAGCAGCCACAAAGGCATCACCACCTGCGCAATCTGTGCAGAAATCGGCAAATTCGTCAGTGCTAGCAATCTCAAGTATCTCTGTGGTTGTCAATGCACCAGCGCTTGCAAGAATCCTGAGAACACACTGTGCGTTTTTTGAGAGGTCTGACATGATTGGCTGAAGCGGGGAAATTGACAATATGAAGCCTTCGTAATAGGCTTGAAAGTCATTCAACAAAACGCTTAAATCAATACCTGAGCCGGAGAGCCCGCTCTATTTCTTTCGGGGCTACTGCTCTGACATGTGAGAAATAGGTAAAGGGTGAAACTTCATGGGACGACGACGAAGACAGAAAGTACGGAGACGACCACAGAAACGCATTCCAGACGTGTATCCGTGTCCTGACTGTGGCAATACTGCTATCAAGATTGAACTCTATCGGGACAATGCGATGGCCATAGTGAAGTGTGGTTCTTGTGGGCTAGAGATGACCGTTGATGAAGTCAACCCACTGACCGAACCAGTAGACATCTATGGGTCATTCATTGATAGATTCTATGAGGGTCGAAAAGCAGAGGTCTGAAAGCAGTACATCATCCAATATTCAGCAATCGTTATAAGCGGACACAGTCGGAGGACACAAGATTTTGATGCAGAACATTGAGACCTTCATAACCATCGTCTTCATTCTACTTGCTGCAATGGGAGTTCTAGCAATCATTCTTACGATGGGCTACATGGTCTATGGTGAGGAAGAAGAGGAATAGACCACGGGTTGTTTCCAATGACAAGCTCACTAGTACGCACTGCTTTTGAGACGGTAGCGCCTCATATTTCCAATCTTGAAGAAATGAAGAGGCTTGTTAATGAGATTGAGAAGATCTCTGAATCTCTTGATTCTGTGATTCATGAATTGGAAACAAGATTGGATAATGCAGAAGTCACCTTCAGGACTGATATACGCATCTTGATTAATGAGTGTCGACACCTTGGGAAAAGGACGACACACAGATGAAGGCGTTTGCACCCCTTAGTGAAGAGATAGCAAGTTTCCTCAAGACAAATGGTATGGTTCAATTCACGCCAATCCAGGAGTTATCAGTACCATTCCTCATCAGAGAGAGGGAAAATGCCCTTCTCTTAGCTCCTACAGGAAGTGGCAAAACTGAGGCGGCATTATTACCTCTTTTGCATCGATTACAGGAGTTGAAAGAGCAACAAGAAATCTTTGGATTCTATATTCTCTATATCACGCCGCTCAGAGCATTGAATCGTGATGTGTTCAAAAGAATCCAAGAACTGTGCAAGCATTTGGGCATCAGTGTTGCTGTTCGTCATGGTGATACAACCCAGTACGCCAGAAGGCAACAGGCTATCACACCTCCAAACCTCCTCATCACTACACCTGAAACACTCCAAGCAATACTGCCAGGAAAGCGACTGAGGTATCATCTCAGAACAGTCTTTGCAGCCATTATTGATGAAGTACACGACTTAGCAGGCAGTAAGAGAGGAGTACAGCTTAGTCTGGGTCTCGAGAGACTCGAGCAAATTGTAGGCAGTCCCATACAGCGCATTGGATTATCAGCCACAGTTGGGAATCCTGATGAAGTCGCATCGCTTCTGGGGGGTAATCGCCCAGGGAAGTCTTTCTGGGCAGGATATAGCAGACGTAAGATAAAGCTTAGAGTAGAAGTTCCTGAACCAACAGAGAAACATCGGACATTGGCAAAGAAGATATCGTATCCACCTCATTCAATGGCTCGCTTGGATAGAATTGTTGACCTTATCAGTAACCATCAGTCAGTCATTGTATTCACGAATACTCGCTCATTTTCTGAGGTCCTAGGAGCAAAGATGCGAGCTGTTTCTCCACCATTCGAGTTCGATGTTCACCACGGATCACTTTCAAAAACCGCACGACTGTCTGCTGAAGATGGACTCAAGTCAGGGACTTCAAAGGCCATAATTGCCACATCAAGCTTGGAGTTAGGAATTGATATTGGACTGGCTGATTTGGTGGTGCAATACTCATCGCCGAGAGAGGTCGCCAGGCTTCTTCAACGTGTGGGGAGGTCGGGTCATGGAGTTGGTCAGTCTTCAGAGGGTATAATCATAGCAACAGTCAATCTCGATGATATCATCGAGTCAGGAGTCATACTAAAACGAGCTCGTCAGAACAAGGTAGAAGATGCGAAGATACCAGAAAAGTCATGGGATGTGCTTAGTCATCAGATTGCTGGTGTTCTTCTTGATTCAGACGAGATTGCTAAAGAGGACCTCTTGAAGTTGATTAGGTCTTCATTTCCCTTTAGGAAGGTCACAGAGGAGGAACTTGATGCCCTTCTAGACTTCATGGATGGAAGGAGGGCCTTGGAGCTAGATGGGACAACTGTCAAGAAGGGAGCAAGAACTAGGGTTTTCTACTACAACCATCTGAGTATGATCCCTGATGTTCACCAGGTAAATGCAATAGATATGACGACACGGACATCGATTGGGGTGCTTGATGAAGACTTTGTTTCATCCAATGTTGAAGCAGGTTCAGTGTTTGTGATAAGAGGACGACCGTGGTCTGTGGTCAATATAGATGAGGAGACAGGAGAGGTCATGTGTGTTCCTGCAGGAGGAACAGACATGGAGGCGCCTAGGTGGGTGGGCGAGATGATTCCAGTCCCATTTGAGGTGGCATCTGAGGTGGCGAAAGTATGGAACTATGTGCTGGATAAAGATACTAAGACTGTTGAGAAATGGCTGATCAAACAATATGGAATATCTTCTGAGTCACATGGACATATCTTGAGAGTTCTGAGAAATAGCAAAGAAACTCTTGGGAGTCTCCCCTCTGATAGCTCCTTTATCATTGAGGATTTTGAGTCAGGACTAGTACTCCATGCCCCTCTTGGGACTAAAGCTAATGAGGCTCTAGGAATTGTTATTGCGTCATTATTGACGACACGATTTGGAATTGAGGTCGCGGTGGAGAGAGATCCATATCGTATTCTTTTCACAGCAGGAAGAAGGATCAATCCAAGCTGGATTACGGATGTTCTTCAGGAGTATTCAGGAGAACAGGCATCAGCTATCCTTCGTTTAGCTATGAAGAACACACAGAATTTTGCATCAAGATTCATCCATGTGGCAAGAAGGATGGATATCATAAAAAGAACTGCAAAACAAAAAGAAATCCCTGTGAGGTATTTAATAAAGTCACTAGAGAACTCTCCAGTATTTCAAGAGGCCATGAGAGAAGTATTAGATGACAAGATGGATGAAAAACGGGTTATGGATGTTTTTGATAAGTTCTCTAATGCTCAATTAACAATCCATATTGTAAAAACTGATGGTCCCTCACCACTCGCACGATTGATAGTTGAGGAAAAGACAAGATTCGAGGTGATGGGAGAAATCACAGATGAGGATGAAGTACTTCGAATGATGGAAGAACGTTTGAACGCCAAACGGTTTCGATTGGTATGCATGGCCGCGAGTCATTGGAACTCTGTCAGGACTCTGTCTACTCTTGACCATGATGTCAGTTGTCCTGTGTGCGGGTCAAAGATGATTGCTGTACTGTCACCAACAAACAAGGACTTTCAGAAAATAGTAGGAAAGCGGGTTCGTGGCGAAAAACTCACAAGAGATGAGGATAAAGAACTCAGGGCAGCATCCCTTACAGCTGAGCTAGTTTCAATGTATGGAAAAACTGCGCTGTTGGTCTTGGCAGGAAGGGGAATTGGTGCAACGACTGCTGCAAGAATACTCAAACCAGGGTTGAACAATCGACTTGAAATTCTTAGAGCAATAGCAAAGGGAGAGCTTCAATATGAAAGAACCCGACCATATTGGTAGAATGAAAAAACCAATGATTGTTTTTGCGGGTAGAAGCAATGTTGGCAAGAGCAGTGCAATTCGAACTCTTACTGGAAAAAAAGTGCGAGTCGGTAAACAACCAGGAAGCACTCGTTGGGAAGTCATAATCGATTATGGTCCAATTACATTAGTAGACATTCCAGGTTTTGGATACATGGCAGGACAAAGCAAAAAAACAATAGAAGAAACCAAAGCCAATGTAGTTCAGAAACTAGAGACTTGGAGTGGGCAGCTGGCACTATCGGTTTTAATAATTGATATCTCACTTTTCAGAGAGCTGTATGAGAGATGGTCATCTCGTGGAGAGATTCCAATTGATGTTGAATTTTACAGCTTTCTGTCTGAGATATCGCCAAAAGTCGTTGTGGCAGCAAACAAGATTGACAAAGTGAAAAATCGTGAACTTCAAGGTGAAATCGATTATCTTCAGACCAAACTGTACGACATGGTTCCGGACAAGGCGCCAACAATAATACTAATGTCTGCCCGGAAGAAAGAGGGATTGATTCACTTGGTGAATGCCATAGATACTATCTTAATGGAACAGGGATTGAAAACACCCCGATGGGCTGTTACCGAATCTTTTTGAGTATATAGAAGGACACACCTACCGCCATTATCACAGAAGAGATGATTAGCATTGGTAGTATTGCACTTGGAGCTTCGACAGAATCCTGAGACAACCAATTAATGATGTTCAAGAAGAGACGTGAGTTATCACCCATATAGAACCATCTTTGATCTGTGCTTGGGTAAGCGAGTACTCTTCCAGTGAACATCAGGGTTGATCCAACAATGGTGATTCTGCTCTCGTCATATTCGAATGCAGACATCCAAGATGGAAAGGTTCCATTTATTGCGGAGTAGGAGAGTGGTTTCTCTTCGAATTCCTCAAGAGTCATGTTTGGAAATGAATAGTTTGCCCAAGTGTTTGGACCCCTCCGAAACTGTGCAAAAGAGGTTTCATAACCGGATGCGAGTCCACTAGAGAGCCCAATTGGTTTTAGGGTGGCGGTTAGTGTATAGAGAGTATTTATGTTTCTGAAAATAGGATGATCTGTTTCCCATGTTGATGGGTCAAGCTGTATCATGTAGGGGTATGTTTCATTGAAGATCGGATGTTCATAGTCGAACATCGTATCCGCATAGATGTTTTCGAGAACAGTTCGATTTACGCTGAATCTTACACCTGTAACATTGATACTATCCAAGAGACTGTTGATTGCATTATTCTCACCCAAGTCCCGCATAAGAGCCTCAGACCAGTAAGTAGTGGTTTGGTCTATTACTGGATCACCCAAGAGAAACAATGAGCTTCCATTGGCAAGCATCTCTTTGATACCATGAGTTTCATCATCTGAAAAGGGAGAACTCGTGTGGGGAGCTGCAATGATGAGAATATCAACGTCATTCAGGACTGAGTCTGTAAGTTCGGCATCTTCATTGACCTTGACGATATACCTTGTTGATGTGTTGACAGCATCGAGCATGAGTTTCAGGCCTAACGTTTCATCATCAGCAGCATACTGTTGACTGTGGCTTGCATCATAGAGTACAAGAATGGGGTCTAAATTGGCCTGAGCAATGACATTTGTCTGAAGGCTAGATAGGATGACTATCACTGTCACCATCACTGCAAGTACTCTATGGGCTTTCCTGAGCTGATTCATTTTGCTGCTCCGACCTTGTTGCTCAGTCAGCGTGCCTGACCCTAGGCCGTGTTTTAAAGTTATCCTCGCAGGCGATTGCTATTCAATCGGTTCTACGCCATTCAACAAACAGCTTTCGACGATTTGTGTCAGTGGAGTTCTGAGAATCATACCTTTCGCCAATCTCAGCGATTCGTTGTGCCAAAAGATGATAGCACATGTTGGTTTCTCTCGCGATTACTACTTCTTGGTAGAAACTCCTGCAAGTACAGTATAGTTCTGGAATGACAAGATACTGACGACTTCGACCCTTCACAATCCAGGTCACAGATTCACTTGGACTGAACTTGTACCTGATGACTTTTCCTTCCTCTACAGCTCTCAGTGCCTTTACAAACTTCTTACCATACTTGTTTTTGAAGTATTCAATGTCATCCTGTGTGAGGGTTTCCTTTGATAGTCTGTTCACCTCTGATTGTGGAAGAGCCATTATACTCACTCTGTTTTCATACATAATGAGGTTAAAATGTTGTATATTCGAAGACAAAACAGCAATGGAAACAATATTCGACGATAGGGCTATGGTAGTCAGATATGACAACATGTCAGTCCTTGTGCTTTCTGACCTGCATCTTGGATTTGAGGAGGAACTTGTAGAGAGTCGGGGAGTACACTTCCCTCCTCAACACCCATACATTCTAGAGAGAATTGAGAGCCTATTGAGAAAATACAGTGTGACTCAACTATTCATCATTGGGGACATAAAACACACCATTCTCACGGATAGCCATTATAATTGGGAGATTATACCAGAGTTCATGGAAACTCTGTCCAAACAAATAGAAATCAATATCGTCCCAGGAAATCATGATGGTGACCTGAATGCGTTGTTACCTCGGAATATCAATGTGACAGATGTGCATGGCGTTATGATTGGTCCCACCGATGGCAAGGTCGGTCTTCTACATGGTCATTCGTGGCCATCAGGGGAGATTCTGGATGCAAGGATGCTTGTCATAGGCCATAATCATCCGACGATCCGTAGGTTTAGAGATGCATCTGTGCCAGAGATTGGTCGGCCCTCAAGACGAAGATATACAGGGACTGTACCAGTCGTTCTGAAGTCAAAGTTGGATAAGAATTGTGTCAGACGTGCAGTTGGAATACTTGAGATTCCTAGTGATGAAATTTGCACCTTAATCACTCTTCCAAGCTTCAATGAGCTTCTCCCGGGTTTATCAGTAAACTATCCAAAGTCCGAGTTCCTTGGTCCCCTCTTTGAGCAGCAGTGTGCACATCTGAGAGAATCTGAAGTTCATAGTGTTAATGGGATATATCTTGGATCTGTGGAGTGGTTCCAGAAGCAGTTCAACGAAATGATTAAATCTAGTTCAACAGGGGACTGATACGGACTCGTGGGTCGGTGGTCTAGCTTGGTATGATTCTTGGTTCGGATCCAAGGGATCGGGCGTTCAAATCGCCTCCGGCCCACCAATACTATTCATGTATAGACAAAGAGTAGAGAATTATTGCAGCAGTGCCTGCAGGTCCAATGTCAACTTGAGCTTTCAGACTGAAACACTCACCAAGATCCATTTCTTTCCTTGAGAAAGAGCTACTGCTCCCCGAGAGTATGATGGCATGCCGTTCTCCTGTTTGCACTCTTTCAAAAAGCTGATTCAGGTCTAATCGGTTCTTTGTGAGCATAGGAGAGGTGACGAGCAGGAGATGATTGATTTTTAGGACCTCTAAGACATCTTTCAAATCTGGTAGAACAATGAAGTTTCGTTTCATCCTCATGGCTAAACGGTTTGCATCCGGAACACCGGCCTGTGCGGCGGAACCTTCTGCTTTCGATACCACATAATTCGAAAAGCCCAGTCCATATACTACCTGGGCTGTTTCAATTGTCTTTGATGCTGAATGGACATTGTGTAGGACAATGTAGATGTCTTTGATGGGGTCAGACAATGTGCGTGTAAACCTCCTGTGCGATTAGTTCAGACACTACTGGGGGCACAGACTCTCCTACTTGATTGTATTGGCTGTCAGAGAAACCAGTGAAGATAAAGGAGTCCGGGTAGCTCATCAATCGTGCGTGTTCACGTACTGTCAAGAGTCTATTCTCATAGGGATGGATGTATCTAGAAAGTCCATTTATTGAACTCGATATTTGATTAGGGTACAAACGAACCCAGTTTGGTAGACTTCTCGTCTTTGAAACACGGAACCTTTTGGCACCCTGCCCCCAGCGTGTCTTATAGATGGTCTTCACCTTTTCGTCAGGAAGTGGGTGCTCAACATGATTTGGAACATTTGCTTCAGGGTCAAAGAGTAGGTTGATTCCAAGACTTGGGAGATTGTCTATAGCCTCCATGACTGTCCGGGTTTTCTTCCTTGGCAGTTTTAATTCGATGTTACTGATGAAGACACGAAGACGTTTGGAGGGGTTTCCATGATGATGCGCTCTGATCATGTTGTATTGTACATCCCCAATGTCTACACGCTCAAACTCCTTCTGAATTATCTCTTCGCCTCCAGCTCTAAGCAATGCGGCAACATTCTCAATCACAAACACCTTTGGTGAGAGGTCACCAATAATTCGGATAGAATCTAGCAGCAGTTTGGCTGTTCCTTCGCCATATATTCTCTCAGCCGCTGATCTTTCGCTATTAGGATTAGCCCTGCTGAATTCTTCACATGGAGGTGATGCAATAATGACATCTGGAGGGGCCTTCATCACCTCTTCAATCTGATTGGCGTGAAGGTTATGAATATCACTCAACCAAACAGTGGAACTGGGATAATTGAGTTTGAATGTTTCTAGAGCTGTGGGGTCAACATCTATGGCAAGGTGCAGGTCATGGGTATAAGTTCTAAACCCAAAAGAAAAACCTCCAGCGCCACAGAACAGATCAAGGACCTTCATTCTTCAGTTCACATTCCATCTGATTTGTGTAGTACATACCTCTGATTAAAACAATACTGACGGAAGACTTCAAAAGTGCCAGTTTTCTACGGCGGTTTCAAATTTCTCTGATGAGTGATAGAGGATGGCGACGGGCTCAGGAAAAGGTAAGACGATTCTCTTTGGGGAACATTTTGTGGTCTATGGACTTCCAGCCCTTGCAGCAGGAATAGCATCAGAAACTACAGCTGAAATCACACGAGTACGCTCCTTTGGGTGGAAACTGGTTGACAAACGTCCCGCCATGCCTGGATACAAGGAGAAGAAGTATGAGGAGCAGAAAGCCTCCATTGACAATATGTTAAAACACCTAAATATCGATACCACCAAAACAGGATTCCAAATTGATTTAGGGGGGGATTTGGTCTGTGCATCAGGCATTGGGGCAAGTGCTGCTAGCTGTGTCGCCATTGCCAGAGCCCTGAATGAAGAGTATTCCCTAGGATTGAATGATGACCAAATCAACGAAACCGCCTATATTGGAGAGATGGGATACCATGGTACTCCTTCGGGACTTGACAACACTGCATCAACGTTTGGAGGGCTCATTTGGTTTGTCCGTGATTTGAGTGGAGGATCTCCCAAGTTCGAGAAGCTGAAGCTGGGAAAAGCTGCCAATCTCGTAATTGCATCCACAGGATTGACCGCGAGTACGAAGGTGGTTGTTGGTGATGTCAAGAAGAGAAAGGATGCTGATTCAGATTGGTTCGATTCAATCTCAAGAGCGTACAATCATCTTGTTAACGATGCTAGAAGAGCGTTGATCGAACTGAATTTTGACAAAGTAGGCATGTTGATGAATAGAAACCATGACTTGTTGCAGCAACTGACTGTGTCCTGTAAAGAGCTTGACAGCCTAGTGGATATTGCTCGTGTAAATGGGGCTATTGGTGCGAAAATGACTGGAACTGGTAGAGGAGGAAATATGATAGCGCTTGCTCCTGATGAAGCAACAATGAAGAGAGTTGCAGACGCATTAAAGAGGGGAGGCGCTGCAGGTGTATGGATGACAACATTCGGACTGTGAGGTGAGGTCATGATACTTGAGGAATATATCAAGGAGCTACAAAAGAAGGGAAAGATCACTACAATTGGTAAAAGTATCTCAAAGAATCTAGAGATTGCAGGTGTGTTAAAGACCCTCGAGCCCGAGCCTGTATTGTTTGAGCATGTGAAGGAAAGCAAGTTCCGTGTGGCTGGAAACCTGTTTTGTAACAAGATACAGGTGGCAGAGTACTTCGGGATTACCACTGAACAGATAATCCCAACTCTCGCAAATGCTATTGAAACTAGGAACGAGCCCGAACAGACAGTTCATGCGGCATGTCAGGAAGTAGTTGAGGACATTGTAGACCTCGACCTGTTACCCATATTGATTCATAATGAAATCGATGGAGGACCTTACATCTCATCAGGTGTCGTTGTGGCTGCTGATCCTGAGTATGGGCAGAACTTGGACTTTCATAGAGCGATGCAGATTGACAAGAGTCACATGGTGGCACGGGTAGTCAGGGGGAGAGACTTTCATAGATTTCTAGAACGAAATGGAGAGGTCGATGTGGCTTTCTGTGTCGGGAATACCCCAGAAGTGCTCATCGCTGCAGCGACCTCTGTTGAAACAGGAATAAACGAGCTGCATATAGCGAATGCTCTCAAGCCCATTAAACTTACGAAGGCAAAGACTGTTGATTTGATGATACCGGCAGACTGTGAGTTTGTACTTGAAGGCAGAATGACTCTTGAGGAAAGACATGATGAAGGGCCTTTCATTGATTTGACTGAAACTGTGGATGTGATAAGACAAGAGCCTATATTCGAGGTGAAAAAGATAACCCACAGAAAGAGTGCTATTTGGCAGGGCTTACTACCGGGCCGTTCAGAGCACAAGATTCTGATGGGCATGCCTCGAGAGCCTACAGTGTTCAAAAAAGTGAAAGAACGAGGAGTTGAGGTTCTTGATGTCTATATCACTCCGGGAGGCGCCAGCTGGCTACATGTCGCCGTGAAGATACGAAAGAAGAATGAGGATGATGGCATTCAGGCATTAGAAGCGGCTTTTGCAGGACATAAGAGTGCAAAACACATCTGGGTATACGATGAGGACATTGACATCTACTCAGAGGAGGAAAGAGAGTGGGCAATGGCTACTCGATTTCAGGCAGATGTTGATTTACTCATTAAAGATCGGGAAGCTGGAAGTTCTCTCGACCCTAGTGCTGAGCCTGATACCAAGTTGACCACAAAATGTGGGTTTGACTGTACAAAGACTCTTGATACAAAAGGAAAAAGCTTCGCCAAAGCCAAGTTTCCAGAAGTTGATCTTAAGAAGTTCATGGGTGACTGAGATGAAACTCGAACTGACCAAAGAAGAAAATGAGATGCTTGAAGGTAAGCAGGGAAAGGCTACAAGAAAGGCGATGGAGATAATCACGACACTGGGAGAGATTTATGGAGCTGAGAAACTGATTCCTGTTTCAAGTGTGCAGATTGCGGGAGTGTCCTATCACAATCTGGGGGAGGCTGGACTTGAATTCCTGTCTGAGATGGCAGAGGATGGTCGTACACGAGTCTTGACCACTCTGAATCCTGCAGGAATGGACATGGAAGAGTGGAAAAAACATGGAATCAGCGAAGACTTTGCCTTAGATCAACAAAGGGTTGTAGACACTTTTGAGAAGATGGGAGTAATCACAACTTGTACCTGTACACCATACCTGATAGGGAATCTACCTCATTATGGAGAACACATTGCCTGGGCGGAGTCCTCTGCTGTCTGCTTCTCGAACTCAGTTATTGGAGCCTTGACGAACAGAGAAGGAGGGCCTAGTGCACTTGCATCAGCATTGACTGGGAGAACCGCAGAGTATGGGCTTCATCTTCCAGAGAATCGAATAGCGGAGGTAAAGTACGAAATCGATACTGATCTAACGGAAACTGATGATTTTGGCCTACTGGGTCATGTTATTGGAGGACGAACCGGTAGGATGATTCCATACATCACCGGGATTCGACATGCAACCATGGAGCAGTTGAAGTCATTCAGCGCTTCAGTGGCAACTTATGGTGGCGTTGCGATGTTTCATATCGAGGGGATTACTCCGAACCGAACTACAATTCCAGAGAGAACTGAAGTCATCACAAGAGAGGACCTGAATAAAGCTAGGGCAACGCTTGATGATGAGATGGCTATTATTGACTTCATCAGCGTGGGATGCCCTCATGCAAGCATCAAAGAGATTGCTGAAATTGCACAGATGCTTGATGGCAAACAGGTGACTGAGGGTAAGACAGTTTGGATTACAACAGCAAAGCCGACCAAGGATCTTGCCATAAAGATGGGGTACTATGACAAGATAGAGAGAGCTGGGGCGTTCTTAGTGGCTGATGCATGCTGTGCGGTAGCCCCACTAGAAGGGAGATTCACTGGACTGATGACTGATTCAGCGAAGGCATGCTTCTATGCCCGAGGAAAGAATAAGTTCAAGACAGAGATACGGACTGTTGCAGAATGTATCAAGGAGGCGTTGTCCTAGTGCAGGGCAGGAAAATCTTCAAAGGAAAGGTGGTTGGGGAAGCATTGGTGACTGGTGAGGACATCTCATTCTACGGAGGATGTGACCCTGAAACGGGAGAGATTGTTGAGAAAGGTCATCATCTTGAGGGTAAGTCTGTTTCAGGGAAAATCCTTGTCTTTCCAACAGGGAAGGGCTCGACTGTAGGCTCGTATGTTCTATATGCACTCAAGAAAGCTGAGAAAGCACCTTTGGCAATAGTAAACAGGACAACAGACCCTGTTGTGGCGGTAGGTTGTATAATCTCAGAGATTCCTGCAGTGGATCAAATTGATATTAGTAGGCTCGAAACAGGTCAAAGAGTGGAAGTGGACGCCAATAACGGCGTCGTTTCCATAGTTGAGTAAAACTTAGAACCGTTGGACCTGAGGCTCAAAGTCCTCTGGAGTAAAGGCGGTTTCACCTTCCTCAGGCAAATCCCCTCTTTCTCGAAGTGTCTGAGAGGTTAGAAGGTAGTACACCAACGCTAACGACTTGCGGCCTCGGTTATTGGTAGGTATCACTAAATCTACGTTTGTGGTCACATTATCAGTGTCACAAAGCGCGATTACAGGAATACCAATCTTTGCAGCCTCGGAGAGTGCCTGTTGATCAGTCCTCGGATCTGTGAGAATGACTACGTCAGGTTCGATGTAGGTTCGTGGACCAGCTATATTGGGATTGGTGAGTGTTCCAGGTACAAAGCGTTCGGTGAATGAGTTGGCTCCAATATAGTAGGCAAATGTTTCAACTGGCCTTTTACCATACACTCTCCCTGAAACAACCACAATTTTTGAGGGGTCGAATCGGGCAAGAAACTTGGCTGCCACTCTAATTCTCTCATCGGTCTTCCTGACATCAAGGACATAGAGTCCAATAGGTCTCTGTCGATAGACAAATGGCTCCATGTCTTGGGTCTTGACCTGGGTTCCAATATGACAACCAGCGGCCAGATATTTGTCCATCGGGGTTAGGAGTTCGAGATCTGCAACTTCTATCTCACTCATTTCACTTAACCTCCGCAGTTTCTGTTGCAGCAAAAGCCATGAAGCTGTCAATAATATCGATGTGTGCAAGGAGCATCCTTCTGCAACAATACCGGGTCAGTCCAATGTTGTCCAGTACGACTGCAGGGTCTTCGCCTTGTCGTACTTCACGTTTGAATTGCTCAAACTTGTCTGCAACTACTTTGCCACAAGTGAAACATCGTACGGGTATTATCATTGTATAGTCTCCTCACCTGTATGATTTTTGGTATCGTGAACGTGCTGAGGGACCACCGAACTTCTTGGGCTCTGTTCTTCGAGGGTCTCCAACCAGCATGGTTCTGTCATGTTCAATCATCTTTGAGCGCGCTTCAAAGTCTTGGCTCATCCGGAAGAGTCCTGTGGCTATTGCCATCCGTACAGCATCAGCTTGACTCATGAAACCGCCTCCACGACTTCGTATTCTGATATCATATCGTTTCCATCCTTCTCCAAAGAGAATTAGAGGCTCCATGATACGCATACGGGCGAGCTCGGGTTGTAAAATTTCCAAGGGGCTTCCATTAATCCTGATTCTTCCGGACCCATCCTTTATTGTCGCTTTTGCAAGACTGGTCTTCCTCTTGCCAGTAGTAACTACTACTCTCATTCTATTTCACCTCTGGATTTCTCCAACCAAGTTCATGACTCAGGTCAGCCACAGTGATGTACTTCTGCTTCATGCTCCGATATTTTGCGCCTTCGAGCACTATCTTCTCAGACTCAGCATACTGTTGAGGGACTCCGATATACACCTTGATGCGTCTGTAGGCAGCCTTCCCGCGTGGGGTAGGCCATGGGAGCATTCCTCGAAGCATCTTTCTGACCATCTTATCAGGTCGGCGCTCATGGAATGGACCCCTGCGTGGATTATAGGAGGTTCGGATGTTGAACTTCTCTTTGAAGGATTCAATAACCGTCCTGCGTCTGCCTGTGATTATGGCTTTCTCGACGTTGACGATTACTACCGTGTTACCAAGCATCGCTGCCTTTGCAGCCTTCGCTCCAAGTCTGCCAACAACCATGTTTTCAGCATCATAAACTTTGACGTGTTCCATACTCATCAAGACCACCTACACAATTATTGTAACTCCTTTCCCCTTGGGAACCTGTGTGAGTAACTCATCAATTGATATCAATGACCCACCCGCTCCCACAATGACTGTCCTTGCTGAGGTCGATGCATTGAGGGCGGCTACTGTGACTTTGTGTGAGAGAACCCCAGACCCTAGTACCTTACCAGGTACTACGATAATATCTCCAGCTCTTGTATGGCGGTTGATCTTTCCTATGTTCACTGTAGCACGCTGTCGAGCTGGTCGAGCAATAAGCTCAGCAACTCGTTTCCATATACCCACATTGTGTTTTGCAGATGTCTTTCGTAGCGCATTGATGAGTGCACGTGTATTGGGGTCAGTAGATCCGGATTTGACTGATCTTTCCATGTTGTCACACCTCATAGTGAATTTGCATAGTCGAGAGCCAGCCTGATTCTCTCCTTCAGTAGCTCAGAGGCCTTCTCAACGATATCCTCAGGATTCAGTGCACCTGTTGATTCAACTTTGAAAAGGAAGGCGTCTTTCTTTGAGTCAATTGTGATTGCTCCAGGCTCGCACACTTCAACACAAGCCTCACAGAGGCTGCAGTCCAGAGTGTTTTGCGTCGAGATTGTGTCTCCATCAATCACCAAGATGTTCTTTGGACAGACCTCAACACAGTCTCCGCACTGGTTGCATTTCTCCTTGTTTACCTCAACTATAGGTACATACTTGTATGAAACGGTTGATACTGGCTGAAACTTGGCATTCTCCACACCCTTTCCCAGGCGAGCGTACGCTTCGACAATCAGCCGCTGGTTTGGGGCGAGTTTTACTAAGGGGATGTCCCCGGATGCTGGTACTACTTTCGGGTCTTGTGAAGTTAGGTCACGGGAATAGATTATCTTCTCTTCATCGCCTGTTTCTTCCTCTAGGGTGAGTGTGCACTGGCAAAGACTGCATCCTTTTCCTTCGCAGTCACAGTCTTCTGGCAGGTTGTAACTTTCAAGGTCTGTCACGAGAGGTAATAGACCCAATCTGTGAGCGAGCATCTCATCGTACATGACGCTGGTGTTTTCAAGAACAAGCACTTCATCTATTGCCATTGCTGGCAATCTGGTAAGCATGGTTCTGCGTAGTGCGTTTGCAAACGCCACATCCACTCCTTCCACCAAAAAATGAATGATGTTCTCCTGTTTGTGGATAATAGTGATTTCCATTGACTCACCCGACCGTTATCTTCAGTCCATACCCAAAAGACATGTTATCCCGGACGGACTCGCCATTCGACCAGAACGGTCAGATGGCTCACTCGCCCATGTCCTGGGCATCCTCGCCTGTCTTCCTTGACCATAAAAGGCTTGTCCTACGTCTATCTATGTGTCGGAAATGAAATGATGAGGGTCTATGCGGCAACTTGTATGATGTCACGTAAACCATTCACTATTAGTTTGTAACCAGTAAGACGCTGCTTTGGATCAATAGCGACCATGCCGACTGTTGGCACACCTAGCAAGTCCTGAACAGACTCTGGTCTCATTGAACCAGGAAGATCCTGCTTATTTGCTACTGCGATTATCTTCATACCGTTTAACTGGTTTTTATACCTCTCAAGGAGTTGGCGAGTTTGAAGAACAGCCTTTGGATTGCTCTCAGTGACAACAACAACCATCTTGCTTCCCCTCATGAAGTCCGACCACAGAAACTCAAAATGAGATTGACCACCCATTTCGATTAGAGAAACCTTTGTACCACTGTCGATGGTGATTGTTCCACAGCTCATTCCTGCAGTGGGTTGATAGTTGGCCTCCAACTTTGGTGCCCTATCGGTCAGGAGTTTAATCAGTGTGGACTTTCCGGCATAGCCAGAACCCATTAGGGCAACCTTGACATATTGTGTCATGAGAGTTAGCTCCATGTTGAACGTGTTCAGAGAGAGTATAGGTTGGAGTATTTCGTGTGTAATACTCGCTATTGAAAACACGCCCCATCCGAATCTCTACGTAATGCTGGTGCATCAGCAGGGCGTAGATTGTTAAACAGCATGGGATAGAAGAGCTTAACAGGTAAAATGAAACTGCAAGTCAAGAGATGATGAGATGTCCTCTAAGGGTCCAAAGATTATAGCAATTGAGGATGGGGCCCTAGACGAACTTGAAACATTGATGAAAAAATACACCAATCCTATCTGCGTGACAGATGACCTGATTCGTTCCGAGTACTCAGAACTCCTCGAAAAGGCGGTTGGAAAACCCTGCAAATGGTTGATATCTTCCACCTATCGAGCCAATACAAATACAGTTCTTGGAAATATCGATATCGTGCTAGGATTTGGTGGAGGAAGTAGTCTAGATGTAGCCAAATTAATTTCAAGAGACACTGGCATCGACTGGATATCAATACCCACGGCAGCATCTCACGATGGCATAGCAAGTGAGGTCGCATCTGTGAGTCATAATGGATACAGATACTCAGAGAAGTGCAAGGGACCACTAGCTGTGATTGCTGACACCTCTATCATTTCAAAGGCGCCTCCCAGACTTAGGCTCGCAGGGCTTGGAGATATAATCTGTAAGACCTCAAGTTTAGCTGAGTGGAAACTTGCCCATGAGGTGCAAAATGAGCCATTTGATGCTGAGGTTTATTCGATCGTAATGAAGGCATTGGAGTCTGTTTTCAAAAGTAATCGTCTTGAAACTCTAATCAGTGCTCAGATTGATGCGGGTCGAGCTATGAGCATCTTTGGTAGTTCAAGACCATGCTCCGGAACAGAACATGCAATTTCACATGCCTTGGACAAAGTATGTGCAGACCTTCACGGATTACAGGTTGCCTTTGCTACACCAATATGTCTTCACTATCTTCAGGAAACTGGGTGTACAGAATACAAACCTGGTGACATTATGGGCTTTATGTTAGATCGAGGAATGCCAACAACTCTTGTTGAGATGCAAATCACTGCAGACCAGTTTCTTGATAGTATACATCATGGCCTACAGATTATGGAGAAACGAGGAAGATACTCTGTCCTGAAACACATGCATGCTGATACCAACTCATTAAGGACAGTACTTGTTGAACTTGGCTATTGACATACTAATACGCTTCGACAGTTTTAAAAGAAACTAGACTTTCGGCGCAGAAGAGTCTATCCTGTGATGGATGGAGTCGAAGCATATACCGATGAAGAACTAAACTGAGGTAGAGAATAATGCCAAAGCCAAGTTTTGTAGAATGGGAGCCTACTGAGGAGCTTCAAAAGAAGGCTCTGGAGGCTCTAGAGATAGCAAAGGACACAGGTCGTATCAAGAAAGGGATTAATGAGGCGACAAAGAGCATTGAGCGCGGAATAGCACGCTTAGTACTAGTTGCTGAAGACGTTGAGCCCCAAGAAGTGATTATGTACCTACCTGGTCTTTGTGATGATAAGAAAGCCCCGTACATCTTCGTGAAAAGTAAGACTGACCTTGGAAATGCTGCAGGTATCGACCGACCCACTGCGGCTGTTGCAATCATTGTAGAAGGTAAGGCTAAGGATATAGTTGACGATCTTGTTGAGAAAATCAATGGTCTTCGTAAGTAAGATTTAGGTGATGGCCAACAATGAGCAAAGAAGAAGAGGCAACACCCTCCATCCCGGCAGAAGTTATTCAACTCCTCGGGAGAACTGGCGTCACAGGTGAGATCACACAAGTTCGTGTGAAAATCCTAGATGGCAGGGACAAGGGGCGTGTCCTGACACGAAACGTGAAAGGACCTATCAGAATGGGGGACATACTTATTCTGAGAGAAACTGAGCGTGAAGCCCGTAAGATGAGGAGGCGTTAGTCATGGTTGGGACTATGCGATGCTCTTTCTGTGGAAAAGACATCGAGCCAGGAACGGGCTCTGCTTTTGTGCAGACAAAAGATGGAGCAGTGTTGTGGTTCTGTTCAAACAAATGCAAGGTCAATAGACTCGAGCGCAAAATGAAGCCTCGGGACACGAAGTGGACCTCAGATTTTGAGAAGGGTGGTAAGATTTCTCGTTAGAGATATTGAATCAAGAAAATAAGTGGAGCCAAAGGTGGTCTTTGTCACCTTTGGTTCTTTCTACGATTTCCCTACTTCTTCCTTCACAAAATCAAAGATTGCCAATGCGAGAGCATTAATTTCTTCAGCAGCGATTCCCTTCGAATCTTTTCCTAGAAGTTGAATCAGGGACTGGAGAACGTTATCTGATGTGTCATGATTTTCAATCGCTTTTTTAACAACACTTCGAATCTCCATTGTGTAATCGGCTTCGCCTGAACTGTATTTTTCAATGTACTCTCTAGCCTGTTCCTCAGCATCAGAAGACTCCACCAGACCTCCTTCCCAGGTCCATAGCTCTATCTCTTTCTCGGCTGTTTCAGGAGCGTCGGATGCGTGTGCAATATTCACACCAGCCCAAATTCCATACTTTCCCCGGAGTGATGTTGGATCAGCTTTCTGGACAAAGGTTGCACCAAGAGTGTCACGGACACCTTGAATCACATTAGGCCCTTCAAAAATCATGGTCAATACTGGAGCTGAAGAAATGAAGTCAACCAGCCATGGAAAGAAGGGTTTCTCCTTGTGAACTGCATAATGCAGTTTGGCTAATGACTTGGGAACTTTCATCTCACGAAAGGCACGTATCTTGTAGCCCTTATCCAAAAGTGCCTTCAAGACTAATGCGCTTACTCTTCGCCGAATTGTGCCATCTGGTTTGATTATCACCAACGAACGTTCCAACTGTCTATCACCTGTTATTTTCTTGATGGGAAGTTATGCATAATTGACCATCGCGGGGCATGAGGGGAATATAACACATTTCATTTGACCTGTTTTAACTAAAGCGACACTTTCATAACCATAACCCGCTGTCCCACAGCCAATTCCTTGTAAGGTGCCAGCTATGACAGAGAACACGAAGTTACGTTCACCCATTGTGACTGTCTTGGGACATATTGACCATGGAAAGACCTCACTCCTAGACAAGATGCGGGGAACCGGTGTTCAGGAAAGGGAAGCAGCTGGCATCACTCAACACATCGGGGCTTCGTTCTTTCCCACTGAAACAATCCTTGCAATCTGTGGAGACCTCTTGAAAAGTGTCAAAACGGAGCTCACTCTTGATGGACTACTCTTTATTGATACCCCGGGGCATGAGGCATATCTCAACCTTAGACGACGAGGAGGGGCTATAGCAGACATAGCGATTCTTGTTGTTGATATCAATGAGGGGCTTCTCACTCAATCCTATGAGTCACTCAAGATTCTACAATCCGGAAGGACTCCTTTCTTGATTGCAGCAAATAAGCTAGACAAGGTTCCAGGATGGAGAGAGAAACCTGGTATGACTCTTTTTCAGACCATCAAGGCGCAAAATGAATCAACACAGAACGAAATAGACAGACGTCTCTATGAGATTGTAGGATCTCTTTCTGCTAACAAGATCCAATCAGAACGGTTTGATCGTGTAGAAGATTTCAGAAAAGCAGTTGCAATTGTACCTACCAGCGCAAAGACAGGAGTTGGAATCCCTGAGCTCTTGATGGTTCTCTCTGGTCTGACTCAACAGTACATGAGAGATAGACTAAGAGTTTCTGAGGGACCTGCAAAGGGAGCTATTCTAGAGGTAAGGGAGGAAACAGGGCTTGGAATCACTCTCGACACGATAATCTATGAGGGGGTGTTAAAGAAGACTGACACTGTCGTGATTGGTGGTCTAGATGAGGTAATTGTGGCTAAGATTAGGGCTCTATTATTGCCAAAACCACTGGATGAGATTAGAGACCCTAAAGAGAAATTCACTCATGTGGACAAGGTTCACGCGGCGGCAGGTGTCAAGATAGTTTCACCCGACATAGAGGGGGCTGTGGCTGGTGCACCAGTATATGCTGTCGCTGATTTAGGCAATCTTGAAGCAATAAAACAAAAAGTACGAGACGAAGTTGGTGCAATCCGGATTCAAACAGACAGGTCGGGAATTGTACTAAAGACAGACACCTTGGGATCACTTGAGGCTGTGACAAAATTCCTACAAGACCGCAAGGTACCTGTAAGAGCCGCAGATGTTGGAACAGTTGTGAAACGGGACATCATTGAAGCCCAAGCATCAGGAGACACCGACCCGCTAAATGCTGTCGTTCTTGGATTCAACGTCAAGCTTGGACCAGACATTGAAGACCTGGCTGCAGAGTTAGGTGTTGAAATCTTCCTGAATCAAGTCATCTATCGGCTTTATGATGAGTATAATGCATGGCTAATTGTCAAGAGAGAACAGGCAAAGGCAGACTCTCTTAGTTCCATAATCCGACCAGGAAAGATTGAGCTGATACCAGAGTATGTCTTCAGACACAGCAACCCGGCTGTTGTCGGGGTAAAGGTGCATGGCGTAATCAGACCTAGAACTGGTCTGATAAACGAAGAGGGAAAACGTGTTGGTATGATTCTTCAGATACAGGACAGGAGCGTCACAATTGATGAAGCAACACAAGGTATGGAAGTGGCTGTCTCAATACGAGGGCCAACGATTGGTCGACAGGTGAAGAATAATGAAATACTGTACACAGATGTTCCCGACAAGCACATTCTGTCGATAAGAAAGAATTTCATGGAGGACCTCTCACAATCCGAATTAGAGGTGCTTGAAGAACTAACGGCCATCAAGAGGGCTAGTGGAGCCTTTGTATAGGACAAAACTACCATTGGCAACGTTTTTAGGCACTCTTGAAGAAGACCTCGGTGCAGCGGGCAGGATGGACCGTTTGCCGCGGTCGAGACCACATGGCACTAGTGGCATCAGTAACCCCGTGGAGGATGAAACCCAACTGCGGAGAGTTTCGCTGTGGGACTGTGATGGGCAGTCTCTGGAGTCTGTCACGGACCTAGCAACAATCGTAGGTTTGTTGTGATTGTCTCAGACTTTCGAATTGGGTCAGGCCCTGGCGGGAACAGCCCTAAGGAAGAGTGGTGGAGCCCCAGAGGTAGCTGCTCTGAGAAGCGCAACGAGTATACTCGACGTGGAAAGGACATTCGATACATCGGGAGCCGCTGCACCTTTTTCTTCTTATCTGCGAACTGAGTCAAATCTAAGCGTAGCATGGAAGTATATAGCAAATGAAAACGGCACTAAAGAAGATCATAATCTCATTCTTCATCAATCCAATCCAGTTCTTCGGAATAATGCCCATATTTTGAGACAATCTTCATTCCAAATATATACTGAATAGGAACTGGACCTGCATATCCATAGTAGAAGTTGAAAAAGAATGGAATATGTAACCATGCCAGAAACAAACCCGGGAAAATTAGACTTAGTACACCAGCATAGAGTACTCTATTTCGTGGTGTTTTTCCATTGATAGATCTAATCACCTGTATCATGAATAGAAGGCTTAACGGAGCAACAAGTGGAAAATAGACAGACCAATACTCTGTGCCAGTAAAGAGTGTGATTCCGTCCGCTATACCTCCATAATCATAAGCGAGGATTGGGGTGAGAAACACGTAACCAATGATGACTTCTTCTGAGATTGGTGACATGGCAATTGGGCAGAAAAAACTGACAAATACGAAGATTATCACTGAAAAGAATCTTCTATCGATCTTCATCGCCATTCTCTATTCTTTTAGCAAAATTCCTGATTTATTTTTAGACTGTGAAATATTTGTACCACATAGGATACTAAATGAGCTAACATAGAGAATAGTCTACGGTAATGTTTAAGAGAAAATCCTAGTCCGCAAATCAACAAGCTGGGGTATCCAAGCTTGGTATGGAGCTGGATTGCTATAGGTAGCTATTAGCAGTCCTGCAAACATCCAGTGTCGTAAGACTCGAGGGTTCAAAAGGTGTCATGAGTCCCATGATACCGGGAGATCCCTCCCCCAGCGCCACTTCTCCTTTTCACTAGGACAGATGAAGACGAGTGCCACAGAATGGGCACTGAAACACATGCTCATCTACAGGCATAGCGTTAACAGGTGAGAAAAGATTCCCACAATTTGGACATCCATAGGTATCAGGGTTAGAAGTGGCTTGGGCTGGTAGTGCATGTTTTCTCATAGGCTCGAGGATTCGTTCATCCTCTGATACATCAGTTGGGGCAATGGATTTGCCCTGTGCCCAACGATAGGTGGCATAAAGCCCGAAGACTATCATGGGGATGTAGAAGACCATGTAGAGTGGTACCATATCAACTGGCATCATGCCTAGACCAATCATGCCAATCAGACCTATAATGAGAATCAGACCAAAAACAAGCCATCTTCCTGTTGATGAACCGGTTCTTTGTTGATATGGATCATAGTAATCGTCATTCATCATGATGTGCACTCCACAAGGGATTAGGGCGTGAACCCTTCTAACCTCTTCTATCGCGACCTTGTATGATAACAAAAATAGAGAAGAAACACGGGCCTTACTGGCCCGGTTCTTTGAAACTATACATTACTTTCTCGGTGTGACTTTCTGGACAATACCGACCGCTACGGTCATTCCCATGTCACGGACAGCAAATCTACCGAGCTGTGGAAAGTCCTTGTAGCTCTCAATGACCATTGGCTTCAAGGGGACCAGTTTGGCAATCATGGACTCACCCTTCTTGACAAAGTCAGGGTTCTCCTCAATGACCTGACCACTTCGCTGATCAAGCTTCTGGAGGATTTGGTCGAACCTGCAGGCAACCTGAGCAGTGTGAGCATGAATGACTGGTGTGTAGCCAACTGTGATTGCACTTGGGTGCTGAATGACCATCACCTGACCAGTGTAGTCGGCAGCGACTGTGGGTGGACTGTCAGTTGGACCAGCGACATCTCCACGACCAAGGTCCTTTCTCTCAATACCTCGAACATTGAAACCGATGTTGTCACCGGGTACTGCCTCAGGCAGTATCTCGTGGTGCATCTCAATGGACTTTACTTCTCCAGTCTTGTTTGGCGGCATAAAGACAATCTTCATTCCTGTCTTCATGACACCTGTTTCAACACGACCAACTGGTACTGTGCCAACACCCTTGATGGAGTATACATCATTGATTGGCACTCGTAGGGGTTTGTCTGTTGGTTTTGGTGGAAGCTCAACTAGGTCAAGTGCTTCAAGAAGTGCGGGACCATCATACCACGGAGTGAGCTTTGGAGTGCGCTCCTTCAGGTTGGCAGCATCGAGGGCTGAGGTCGGAATGAATGGAATCTGATCGGTCTTGTATCCGATGCTCTTTAGGAATCCACCTACTTCCTCCTTGACCTCCTTGTATCGGTCCTCGCTGTACTTGACACTGTCATCATCCATCTTGTTGATACAGACAATCAAGCTTGGTACACCAAGAGTCATTGCAAGATACGCATGTTCTTTGGTCTGACCACCAGGACCAACGCCTGCTTCAAATTCACCCTTCTTTGCAGACACAACAAGTAGACCAACGTCAGCTTGTGATGCTCCAGTGATCATGTTCTTGATGAAGTCCTTGTGTCCAGGAGCATCGATGATGGTGTAATAGTACTTGTTAGTGAGGAACTTGAAGAATGCAATATCGATGGTTAGACCACGCTCCCGTTCCTCTTTCAGACGGTCCAGCGCAAAAGCCCATGCCCAGCTGGGCCGCCCAAGTCTTTCTGCTTCGGCCTTATGCTGTTGGAAAGTACGCTCGTCA
>Ga0180438_10001006_pt1 | contig 51630 bp, 28 predicted proteins | sample SS_ome_12_FD_132455 | JGI IMG/M metagenome (GOLD analysis project Ga0180438, IMG submission 132455) | Hypersaline lake sediment archaeal communities from the Salton Sea, California, USA - SS_3_D_2 metaG | ecosystem: Environmental > Aquatic > Non-marine Saline and Alkaline > Hypersaline >...
CGGCCCTCGACGAAGGCGATCGGATCGCCGTCGCGGAAGAGGCGGTAGCCGGCGTTGTTCACCTCGCTCTCCGCCCGCCAGGTCAGCTCCACCTGCTCCTGGGCGCCGATGGCCTCGAAGGAGGAGAGGGTCACCGATACCGGCTCGCCGGCCCACTCGAAGACCCGGAACCATTTTCCCTCCGGCGGAACGGCCTCCAGATAGGTGACCACCACCTCGAGCCGGCCGTCCTTGTCCATGTCCACGGGCGGCACGGCGATGCCGAAGGAGCCCTGGGAGTTGCCGCTGAGATCCTCCCACAGGGTGTAGCGCGTCCAGCTGAAGGAATCGGTGGGATCGGCGCCGTCCAGCTCATGATCATAAACTCGCCCGTCGCTATAAGCGGCAACGTAGAGGTCCGGGCCGTCTCCGCCCCAGCCGTGATCCTGGTCCCCGAGCCCCATACCGTACGCCCCGCTTTCTCCGGTGTAAGCGATGTAGGAGACGTTATCATCGAAGGTGATCGTGCTGACGTCGATGCCTCCGGTGATGCAGGCCACCTCGCCGCCGCCGTAGATGTTCATGTAGACCTCATCGGCGTCATCCCCGTTGAGGTCGGCGACCTCGAAGTTGTCCAGGCAGACCCCGTCGCCGGTGGTGTCGATCTGGATGTACGTCTGATACGCATAGGTGTTGGGTGCCGTGGTCTCGACGATGTACAGGGCAGCATAATCCCAGATCCCGAAGATGGCCTCCTTGGCGCCATCCCCGTCCAGATCGCCGATCCCGGTGTTGGTCGGGCTGCCGCCGAAGGGATCGGTGCCTCCGCGCAGCCAGACGCCCTCCTCGATCCAGGTGTGGGCTCCCTGAAAATCGCCATCGACCGACAGGATATACAGGCCGTCCTGCCCCGATGTGAGAGTATTGTCGCAGGTCACCAGCTCGTTCTGGCCGTCTCCGTCCACGTCCCCGATGGTGAAATCCTCGGTGCGGAACCGCTCCTCATGGGTCGGATTCGGCTTGTAGATGGAAGCCGCCGCCGTGCCGTAGCCGTTATCGGTGGCCCCGTCCCACTCGTAGACATGGATGCCGCCCTCATAGGTGGCGCTCCAGCTGCCGTCGCAGACCACGAAGATGATCTCGCCGACACCGTCGTTGTCCATATCGCCGGTGTGCACCTGCCGGAGACTGGTCCCATTGGAGCCGGCTGAGCTCCACACATAGGCCAGGGTGTTGTCCCCGGTGACCTCGTAGACATGCACCTGACCGCCGTTGTCGTAGTCGGTGACGATGATCTCATAGAAGCCGTCCTGGTCCAGGTCCGAGCCGGCGCAGACCCCCCGGATGAGATTGTCCGAGTACAGATCGCCATCGGCATGGCTGTATGCGAACTGGAAAATGTTCTCCCCGTCGGCGGCCCAGCCGGCGGATGCGGCCAGGAAGAAGACCAGAACGAAGAGCACAGGATACCTACCGCGCTGGTACATGGTGGTGAACCTCCTTTCAGAGAAAAATGTTGCCTGTGTCTGGAGAACAAAGAGCAGAACCGGGTCCTTCACATCACCTCCTTTAGAAAGCATTTCCAGACTCGAAAAAATGGAATATTATTACGACTTAATTATTCAATTTCATCTTATCATAAGCAGCGAAATTTGTCAAGTCTTTTTTTCACAAACAGGATGAGCCCGGCTGAAAGCGGTGCATCTGTTTCAACCCGGGCACAGAAAAAGCCGCCGGGGCGGGTGCCCCGGCGGCCTGGGTCGTGCGCGATGTGCCACCCGAGTTATCTCAGGAAGGACATCTTTCTGGTCTCGGCGAAGGTGCCGCTGGTCAGGCGGTAGAAGTACACACCGCTGGCCACCAGCTCGTTGCTGCTGTTACGGCCGTCCCAGCGGACCTTGTGCACCCGGGCGTCCAGATGACCGTCGACCAGGGTCCTGACCAGCTGGCCGGTGGTGTTGTAAATCTTCAGCGTGGTGTATCCGGCCTGGGCCAGGGAGAACTCGATCTGGGTGTCGGCGTTGAACGGGTTGGGATAGTTCTGGGCCAGCGCGTAGGAGGTCGGCACCGTGGCCGCCGTCGGGGTGGCCGTGGCGGTGAGATCGTGCATTTCCACCGAGCCGTCCAACGCCACGCTGGCGATCTGGTAGGTATAGGTCACGCCGGCGGTGACGTCGTGATCGATCCAGCTGTAGGAGCGGGGCGACTCGGTATCGCCCTGGCCCTCCACATAGGCGATCTCGTCGCCGTCACGGATGATCCTGAAGCCGGCGTTATTGCGCTCGCTCTCCACCCGCCACTTCAATTCGACCATCTCCTGGCCGGCGATGGCTTCGAAGGAGCTCAATTCCAGGGGTACGAGGAATTCGTGCATGATGTGAAAACTGTCGAAGGACATGTCCGGGCCGTCAAGAATCCCGTTTCCGGTGATCCAGCCATAGACCGGGTCGACGGACGGCTTGAAGGTGACCAGCTGCCAGCCGGTCCAGTTCAGCGTGATGTAATCGCTGACCAGATAACCGCTGCCGGCGGAACCGTCATCGATGCACCAGCGAAATTTGTCATAGGAGTTATTTCCATAGATCCAGACCTGAAACTCGTCGTTCATGGGAACCGAGGTGGTCTGCGGAGTGCTGGTGCAGTATTCTCTGATGTACCCCGCGTCTCCCCAGCCGGCCCACTGATACTGCAGCATGACCGAAAGGCTTCCGGCCTGAACGATGGCATTCTCGCTGACCCATATGGTCGAGTTCGTGCTCCAGGTTTCGCCATCCGCATAGTACGTCCCATAGGTGCTGCCGCTGCCGTCCGGATCCCACCAGCCGCCCGGGACAGTCCCGTTCTCGAAATCGTCCAGCATGGTCGAGCCGCCGGCTTCATGGACGACCTGCAGGTCATCGAAGTAAATAGCCGTGACCGGTGGCACGGCAAATGAAGCACCGGCGAAGAACAGAACCATCAACAATGTCAGACATGTTGTTCTCATCTCGAAAGACCTCCTTTTTCGGAAGAGAAAGTTGATGCCACGAAACCTGATCCGATGACCGCGGGCATCACCTCCTTTGCGTGTGAATGCACCAGAGCGAGAGTCCGGCAGGAATAGGAACGGAGAGGTCCTCCAACTACCACTTTATTATAAATAGGGAATTTTGTCAAGTATTATTTATATATTTTATTTTATGCAATATAACTATTAGTTTTCTCTCGAGGTTGGCCATCACCTTTTTGAAGAGAAGATCCGCTGAAGACGGTGGTGTGAATAAAAAAAGCCGCCGGGGCGGGTGCCCCGGCGGCCTGAGTCATGCGCGATGTGCCGTCTGAGTTATCTCAGGAAGGACATCTTCTTGGTCTCGGCGAAATTGCCGCTGGACAGACGGTAGAAGTAGATACCGCTGGCCACCATCTCGTTGCTGCTGTTGCGGCCGTTCCAGCGGACCTTGTGCATGCGGGCGTCCAGATGGCCGTCGACCAGGGTTCTGACCAGCTGGCCGGTGGTGTTGTAAATCTTCAGCGTGGTGTATCCGGCCTGGGCCAGGGAGAACTCGATCTGGGTGTCGGCGTTGAACGGGTTGGGGTAGTTCTGGGCCAGTGCGTAGCTGGTCGGCACCGTGGCCGCCGTCGGAGTAGCTGTGGCGGTGAAGTGCTCTTCCTCTTTCCCGTCCAGGCTGACGCTGCGGATCTTGTAGGTATAGGTCATGCCGGCGGTGACGTCGTGATCGACCCAGCTGTAGGAGCGGGCGGTCTCGCTGTTGCCCTGGCTCTCCACGAAGGCGATCTCGCTGTCGTCACGGATGATCTTGAAGCCGGCGTTCTCGTACTCGCTCTCCACCCGCCAGGTCAGGTCGACCATCTCCTGGCCGGCGATGGCCTCGAAGGAGCTCATGGTCACCGCGGCGTAGGGTTCCCAGTGGTACTTGTCGATGTACCAGCCGTAGCGGTGCTGGACGTAGAGATCCTGGCCGGCCTCGTCCCACTCGATGTCGTAGGGGGAAGCGCTGTAGGGATCCACATCGGTGGTGATGATGGTATCCAGGAAGGCGCCGGTGGTGGCGTCGACCACGAAGACGATGCCGTCGGGTGTGCTGCCGTCCACGCAAACAAACACCCGGCCGTTGGTCTCATCGACGTCGCAGGCGCGGACGTAGCCGTCGACGGAGCAGACGAAACCCACATCCTCGGTGTAGCCGGTGGTCGGGGAGCCGTCGAACTTCTTGCACCAGCCGTTGGTGCCGGGAGCGCTGCGGTTGGTCGAGTAGATGGTCGAGCCGTCCTGGGTGACACACATGCCTTCGCAGACAAAGGCGCCGGTCTCCAGAGAAGTCGTGGGAGCAGCCGTGTGATTCACCCATGTCGTCCGCGGCGGGAAAACCGTGATCTGGTCGAAGCTGGCGTCATCGATGTACAGGGCCATGTAGACGTATCCGGCCGCGTCGCAGTCAATGGCGGTGGGATAGGCCGATGCCGGATCCACTCCGGTGATCAGGCGGTCGACGGGATTGCAGTCATGATCCCAGACCAGGATGCTGCAGTCCGGATCCTGGTTGGAATGATAGACCAGTCCGTCGTGGATGCCGGCGCCCCAGTTCCAGGTGTAGGTGACGGTTTCCGGGGGGGCACAGACGGGGCAGATCCAATCGTACATGGCGCAGTCAAACAGGCCCTGGCCCTGATCCATGGCATGGTACCATTCCGCATGCAACGGATCGGAAGACGGAACCAGACCTGTAAAAGCATCATCCTCGGCGTAGATGGCCATGCCGCGGCACCTGTTACCGACATCCTGGGTTTTCTCATAGATGAATTCACCGCCGTAGGCGGTACCGGCGATCAGCAGGGCGAAGAGAACGAACAAGAGACATTTCCTCATGATGAAAGCCTCCTTTCCACGAGGAAGGTAAATGATGGGTTTCACAGACATATAGACTTCCGCTCATCACCTCCTTGGGAGATCAGTGAATGAAATAAGTTGTGGTGAATGTGTTGGTGATCTGGTGGGTACAGAATCACCCCTTATTACCACTGTATCATAAATCGCGTATTTTGTCAACCCCCTTTTTTTGCTTTTTTTCCACCCCGGAGGAGAGATGGTTTTTCGCACCGTCCATCTCTCCTCCAGGGAATCTCGCTCCTTCCGGGCAGCCGGTTATTTCACGTTCTGCAGGCTCCGGTCGAACTCTCCGATGGTGGTCGACTTGGACGTGTATCCGGGCGTCCCGGTGGCCCGCACGATGTAGTAGTACTCGGTGCCGGTGTCGCCGGCCGCGCCGTCATCCAGGTAGTAGGTGTTGGAAGTGGTCGTCAGCAGCGTGGTCGCGTCGGTGGGGAAATCCGGCACCGTGTCGCGATAGACCGCATAGGACGTGGCCGCCTTGAAGCCGGGGCCTTCCCACTTGTCCACGTACCAACCGTACTGATGGGTGACGTAAAAGGCGGTGGCGGTGGTCGAGCTCCAGGACAGGTAGATGTCATCGCCGCCGCCCTTCTGGGCGGTCAGATCGAGCTCGCCGACCAGGCTGAATTCGATCTCATAGGGCGATTTGTGATAGGTCCCCGGTCCATCGATGTCGATGGTGTACTTCAGCTCGCCGGTGGTCCCATCGCCGATGAACACTTTGTCGCCGTCGAACTGGACGTCCACGTCGCAGCACACGTAGATGTCGCCGTCCGGGGCCAGGTCGATGCCGCGGACGTAGCCGGGCACATCCATGGTCCCGTCGCCGGCAAAGGTGGTGTCCTGGGTGTAGCCGGTGGTCGGAGAGCCGGTCCAGCGGGTGACATCACCCAGCGATCCGGGGGCCGAGCGGTTGGTCAGCCAGAGGACCGATCCGTCTCCGTTGACACACAGGCCCTCGCAGACGAAGCAGGGGGGTTCGAAACTGGTCATCAGCGCGGCGGTGTGGTTGCCGTCGTTCCAGTTGGCCAGCTTGTCGTAGACCTTGATCTGGTCGGTGGTCCCGGGGCCGCCGATATAGAAGGCGATGTACACATACCCGCTGTCGTCGATGTCGCAGGAGGTGGGATAGTTGGTGCCGGTGTCGTCCACGCCCAGCTCCAGGCGATGGGTGGTGGAATTGCCGTCGTAGTCGAAGACCAGCACACTCTGCAGGGAATCCTGGTTGGTCAGGTAGGCATTGAGATCGCTGTCCACCCCGATGCCCCAGTTCCAGATCAGATCGATGTGGTCGCCGGGATCGCCGGGATTCTCCCAGTAGGTCTGGATGGCGTCGGCCGAATCGGGAGCGTTGTGATAGAACTCGATCGAGTAGGGCGAGTTCTTCACCCCCACGCAGAAATCGTCGTTGCCGAAGACGCCCACGCCGCGGGTCCGGGCCGGGGACTCGGTGTAGTACTGATAGCTGTAGGACATCGTCTCCGGCGGATAGACATAGATGGATGTCGAGACGGTGTCGTTGGCTGCGTTCTCGTCGCCGGCCAGCACCGTCCACACGGTCATGGTCACCAGGCCGGTGGTATCGGCCGTCCAGCCCAGGACGACGTCGTCCTGGTCCTGAGAATCGATGGACAGCGGGCCCTCGCTGCCGTTGTCGCCGGTGCTGGTGGACCAGTAGACGTCGATGCCGGTCTCGTTATTGGCTCCGAAATTGCGGATGGTGGCGGTGATGCCGCCCTGTCCGTCGAAGGTGTATTCCGGCGCGATGGCGTCGACGCCGACGTCGTGGGCGGCGAACTCGCCGTGCTCGATGACGAAGACCGACGGATTCTGGATGGCCTCGCTGTTGCCGATGATCACCTCATGCTCGCCGTCCTGGTCCATGGAGTCGCCCACGGCGCACATCAGGCCGGAGATGCTGTTGGGGTCATTGAAGATGGTATACCTGGTGTAGTCGCCGATGTCGGTGACGTCCGTTCCGGTGAACTCGTAGTCATAGATGTCGCCCCCGGCCACGCAGACATAGAAGTCGCCGCCGTCCGAGCCGGGACCGTGATCCTGATCGCCCACCGCCGCCCCGAACAGGGACAGGCCGGTGGCCTCCAGCTTGGTATTGGACGCGCTGCTGACGTCGCCGGTGTTGGTGAACACCCACAGGTTGCCGGCCGTGCCGGGCACATAGACCTCGGAGTAGCTGTCGCCGTCGAAGTTGGCCACCTTGGTGCCTTCCCAGGAGTAGTCGTCGACGGCCTCCAGCTGGACGTAGCCGTAGTGGTCGATGGAGTCCCCGTCGGCGTTCCACTCGTAGGTGTGCAGCCGCAGGTTCCACCACCGGGTGATATAGAACTCCATGTTGCCGTCGCCGTCGCAGTCGCCCACCGCGGCGGCATAGGGGCTTCCCGAGGTGATGCCGTCGTCGTACTCCAGGTTCCAGGTGACCGCGCCGCCCAGGGTTCCGGTGATGTCCATGACGAAGGTTTTGTTCGACGTGTTCTCGGAGACGATCAGCTCCAGGGCGGCGTCCTCGTCGATGTTGCCGGTGGCCATGGCGGTGGTCCAGATCGAGCCGGTCATGCCCAGATCATAGGTGGTGGCCGGTGCGGCGCCGTAGTTGTCGCTGCCGTTGACCCCGTCCCAGGCGAACACATGGACACAGCCGTAATCGGCCTTGGCGGTCACGTAGCAGCGGGTGCCGACGATGATGTCCAGGTCGCCGTCGCTGTCCAGGTCGGCCAGCTCCACCCGGGTGGCCCGGATAAAGGAGGTGTCGGTGGTGACGAAGGCGTCTTTGGTGAAGTCGTGGTACCACACCTGCGCGTAAGTATCGTCACCCGTGTTCTCGAAAACGACCACCTTGGAGACGGTCTCGGGGGTGGGGTACTTCTTGCAGGTGACTACGATCTCGGGATAGCCGTCGTTGTCCAGATCGTTGGACGGCCCCGTGGTGGCAATGTCGGAGATGGCGTATTCGGCGCTGTCGGCCACCCCGTCGTTCTGCCACACCAGGTCGAAGGCGTTGGACCCGTCGATCTTGCCGATCGTTATCTGCGGGCGGGCGGGCTTGCCGGTGGGGGTGGGGGTATAGCCCTCATGCCACAGGGGCGACACGTGGGGCATCTCGACGGCCCCGATGATGCACTGCAGCTTGACCACCTCTGCATCGGTCAGTTCCCGGTGGAAGCCCAGCTCCCGGGCCGCATGGATGACATCCTGCTCGTACATCTGTTCCAGGGTGCCCGGGCTGTAGTTCTCGAACAGAGCCCTGCTGATGGAATAGACGTACTCGTTGTCGATCTGGGATGCCGAAGTCAGTCCGATGGTCATCAAAACCGCGAGAGCGGTGAGAAGGACGATTGCTTTTCCCCTCATCTCGGTTCCTCCCTTTGTATGAGGATCTGTGCGGACGATCGCCGCAGGTGTTCGTTTGGCTCGCGAACAAACCTTGCGGCAGTAAGTTATACCTATCCCTCGATCACCTCCTCTGTGAAAATAAGTCCTCAGATTGGTGATGAAAAGACCTTCAAGTGGACACAAATTACCTATCTACCACTCTATCATAAAACGCCGATTTTGTCAAGCTTTTTTTTCGTCCTCTTTCTTCTCCCTGGATCAAGAAAAAAGCCGCCAGCACAGTTACGCTGACGGCTTTCGGTAAGTTTTCTGTCCCGGTTTCCGTGGTTCCTAAAAAGCCTCCAGCTCCCGCCCGAAGGCGCCGGTCAGTTGAGACGGTTCCGACTTGTGCCCGGCTGTGTCCACCGCCCTGACGCCGTAATAGAAACGAGCAGATCCTCCTGCTGCCCCGGGGTCCAGATAACTGGTGTCGGTCACCGCCGCCACCGAGTCCTGCAGCAGTCCTTCGGCGGCAGTATCCCGGCAGACGATATAATAGTCGATCTCTTCCGGCCCCCCCGAGGTATCGCTGTTCACCGGTAACCAGGCCACGAACAGATCGTCGCCCGAAAGGACGGCGCTGAGGCCCGTCACCGTCGCCGGAGGGATCTGGTCGATGTCCGGGTCGATGGCGAAGAAATCCAGCACCCGGCTCATCAGGCTGTCACGGGAGGCCTGGGGATAGACCGTCTCGAAGGGGAAGCCCAGATTGACCAGTTTGCAGGCGCCGTCGTATTCGACTCCGGCGTTATAGGAGGTTCCGTCATAGGTCAGATTGATGGTGCTGCCGCCGGAGGTGTTCAGGCAGTCGGGATAGCGGACGTCGTAGGTGCCGTGGGAACCGTTGTCGAAGGTGATCCCGGAGAGGCCCTGAAAGATGGTCCCGCTTGCGCCGCTGACCGCGTACACCCCTGCGTCATCCTTGACGTAGTCGGCCCTCAGATGACTGTTATAGAACGCCTGGTCGATGGCATGCCCCTGGTAGTCCAGGTCCCAGCCGGTCTCGGCCCCGGAGACGAACAGATGCCCGCCCCCGGCCAGGAAGGCCTCCACCGAATCCTGCTCGCTGTAGTTGAAGGACTCGTCCTGGGTGGACTCCTCGCCCAGGATCCAGTCGACCATCTGGTAATCGGACAGCCGCACCTGACCCCGCTCGACAGCCTCGTTGGAGCAGGCGTCGAAGGCGACACCGGCGGCGTCCAGGGAGACGGCGTGCCGGATGATGAAATCGCGGGTGTTCTCGGTCTTGGGTCTGTCGTAGCCGTTGACCACCAGCACCGCCGGGGCTCCGCTGGTGCGTGCGGCCAGCACCTCGCCGGCCGGGGTCTCGCCCTTGGCGGTCACCGCCGAGACCTTGAAGTAATAGACGGTGCGCAGATCCAGGTCGGAGAGGATCGCGGTGGTGTCGGCGGTCTCGACATAATCCGGGAAGCTGATCCCGTCCGCGCTGCGGTAGATCTTGTAGCCGGTGGCGCCCAGCGACGGGCCCCAGGAGATCCGCAGGTCCCCGTCGCCGGTGTTCTCCACCCGCACCCGGTTGGGCACGGTGCCGAAGTGTTCCTCCAGCTCGTTCCACAGCGCGATGTGCCCGGCGTCGTAGCGCAGGGCCCAGATGCCCATGCCGGCCAGGTCCTCCTGGTTGATGTAGTTCTCCTTGACCCCCAGGGAGACCTCGTCGTCGTACCAGCCCTGATTCCAAGTTGTATCAGCGCCGTAGGCATACCAGGGGGTATAGGCCGCCATCTCGCGTTGTTTGCCGTACACCCGGGCGGCCGCTTCGTCCGTGTGGTAGAACAGGTTGGACGAGCCGTTGGTGGTGTTGGCCCCCGGGTCCGGGCCGTCGCAGGCCCAGTCGAGCCCGTAATAGGGCAGGCCGAGGATGATCTTGTCCCGGTCGTAGCCGGTCTTGTTCAGGTAATCCTCGACCGTCCAGGTGATATTATAGGTGCCCCAGTTGGACAGCGGGGCCACCGGCCCGGTGGTGGAGCTGCCGCCCCAGTGATAATTGTAGCCCATGATCATCAGCCCGTCGGAGGAGTCGGCCAGGGCGTCGTAGTCCCAGGCACCGGACCAGTCCACCGCCGGGCTGGCCATGGAGATGTGCGAGCCTGGGATGGCGTCGTGAAAGGCCCGGGTCAGCTCGCCCATGAAGGTGACCAGGTTGTCCCGCTGGGTGCTGGAGACGCCCTCGAAGTCGATGTTCACCCCGTCGGCCCCGCCGGCCGAAACCTGAGTGAGCAGGTTATCGATCAGGTTCTGGCGATTGGTCGGGCTGCTCAGGATGGAGGTGATGTCGGGCTTCTCGAAGCAGACCACCGTGACCACCACCCGGACCCCGTTGGCGTGGGCCAGATCGACCAGGCCTGTGGCCGGCCAGCCGTGCAGGCTGGTAAAATTACCGTTCTCGTCGGCGTCCAGGCTGAAGAAGGCCAGGGTGGTCAGCAGGTCCCAGCGCATATACTCGTAGCCGCTGACCCAGTAGGGGTAATAGCCGAGGACCTCGCGGCCCAGGGCCGGAGCCTTCTCTTTGGCCAGGGGTCGGACCGTCCGGACCCGGGGGAAGGAGACCGGCGGATCGTCCCGGTGGGCCTCCCACTCCAGCTGGTGAATGCTTTTAGAATGCTGCGGTGCAACCGTATCCTCCGCCCGGGCGGAGAGCACGGAGAGGACCAGCAGCACACACAAGCCGGTGAAGAAATATTTCAATGGGCTCTCCTTATACAAATCATACAAAAACCTCGGCTGCCGCGTGGACAGGTTTTCCCCGGAAACACACGCGGGCACCCAGGGGCTATGGCGCGGTGATCACCTGGCGGTCGAACTCGCCCACCTGCGCCGAGTCCTTCGACTCGTTGCCGCTGCCATCGGCCGCCCGGACGATATAGAAGGAGTTCGTGCCGGCCGCTCCGGCCGCCCCGGCGTCCAGGTAGACGGTGTCCGCGGTGCCGGCGATCGAGTCGCCGGGGATGGTCAGCGGATCGGTGCTCCTGTAAATGGTGTAGTGCGAGACCGTCTCCGGATAGCCGCTGGTATCCTCGGTCACCGGGGCCCAGGACAGGGCGATGTCGGTCTCCACCAGCGCGACGTCCAGGTTTCCGGGCGCCTCCGGCGGGGTCGTGTCGGCCAGGTAGACGAACTTGATGGCGTCGGCCACCACATAGGTGCCCAGGCTCCAGGGGGCATCGGTGACGGTCACCGTGGCGGTGGTGCCGAAGTGCCAGATGCCCAGCTGGTGCCAGCCGTCGCCGACGTTGTACTGGTTGCCGGTCAGGGTGTCCGTCCCGCTGCTATGGGCGACGATGTACTCGGCCGAATCGGCGTAGGCGCCGTTGTTCACCCAGAAGTAGACATAACACTGAGCCGGGGCCGGCAGAGGGGTGCTCCAGGTGGCCGTGGCCGAGCCGTCGCCGGGGCCTTTGTAGTGTTTCTCGCCGTCGTACACCGCTCCCCAGGTGCTGACCGACCAGGAGCCGGTGAAGGAGGCGTCGTCATCGTCGATGATCAGGGAGTCCGGCTGGCCGCTGGGCAGCACGGTGATCTCGAAAAAGACCTCGTCGTCCGGGGGTCCGAACCAGCCCTTGCCGATCTGCTCCAGGCCCCAGTGCTCGGTATAGGGCGTTACCGTCCAGACCGTCGGGGCGGTGAGGGTGAAATCGAACCGGCCGGTCTCGCCGGAGTCGGCGGCGGCGTCCACCCAGGTGGGCCGGTCGGCGCTGATCCAGTCGCCGGCGGTGTAGAAGTCGCTGGACCGGTTGCGTGGCACGGTGGTGCCCAGACGGGTGGAGTCGGTGGTCCAGGAGGCGCCGGTATTGAGGTACTCCACCCAGGCGGCGGCCGTCGTCCCCGAGATCATGGTGTCCGGATGAGACTTGGCCTGGAAGGTTGCACTGTAGGCTCCGGAATAGGACGGAGGGGTCAGGCCCAGGTGGTCGCAAAAGCCCTTGCAGTAGGCATAGGCCTCGCGGCCGATATGGTCATTCCAGTTGTTCAGAAACCGCTCCGACTCGTCGTAGCCGTTGTGATAGTCGATGAACGAGGCCTCACCTAAGATGGAGGGCATATTAGTGTTGCGCAGGACGTAGAAGTCGGCCGTCTTGGTCCCCCGGTCGTTGTAGCCGAAGGCCCAGATGATCTCCGGGTGGACCTCGTCACGCAGGTCCTGGGACTGTCCTCCCAGGGAGTCGGTGTGGCAGTAAGTCTCGGTGCCCTGGACGGTGGTGTTGAAGGCGTTATGATGCTGGGACATGAACCGGTCGTACCCGCCGCTGTTAGCGAAGGCGCAGCGGTCGGCCAGGCTGACCGTGACGTCGGTGGTCCGGGTCAGGCCGACGACCACGCCGCTGACCATCTCGAGGTAGTCGCGAGCCTCCAGAGAGACGTCCAGGTTGGCCGTCTTCTCATTGTAATAGATGCCCAGGGCGCCGGGATCGGTGCCGCCGTGGCCGGGATCCAGGCAGACGCTGACCCCCAGGGCCCGGGAGGACCACAGGGTCAGAATCAGCAGCGCTGTGGCGGCGAGGGCCAGTTGCTTCTTGAGCAGTGAACTCATGGGTGTTTCACCTCCGTAGAGAGCCTTAGAATGTTTCCTCGCCGCGTTATTGAATGGTCAGCTGGGCGGTATAGGTAGAGCCGTCCGGATCGCTGAAGACGATCCGGTCGGTGACCGACCAGGAGGGATACATCTCCAGCCGGGCCTCGGTGGCGGTCAGGGCCGTCCGGCCGGTGCCGTCGGGCCGGATGGTATAGATCTCGGCCGCCGTGATGTGATAGCCGTCATCTTCGGTGACGTCGTAGATGATCCGCTCTCCGTCGGGCGACCAGGCATAGTGATTGCCGTCGTCCAGCTCGGTCAGGGCGCCGGTGGTGATGTCCAGCAGATAGAAAGGGCCGCCCAGCTCGTTGACCACGGCCACCGGGTCGGCCGGTGACCAGACCGGATTGAAGAACCGCCGTCCATCGGGGGTGGCCTGAAACCGCTCCCCGTCGGTCAGATGGCAGGCCCACATCCGGTCGTCCCGGTCGTTATACAGCAGCCACTGGCCGTCGGAGGAGACCGCGGCCACGTTGCTGGAGATCCCGGGAACGGTCTCCAGGACCGCTCCCGACCGGTCGGTGATCAGGAAGTCGCCCCGGTAGGTGAATCCTAACCGGCCGTCGGGGAACCAGACCGGCACGCCCACCTCGTGGGCCACGCCGCTGATGGTTCGGATCTGTCCGTTTTCCAGGTCGGCCAGTTTGACGGCCCTGGTCATCAGTCCCTCATCCACCAGAGCCTTGTAGGCGATCTGGCGTCCGTCGGGCGACCAGGCGAAACGATAGCCGGCCTGGGCCTCGTCGGTCAGGGTACTCATCTGGCCGGTGGAGACGTCCATCAGATGGATCCCGGCGTGTTTGGGACCGGTCAGGGCCAGGGCGGCGCCGTCGGGGGACCAGACGGCGGTGAGCACATCCAGGTCGCCGGCGGCCACCGGACGGGCGGCCTCCAGCTTCAAGGTCTGCTCCCCCCGGGCCAACCCGGCCGACAGGGCCAGAATCATGATGGTGAAGACGAAGGGTTTGAACCTCATCAAAATGCTCCTTTCGAATTTCACACCAACACGAACACCAACACGAATCACGATATGATTATTTGCTCGGTTCCAGGAGAATATCGAACTCGCCGACCGTGGCCGAGTTCTCCGACTTCAGTCCGCCGTAATCGACCGCCCGGACGATGTAGTAGTAATCCGTGCCCACCCCGCCGGCCGTGCCGGCGTCCTGGTAGTGGGTCTCGGTCACCGCGGCCAGCGAATCGGCCGGATCGGCGGAGAAGCCGGGATCGGTGCTGCGATAGACCACGTAATGGGAGACGCCCTCCTTGGCCCCGGTCGTATCGGCGGTGACCGCCGACCACTCCAGATGGATGTCGCTCTCGATCAGATGGGAGGACAGATCGGCCACCGCGTTCGGCGGGGTCTGATCGGCGCCCAGGCAGAGGAAACGAATGGCGTCGGCCACCACGGCCGATCCGCCGGAGTACTCATCGGTTACCCGCACCGCGGCGCTGTCCCCGAAGGCGTACTGGCCGATGTGATGCCAGCCGTCGCCGGCATAGTTCTGGCTGGCCGTGGTCTGGGTGGGCCCGTCGAGATCATAGATGGTGTAGCGGGCCGTGTCGGCGTAATCGGCGTCGTTGACCCAGAAATAGACCGCGTAGGTACCCGGGACCGGCAGTGCCGCGCGCCAGGTGACATGCTCATCACCGGAGGGGGAAGGCTGATTATTATACAGCTTGTCTTCGCCGTAGTTGTTGCCCCAGGTACTCACCAGCCAGTTGCCCACCGTCTGGCAGCTGGAATCGGCGTTATCGACCACCAGCTGGATGACGGTGTCGGCCGGCAGGGCGAAAAAATCCAGCACCCGGGCCATCAGGCTGTCGCGGGAGGCGGATGGATAGACGGTCTCGAAGGGAAAGCCGAGATAGACCAGCCGGCCGCTCGTCGATCCGGAGCCGAAGATGCCCTCATACTGGATGCCGGCCTGGGAGCTGGTGCCGTCGTAAGATAGGCACACGGTGCTGCCGCCCCGGGAATTGACCCGGTCGGGATACTCGACATCGTAGGTCCCGTGGTCCCCGTCGTCGAAGGTGATCCCCGCCAGGCCCTCGAAGATCGAGCCGGTCGCGCCGGAGACGGCGTAGACGCCGGCGTCGTCGCCAACGTAGGTTGCTTTCAGATAGTCTTGATAGAAAGGCGTGTCATTGGGGCTCCCGTTGCCCCAGTCATTGTCCTCGTCGCCCTCGGCCACCAGGTCCCAGCCGATCTCGGCCCCGGTGACGAACAGCTGCCCGCCGTTCTCCAGATAGCTCTGCACCTTCATCTGCTCGGTCTCGCTGAAGGTCTCGTCCTCGGTGGACTCCTCGCCCAGGATCCAGATAACCGCCTGGTACTCGTTCAGATCGACGATATCCCGGGCCACCAGCTCGTTGCTGCAGGCGTCGAAGGCGTATCCGACGTTGAAGGCGGCCTCGGCGTGCTGGCGGATGAAATCGAAGGTGTTCTCGTCGGTGAGACGGTCGAAGCCGTTGACCATCAGCAGGTTGACCGACTTGGCCGAGGCCTTAGCGGCCGCCACATCGCTGCTGGCCACCGCGTCGGTCGTCTCTGGGAAGGAGACCTTGAAATAGTGGACGATCTCCGGGGCCAGATCGGTGAAGACCACCGAGGTGTCGGTGGTGGTGGCGCTGTCGGTGAAGGTGGCCCCATCCAGACTGTGATAATAGGTGAAGAAGGGAGCCACCGGGTTGGCGGCCCAGGACAGCCGGATCTGCCCGCCGCCGGTGTTCTGTGCGTAAACCAGCGGGGGATCGACCCACAGACTGTGTTTGACCCGGGGCTGATAGCTGCCCCAGTCGACCACCCGGTGAACCACCTTGGCGGCGCTGCCGGAGGCCTCGAATACGATCGGCCGCCCGTCCAGGGCTCGCTCGTCATACAGCCGCACGTGGCTGTATGGGATGTTCAGGATGTCGCCGGACTGCAGGCGCTCGTGGGGGATAGCGTAGGACACGTAGGGGAAGGTGTAGGTGCTCTGCCGGGAGATCTCCCAGCACTCCGAGGCGAAGGCCGAGCAGTCGATGCCGGTGGCCCACTCGGGGGTGCCGCCCCAGTAGTCATAATGGCAGTAATGCGAGCCGGCCCCGTCGCCGGCGGCGATGCGGGTGAGGAACTCGCTGTAGGTGTCCTCGCCCCCGTAGCTGTAAGCCTCTCCGTAATACCAGCCCGGAGCGAAGTCACATGGCTGGCAGCCGCCCATGGTGTATTCCGGATGGTTGATGTTGGTCGTGTCGCACTCCCAGTAGACGTCCCGGTAGGGGATGGCGTTGTCGATGATCTCCACCCGGGTGATGGCCCGGCCGGAACCGGGCAGGAACAGGGCCGCCACAACGGCCAGGATCAGCAGGATCGTCGGATAGGTTCTCATCGCTGGTCCTCCCCGGCGCCTGCTTCCGCCGTCCAGCGCAGCACCCGGGCTCCCTCGGGCTCGGTGAGCAGCTGGTAGATCTCACCGTCGGGAGAGAGGTGCAGGTTGCGATAGATAGAGGTGAAATCGCCGGCCGGCAGGGAGAACTCCGCCATCGGCTCTCCTCCGGATCCGACCTTGAAGATCCGCAGCCGGTCCACCCGGGGAACCCCCAGGAGCTCGGCCCGGATATAGACGTTTCCGTTTTCGTCCTCGCCGATGAAAACCAGGGAGCCCAGCTGTTCGGCGGTGGTCACCTCGATCTCCCGGACCGGCTGGCCGTCGCCATCCAGGATCTGCAGCGACCCGTTGTGATCGTCGATCCACCGGGTGCCGTACCGGCGGCCGGGCTGCCGTCCGCTGAATCCACTGCGAACCGCTCCCAGCTGCTCCTTGGGCTCCAGGACGCGGCCCTCCTCGGCCAGTGTGTATTCGGTCTGCATGACCGTACGCAGGATGATCTTCCGGCCGAAGATGCGCAGGCCGTCGATCAGCCAGATATCGGGGGAGATGGGCCAGCTGGTCACCAGGGTTCCCCCGGCGTCATACTTTTCCACCAGGCCGTGATAGGGGGCCAGCAGGTACATCTCGCCGCCGGGACCCAGGCGCAGATCGTGGGCCAGGATGCCGCAGGCCGTCTGGCGGATGAACTCGCCCTGCGGCGAGAAGACCTGCACCCGGCGGTTGACCAGATCCAGGATGTAGATGTTGCCTTCCTCGTCGACGCACAGGCTCTGAGGGCCGACGCCCTCGGCCTGCTCCAGCAGGCCGAGCTGCCCCGGATCGCGGCCCCAGGGTGCGCTGAGCACCTCCCGGGAGCGATAGGTCTCCAGCGCCTGGGTCCCGGCGGCCGTCAGCAGGATAAGGGCGGCCAGACCGACGGTACCCGATATGAGCGTTCGTCTGTTCACCAACAGGATCCTCCTTTTGGTTCACGGAAAGAGGATGAACGGTCTGTATCAGGGGCCTGTCTTCAGGACGGCGTCGAACTCGCCGACCCGGTTGGAGAGCTCCGACCGGTTACCGGAGCCGTCCACGGCCCGAATGAGATAGAAAGAGTTGGTCAGGGTGTCTCCGGCGGCCCCGACGTCCAGATAGGATTCCCCCGTGGGTCCGGCGATGGAATCCCCGTCTGAGCCCGGGTCCTGGGAGCGGTAGACGACATAATAGGAGACGCTCTCCGGCGATCCGGCGGTATCGGCAGTCACCGGCGACCAGGACAGGGCGATGTCGCCTGCGGATAGATCGGCTCTCAGGTCGTCGGCCGCCTCCGGCGGGATCTCGTCCGGCGGCAGGGCATGGTGGAACAGGAAGCGGACCGCGTCGGCCACCACCGAGCTGCCCTGGGTGGCGGTGGAATCATTGCTCAGCGTTACCGAGGCGGTGCCGGAAAAGGGAAAGATGCCCAGCTCATGCCAGCCGTCTCCGACGTTGTACTGGCTGGCCACCACCTGGCTGGGTCCTCCGTCGTGCTCGATGGTGTAGTGGGCCTGGTCGGCATAGGCGCCGTTGTTGACCCAGAAGGTGACCTGGTAGTAGGCATTGGAGTCGATCGCCGTCGTCCAGGTGGCCGTGCAGCTGCCGTCGCCCAGGTAGGTCCAGAACTTGTCCGGGCCGTAGATGTTGCCCCAGGTGCTCACCGACCAGGCGCAGACTGTGTCACAGCCGGGATCGCTGTTGTCCACGATGAATTCGATGATCGTGTCGCCGGTGACGGCGAAAAAGTTCATCACCCGGGATAGAACCGTATCCCGGTCGGCCTGGGTCAGCAGGGCCTCGAAGGGAAAACCCAGGTTGACCACCTTGAAGGTGCCCGAGTACTGCACCCCGGCGTTGGTGCCGGTGCCGTCGTAGGTCATATCCACCTGGCCGCCGGCCACGGCGTTGATGCAGTCGGGGAATTCTACCTCGTAGGGCCCATGGGTGCCGTCGTCATAACCGATGGAGCTGATCCCGTCGAAGACCGTACCGGCCGCCCCGCTGACGGCATAGACGCCGGCGTCGTCGTCGGCGTAATCGGCCTTGAGATAGTTGTTATAGAAGGCCTGGTCGGAGCTGGAGCCCATGTGATCCAGGTCCCAGCCGATCTCAGCCCCGGAGACGAACAGCTTGCCCCCGGCATCGAGATAGCTCTGGACCATGCTCTGCTCTGTCGAGCTGAAGGTCTCGTCGATGGTCGATTCCTCGCCCAGCATCCAGTCGACCACCTCGTAGCCGGTCAGGCTGACCGCCCCGCCGGCCACGGCCTCGTTGCTGGCCGCGTCGAAGGCATACCCCAGGTTGGCCAGCGAGCCGCCGTGCTGGATGATGAAATCGCGGGTGTTGCCGCCCTCCTCATGCTGCCGGTCGACGCCGTCGACCACCAGCACGTCGGTAGCCCCGCCCGACACGCGCGCTCCCAGCACCCCGCCCGGAAAGCCCTCGCTGCGCGGCGAGGTGCCAGTGACGGCCGCCACTTGAAAGTAATACGCCTGCCCCGGGGTGATATCGGTGAAGGTCACCGCGGTGCCGGTCACCAGGGTGTCGGAGTCGAACTCCTGCCCGTCGGTGGAGCGGTAGACACGGTAGCCGCTGGCCCCTGAGGCGGCCGACCAGGAGACGGTCAGATCGCCGGCCGAGTTGATCACCCGCAAGTTGGAGGGCGTGCCCGGATAGGTTGAGCTGTAATGGTTGCACAGCCCGGCATAGATATCCCAGCCCTTGAGCAGGTGGTAGTTGAGGCCGTACATGCGGTACTCCTCGGCCCAGTTGGACATGAAGGAGCACTCGGTCAGGATGGCCGGCATGGTCGGCACGCGGACCATGTGGAAATCGTCCTCGTGGACGCCCTCCCGGCCACAGTTGGAGGAGACGAAGCCGATGTTCAGATGGTCCTCCAGGCGGTGAACCGTGTCGTAGGCCAGGTCCCCGGAGGTGCTGTCGCCCATGCCGAGATAGACATGCACGCCGGTGTAGTTGGCGCTGTGATTGGTCGAGCCGTTGTGGTGCACCGAGATGGCCCGATCGACCGGGATGGAGTTGAAATAGCCGGAGCGGTCGGAGAGGGAGACGGTGCTGTCGGTCGTCCGGGTCAGGTAGGCGGTGGCCCCGTCGGCCTCCACATAATCGCGCAGAAACAGCGAAGTATGCAGATTGACCTCCTTCTCGGTCATCCCGGTGGGCCCCACAGCCCCTGGATCGGAGCCGCCGTGCCCGGGATCGATGCCGATCTTCAGACCGCTGAGGGAGCCCTGGGCGGCCGGCGGCAGAGCGGCCAGCAGAACGATCACCAGGAGACCGGCGGCCGGGGCCGATCGAACTCCCTTCCGTAGGGATAGTTTCTTCATCGGCTTTCACCTCGTAAGTGTCTTTTTATTGGGAACTAGCGAAGAACATGCCGGATAGAACAGGAAAACCGTGCTCGTGTTGGTGATTTGTATTCAGGATTCATTATCGCGGCCGGCCCGGCCGAATTCTCCGGCTTCCGGCCGCTGACCCCGAACAGAGGTATACCTAATCATTATACCAGAATATGCGGATACTTGTCAAGAGAAAAGGGTAGATTGTTTTTCCATTATATCGTCGCAGAGGGGCAAGAAAAACCCCCTGCGCCGAAGGGCAGGGGGTTTTCGTGGGAATGGCCTGGGTTCCATGATCGACTGGCCCGGGCCGCTTTGCGCGGCTACGGGAGTGATGGAGCCGCCTACCGCAGCAGGGCCATCTTGCGAGTCTCCATCCGGTCTCCGGCCCGCAGGCGGCAGAAGTAGATGCCGCTGGCCGCCTGACCTCCGGCCCCGTCCCGGCCGTCCCAGACCGCATGGTGCGGTCCGGCCGGCTGGACCCGGTCGACCAGGCGCCGGACCGTCTGGCCCCGAATGTTGAAGATCTCCAGGGAGACCGGTCCGGTCTCGGGGATGCGATACGAGATGGTCGTCGAGGGATTGAAGGGATTGGGATAGTTCTGGTGCAGACAGAATATACCGGGAACCGCCGGACCGTCGCCCGGTCCGTCCTCGATCCCGGTGGAATAGCCGAAGAAGCCCATCGTCCGGGATATGATCTGATCCCTGGCTCCCTCGGAGCCGATCGTCTCCCAGGGAAAGCCGATGTGGACCAGCCGGCCCTCGGCGGTGCCGGATCCGAAGATGCCCTGGTACTGTACCCCGGCATGCTTGGAGGAACTGTAATCCAGGCAGACGGTGCTTCCGCCGTAGGCGTTGATGTAGTCGGGATAATCCTCCACGTAGGTCTGGCCGTAGCTGAAGGACAGGCCCTCGAAGATGGTTCCGGTCAGGCCGGTGACGGTGTAGTCGTTGGCGTCGTCGCCGACGTAATCGGCCTTGAGGTAGTTGTTGTAGAACTCCTGGTCGCCGGTGGTGCCCCGGTCCAGGTCGTAGCCGATCTCCGATCCGGTGACGAACAGCTGGCCGCCGCCCTCCAGATAGGCCTTGACCAGCTCCTGCTCGCGCAGATCGAAGGTCTCGTCTGAGGTGCCCTCGTCGCCCAGGATCCAGATGACCGTCTGGTAATCGGTCAGATCGAGGACCTCGCCGGCCGCCTCGTTGGAGCAGGTCTCGAAGGTGATGTCCAGCTTGTCCAGCGCGCGGCCGTTCCAGCCGGCGAAGGGATGGCCCGGGGTCTGCCAGCTGGAGCGGCGGTCGAAGCCGTCGACGATGAGCACCTGGGGCCAGGCAGCCGTAGTGCGCAGGCAGTAGGTGTTGGAGTAGTCGCTCTCCGGCGCCAGGTAGGTGGTGTCCACGGCCTGCAGCTTGAAATAGTAGATCTGATCGGGATCCAGGCCGGACAGGGTGACGGTGGTGTCCTCCCGGGCCAGGGAGTCTTCCATGATGATGGCCGAGCCCCAGTTGAGGTTGTCCGGGCTCTGGTACAGGCGGTAGCCCAGAACCGTCTCCTCGGGATGCCGGAACCAGGTCACCTCGGCCTCGGTGCCGGTGCTCTCAGCCAGGACCGAGATGATCTCGGGGATCTGCAACGTCGGCGGGGGCGGCTCGGGGGAGGTGGCCATGTGATGGGCCAGGCCCTTGAAGTGGGCGGTGGCATTGGTATTCAGATAGGCGGAGTCGCGCAGCCGGGTCTCCTCGGCGGGATTGGAGATGAAGGAGATCTCCGACAGGCAGCAGGGCATGTTGGGCTCCCGGACCATGTGGAAGTTGTCGGCATGCACCCCCCAGGTGCCGCAGTTGGTCGGCACCACCCCGATGTTGAGAACCGAGTCGAGTCGGGCGACGATGTTGGAGGCCAGGTGCAGGTCGATCTCCGGCAGATCGAGATAGACGTGCAGGCCGGTATAGTTGGCGTACTGGCTGGTCGAGGCGTTGTGGTGCACGGACAGGCAGCGGTCCACGGCCATGGCGTTGGCCAGACTGGAGCGGGCGGCCAGGCTGAGGGTGACATCCTCCTCCCGGGTCATATAGACGGTCGCCCCGTGAGCCACCAGAGAATCCCGGAAGAAGAAGGAAGTGGTCAGGTTGATCTCCTTCTCGGTCAGGCCGGTGGGCCCGATGGCCCCCGGCTCGCTGCCGCCATGCCCGGGGTCGATGCAGAAGCTGTACTCGGAGAGGTCCTGGGCTCCGGCCGAAACGGCGGTCAGCAGAGCGGCTGCCATCAGAACGGCTGCCACCAGAACGGGGATCGGCGCGGTGGCGCTGATCAAGCCGGTGGCCAGCGGAGAGGCGCCGGTCGTCATCGTCGATCTGATCGGTCTCATGGCGCCTCCTCGGTCACGGGCTGAAAAAGTTCCGGGACGCTCTGGATGAAGATGGCGCCCTGCGCTGAATAGACCACCCGGTTCCCGTCCGGTGACCAGGAGGGCCAGCGCTCGAACCGTGCCGGTGTATCGGTCAGCCGGATACGCCGGGAACCGTCGGCCGCGCTGATGGTCAGGTCCGAACCGGTGATGACGTGGCCGTCGTCCTCGGTGACCTCATAGACCAGCCAGGCCCCGTCGGGCGACCAGGAGGGATTGCTGCCGTAACCCAGATTGATGCTCCCCGATCCGTCGGCCGCGGCCACCGCGATGCTGCCCCCACCGGCCAGGACGCTGTAGCAGACCAGGCTTTCGTCAGGGGACAGGACGGGCCCGAACGAGCGCTCCCCGGGATCGGAGATCATCCTCCGGCCGCTGCCGTCGGCCTCCGAGACCCAGATGCGCAGATCCCTGGAGGTGCCGGCCACCCGGTGGAGGATGGTCTCCCTGGGCCGGGAGTCGATCAGGCCGACCACCAGAGCCTGAGCCAGGGCGCCCTCGCGATCGGTCTCGAAAACGACCGTGCCGTCGCCCAGGACCCAGCGGGGCGGTCCCAGGTACCGCTGAAAATCGGTCAGCTCTTCGATCTGCCCGCTGTGAACGTCCACGGTTCGGATGGCGAAGTGGCGTTTTCCGTCGATACGCTGCTCGATCCGGTAGGCGATCTGCGATCCGTCGGGCGACCAGGCGAAGCGGTAGCCGGCCCCGGGATCGTCGGTCAGCCGGCGCAGGCCGGTTCCGTCGGTCTGCATCAGCCAGATACCCCGCCAGTTGACCCGGGTGACGGCGATCTGTCGCCCGTCGGGAGAGAAGGCCGGGCAGATGAAGGCCTCCTTGGCCTCGGTGAGCCGGACCGGCTCACCGGATCCGGAGATGGCCGCAGCGGAGGAAAGGAGCAGGATCACCAGGCTGAGCAGGATTGCACGATAGAGCCTCAAGCTGACATCCTTTCTCATGAGAGTGAGATGTATCGATCGTGAACGAGAATGCCTTCTACAGGAATGGACTGATCAAAATTATAACATATTCGAAATGATGGAGCAAGGAAAAACCAACAGGAGCAGCCCATAGGATCTGCTCTGCTTCGCCCCGTCATTTGGAAATAATACTTGACTTATTAAGTAGGATATTATACATTATACCCGTAGGGGGTATTCCGATTCCATCGTATCTGGCCAGAGGACGGAATGATGATCGATTCTAAGACCGAAAAAGAAACCATCGCCCGGCTGAAGAAAATCGAGGGGCAGGTGCGCGGTATCCAGAAGATGATCGCGGAGGGCCGATACTGCGTGGACGTGGTCATGCAGATCACGGCGGCTGAATCGGCCTTGCACGGGGTGGCCGAGATCGTCCTCAAGAACCATCTGCAGACCTGTGTCCTGGCCGCCTTCCGCTCAGAGGACCAGGAGGACTGCCGGGAAAAGGTGAACGAGCTGATGAAGGTGTACGGCCAGCTACGGTCGCGTTAAGGTTAGAGATGAGACAACTAATCTTATTATTAAACAAGAATATTCAGCGATTACTTCAGGTATTGCTTTAAGTGAGTATCCGATGAAACAAAGACCCTTGGTGATCATAGTAGTCATCCTCAGCCTGATCCCGTTTTCACGTCATGCTGGGGGAGATCAGCTGGACGGTCTCATCGAGGAAGCCCTGGAGAACAATCCTCAGATCCTGGCTGCTGAGAGCGTCTGGCAGGCGGCCCGGACCAGGATTACCACCGCCCGGGCCTGGCCCGATCCCTTCCTGGGGGTGCGCTTCGAGAGAAATCCCGGCCCGGTCTATTCCCTCGGCGAAGCCCGCATGCGGATGTTCTCCATCTCCCAGACCATCCCTTTCCCGGGAAAGCTGGGACTTCGCCGGGAGATGTTCAGAAAGGATGCGAACAGAACCGGCTGGGAATACCAGGCCGTCCGGCAGGAGATCATCGCGCAGGTTAAAGCGGCCTATTACGATCTGTTCGTCCTGAAAAAATCGATGCAGCTTTTACAGGAACAGATCGATCTTGTGCGGGCCTTCGAGAGGACGGCCCAGGTCAAATACTCGGTGGGACAGGCCAGCCAGCACGACGTTCTCAGGGCTCAGGTGGAGCTGGCTCTTCTGGCCGAGGAGCTGAACACGCTGGTCCAGGAGGATGTCATCACGGCCACGGCGCGTCTCAACACCCTTCTCGACCGCTCCGCTGATCGGCGGATCGAGCTTCCGGTGGATATCAGCCTTCCGGAGATGGATCTCCCCGGGGCACGGCTGGAGGCGATGGCCATGGAGAACCATCCCGTCCTGGCAGCCGGAGGGGAGAGTGTCGCCAGGGCGCAGGCCGTTCATGCCCTGGCGAAGAGAGGCTATCTGCCTGATCTGACGGTGACCTTCATGGAGCAGCGCCTGGAGACGGCCATGGGTGAGGAGGCCACCCGGGGCCTGCGTTTTTCCTTCAATCTGCCCCTGTGGTTCTGGGGCCGGCGGGCCGAGGTAGCGGACAAACGGGCTCTGTGGGTCAGCGCTCAGGCTTCCTACCGGGATTTGGAGAATCAGATCCGGTTCGAGGTCCAGCAGGCACTGGCCGAGGTCCGGGCCGCCCGGCGAAGGGCCGAGCTCTTCGAGACGACCATCGTGCCCCTGGCGGAACAATCCCTGAAGGCAGCCCGGGTCGCCTATGAGCACCGGGAGATCGATTTTCTGAGCCTCATCTCGGCCGAGCACAATCTGCGTCAGGCGAAGCTGAAGCATTATCGGTCGCTGGGGAAGTTGGGAACCAGCCTGGCCCTGTTGGAGCAGGCCGTGGGATTCACATTCTCAAAGAGTGGGGAGTTGATTCTACATGAATAAGAAACGATTGCTGGTCGCGTTGATTTTGACCTTCCTGAGTGTGCCGGTGGTGATCGGCATCGCTGCGGCTCAACAGGAGGACGATAGACTCTACTGGACCTGCGGGATGCATCCATCGGTGCGGGCCGACGAGCCGGGCAAGTGTCCTATCTGCAACATGGATCTGGTGCCTGTCCGGTCAGAGGAGGGAGCTCATCGAGGTCACGCCACCCTGACCCTCAGCGAGAGGGCCCGCCAGCTGGCCGGCGTGAAGACCTCCCCGGTACAGTATCTTTCCCTGGAGAGGATCATCAGGGCCGTGGGCCGGCTGGAATACGACGAGCGCAACAGGACCCATATCGCCGCCTGGATCTCGGGAAGGGTTGACCGGTTGTTCGTGGACTTCACCGGGGCACAGGTGAGAGCGGGAGAGCCCCTGTTATGGATCTACTCACCGGAATTGGTGACGGCCCAGGAGGAATATCTTCTCTCCCTGGAGACGGCCGAGCGTGTCCAGGATAGCCCCGTCGCCGAGGCGGTGGCCAACGCCCGGGACCTTGCGGAATCGTCGCGGAAGAAACTTATCCTGATGGGACTCACCGAGAAGCAGATCGAGGAGCTGGAGAAGGAGGGGGCCGCCCAGAGCCACGCCGTCATCGTGGCGCCGACCTCGGGGACCGTGATCCACAAGGGCGTCCAGGAGGGACAGTACGTCAAACAGGGGCAGCATCTGTTCGAGATCGCCGACCTGTCCGGGCTGTGGATGATGGCTGACATCTTCGAGACCGATCTGGACCTCATCGAGCCGGGCCAGAAGGTGGAGGTCACCGCTTCCGCCTTTCCCGGCGAGACCTTTCACGGCCTTGTGTCCTTCGTCGATCCCTTCCTGGATCCGTCCACGCGCTCGGTGCAGGTGCGGGTTGAGATGCCCAACTCAAAAGGCAGGCTCAAGCCGGGCCTGTCCGTCGATGCCCGGATGCGTGCTCCGCTCGCGCGGGAGGGTGCAGACTTCTACAGCTGTCCGATGCATCCGGAGGTCGTCTCCGATGAGCCCGGCGAGTGTCCCGAGTGCGGCATGTTTCTGGAGAAGGTGGCCGGGGGGATGGTGCTGGCCGTACCCGGCTCGGCCGTGCTGGACGTCGGCACACGAAAATTAGTTTACCTGGATCTGGGCGACGGTCGTTATCAGCCCCGGGAGGTGCAGGTCGGCCCGCCGGCGGAGGCCGGGGTGGAGGGCGACATCGAGACATTCTATCCGGTTCTCTCCGGGCTGGCTCCTGGCGACCGCGTCGTGTCGCGGGCCAATTTCCTGGTCGATTCCCAGTCCCGGCTCACCGGCGAGGCAGCCGGAGCGTATGGCGGGTCGTTGGAGACGGATGCTCAGCCGCCGCAACATGTACATTAGAGATATGTACCGATCATGAATCATCTCATCACATACCTGCTTGACAATAGACTCCTGGTCCTCTTTGCGGTGGTCCTGCTTCTGCTCGCCGGGGTCTGGGCCCTCATACGGGCGCCCATCGATGCCATCCCGGACATCGGCGAGAACCAGATCATCGTCTGGGCCGAGTGGCCCGGACGCAGTCCCCAGGACATGGAGGACCAGGTCACCTACCCGCTGACCACCAGCCTGATGGGCACACCCCGGGTGAAGGTGATCCGCTCCAGCTCCATGTTCGGCTTCTCCCTGATCAACATCATCTTCGAGGACGGGGTGGACTTCTACTGGGCCCGGACCCGGGTGCTGGAGCGCATGGATTGGGCCCGCAAGGATCTCCCGACGGACGTGACCCCCACTCTGGGACCGGATGGCACCGCCCTGGGACAGATCTTCTGGTATACCGTGGAGGGACCGGGGCACGATCTGGGCGAGCTGCGCAGCATCCAGGACTGGTACATCAAGTATCAGCTTACCTCCGTTCCGGGCGTGGCCGAGGTGGCCTCGGTGGGCGGCTTCGTCAAGCAGTACCAGATCGACGTGGATCCCAATCAGCTGCTGGCTTACAAAATCCCCCTGCCGAAACTGGTCGATGCGGTACGCCGTTCCAACATCGATGTCGGCGCCAAGGTCTTCGAGGAAGGGGGGATGGAGTTCATCGTCCGCGGCCTGGGATTCGTCAAGTCGGTCGCGGACCTGGAGAACATCGTCGTGGACGTCCGCGACGAGAAGCCCATCTACGTCAGGAACCTGGCCCATGTGACCCTGGGCCCGGACTTCCGCCGTGGTGCCCTGGACAAAGAGGGGGCCGAGGTCACCGGGGCCGTCGTCCTGATGCGCCACGGGGAGAATCCCAGAGAGGTCATCGAGCGGATCAAGGCCAGGATCGCCGAGATCTCGCCGGGCCTGCCCGAGGGCGTCCGCATCGTGCCTTTCTACGACCGTACCGAGCTGATCGGCCGAACGACCTCCTTTCTGAGCACCTCGATCCTGCTGCAGATCCTGGTGACCGTGGTTGTGGTCTTCCTCATGCTCCGTCACCTGGCGGCCAGCGCGGTGGTCTCCATCACGTTGCCGGTGGCCGTGCTGGCCACCTTCCTGGGTCTCCAGTTGACCGGCACGACCTCCAATCTGATGTCGGTCTGCGGCATCGCCCTGTCGGTTGGGGTGATGGTGGACTATGGCATCATCATGACCGAGAATATCTACAAACGGCTTTCGGAACGGCCGGCCGGCGATGCGGCGATGCGACTGAAGACGGTGGGATCGGCGGCCGCCGAGGTGGCCAGGCCGATTCTTTTCTCCATCCTGATCATCGTGGTGGCCTTCGCCAATATCTACTTTCTCACCGGGCAGGCCGGCAAGATGTTCCGCCCCCTGGCCCTGACCGAGAACATGGTCATGGCGGCCGCCGGTCTGCTGGCCCTGATCCTCATCCCGGTTCTGGCCAGTCTGCTGCTGCGCGGAAAGCTGCAGCCCCTTGAACAGAGCCGCCTGGTCGGCGGGCTCCTGAAAATCTACCGGCCGGCCCTGGGCTGGGCCCTGGGGCACAAACGGATCATCGTGACGGCGGCCCTGGTATTTTTGGCGGTCAGCCTGATCCTCGGAAGCGGCCTGGAACAGGAGTTCATGCCGCCCTTGAACGAGGGCGACATCCTGTACATGCCGGTCCTGCTTCCCGGAGCCTCCCTGACCACGGTGATGGAGGTGATGCGCACGCAGGACGTGATCTTGAAGCAGTTCCCCGAGGTGGATATGGTGGTGGGTAAGCTGGGTCGGGCCGAGACGCCCACCGATCCGGCTCCGGTGGCCATGATTGAGACGATCATCAAGCTGAAGTCGAAAAAACACTGGCGCCCGGGCATGACCCGGGAGAGGCTGATCCGGGAGATGGACGATCAGCTGCGCATCCCCGGGGTGTCTAATATCTGGACGCAGCCCATCCGCAATCGCATCGACATGCTGGCCACCGGCATCCAGACGCCGGTGGGTATCAAGGTGTTCGGTCCCGACATGGACGTGGCCGAGTCGATCGCCCTCCACATCGAGGAGGTCCTCCGGGACGTTCCCGGGGTGGTCAATCCCTACGCCGAGCGCCGGGGCAACAAGCCCTACCTGGAGATCGAGATCGACCGCCAGGGAGCAGCCCGCTACGGCGTCAACTCCGGCGACCTCAACGCCCTGATCATGATCGCTATTGGCGGGATGAACATCACCACCACCGTCGAGGGACGGGAGCGGTACCCGGTCAGCGTTCGCTATAAGAGGGAGTTCCGGGACAACGTGGCGGCCATATCGCGGATGCTGGTGCCCACCAGGGGCGGGGCGCAGATTCCCCTGGCCCAGGTGGCCGACATCCGCAAGGTCACCGGGCCGGCAATGATCTTGACCGAGAATGCCGTGCCCTACGTCCGGGTGTTCGTGGGCGTGGATACCGATGAGCGGGGAGTGGTGGATCTCGTCGATGAGGCCAAACGGATCATCGCGGAGAAGATCCAGTTGCCCGAGGGATATTTTCTCTCCTGGAGCGGACAGTATCTCTATGAGATGGAAACCCGCCGCCGGCTGATGGTGGTGGTGCCGCTGTGTCTGCTGCTTATCTTCATCCTGCTGTACCTGCAGTTTAAAAATCTTCCCCTGGCCCTGCTGGTCATCTCCAGCCTGCCCTTCGCCTTCACCGGCGGGGTGCTGCTGCAGGTGATCCTGGGGTACAAGTTCTCCACGGCCGTGTGGGTGGGATACATCGCCCTGTTCGGCGTGGCCGTGGAGGACGGGCTGGTGCTCATCGAATATCTCAAGCATCGCAGCGAAAAAGCCGCTTCAGTTCGCGAGAGCGTCCTGGCCGGGGCCGGCTGGAAGCTGCGCCCGGTGCTGATGACCACGGTGACGACCGTCCTGGCCCTGATGCCGATCATGTTTTCCACAGGGACCGGCAGCGAGGTGATCAAGCCCATCGCCACTCCGATCATCGGCGGCATGATCACCGCCACGCTGTTGAACCTGATTCTTGTTCCCGTTCTTTTCTCCTGGCTCAAGGAGAGAGAAATCAAAAGGAGGTCGACATGAGCAGAACCACCGTCGTCACCATCGCCGCCCTGGTGATTGTGGCTCTCGTGGCCGGCTGCGCCCAGAAGGAAGAGCAGACCCGGGTCGAGGAAGCGGTCGAGGAAGTTCAGGTGGCATCCGCCAAGGTCACCGATCCCGTGTGCGGCATGTCGATCGATGCCGAGGCGGCCGTCACCGCCGAGCATGAGGGCCAGAACTATCATTTCTGCTCCGCACAGTGCAAGGAGAAGTTCCTGCAGCATCCCGAGGAGTTCGTGGCTGAGGAGCACCTGTCCGAGAAGCATGAGCACATGGAGGAGGGTGAGGAGTATCATATGGAGGGGGAGTCGCACGAGGGGCATGGGCATTGACGGCAAGCAGTAAGCTGAAAGGGCGCGATTTTCCGCATTCCTTTTTTCGAAACAAACGCCCCGCGGGATGATATCCCGCGGGGCGTTCCTCATAAGCATGTTTGTAGTCGCCAGCCTTCGCGGACGAAAGCTGTATCCGGCGATGACTATCTCAGACCCTCACCTCTTCTTGATCTTCACCACCTCGACCTGCTCCAACCGCGCCGCCCCTTTCTTCATGTTTGCCAGACTCCGGTCGAACTCGCCCACCCGGTTGGATTCGTCGCTTTCTCCATAGGTATTATAGGTCGTCACAAGATAATAGTAGTTATTGGACGTGTCGCCGGCCGCGGCGTCCTCGAAATAGGTGTTGGCGGTGGTGGCGTAGTAGCTGCCGGGGACGAAATCGGGATCGTTGACCCCGCGATAGATGCGGTATTCCTCGGCCCGCAGCCGCGGTGACCAGCCCAGCCGGATCTGGGTCGGGCCGGACGACTCGATCTGCAGGTCCTGGATCGGCCAGGGGGCCGATTCGTCGGTCACCGCCGAGATCCGTCCGTCCTGGGTGGCGGAGATGACCACCCCGCCGCCGGTGGTCGCGGTGGTGAACATGTACCCTTTGCCCACCTGGTACTGCCACTGGGTGGCTCCGTTGGACGGAGAGACAGCCGAGACGTAGCCTCGCTTGCAGCCGGTGAAGACGGTCCCGCCGGCCTCGATGGGCATTGACGGCCCGTGGTCCCAGCCCCAGCCCTGATCGACGCCCCACAGCTGCACCTGGGTGGAAGCCGCCGAATCATAAGCATACAGCTTGCCGTCCAGGGCCCGGCCGTAGATCTTGTCGCCGGCCGCCGACCTGCCGATGGAGTCATAGAACTGCGGATCGTTGTTGCGCCAGACCAGCGCCCCGGTGGCGGCGTCCAGCACGTTCATGTACCGCTCCGGCGAGGTGACGAACACCTTGCCGTTGCCGTAAACCGGCCAGGCGGCCGCCGGGCTGTAATACCGGCTGGTGCTGGTGGAGCTGCGCCAGCGCCACTGCTGGGCGTGGGTGTTGATGTTCACGGCGTAAAGGTAGGAATCCCAGCAGCCGAAATAGACCAGGCTGTCCTGGACCAGCGGCCGGGTCTCGATCATCCCGCCGGCGGGGAAAGACCAGGCCTCGCTGCCGTCGCCTAGATTGACGGCATAGAGTGTGTGGTCGCCGCAGCCGACGTAGACGATGCTATCGGCTACAGTGGGGTGGCTCATGATCACACCGCCGGCGTCGAAGGTCCAGGCCTCCGATCCGTCGGAGACGTTCAGGGCATACAGCGTGCTGTCGCAGGAGCCGACCACCACCAGGTCGCCGGCCACCGCCGGAGAGGAGACCACCTCCTTGCCGGTCTGAAACTCCCACAGTTTCGTGCCGGAATACAGATCCAAGCAGGTGACCTTGCCGTCCAGGGCGCCGAAGTAGACCCTTTCGTCGTCGGCCGCCGGGGAGGACTGGATGGTGCCCCCGGCCTGGAAGCGCCACAGGGCTTTGGGATAGCCGTTCTCGACATAGATGTTGGTGGACTTGTACCAGACATAGGAGGTCGACAGCAGCCGCACCTGGACCTGGTGGGCGCCGTTTATCAAACCGGCCGTCGATCCCGAGCCGGACCAGTTGGAGCCCAGGCCGCTCATCGACTGCCAGCCCTCGTCGTCGAACTGAAATTCGGCCGCGGTGATCGTCTCCGGACTGCCGGTAATGGTCACATCGATGTTCACCGAGCCGGAGACGACGGCGTCCTCGGTCGGCTGGTTGAAGGTGATCGTCGGATAGACCGGACGGGGCAGATCCACGGTCACCCATGGGGACGGCTGGGTCGGCCCGCCGTTGGGCCGGTAGGTGACGGTCACCTGGCTCTCGGTGATCTGGACGATATTGCTGCCCGGTCCCAGACCGCCGGGGCCGGATCCGAAGGGCGATTCTCCCTCCACCCCGACCAGACCCTCGAAGTTGAACAGCACGTTGGAGTGCCCGTGGGCCACGAAGCAGATGATCACGTTATAGGGCTTGAGGATGTCCAGCAGCCGCGATTTGTTGGCCAGGGCGAAGGAACCGCCGTCCGCGGGATGATGCCAGACGACGAAGATGGGTGTGTTGGGCGCCAGGGAGGTCAGATCGGACTGCAGCCATTCCAGCTGGGTGACATCGATGCTGCCCTCGCCCCGCAGCCAGGTTCCGGAGTTCATCATGATGAAATGATAGCCCTTGTGGTCGAAGGAATAGTAGGGATCGCCGAACAGGTCGCGGTACTTCTCCAGTCCGGCCTCCGGCCATTTGGTGTCGTGGTTGCCGGGCACACTGTAGTAAGGCACGGTCAGGCCGTCCATGATAGTCTTGTACTGCTCGAACATGGCGTTGTCGCCGAACTCGGTCAGATCGCCCCCGACCAGCACGAAATCGATATCGGCAAGGGTGTTGATGTCGCTCACCGCCGCCTGGGTGCCGGCGCTGCCGTTGGCATCGCCCACATGGGTGTCGGCCATGTAGACGAACTTGAAGACCTTGTTGAGCATCACATCGGCCCCGGTGACGTTGCTTCCCGAGACGACCGTATTGGCCAAGGTGGCGGCATCGGTGGCGTAACCGTCGGCCCGGACCACGAGATCATAGGTCCCGTCGGGGAAATCGTTCAGCGTGTAGGCGCCGCCGCCGGCCGCGGTGGAGTCGCGCTCCAGCACGTGCTGGGTGCCGTCCTCGTAGGCGGTGATCTCGGCCACCGCCGTCGGGGAGGAGTCGCTGAAAGAGATGCTCCCGCTGATGGTGTAGAACGGTCCGGCCGAGCGCTGCAGGGTGACGTCCTGGCCGGTGACGTCGCCGCCGGCCACCACCACGCTGTCCAGGGTGGCGGTGTTGTAGCGCACCGAGGTGAACTCCAGATCATAGGCCCCGTCGAACAGGTCGGGGATGGAGTACGCGCCCCCGCCGGGCCCGGTCTCATCCTGGCCGACCAGGTTGGCGGTGCCGTGCTCGTAGGCCTTGATGGAGGCGATGTCGATCGAAGAACCGTCGCTGAAATCGACTGTCCCGCTGATCGTGTGGGTGGGGGTCAGGTAGACCCAGCGGATGGCGTCGGCCACCACGTAGGTGCCCTGTCCCCAGGGTGATTTGTCGGTCACGGTGACCGTGGCTGAGGTGACGAAATGCCATGTGCCCAACGGACGCCATTCATTGTTCGTCATATACTGACTGGCATAGACTGTATCTGTGCTTCCGCTATGCTGGACGATATATTGAGCGTGCTCGGCATAGCCGCCGTGGTTGACATAGTAAAATACCTCATAGTCACCGTCGTAATCCAGCGCGCTGGTCCAGGTAGCCGTGCCCGTGCCGGTGGTGTCGGGGCCTTTGTAATGCTTCTGGTTATCTGGGCCGTAATTGCTGCCCCAGGTGCTGGTCGACCATCCGCCGACGAATGAGAAACCAGGTGGTTGATCGTCCACGATGACCTCATAGGCGGCCAGGGCCGGCCCGGCAGCCAGAGCCAGGATCAATGCCAGCCCCACCGTCCAAACGAATACGCGCCTCATGAAACCTCCTTTGGGAATCTGTGAGATGTATTTTCAGCCGACAGATGCCTTCACACCATCTTAACACAAAAGAAGTGAGCCTGTCAAGAGATTTTTCACCGGAAAGGCGGAAAGAATCGCCGGTAGAGGGAAGTGAGGATCAACCAATTTTTCTAATTCGTATTTCCTCAACCGTGAAATATCATGATCAAGAAATAGCTTGATAAAAAGTACGTGTTTCTTTAAATTCGTATCATTCAAGTGTATTCATTAAGACGGAAAAAAGGATCCTGGCGAGATCCGCTGGGCGATACTATTCCGAATCGCTGAGAATTGGTTATAACGTATCGAAGGACGAAAACAATTCGGCAGGTTTTGTCAGGAGGTGGTGATTTGTGAAACGGGGATTGATCACTCTCGGAATGATCATGCTGCTGATACGGCCTTCCTGGTCTCAGGACACCTTGCAGGTCGGTTATAATTACCGGAGCGGACACGGCTGGGATCCTTTTGCCTTTTCTTTGAATTCGGGACAGAATTTTGCGCAATCGGATTCGGATTATATTGTCTGCCGGGTGTCTGCAGAGGCGCTGGGGTATCAGCAGGGGGAGGTCCTTTGTAATGTGAATATCTGGGCCCAGTGGCCCGATGAAACATGGAGGGATCTCTCTTTGGGTTGCTATGCCCTGGATGCCGTCAGGTTTTTGGATCATGTCGATGAATACGGAACTCCTTTAGGTCACTATACCCTGAAAGCGGATATCGATCTACCCGGAGGAACACGGACCGTATGGAGTGATCTCTGGATTATTGATGAAGCGCCGCAGGCGATCGATGACCTGATGATTCAACTCGACAAAGATGATATTTATCTTTGCTGGACGGAGCCGTATGACGACGTCGGAGTCGCCGAGTATATCATCTATCGAAGCATCGCTATGGATTCGCCGGGCGATTCCCTGGCCAGCACCGTCGACACCTTTTATGTGGATGCCAGCGCTGTCGGTGATACCGTCGCACAATACGTCTATGCAGTTAAAGCTGTGGATACCGCCGGCGGCAAATCGGATGAATCGAACAAGGCCGGAGAATTCGACATCACGTTAATCAACGGAGAGCCGATGAAGTAATTCTTCCTGTTCCCTGCGGCGGAGATCTTCTTTATTATTTATAATTTGGGGCGGATGTGAAATCCGCCCCTTTTGATTGATATCGTCTTGCTTTTTCAGCCGGCAGGATCCCTTGAGGCCGTCCCTATTTTTCAAGGTCTGCCGGTCCGTCCAGCCCTTCCAGCAGATACCCCATCACGAAGGTCCATGCCGATCCGATGACGATGATCCACGGCCAGCTGATGTGCAGAGAGGGTTCCAGGAAGAAGATGGCCAGGGTGACCGGCACGCTGGTCAGCATGGCGATGATGTTGCCCCGATTGGAACCCTTCTTGACCAGGGTGCCCAGCAGGAAGACGCCCAGCAGCCCTCCATAGGTGAACGAGCCGATCTTCAGCCCCAGCCAGAGGACCCCCTGGGTGTTGCGTGAGGCGATGGCGATGGCGATCAGGAAGGCGGCGAACAGGACCACGAACCAGCGGGAGGCCCGCAGGTAGTGCCGCTCGCTGGCTCCCTTCCTGATGTAAGGTTTATAGATGTCCACCACCGCGCTGGAGGACAGCGCTCCCAGAGCCGAGTCGGTGCTGGACATGGCCGCCGCCAGCACCCCGGCGATGAGCAGGCCGCGCAGGCCCACCGGAAGTTGGGTGACGATGAAGTAGGGGAAGATACGGTCGGCCGACTCCAGACCGGCCAGGCCGGGATCGGGATGAAAATGGTAGTAGGCGAACAGCAAGGTGCCGATGCTCAGAAACAGCATGACGATGGGAAAATCGAGGATGCCGGTGAGGATGATCGATTTCTGGGCCTCGCGGGCCTTTTTGGTGGTCAGCATGCGCTGGGCCAGGTCCTGATCTGCCCCCAGGGCGGCGAAGGTGGTGATGCCGCCGTTGATCAGGCCGACCAGCAGGATGCGGGGGTTGCTCAGGCTGATGCTCAGGTCGAAGGCCCGCAGCTTGCCCAGAGGGCCGGCCAGCTCGACCATGCCCGACCAGCCGCCGGGGATCTGGCTGATCAGATAGAAGAAGGCCAGCACGGCCCCGCCCAGGAAGACCGAGATCTGCAGCACGTCGGTCCAGACCACCGCCTTGATGCCGCCCAGGCCGGTATAGGCCATGGCGAACAGGGCCATCAACCCGATGCAGGGGATGATCGGCCAGCCGGTGACCACCGAGACGGCGATGGAGGCCCCGAACAGCCGTACTCCGCTGGCCAGCAGGCGGGTGACGAAGAAGAACAGGGTGGCCGTGTTGCGCGTCCCGGCGCCGAACCGCTGAACCAGGTACTCATAGACCGTGGTCACCCGGCCGCCGTAGAAGGCTGGCATGAACAGGAAGGCGATGCCCAGACGGCCCAGCATCGAGCCGAAGGCGAACTGAATATAGGCGTGATCGGCCCGGTAGGCGTCAGCCGGCACGCCGATGAAGGTCAGGGCACTAAGCTCGGTGGCCAGGATGGAGAAACACACCGCCAGCCAGGGGATCCGGCGGCCGCCTAAGAAGAAATCCTCTGTGTCCCGCTCCCGGCGGCCGAAGATGTATCCGACCGCAGCCAGGCAGCAGAAATAGAGGATCAGGATGAGCAGATCAGGACCGGCCAGACGCATGCGGCCTCCTTTCCATTCATCAGTCTTCGGTCGGGAAGTCTTCCGTCAATTCATCTGACCTCATTCGATCTCCCTCATGATGCCCAGCACGGCGCGTTTGCCGTGAATGCGTATCAACCGCACGATGCAGTGCAGCTCGATTCGCTTACCCCGTTTGGTCACATGGGCGCAGCGGTACGGGGGCACGTTCTTGCCCTGCCTGTGGAGGCCCATTTTCCGGCGGATGCGCGTTCTCTCCTCCGGGGCGAGGAGCGTGAAAAAGTCGAAATCGGGAGCATAGAGCTCCTTCCTTTTGTAACCGAACACCCGTTCCCATTTTTTATTGGCATATATGGTTTTGCCCATATGGCTGACGAATATGATATACGGTGATTGCTCCGCCAGGGTCCGGAACAGCTCCTCGGATTCCAGCAGCTCCGCCTCGGCCTGCTTGTATTCGATGGACAGAGCGATGGTATCGGAGACCAGCTCCAGGAACTGCAGATCCTGCTGGTCGAAGGCCTGCTCGCTGCGGTAATCATTGACGACCAGCGCCCCGATCGTCTTTCCCTCGATCCGCAGCGGCACCCCCATCCAGACCTTGGTGGCCGCCCCGAGGGGCTTGACCGTGCCGGACCGCTTCAGCTGGCGGATCCTTTTGGCGGTCAGCAGAAGGGGCTTGTTCTGCTTCATCAGATAGGCGGTCAGCGACTTGCCGGCCGGCACGCAGCCCTCGAAACGGTCCTTCTCGTCGTGGTGATACTCTATCGTGAGAAGATGTTTCTCCCTGTCGTAGAGGCAGATGGAGATGTTCTTGCTCTTCAGAAAATCGCTCAGCTGACGATGGATGATCCGATAGAGCTGTTTCAGATCTTTGGAGGTATGGACCGCGTCGGAGATCCGGTTCAGGGCCCGCTGGACCTCCTCCTCCCGCTTCCGCTGGGTGATATCCCGGATGACGATCATCATGCCGACCATTTTTCCGTCCTCCTGCAGCAGGCTGTGCCGGACCTCTCCCCATCGGATGGTCCCGTCTTTCCGATGAAAGGGGAACTCAGAGAGCGGCAGACGTTCACCCTTGATGACTGCGGCAAACAACTTTCGCAGTTTACCGATGTTCACCTTTCGGACCGAGTTCAGATCGGTGAACTTCTTTCCCACTAGCTCGCTTTTCCGTCTGTGATCTCCAAATTCAAGAGCCATGGTGTTGCAGAAGGTGATCCGGCCCTCGGTGTCGAGGATGTAAATCGCGTCCGGAGCCGTCTCCACCAGTTTGCGCAGCTGTTCCTCGGACTGCTCCAGATCGGTCCGCATCTCATGCTCTTCGGTGACATCTCTGATGACGGCCTGCAGTCCGGTCCTCTTACGGTCCTCTTTGATGAACCGGCATCTGATCTCGATGCAGCAGGTCCGACCTCGGCGGTCGACCCATTCCAGCTCGAACGGTTTCGGCGGTTTGCCTCTCAACAGGTTCTGAAAGAGCTTCTTATACTCCTCCCTGCGCTCCGGATTCATCACCGGGCTGTCCCAAAACGGCTTATCAAGAACATCATCCTCGGCCAGACCGTATTGTTTGAGAAAGGCCTGGTTGCAGGAGGTCACCGTTCCCTTCATATCGACCGTGATGATGGCGTCCGGGACCAGGTTCACCATGTTGCGGTACTTCTCTCCCGCCCGCTCGATCTCCCGATCGGCTCTCACCCGTTCGGTGATGTCCCGGATGATTCCCTGGGTGCCGGTGATCTTTCCATGTGTGCGGACGGGTGTGGCGGATAGCTCGGTGGAGACGATGGTGCGATCCCTGCGTTTCATATCCAGCTGCAGCGAGGTGACCGGTTTGCCTTTGATCACCCGGCGAAAGTGATTGATGGCCACGGGCACCTCGCTGGATTTCAGGAGGGCATGGTGGAGCTTTCCAACGATGTCCTCGGGCGAGTATCCGAGAATGTCTTCAGCGGCCGGGGAAATATAGGTGATCCGTCCGTCGGCATCGGTGGTGAACACGATCTCGGGCATGTTCTCAGCGATGCCCCTGAATTTTTCCTCCGATTCGCGCAGGGTGTTCTCCAAATTCCTGCGCTCGGTGATATCCACCACCACACCCCGCAGTCCCACGGGCTTGCCGTCGCGGAGAATGGCACCGGAGATGATGATCACCGGGAAGGTGGTCCCGTCTTTGCGCCGGGCGGTGTATTCGTGGTCCTCGAAATCTTCGCCGCGCAGCCGCTTGGCGATGTTCTCCTGGGCTCTCGATTTCTCCTCCGGCAGAAACAGGTCCCACACGCTGAGCCCTCCATCGATATCCTCCTGCCGGTAGCCGAACAGGACCAGGCCGGCCAGGTTGGTGGTGGTGATGGTGCCTTTCAGATCCATCTCGAAGACCGGCGTGGGCAGCAGCTGAAGAAACTCGCGATGTTTTTCCTCGCTCTCCTGCAGGGCCTCCTTGGCTCGTACCTCCACGGTAATGTCACGGCCATAGACGGCCACCCGGGTGACCTTTCCTTTGGCATCGATGACCGGGTACATGGTGGTGTCGAAGAAAATATCGCCCCGCCGGTCCTGGAAACGGACCAATTTTTTCGTCTGGACGGCCTGGCGCATCATTCTCTTTCTGGTACGAGCGAGTTCGGCGGGTATCAGAGCCCAGCCGTCGATGCCGACAAGCTCCTCCATCGGTCTTCCGAACCGCCGGGCGGCGGCCTCGTTGAGAGCCAGGATCTGACCATGAATATCGACCAGGATGGCCGAATCCTCGGTGGAATTCATCAGCGCCCGGAGGGTTTCCTCGCTCTCCTGGAGTTTTTGCCGGGCCTGTTTCCTCTCCGTGATATCGGTGAAGAAGCCGACGGCGCATTCCTCTCCGTCGATGACGGTCCGAGCCGTGTTGATATCGGCGTAGAATACCGATCCATCCTTGCGCAGACAGGGGACCGTCGGATTGAGCGTTTTTATCCCCAGCATCTGCTCTTCAAAGCCGGCCATGACCCGTTTCTGCGCTGTTTTTGGATGAAGATCGGAGATGCGCTTGGTCAAGAACTCTTGCTCGGTATAGCCGAACATGTTTCTAGCCGCCGGATTGCTGTACTTGATCCTGTTCGTCTTCAGCTTGGCGATCAGAATCCCCGAGGCCGAGCTGGCGAACAGGGTCTTGTATCGCTGCTCCGATTCGGTCAGCTCCTGCTCGTTCTGTTTCCGTTTGGTGATATCGTGGATGATGAGCAGAATCCGGATTTGGCTGTCTATCTTCACCGGAAAAGCGCTCAGCTCCGCAAAGATCCGCTTGCCTCCCTTGCGCACCAGGCTGAACTCCTGCGGTCCCAGCGACCGCCCATGGGTCAGCTCCTCAAGAAAGACGGCCCACTTGGGAAGCTCCTCTTTCAACGCCAGCCCGAACTTCAGGATGCTCTTTCCGGAGAGCTCCTTCTTCCGGTAGCCGGTCAGCTCCTCGGCCGCGCGGTTACAGTCCAGCACCTGGCCGTGCGCGTCCAGAGAGAAATAGCCGTCGGGGGCATAATCGAACAGGATCTTGAGCCGCTCTTCTGAGCGCTTGAGCTCCTCCTCGGCCCACTTGCGCACGCCGATATCCTCGACCACGCAGATGAAATAGTCCGGCTGACCGGAGCTGTCGCGGATCAGGGTGGCGGTGAGATGCACCCAGACCGGGTAACCATCCCTGTGAATATATCGTTTCTCCACGGTCAGCTGATCGATCTCACCGTCGAGCAGCTGACGGGTCAGGTCCATGTTGGTGGGCAGGTCGGCCGGATGGGTGATATCCTGGAAACGTCTCTTGAGGATCTCCGGCCGGGAATAGCCGACGATGTCGCAGAATTTCCTGTTGACTCTGAGGAAATGTCCGTCCAGGGCCACGTGGGTCATTCCGACGGCCACCTGTTCGAAGGTGGTCCGGAATCTCTCCTCGCTCTCCTGTATCTTCTGGTCAAGCGCTTTGTGCTCGGTGATGTCCCGGGCGATGTTCAGGATCAGCAGTTCACCCTTGATGGTCACCGGATAGGAGCTGATCTCCAGGATCAGGAATCTTCCATCCTTTTTCCTGATAGTGAACTGCACCGGGCCGGTGCTTTTTCCCCGCCGGTTCGCTTCCAGAATCTTGATGGCTTTGGAGATCTCCTCCCGAATGAGCAGATTGGCTTCGATCACCGTCCTGCCGATCAGCTCTTCCCGGTCATAGCCGCTCATTTCCTCGGCCGCCCGGTTGCCGTCGACGAACCGGCCCCTGGTATCGGTGAGATAATAGGCCTCGGGGGCGAACTCGAACAGGATCTGCAGCCGCTCGGTGGATTCCCGGAGCGTTTCCTCATCCCGTTTTCGCTCGGTGATGTCCAGGATGGCACCGAAGGCGCCCCGATAGGTGCCTTTTTCATCGTATCGCGGCGAGGCGGTGACCAGCAGATGCTTGCGCGTCCCTTTCGCGGTGACCAGAGGAAGCTCGTAGACCGAGACCTTGCCCTTTCTTCTTTTCCGGTTCTCCTGCCTGATAATCTTGCTTGCCTCCGGGGAAAAAAGGTCGTACAGACTCCGGCCCATCAAACGGCGGGGATCCTGCTCGAAGATCCTCCCAAATGCCGGGTTGCAGAAGATGATCTGCTCCTTTTCATCGACGATGCCGATGCCCTCCTGGACGTTGTTGAAGACCTCATCGAGATGGTCTTTCTGTCTCCTGATCTCCTCCTGAACCTGTTTTCGCTCGGTGATATCGACCGCGGTGGCCGACAGAAACTCCGGTTTTCCCTTCTCATCCTTGATGATGGCGGCGCTCATCAGGGTTGGAAAGACCGTGCCGTCCTTTCGCTTGTGCCATACCTCCTGGGCCGTATAGCTGCCGTCCCGCTTCAGCCGGCGGTTGAGCTGATCGACACGCTTGAGCTGCTCCCGGGTATGGAGAGCGGAGAGATGCTTGCCGATCACATCATCGGCCCCGTAACCGTGCATCCGGGCGAAGGCCTCGTTGACGTAAAGGAGGCGGCCGTCGAGATCCGAGATCGCCGTACCGTAGGCGGCCCGATCCGAGATCGTTTTGAACTTTCTGATCTCCTCCTCATCACGGCGGCGCTGGGTGATGTCCTCGGTATGGACCAGAATCAGATCGGGGGGGGTGTAGGCATATTTGACGTGGAAGTATTTGTCCTGTCCGATACTGCGCATGTGATACAGCATTTGCCTGTCGAAGGCGGTCTTCTCCCGGTAGCAGCGGCGCAGATCTTTGCGGATGAGGGGATCGTCCTTGTACAGTTGGCTGGCCAGCGTGCCGATGTACTTTTTTATTTTCCCCCCGGTGATCTTCTCGGCCGCGTCGTTGTAATCGATCAGCTCGAAATCCCGTCCCTTTCGCTGCCAGGTATAGGTGGGAACGGGGACTCCCTTATACTGCGCCCGAGCCCTCGCCTGGCTTGCCTCCAGCTCGGCCGTCCGGTCGGCCACCATTCTCTCCAGCCGGTTTTTATATTCCCGGAGCTCTCGCTCGGCCCGTTTCCGTTCGGTGATGTCGGTGATGATCCCGAGGATGCAATCGTGTCCCTGGTAAGAGATAAGCGTCGAGTTGAGGAGGGTCTCCAGGTGTCGGCCGGACTTGGTGACCAGAGTATACTCCTGGGTCGGGAAGTTCTTGCTCTGCATGCGCGATTGAAAATTTCGCCGGGCCCGGGTGCGATCTGCCGGGATCATCAGAGATAGGTATCGAAAATCAGGAGCGTAGAACTCCTTTCTGCCATAGCCCATGATGTCCACGGAGGCCTGATTGACGTAGACGATTCGACCCCGGCAATTGATGAAAATCATGTTGGGCGATTGCTCCGCCAGGGTTCTGAACTGTTCCTCCGACTGACGTCTGTGTTCTTCCAGTGATTTTCGCTCGGTGATATCCCTCCCCACGGACTGGTACTCGATCAGCCGGCCGCGGTCATCGAAAATGGCCCGGTTGGTCCACTGCTGCCAGCGGATCTCCCCTTCCGGCGATAGCACTCTTTGTTCATGAGTCTGAACCGGAGTATGCCTGCTGAGGTGTGCCAGGTTCTCCCGGACCTGCTCTCGGTCCTCTTTGATGATCCTGGGCCAGAACCTCTTTCCGATCAGATCCTCCTGCCTCTTGTTGAAGTACCGGCAATAGGCGCTGTTCACAAAGGTCAGCGTGCCATCGGGGCGAAAGCGGCAGATCAGCTCGGTCTGGTCCTCCACGACGGCGCGATAGAGGTATTCCCTGCGCCGCGATTCCTCCTCTGCCCGTTTTTGTTCGGTGATGTCGGCGATGACGATCTGGATGGCCGCCCGGCCCTGATAGGTGATCGGCGCGGAATTGGTCTCCACCCAGCGCACCGAGCCGTCTTTTCGGATCAAACGATACTGAGCCTTTGGAGAGCTCTTCTTTCCGGTCAGGATTCGCTTCACGCGTTGGGCCATGACCTGGTGATCCTCATCATGAATCAGCTGCATCCATTTTTTTGGCGACAGCCGGGCCAGTTCCTCGGCCGAATACCCGGTGATTTGCTGGATGGCCGGATTGGCGAAAGTGATCTTGCGCGACTCGAGCTCCAGGAAGATGATACCCAATGGCGATTGTTCCACCAGTATCCGGTACTTCTCCTCCGATTCCTGCAGGGCTCGCTCGGATTCGGCCAGAGGACTGATATTCTTGATCACCGAGAGGATCGATGCGGGTTCTCCGGATTCATCCTGGAGAAAGGTGGTGGTAAAATAGACATGTGTCTCCCTGCCCTTCTGATCCACCATGACCGTCTCGATGGGGGGGATGGGCTTTCCGGAGAGAGACTTCCTGAAGGCCGCTGCGATCTTGTCCAGCTCTTTTGGCGCCACCGTCTTTTGGGCCACCTCGGCCCCCTGCCGTGCGACCACGTCCTTTTTCCTCAGCCCGGTCATCTTCTCATAGGCCGGATTGACATCCAGGACCGAGCCGTCCATGGCGAACAGGATCAGACCGTCGCCCATTGCCTCGGTGATGGCGACCCGCTGGCGCAGTGCTTCACCGAGCGGCGATTGTTTTGCTCTTCGGCCGCCCCGTTTCAGAGTTTTGATCTCCCGACGCAGTGCGGCCAGCTCCTCGATGAGCTGTTTTTTCGTTTTTCGCTGGTCTTTCATAGTCCCTGCCACCTCCGGGATAGGCCCTCAGGTGAAAGGTTTTTCCGGTTCGATGATCTCAGCCGGAAGGAGTGGTCGGCATTCCCGGCCGTCAGTGTTCGGGCTCTTCCTCATGAGCGCTGGGGGCGTAATCCTCCATGACCGGGAAATTGTCCAGATGTTTGGCGATGGCCGCCTCCAGGAAGGAGTTGACCCACCAGAAGATATCGAACCGCTGGACGCTTCGCCGGAGTTTTCTCATGCGGCTCTGGCGGTCCTTTTCGTCCATCTGAAAGGCCTGGTAGATGGTCTCGGCCACCCCTTCGATGTCGTGAGGATTGACCAGCAGAGCGCCGCTCTGCAGCTGAGCCGTCGCTCCGGCGAACTCGCTGAGGATCAGGGCTCCGGTCTCCTCGAGATTGGATGCGCAGTACTCCTTGGCCACCAGGTTCATGCCGTCCTTCAGCGGGGTCACCAGAGCCATTTCCGCGGTACGATAGTAGGCCAGCAGTTCTCGGCGATCGAAGTGCCTGAAGATATAGTGAATCGGGACCCATCCCGAGCGGGTCATCTGGCCGTTGATCTCGCCTACCAGCTGCTCGATCTCGGTTTTCAAATCCTCGTACTCGGGGATGTCCCGGCGGCTGGGCACCAGGATCTGGATCAGCACCACCTTCTCCTGCAGCTCCGGAAATCGCTCCAGCATGTTCCGGAAAGCCATGAATTTCTGCGGGATACCCTTGGTGTAGTCGAGCCGGTCGACGCCCAGAACGATCTGCTGATGGGGGAAATGCTCGTGGATGTACCAGGCCAGATCGGAGACCTCTTTCGACTGGGCCAGATTGGCGAACTCGCAGAAATCGATGCTGATGGGGAAGGAGCCCACACGGATGTCCCGGCTGCCGTATCGCAGGCTGAGCACCTGGCCCCGTCCGGAAACCTTCACCTTGTGTGTCAGGGTGCGGACGCACTGGATGAAATTGCGGCGGTCCCGCAGGGTCTGAAAGCCGATCAGGTCATATTCCAGCAGCGCCAGCAGGATATGGAACCGCCAGGGGAGCTTGAGGAAGACGTCCAGCGGGGGGAAGGGGGTGTGGAGGAAAAAACCGCTCTTGGTCTTCACTCCCAGCTTACGAAGCGCCCGGGCCACATACATCAGGTGGTAATCATGCACCCAGATGAAATCCCTCTTTCCGGCGTTCTCGGCGATCGTCCGGGCGAATTTGGTGTTGACCTCTTTATATGCCAGCCAGTACTCCGGCTGAAAATTACACCGCGACTGCAGATCATGAAACAGCGGCCACAGCACCTCGTTGGAGAAACCGCGGTAGTACAGGCTCTTTTCCTCTTTGGTGAGAATAACCGGTCTGAAGGCGTATCCGACATCCTGGGTGGCCTGAGTCAGCAGTTCATCGATCTCGGAAGCCTCCCTGACCGCGGTGGTGCCCGGCCAGCCGATCCAGACCCCGCCCCGATCTCTGAGTACCGGGGCCATGGCCGTGACCAGGCCGCCGGAGCCCGGCTCCACCTGCCAGTGGCCTTCATCGGTCTTGGTCAGCACGATGGGAAGGCGGTTGGAGACGATGATCAGACGGTTGCCGGAGATCTTGCCTGTTTCCATATATAGATCACCTGTCTTTCGATGAGTTGTCTGATGTGTCCTTGTTCTTTTCGGCCGTCCGCTCACCGGCGAGAAACAGCGTCTGGGTGGGATAGGCGAACTCGATGCCTTCCTCCTTGAACCGCCGGTAGAGGGCTAAATTAATGGCCTGTTGTTTATCCATGTAGATGTTGTAGTCCGGTTTGAGGACGTAGTAGACGACCTCGAAATTGAGGGAGAAGTTGCCGAACTCCTTGAAGTGGGCCCGGTCGTAGCGGGTGTCCTCCAGAGAATCGATGATCTCTTTGACCATTCCGGGGATAGCCGCCAGCTTGTCGGCCGGCGTCTGGTAAATGACCCCGAAGGAGAATAGGATGCGCCGTTCGAACATGCGCTTGTAGTTGCGGATGCGGCTCTGCAGCAGATCGTTGTTGGAGAACACCAGCTGTTCTCCGGAGAGGCTGCGCACCCGGGTGGTCTTCAGGCCGACCTTTTCCACCGTGCCCATCAGATCGCCGACGATGATGAAGTCTCCGATGACGAAGGGTTTGTCCAGTACGATCGACAGCGAGGCGAACAGGTCGCCGAGGACATTCTGAATCGCCAGCGCCACGGCGATGCCGCCAATGCCCAGGCCGGTCACCAGGGCGGTGATGTCGATCCCCAGGTTGTCCAGGATCAGCAGCAGGACCACCGACCACAGGGCCAGGCGGATCAGGAAACCCAGGGCGCTGAAGGTGGTCGCCGTGGCCGGATCCTCTTCCAGCTTTCGTTTCCGGTAGCGGGTGAGCCAGAAGGTCACTCCGGCGCCGGCCCAGATGGCCGCCTGCAGCAGCAGGGCAAGGACGGCGATGGTGGAGATGACCGTATTCGCCCTGGGGGGCAGCGTGACGATGAAAGTGGCTGCGTAGAGCGAAAGCAGCAGCAGCAGCAGCCACTTGGTCCGCCTCAGCAGGTCGGCGATAAAATCGTCCACGTCGGTGGCCGTTTTTTTGGCGTGGGCGCTCAGCCGGCGCAAAATGATGCCGGTCAACAACCGGACGAAGCCCATCACTCCGAAGACGACCAGCAGCGCGACCAGCCAGGTACCCATCGTATTTCCGTACAGCATCCTGTTCAGAACATCCATCATCAACCTCGTTTGGTGAATTGGTGCCAGCGTTTCAGAAAATCGAGCAGCTGCTCCGGAGGTCGCAGCCAGATCCGGGCCTTGGTGGGGCGTCGCGTCCGGCGGACCAGAATACTCAGACCCCGTTTTCCGATGGCCCGGAAGGCGTCCTCATCGGTGCGGTCGTCGCCCAGGTAGGCCAGCACGGCCTCCGGTCCGACCTCCCCCAGGATGGTCTTGACCGCATCGCCCTTGTGGCGCCCCGGCACACGCAGCTCCAGCCCTCCGTCGAACTCGGTGATCTCCAGCCCGGTTTTCCGGGCCAGACGGGTCCAGCGCTCCAGGGCCTGTGAGCGGATGTTCTCGGCCCTCTGACGGCTGAGTCCCCGCCAGTGCAGAGCCAGACAGCCCGGTTTTTCTTCGATGCGATTCTCCAGATTCTCGTCTTCGACCCACCGGTCGGCCTCGGCCAGGCCCCTCAGGGCCCGTTCGTTGAAGGAGAAGGTCTCATAACGGCCGTCGGCGTGCCGGCGTTCCCAGCCATGGGAGCCCCAGATCTCGGGCAGGGGATCCAGCCGCAACAGGGGAATGAGGTCCTTGGTCCACCGCCCGCTGATCAGGACCACCCGGGTGCTCTCATTTGTGAGGATGCGTCTCAGGATCGGCCGTACCCCGGGGTAGGGCACGGCCTTGCCGGGTTTGACCCGAAAGGGCGCCAGGGTGCCGTCGTAATCGAGCATCAGCACGCTCTCGGGAGCCTTCTCCAGGGAGGCGAAAAAATCTTTCAGCAGCTGTGCCCGGCGCGGTTTCCTGTTCGTCATGGTTATCCCTTCCATCCCCCGGAAAGCAGACTTCTGGTTTTCATGTGCTGCAGCGACCCGATGATGAACACGGCCGGGATGAGCATCAGGGTGGCCAGCGTGCTGGCTGCACCCATTTGACCGAATTCGGCGAAGTAATAGATCAGCGGCGGCATGGTTCGATGAGTCAGCTGGATCAACAGGGCGTAAGTGAACTCGTCCCAGGATAAAAGAAAGGCCAGCAGAAAAGCGACGCCCATGGCTCCCCGGGCCGCCGGCACGGTCACCCGCCAGAAAGCCCCCAGCACGGAACATCCGTCCACCTGGGCTGCTTCTTCCAGCTGCGGCGGCATGTCCACCAGCGAGGCATAGGAGATCAGAATGACGAAAGGCAGTCCCAGGGTCAGATGGGCGATGATCAGCCCCAGTCCCAGGGGATGGTTGTACAGCCTCAGGGGGATCAGCAGCGCCGTCAGTGGTATGGCGATGGCTATCGGCGGCATCACCCGGCTGAGCAGAGACGTCCGGGTCATCAACGAGGACATCCGCCGCCACCGGGCGGCGGCCCAGCCGGCCGGAAAGCCCAGCAGCAGGGACACGAACGTGGTGCCCAGAGCCACCCACAGGCTGAGGAAAACGTGGCGCAGCAGCGATTGCGTCTGCCACAGCGAGACCAGATTGGACAGCGAGATGTGTTGCGGTACGATCGTCAGCGGCCAGGCCGACGACTCGCTCTCCGGGGAGAGGGCCTGGCGCAGCACCAGCAGGATAGGCGCCAGGTTGATGACACAGAGGGCCGTCAGGCCGACTGCGCAGATCAGCTTCGGGATCGTCCGTCGGACCTGTTTTCGCCGGGCGGAAGTTTTCATCGGCCGCCCCCTCTTCTGCCGGCGGCCAGAAGCGTGGCGGTGGTGGCGGCGAACAGGGCCAGGGCCAGCGTCAGGGCGGCGACATTGGCGGCGACCGCATCATTGGCCTCCATCTTATAATGGTAGGCCACCGAGGTGAGCACCGGCATGCCCTCCACGCCCATCAGCACGAAGGGTGTGGCGAAGATGCGAAAGGCGTCCACCGCCCGCAGAGCCAGGGCCACCAGGAGAGCCGGCACGGCTAGAGGAATCTGGATCAGACAGATAATCTGCCACCGGCTGGCGCTGTCCACCCGGGCGGCTTCCAGATAGCTGTCCGGCATCTGCTCCAGGGCCATCAGGACGATGAGAAAGACCACCGGCGTCACCCGCCAGGCGTCCACCAGGATGATCACCCCGGCTGAGAGGATGCTCTGCGGCTGAAACCAGCCCACTGCGGCGGCCGCTCCGCCCAGCCGGTAAAGGATGCTGTTGAGATAGCCATGCTGCCGGAAAATCAGCTTGGCGGTCAGCAGATAGACGATCTCCGGCAGGGCAAAGGGCACGATGGCGATGGTCCGCCACAGCGATTTTCCCCGGCGCAGATAGTAAAACCACAGGGCCATAGCCAGGCCGATGGCGGCCTCGAGGGCCACGCTGACCAGGGGTATGAACAGATTATAGCTCAATCCCCGCAGGAACAGCGAATCGGTAAAAACCCTCCGAATGTGAGCCAGCGTGAGATGCCCCCCGGGGCCGATGATCACCGAGACGGCTGCGCGGCTCAGGGGCCAGGCCTGCAGGGCCAGAAAGACCATGGCCGGCAGGGCCACCAGTCCATAGGTCCATGTCCGGCGTCTGGTGTAGGTCATGGCTGACTGCCGTCGTCCTGTTCATCGATCCTTTTCTGCATCTCGGCCAGGACGGCTTCCGGATCGGCGTCTTCGAAAACCATGTCATGGAAACCGTTCTGCCAGATCCGGCTGATCTCCTGATAGTCGATTCGACTGGGACGGGCCCGGACCTCCCGGCGCATGTCTAGAAACCCGGCGAAGTCCTCGCGGTCCTGATCCGTCATTGCCTCCCAACCCTCAGGCCGCACGGGGAACCACCCCATCGCGGAGACCATGCGTTTCTGAGCCTCCGGCGAGGTGAGATAATCCATCAACCGGGCGGCCGCTTCCGGATGCGGCGCCGTGGCCGGGATGCCAAGATATCCGCCGCCTAAAATGGTCGCGCCGCCGGCCGGGCCGCGTGGCAGAGGTGCGGTCCGGAATCGCTGGGGCAGGAGATTCTTTTGCCGCAGCAGAGGGACCGCGAAGGGCCAGTTGAAGTGCAGCACGATCTCCTGGTGCTCCTGCGCCTGCAGGATGGAGTTCTCCTTATAGGATCGGGCGGCCGAATTGAAATGCGGGGCCAGCGCTGTGATCATGTCCATCGTCTCCCGGGCGGCCGGGCTGTCTGGATGTTGGGGATTACCCCCCGCCTGCCACAGGAAAGGGAACAGATCACAGACCAGTCCCTCGTAGCGGGCGGCTTTGAAACCGATGGCGCCGGAATGACGCTCGGCGACCTCCAGCAGATCCTGCCAATTTGCCGGTGGCTCCCCCAACACCTGGGCATCGTAAATCATAGCCTGCCAGTTGAGGCGGTGGGGGAGGTACAGCAGTTGCTCCGGATCTCCGAAAAAACAGACCTCCCAAGCATCGTTGGGAACCTGCCGGGAGAGTTCCTGCCGGCGGAAGATAAGAGTGTCCAGCGGGAGCATCTGCTGATGCATCACCGGCAGCAGATAGACATCCAGCTCGACCACATCGAGATGGCCCCGTCCGGCCCGGACCTCGGCCTCGATGGTGGTCCGGATCTGGGCATATTGCTGAGGGATCAGGCGAACCTGAATCCCGGTCTGTTGAGTGAATTCCTCGAGGATACTCTTGTAGGCGGCCTGTTCCGATGGGAGCAATGCGGCGGCGAAGGTGATCTCCGTTGTCGGACCCACACTCCGTCCGCAGGACAGCAGCGGGAGCAGCGCAGCGATCAGCAGTTGCCAGAGATGTGCCGTGCGGATCAAGGTGAGCCTCTTCCTCCCTTTGGGAACTGCCTTGAAGGTGAACGCCGCCGGACGCACTGGACACCCTGGGCGTGTTCCGGGGCGCCGGGAGCGTCCGGTTAACCCAGCTCGATGCGTTCTTCCACGTCGTGCAGCAGGGCCAGCATGAGGGTGAGATATTCCCGCAGGTGCCTGGTGATGAGGAAATTGTCCCGGACGAACCGCCGGGCTTTACTGCCCATCTCCTTCAGCTTGTCCCGATGATAGAGCAGATATCGGATGCGCAGGGCAGCCCCTTCCGGGGTGCTGGCCAGAAAGCCGGTATGATGGTTGATCACCTGGATACGGATGCCCCCGGTGTCGCCGCCCACCACTGGCTTGCATTTCCACATGGCCTCGGTGACGGTCAGACCGAAACCCTCCTTGATCGATTTCTGCAGGACGATATCGGCGGCCCTCTGCAGGGCATTGATGGTCCGGTGGGCGTCTCCCGGAAGGGCCAGCACGTGGATGTCCTCGTCCCCGGCGGCCGCTTCCCGGACCTCCTCAAGGACCAGCTCTCCCTCGGGATCGTCATCGGCCGTGCCGCCGGCCAGGACCAGCTGCAGGGGAGGCACCGATTTCTTGGCCAGCCGGTAGGCCCGGATAACGCCCAGGGGATCCTTGAAGCGGTCGAATCTGGAGACCTGGACGATCAGGGGTCTGTTCGGATCGATGGTGAACTGCTTGCAGACCTTCTGGATCTCTCTCTTGGGCATCTCCGCGTTCTTCTCGTGCAGCGGATCGATGCTGGGGGGGATCAGGTAGATGGGGTGCGGAAGGGGCTGGGCGAAGGTGGACAGTGAGAAGATGCTGGCGTCATAGGCGCCGGCGAATGTGCGCAGGTATTTCCATACCGGCCGGTAGGGTTTGCTGACGTCGATGTGACAGCGCCAGATCCACTTCCCGGTCCGCCGGGGGAAGGAGGCGATCAAAGCGGCCGGCTGGGGATCGTGGATGAAGACCAGGTCGGCATCCTCCAATGACGGGGCGAGCGTTCTGGCGTTCTCGGCATTGACCTCTTCGTAGTGCTTCAGCCGGGCGGCCTCGATCTCGACCTGATCGCCCTGCATGGCGTTATGAAATCCTTTGGTGGTGCCGAAGAAATCCCCGTCTCCGGTGATGGTTTCCCAGCTGGCGTCGATGTCCAGCTCCTTCATGAAGGGAACCATCTTGTTGAGGATCTCGGCCACGCCGCCGCCCATCCGGGTCGAATTGACATGGACCACCCGGGTGCCCTTGAGGCGCTCGGCCAGCTGGTGGAGATGATCGACCACGTCCTGGCCGGCGATGTTGGCATAAGCTTGTAGCGTTGTTTCCATCGACATAGCTTCGGTTAAGCCCGTCCGGTTGAGGAGAAGTAGTCGCCGAACAGAGCGGCCAGCTCGGCGCGCAGCTCGGTCAGCGTTCGGAAATAGGGGTCGATAGCCTCGATCCGGCGGATCAGGCCCTGGAAGGTGCGGCCGAATCCTTCCAGCCAGTATTGGAAATCGCTGGTCGCCTGGGGAGTCCGGCGGCGGGCGTCGATGGTGTGATAGAAGATGCTGCCCACCGAGAGCCCCGGCAGGATGCGCTTGAATTCCTTGGGCTGGGCGACCAGTCTATGAGTGTCGAAGATGATGATCTGCGACCGGATGAAGTCGAAGCGCTCCTCGCGTTTGGCATAGCCAAGAACCTCGCTCTCGTCCATCCGCTCCTCCACCACCTGGATGATCTCCTGGCGCAGATCCTCGAGATTGGACGATTCCGACGGATCGATCAGGCTGAGGCGCTCGGCCAGCTTCTTATCGTGCAGGCCGTGGGCCACCCAGGCGGCGAAATCGTTGCTGTATTCCGGATCGTCGAAACGGGGCCGCAGCAGCCCGCCCCAGAAATGATAGTAGATGCTCCCCGGGTGCACGGTCAGCAGGTTGTCCCGCAGGTCGCGAAGATTATAGGCCCGCTGGCCGGTGGCGATGGCGATCAGGGCGCAATCCTTGATGGCGAAGGGCTCGTTCTGTTTCTGGTTGGCGGGCACGATCGATACTCCTGACAGCTACCAGCTCTGCAGCACGTGGTCCTCGTACTCCGATTCCAGCTTGAGCTTGTGTTTGGCCTCTTCCTCGGCCAGCACCTGGAACAGCTTGGCCACCCTGGCATCGGCCGTCATGGTAGCCAGGTCGGCATACATCAGGTGGGCCTGCTCCTCTTTTTTCATAGCCACGA
>Ga0180438_10001008_pt1 | contig 51620 bp, 36 predicted proteins | sample SS_ome_12_FD_132455 | JGI IMG/M metagenome (GOLD analysis project Ga0180438, IMG submission 132455) | Hypersaline lake sediment archaeal communities from the Salton Sea, California, USA - SS_3_D_2 metaG | ecosystem: Environmental > Aquatic > Non-marine Saline and Alkaline > Hypersaline >...
CATAACTCGTCGTCAAGAATTTGTTTTGCCATGAGTAGCCTCCTTGCTCTTGTTAGTAACAGTCAGCTACTCATATCATCGGCTATGAACCTTGAAAATATTTCATTTTGTTAGGAACTCTTAATATTGATAGGCGCCAAAATTGATGCAGGAGCAGGGGATAATGTTGGTGCACTGATTGGCAGGCTTGACTATAGCACCGTCTCCGGATGTTCTGTTCAAGATTCTACGGTCACAGGCGGTTCTATAGTCGGCGGGCTGGTGGGGGATAATGGAGGTACAATCAAAAATTGCTTTTCTTCGTGTATCGTAGATGGAAATTCCGTCGGTGGTCTAGTTGGCATTAACGTAGGCGGAATAATCTCAAATTGCTTTTCAAACGGTATTGTATCGGGTAACTCACCCGTCGGAGGATTAGTCGGACAAAACGGAACGTGGTTTCAAGGAATGGGGGAAATGTTATCTATAGGTGGTACTATAGATCATTGCTACTCGACATGTGATGTCACGGGGATGGCTGCTGTTGGCGGACTAGTAGGATTCAACGATGAAGGTAGCATCACACAGTGCTATTCAAGCGGTCGTGTTTCGGGAAACGAAAGGATTGGTGGTCTGGTAGGATATGGCAACGCTCGGGTTACTTTCTGCTTTTGGGACGTGGAAGCCAGCGGATTAATGGCCAGTGCCAGCGGGATTGGTAAGACCACAACCGAAATGCAGTCAGCCGAGACATTCCTTGGTTGGGGTGCATGCGGGCCTTATTGGACGATTGATGAAGGACTCGATTATCCTCGCTTGGCATGGGAGAATATACCCGGTGAATTCATCACCGGCCCAATATTCGGTGGAGGTACCGGTACAGCCGATGATCCGTTTCTGATTTACACGGCCGAGCAACTCAACACCGTCGGGCTGTCCTTCTGTGACTGGGATAAGCACTTTAAGCTAATGGCGGATATTGATTTGTTGGCCTTCGACGGTAAGGAAGGACGTCCAGCCTTCAATGTAATCGGCATAGGTCGATGGGATGCTTTTGCCGGGGTTTTTGACGGTAACGATCACATAGTCTCAAATCTGACATTAACCGGTAAGGGAAATTTGGGCATGTTCGGCTATACGGTATCGGGCTCCGAAGTAAGAGACCTGGGAGTTATGGATGTTAACATAATTGGTTCTGGTAATTGGGTTGGCGCACTTGCAGGACGCAACGGAGGTGACGTAATACGCTGCTATAGCAGCGGTACAATCAGCGGCAACAGAAGGATTGGTGGACTTATAGGGGCGAGTTCGGGATCTGTAGGGACATATCTGAATGGTTTTGTGACACAGTGCTACAGCACATGTGTCGTCAGCGGCGAATGGATTATCGGGGGACTGGTCGGGGGCAACAGTGGAATTATAACTCAATGCTATAGCACGGGTAGAGTCCATGGCGACGGGAGAGTCGGTGGATTGGTGGGCGACAACGATGGTGAAGTGACCAATTGCTATAGCACAAGTGCGGTCGATGGCAGATCCTCGGTTGGCGGATTGATAGGGCTTAATTATCTCAGTCCTGTGAATCAATGCTATAGTACCGGCGCAGTAAATGGCAGCTCATCAGTTGGAGGACTTATTGGGAGCGATTATAGCGGTTATGATGTGGCTCTGTCCTTCTGGGATATGCAGACTTCCGGTCAAATTACAAGTAACGGCGGCGCGGGCAAGACTACAGCCGAGATGCAAGTTGCCAGAACATTCTACACATGGGGGGGCGTCGATGAACTGGTTTGGAAGATTGATGAGGGAAACGATTATCCGAGGTTGTGGTGGGAAGACAGACCTGGAGACGAAATCAAACCAATATCTTTATCTGATTTTCTATTAGGAACAGGAACTGAGGATGATCCTTACCTAATCTACACATCCGAACAACTCAATCTTGTCGGTCTGGGAGTAAAGGATTGGAGCAAGCATTTTAAGCTAATGGCTGACATCGATCTATTCACTTACCACACATTCGAGTTTAATCCCATTGGGCGACCATATAGCTTCCCCTTCGCCGGCGTATTCGACGGCAGTGGTCACGCGATATTAAATTTCAGCTACTCTTGCCAGGATGACAGTTGCATAGGACTCTTCGGGTATGTCGATAATCCAATTGCGGAAATTAAGAATCTAAAGTTAATCGAGCCAAATATAGATGGAGGTTCTGCAGAACGTGTTGGTGCGTTGGTTGGTTTCATGAATAGCGGAACCATTACGAATTGCTACGTTGAAGGTGGCAGCATTAGGGCAGATAAGAATGTATCCGGCCTCGTCGGTTTTAATGGCACAGATGGACAGATATTAAACTGCTATAGCACCTCTGTAGTTAGTGGAGGTAATTATCTCGGTGTACTCGCGGGACGCAACTGGGGTTTAGTCAGTTGCTGCTATAGTAATGGTGTTGTTAGTAGTAGTGAAGGGCATTATATCGGAGGTCTTATAGGGTGGAACGTTGGGATCGCAACCAACAGCTATAGTACAGCTGCAGCAAGCGCGAAATGGGCTGTAGGAGGGCTGGTTGGGTCAAACTCAGGTGACGTGATTCTTTGCTACAGCACCGGTGCGGTCCGTGGTAGTTCGCCCTTCGGCGGATTAGTAGGCTATGGTTTTGGTGATGCGATCCAATCCTTCTGGGACACTCAAACCAGCGGACGACCATACAGCAATGGTGGTACAGGATTAACTACGGACGAGATGCAAACGGCTGATACATTCCTGAATGCCGACTGGGACTTTGTAGACGAGACAACCAACGGCACAGAAGATATCTGGTGGATTCTCGAAGGCCAGGACTATCCGAGGCTTTGGTGGGAAGCCGCAGAGCAATAGCTCTGCGGAAATCCGAAATACTAATATCTAAATCCTAAACAAGCACAAATTAGCAAAATCCTAATGTTCAAAAACCATGCCCTTGGCCTGTATTTGGGATTTTTGTCATTTAAGATTAGGATTTGTTTAGAGCTTCGGATTTAGTGCTTCGTGCTTCGAGATGTGAGATACTAACCAGAATCGGATATTGAGTGCCGTGTCACGGAGATTTTTCCGGATTATGCTGGAATTTCCCCGCTTTTTTTCAATACTGCTCGTAGAATAGATAACAACATGAATGTTCAATGGAGAATTGAGAATTAATAAGACAATACTTTGAATATCCAATATCGAATGTCCAATATCCAATGTCGAATTCAGAATCATGTGCTTACGGATAATAGTTAGTTGAAAAAACAAAGCCAATTTTAAAATGGGCAAAATGACGTTAAGCCAGTAATGATAGAGATTTATGGAGATTTTGATGATTTTGAGCGGTTTTGGACGGCAAAAAACAAACCCAAACAAAGCCAATTTCAGACGAGACGAAGTTTATAGTGCGGAAGGATTGAGATTGCCGCAGTCGCTGCGCTCCTTCGCAATGACATTAGTGGGCTATTTGAAAAAACAAAGCCAATTTGCCGACGCACAAAATTGACGCAATTTTTTATATGAAAGGAAGTTATAGCAATAAACCGCCCTGCGGGGCACGAAAAAACAAAGCCGATCAAAGCCAATCCTTCGACTATGCTCAGGACAAGTTTATCAGCCTTTAAGAACGGCTAACGGAACCATGCGGGCGACGGGCTTTGCCCAGCCGCATTCGACGACTATTCGGACGACTTCCTCGATGTCCTTGTAGGCGCCGGGGGCTTCTTCCTTGATTTTGCTCCTGTTGCCGGCAATGAGCTTTACGCCCTGCATGCTGCGTTTGAACTGCTCATCGCTGATTAAGGCAGGCGTTACAATCCTGCCCCTGCGGGACTTTCCGCGGGCGGCTGTACGGCTCATCACCCTGCCGGCACCGTGATTGACCGAACTGAGAGATTCGGCAGAGTTGCCGGTTCCGACGAGCAGAAAACTAGCGGTACCCATTGAGCCGGGTGTAATGATGGGTTGGCCAATTTTCTCGAAGACACTCGCTGTCATGCGCTTCGGGCCAAATGCGCGTGTGGCGCCCTTGCGGTGGACCCAAAGGTTGCTGCCGCCGTGCTTTTCGAGTTTTGCCATGTTATGAGTAACATCATAAATGAGCTTCAGCGGTGTCGGGCCAAACATTCTGCTGAAACATCGTCTGACGAGCAGAGCCATAATATGCCGGTTGGTAAAACCGAAGTTGGCGGCGGCATGCATTGCAGAAATATAGCTTTTGCCGGGGCCGCTGTTTGCGGGCAGATACGAGAGCATTTTGTGCCTGCCGGCGTTCTCATCTCTGGCGGCGGCAACATTCATATACTGATCGGCAATTTCGTAGCCGAACCGGCGCGAGCCCGAGTGTATCATCACTACAATCTGGTCTTTGAAAAGTTCAAAAGCATTTGCCAAATCGGCATCGAAGATTTCCTGGACATACTGGATTTCAATAAAGTGGTTTCCGCCTCCGAGTGTGCCGAGCTGGTTACGTCCCTTTTGAATAGCAGTTTTCGGGACAGCGCCGGGATCGGCGGGCAGGCGGCCGTTCTCCTCGATTCTCTGGAGGTCATCGGCAAATTGGTCCGGATCGAAGGCTTCCCACGCCCTGTGACCGCTGCGTTGTGCAAGGGCCGGCACGGCAGCGACTCCCTGGTTAATAACGGCTTCAATCCCCGCCTTGTCCAACTGCAAATTTTCCCTGCCCTCGCCAAGCGGGACATCGCGGGCAATGTCGGCAGCAATCTTTTCGGCATTGATTTGACTTTTTGAAAAAGGCGTATGCAGCAGTCTCATGCCGCAATTTATGTCGTAACCGACTGCCGGAGGCATAATAGCATCCTGGAGCCCCAGCACGGCACCGATAGGCACACCGAAACCAACATGAATGTCGGCTGTAGCGAGGACTTTTCTTGCCGGCGGCAAAGAGGCGGCGTCGCAGAGCTGACGGACGGCATCAGACTCAAGCTTGATAGCCCTCGATGCAAAAATGGTGGCATCGGTCACCATTTTGCCGTGGCGTTCCATACGCAATCGGAGAGGATCAATACGAGCAAGTTTTGGAGCCGGCTCAGACATATATTTACAGCCTTTATCAAAATTAACCTTATTCTACCAGCTTTTATCGGAAAGTTAAGACCAAACAGGCAAACAGCAAAAAGATAGACATTTGGTATCTCTGAATTCACTTGACAAAAGGTGATTTTAAAGTTAAAGTGGATAATGTTGAACGCAGATATATGCTGGGAATTGTCTTAAGATAAGGCCTGCGATTTTTAGGGTGTTTACAAAATGAAGATAAAATGGGCGTTTTTTACTGTTCTAACAGCATTTTTTGTCTTGGCAATCAATTCGAATGCGATAGCCGTCAATACCAGAGGTGTCGATGCTGTGCTTAAAAAAAGCGATATTGATGATCAGGATAAAAAAGTTATAGATGATTTTCTCGATCAAGCAGTACAGGAATTAGTTAAAAACAAGGATTTTACATCCATAGCAGAACTTCGCTCTGTCATTCTGAGCAGGAAAAGCACCCAGAGCGAATACGCTCAACAATTCTCAGAATCAGCTTACAAGTACATACAGGCAGGCTTTGAAGAGACCCAAATCTTAAGGCCCGAAGAACGAAAAACCAATATTATCATTAGCCTTATGATTTTGATCGATGGCCTGGAAGACCTGCGCCTGGCAGATTTGGCTATGAAAAGGTTAAATGATGAAAATATGGTCATTCGATACTGGGCTGTCCATAGTCTCACGAATCCGGGTATCGTACAACAGTTAAACTCAGAGATAGCATCGAATCCCGAACTTGCCCGGACTATAACCGAACAACTCAAAAAGGTAGTTGAGACCAGTAAACCAGAAGTGACAGTTCATATAGCCAGATTCGCTGCCAACATCAATATTCCAGAGGGCGAGGAATTGCTGCTGGAAGTAGCCGATGAACGAATCAAACGATATGCTGACTGGACTGTAAAGCATGAATTCTATGATATTATAATACTAAAATTACTCGAAAGTAAAATTCCTTTGTCTTCACAGAGCATAGGCGCTTCAGCTGCGACAACAAGCCCTAACAAACCTGCCATAGCCCGTCGATTTGCCCAGTTGTATTCTTTGGTAATACAGCGGTATATCAAAGGTGAAAATGTTTTAAACGAAAATCAGAAAAATCATCTGGCTTCCGTAATTATCGAGATTGAAGAAAAGTGTATCACCAGACTTCTTGGCCTAAGTAGATCGCAAGGAACGCTAAGAAGAGCCATTGAGCGAAACGATCTTGCAGCTCTGTCTAACGAACATAATAAATTACTCGGCGATGAAACGAGCACCGGCCAATTACCATCCAAACTCAGCTTTGATTACAGCACAACACCCAATGGTCCTGAACGCACGGCACCAATTCCTTTACCAAACAAGCCACAAAAAACGGCAGCTAATAACTAAAAACTTCTCACAAAACAGGAATTAAGCACTACTATCCAATTCGAATACATTAGAAAGGGCCTATACCGATTCGAATCGGTATAGGCCCCGAAATAATACAAATCTGCAGCTTCAACTGCTACATATAATCCATCTTATGGTTCCGGTTCCGGCTCAGGTTCCGGTTCGGGTTCCGGCTCAGGTTCCGGCTGATACAGCCGGATATCATCAAAGAACATCTTACCCGAACCGCCGGGTATTGTCATGTTGCCTTTGGTTCCAAGACCAATCGCAATTCTATCGACGTTAGTCAGGACTATGCCCTGATCCTCAAGGACCTGTAGCGGAATAATCCATTCAGTCCAAACGTCAATCTGTGCCGCAGCCGGATCATCGTGGATCACTACTACAGGCGTGCCAGCGGCATTGGACACGGTTACATACAGCGGTTCGGCATCGTTGCTGGTAATACCTATATCCTGATTTATCCACTGCCCGCTGACATTACCGGATGTCGTAACATTGGTGAATACGGCCTGACAAGTCAAAGCAGCATCATGGCTTGTAAGCGCCAAACCAATATAGGTATTCGCGCCCATCGGGATGTTCTCCCAGACACCGATAATCTCCCATGTCGAACCATCGGCTGAATGTGATCCGGTAAAGTTACCGGCCAGGTCACGCTCGATCTTCACCCAATACGGTGCAACGAGTCCGGTTACGTCCGTATTGCTGCTGGCATTGTCAGTTTCAACACGTCGCTGGAAGGATACACCCTGGGCCGGTGTCACAACCGCCGTTGCGTGTTTAGAGCCCGGTTCGAGCGTCTCACGAATCATAACGCCCGCCTTGGCCCAGTTATTGGTCGGATCGATGCTCTCGACTCGTGCTACAATCGACCCAACACCGCTGAGCATCTTATAAGCAAAGTGAAACTCATCTGCTTCGTCCCAGATATCCGTGCCGGAGCCGGTCATAGTATAGGTACCTGTCGGGCCCTCGGCGAAGCTGCCTACGGATGCCGCATATCCTCTGAACCATAGCGACAAATTCGCAACGCCTTCTTCGGTCCAGTCACGTGTATCTGTCAACGTCAATTCTGTCTCCGAATAATTGGCGAAGCCCTGCTTATTGTTATTAAATTCCAACGGCATCGACTGGCTGCCGCTATGAACTATGGTTTCCTCTGTATATGAAAGAGTAGTTTCGTCGCCTACAGCAGACCCTGTGCCATTACCGGGGACATAATTGGGCGAACCCTGCACGCCGGCACCAAGTCCATCATGCCAGAAGAACCATATCTGGTTTTCACCGGTATCATAGTCCTCGAAGTCATCAATGACAAGGAAGTCGCCTGTGGTAAAGCTCCAGAGATTGCCGATCCACGGGCCATCGGGATTAAGATCATTGACTTCATCTACACGCCAGAAGTACTGTGTAAACCAGGCGAGTTTGCCCGGATCGTAGCTCTCGTCACCGAGTGCTTTAGCGCCTTTGTATTCGGGCGAGGATTTGTCGGCATTCCTAACGGCGTCTGCATCGGTGCCAAAGTACAGCTCATGTGAAGCAGCAAAATCGCCAGCGCCCCACTTTATAATCGGCGTCATTTTCGTGCCGGTCGCTCCATTTGGCGGACTCGGACTGCTGGCCTTGACTGGCGGAGCCAAAGCAGCTTGCGGAATAATTTGCTTTGGCGTGGACGGACTTGACCAGAGTAATCGTGCTACTGCACCACCGCCATTTTCATAATATTCCATGACGAGGCCGTACGAATTACCGGCCACAAGATCGATAGTTCCACGATTTTCAGTAGTAGCATGATCGGTCCAGTTCTCAATGAGTAATTGCCCGTCAATCCAAAGACGTACACCATCATCACTGTTCGTATAGAACGTATAGGTCTCGGTAAAAGCTGGCAATACCTCACCTGTCCATCTGGCCGAGAAATTATCATCGCCGACAGATGCATCAGGCCCGCCGGGGTCACCCCAATTAAAGTCAATCTGATTTTCTGTACGGGTTAACATTAAAGTTTCAAAGTTCATACCTCTGTAGTAATCTGCCCGCACCCCACCACCTTCTTTTGCAGTAGTAAAGCTCCAGACATCACCCGTATATGTTACAGAGCCATCTGACTCATCAATACGCCAGTAGTAGGTCTTCTCTAATTCAAGAGGTCCGGGATTGTACGTTGTCATTGCTGTAGGTGAAGCACCAGTAGCGTTAGCCACAGTGTCATAATCATCGCCGAAATAGATGAAATGTAATTTAGCACTGAAACCCGGCGTCCAGCTCAAGGTAACTGTTTCCGAATCGATGTATGGGGATCTGTCGGCTGGGACAGGATAATATGCTTTTTTAGGCGGAACCGTGAAACTCCAGACAGGACCTTTCCACGGACTATTCGGATCAGCATCATTAACTTCGTCGATTCGCCAGTAGTAAGTCGTACCATTAACAAGGCCATCCGGATAAGGATATCCGATAAAGCCGGCAATATAAAATTCCGTACCCAGGCCCTGGTTGCCTCTAAATACATAGGAGTCACGAGTAGCATCGTTCACATCGTCATAATTTTCACCGAAATACACATCATGCGATACGGCAAAATCTCCGGCACGCCAGCCCATGCTTACCCATGTTTCACCATGGAGCGTACCGTCCTCAGGATTTGGATTCGTTGCATATGGGTATCCCTCAAGACCTCGCATGATGGCGAGGATCTCGGTCTCGGTCAGGGGGTGGTCGTAGATCTGTACATCGTCAACAATGCCTTCATACCTCTGACTGGTGTCCGTTTCCCATACACCGATGAGTGTGTCGCCTACTGATCCAAGATAAGGATTGGCAGATCTCTCCGCAACTTGCTCACCATCGATGTAGACCCTTTGGATCTGATTGTCGAAATCGTACCAGAAAGTAATATGGTACCAGGTATTGTCCTGAAGAAGATCACTTGGCGTATCGAGGTCATTGCTATAGAATCCCATGCGAATGCCTCGAACGGGCGCATCTGTACTGCTTGGCCCTCCGAGGCGATAATGCATACTCAGATTAGTCGATCCCGATTCAGCCTGGGAGAAGACGACGGCCGAACCGGAAAGCACGGGATTGATCCACATCGTAATCGTAAAACTTTGTTCATTCAACGGAATGTGAGGCGCCCTGATGTCCGCATCGGAACCGTTCAACTGCAGTGCACCGCCAAGCTGACCTGCCACCCACTGTGCGCCGCCTTCGACAGTGGCATCATTGCCGTTACCGCTTGAATCCTTAGCGGTGGTCCCGGATTGATCATCCAACTTCCACCAGGCAACCAGGCCGGCACTGGATGTGCCCGTCAAAGTTAGGCATAGCACAAAAGCTAAGCAAGCCCCAAAAATTAATTTTCTATACATGATAATCCTCCTAAAAAGATAGTTTTAATAATCATACTTAGGCTATATAGTAAAGCAATTGATAATGACGTTCACCTTCCCTGCTCTTTTCCTTATCCGCATAGGAAATTTCTTGTTCTTTGATGCCACTCCTTCCTTATAAATTCTACTTGTTGTGGGCCAATATACCCACAAACACTACTGATTTATTTATACCAGATTATACACCTTTGCGTCAAGGCAAATCTCATAATTATGAGTGAGTAAAAATGGCCGAGGCCTATACCGAATCGAATCGGTATAGGCCCCGTTGTGATACATATTTACAGTTTCAATTGCTACATATAATCCAGCTTACGGTTGTGGTTCTGGTTCCGGAATCGGCTGAGTCAGCCGGATATCATCAATAAATATTTTCCCTGAACCGCCGGGGATCGTCATGTTGTCCTTAGTTCCAATGCCAATTGCTAAACCATCAATGTTGGTCAGGTCTATGCCCTGGTCGGCTAACGTCTGTAGAGAAATCACCCACTCAGTCCAGGTATTTATTGTCGCCGCTGCGGGATCATCGTGGACCGTCACCACAGGTGTACCGGTACTGTTCGAGATAGCCACATACAAAGGCTCAGCATCATTACTCTCAATGCCTATATCCTGGCTCATCCACTGCCCACCGACATTACCGGTTGTAGTAACGTTGGTGAATACGGCCTCACATGTCAAAGCGGCGTTGTGAGCGGTTACTGCCAAACCGATATAGACATTCGCACCCATCTGAATGTTCTCAAAAGCACCGATCATCTCCCATGTTGAGCCGTCAGCCGAGCGTGATCCCGTAAAGTTGCCGGCAATGTCACGCTCAATCTTCACCCAGTATGGAGCAACGAGTTCGGTTACGTCCGTGTTGCTGCTGTCGCCGTCTGTTTCAACGCGTCGCTGGAAGGAAACGCCCTGGGCGGGGGTTACAACCGTCATTGCGTGCTTGGAGCCCGGTTCGAGCGTCTCGCGAATCATAACGCCGGCCTTGGCCCAGTTGTCGGTCTGATCTACGCTCATGACCCTCGCTACAATCGAGCCTATACCAGTAAGCGTCTTGTAAGCATAGTGAAACTCATCTGCCTGGTTCCAGATATCCGCGCCGGAGCCGGTCATTGTGTAGGTACCGACCGGACCCTCGGCAAAGCTGCCTACGGACGCCGTGAAGCCTCTGAACCAAAGCGACAGATTCGCAACGCCTTGCTCGGTCCAGTCACGCTGGTCTGTCATCTTCTTCTCTATCTCTGAGTACTTGGCGAAAGCCTGCTTGTTATTGTCAAACCATACCGGCGCCGACATACCGCCACCATGGACAATCGTTTCCTCCATAAAAGAAGGGGTAGTTTCATCGCCGACAGCCGAACCGGTACCATTACCAGGGATGTAATCGGGCATCCCCGGCGCGCCGGCGCCAAGGCCATCATGCCAGGTAAACCATATCTGGTTGTCGGTAGCATTATAGTCCTCGAAATCGTCTATGACAAAGAAATCGCCCGTCGTAAAGCTCCAGACGTTACCTTCCCATGGACTATCGGGATTTACGCTGTTGACCTCATCTATCCGCCAGAAGTACGAGGTATTCAATGTAAGCATACCTGGATCATAGGTCTCTTCACCGAGGGCTTTAGGTCCTTTGTATTCAGGTGAGGCCTTCGTTGCATTCTTCACAGCATCGGCGTCCGTGCCGAAGTAAACTTCATGGGATTCGGCTACAGCTCCCGCAACCCAGATAGGAATCACAGACGGTTTAACGTCCACGGCACCATCGGCCGGATTCGGTCCACTGACCGCGCCCAGAGTAGTAAAGCTCCAGACATCGCCTTTATACGTATCGAAGCCATCGGACTCATCGACACGCCAATAGTAAGTCTTTGCCAACTGTAGTGGACCGGGAGTGTAACTTGTAGTACCGCTGAGAGTTCCCGCGGCAGCGTTGTTCACTTCGTCGAAATCCTCTCCGAAGACTACAAAGTGCAATTTTGCTCCAAAACCTGGTGTCCATGTAAGCCGGATATCCAGATCTACAAATTCAGCACCATCATCCGGAACAGGGAAATAAGCTGTCTTGGGAGGAACCGTAAAGCTCCATACAGGACCTTTCCACGGACTATTCGGCTCGGCCTCATTGACCTCATCGATTCTCCAGTAATAGGTTGTGCCATTAACAAGACCGTCCGGATATGGATAACCGAAAAAGCCGGCAATAAAAAATTCCGTACCTAATGCCTGGTTACCTCGGTATAGCTCAGAGTCCCGGGTAGCATTGTTTACATCGTCAAGATTTTCACCGAAATACACATCATGCGATACGGCAAAATCTCCGGCCCTCCAGCTCATACTCGCCCAGGTTTCAGCGTGGAGTGAACCATCGGCGGGAGTCGGACCTGAAGCAAATGGAAAATCTGCCCCTGCTCCTGCCATGACTTCAAGAATCTCGCTGTCCGAAAGAGCACGGCTGTAAATACGAATATCGTCAAGAAGGCCGTGCAGGAAACGCCCGGTGGCCTGCGAGTTCTCTCCGATGTAAAAATCGTAGTTGCTGATATTTATTTGTCCTGTTCCCGGACTGGTCACATCCAGCACTCCATCAATGTAAATCTTCCCATCGATTCCATCGTATACTGCGGCCATATGATGCCACTGGCCATCCGTAACAATAACAGTTCCATTAAACCAGCCATTGCCACCACCGGTCGAAGTGCCGGAAATGCCCATATGGGTGGCATTACCGCTACCGTCACCACGGCTGGTTCTATATGAATTATCCCCCTTGGCCATAAAGGCCTCCCAGGTGTTCTGGAAAGCATCGACTTGAAACCAGAATGCAATTGTAATCTCATCCTGGATCTGTAGCGAGTCGCCGTTTCCACAATTGATGTAGTCGTCGCCGTCGAATTCCAATGCGCCACCGTACTTGCCGGCAACCCACTGTGGATTACCTTCAAAAAATCCATCATTGCCGTTACCGCTTGAGTCAAAAGCTGTAGTCCCGGATCCTTCATCGAACTTCCAGTAAGCAGCAAGATCCGGATCAGCGGCCTTGACGGTACTCATGAGGAATAAAACGAGTACCAAAAACGTTAATTTTCTACACATAATAAACCTCCTTCATCGAATAGTTCCGATAATCATATCTTGGCTACGCACCAAAATAATCGATAATGACATGATATCCTCCCCTTTACATTCACAAATCCACTAAAGAATAAAGAATATTTTTACTATTTGATGCCACCTCCTTCCTTCTCATGCCCGAATTGGGCTGTTAATAAAGAAGTGATAATCTCAAATAGACCATAAAATTCGACTCTTTGCAGAATTTAATATCCAAAGGTACTTACAATACTATTTATACCAGACTAAATACCTTTTCGTCAAGAAAAATGTCCTAAAATAGCGAATTCCGTTGGAAATTGAGATTAATCAATAAAACTATACCCGGATAAAATGCTAAAAAAGACGTATTGTTCACAAATGACTATTGATAAATAGGCAAAAATAAGCAAAAATATGTAGAAAACGAATCGAAAATATCGGATTAATAATTACTGCCGAACACTTTTATTCATCAGGAGCGGCAAATAATATGGCTGAAGAAATTGCTCTGGAAATAACCGAAGAAACAGACACTGCAATAGTCGCTTTTAAGTCCCCCTCAATGAGCGATGTTGACGGGTTAGCCAACGCTTCTGATGAAATAAAGCAATTCATCGACAAAAAGCAACCCCGAAGGCTGCTCTTCGATTTTGAGGGAGTAAAGTTCTTCTCATCTCAGGTCTTAGGTCTGCTTTTGGACATCAGAGCCAGGCTCCTAAAACATAACGGCAAAGTTGTCATCAGTGCTATAAATCCCCAATTGCATAGAGTTTTCAAAATAACCAATCTTGATAAAGTATTCGAATTCTTCCCCGACAGGGAAAGTGCCATAAAAACAAAGAGCACAGATTAATAACCTTTTAATTAGAGTAAGACACAACCTCCAATTTAAGAAGACTTTTGTTATAGAGGATAATGTCATGTACGTTGAGACGCAATTTTCGATCTTCATGGTAAATAAGCCGGGAGTGCTGGCCCGGGTGCTCGGCGAATTTGCCCAGGCAAAAATCAACATTATAGCGATAACAATGATGGATTCCATGGAGCATGGAGTAATGCGAGTGGTTTTTGCCGCTCCCGAAAAAGCGAAAAAGGTGCTGGCAAAGCTTAACATGCCGTATAACGAAACAGACGTTTTATGCGTAAGATTAAACAATCAATCCGGTGCTCTGGCTTCGATCGTGGAAAAACTGGCCAAGAGCCACATGAATATTTCCTACGCATACTGCACCGCAGGCGCCAAGGGCGGGCGAACGACCGGCATTTTGAAGGTCGAGAATGTTCAAAAAGCAATGAAAATCCTGCAGAAAACTCATAAGAGGTCCAGCAAATCCCATCCTGTAGTCAGACGCTCCCGCTCCTCCAAAAAATGAAAATTTCCATATTTTTGACTCTTTCATATAAAAAAAGTTGACAATATTTAGCATTTTGATATATTTTTGCGATTTACAGCACGGGGCCGTAGCTCAATTGGTTAGAGCATCGGACTGTCGATCCGAAGGTTGAGGGTTCGAGTCCCTTCGGCCTCGTTACTTGATGAGCCTTGTTTTTGGCCTGAAATCCCAGTTTTTGGGGCCAAAACAGGGCTTTTTTCATTCCCCATGTCACCGCCTCTTGCGTCCAGATTAGTCCGCGAAAATCCATCTTCGGTGCAGCTTTGTGTCCATATAGGTGTCAAAAAATTATCGACCGTTTTATCGTCCGTTCCAGTAGCTTTTTGTTTCTGGCTCTCTCTGCTCGGCAATGATAAATCCGGCAATTCCGCGACCGCCTTTTTTTCCTGCCCTGTAAGCGTGTGGGTATATCTCGACATGGTTAAATTTATATCACCATGGCGCATTATGCTCTGGGCAACCTTCGGATGGATGTTTGCCGATGCTAATAAAGAGGCCGTTTGGTGTCGTAATGAATGATAATCAAAATAGAGGCCGTCAACTACATAAGGGATTTTTGCTTCGGCCAAATCAGCTTTGAGCGCATCTGCTGTCTTATCGGTCAACTGCTTGTAAGTTCCGCCAAACGCCTTCACTGTCGGTAGCTTGCCGGTGAAAAACTCTTTTAGTTCTCTGGCTGTATCGGGCCGAAGCTGCTGTATGGCTTCGCGTCCGTTCTTAGTGTGATCACCCGATACTGTAACCGTGAGACTATTAAAATCAAAAGAGTTCACTTTCAGGCTTCGTATTTCATTGGCTCTGAGTCCTGTTTCGGCCGTGATCTTATAAAGCAAATACCTCTCGTGACCGCTCATTCCATATCTTAGCTCGGCTTTTTTTGTCACCTCAAGTAAGTGCCTCAATTCGTCCAGTTCCAAAACTCTCCGGGGATGTTCCTCGTCACCCTTTTTGATCTTGTTCGGGCTTAGATGTTCAAGCGGATTCTGTGTTGCCCTGCCGTCTTTGACCATCCAGCGGCAGAATTGTTGGCAGGCTTTCAGATAATAGTTTTTTGTGGCTTTGCTGGCCTCTCCGATGATTTTATCTTCCAGCTTTTTAGTCTTTTTGTTTCTGACCTTTATGGTTTTATTAAGCTTCGATATTTCCTGCTGTAGTTTGCTGGCTGAGATATTATTGAATACAATAAAGCCGCATTGATCAAATATACTCGATACCCTATTGTGCTGCGTATCAGCATGTTTGGCTGTTTTACCGCCTGCGATTATATGCTGTTTCCATGCTTGAAGATGCTCTGTAATCGGCTTTCCTGTATGTGCCCTCTGAGTATCCAAGAGGCCCCATGATACGAATTTTCTGAGCAGTTTGTCCGGCAAATTGTCTATCCAGCTTTGAAGATCCGGCGTTAAGCTGTCCCCGGAAGCCCGGCAACTAACGAGATCATTGATTCTCTTTGCCATCGCTTCCGTTGCTCTTTTAGACGTAAAGCCAGCAAGTTTGTGCCGCCGTCGTTTATGGTCGAAAAAGTCCAGATACAAGCGTGAACTCTCGCGTTCCTTGCCGGTCTTATCCGTGATTTTCAGCCTATACATGTTCATCGTATTACCGCCTTCCTAATTGTCCCGTTCCATGAGTTCCTCATACTTGATTGCAGCCAGTGTCCCATCCGGCAGAATATCAGCGACGCCGTAAGCCTCGTTCGTCTCTGTGTCCACAAGAACAGGCTGATCGTAGCTGCTGGCTGCGTGTTCGGTCGTTAAAATGTATTTTTCTTCTGGCATGATAACCTCCTGATAAAAAGTGCCCCGGCGCTGTGCAGGGACTTAAATCAAGAACCTGTCCGTTCGTTGCCGAGACGGAACACCGGGGCATTACTGTTAATTCTATCGAGATGGATTTAAGTATTTTCACGATAGTATCATATCACAAAGTAGTTATATCTGTCAATACAAGTCTCAAAAATATTGTTCAAGTGTTAGAAATCACTTTTTTCAATCTTTTTTGATGATTTGTCGAATTATTTCCTCTATGATTACCCAGCCGACTAAAATAATATAAGCCCACTTATAAAATATATATTCCGAGGGAATTACAATGTCAGATTGGTGGTTTTGGGGGCTTATTGCTGCTGGAATTGCAGTATCTCTTAAATTACTCAATATAGCTACCTTAATAAAGTCCATTTGGCCAGACCGCGCCAAACCCCAATTGTCGGATGCACAAGATTGTTTTGTTCGTGTATATAAAAATTGTGAAAATGCCTCGTTTGACCTATTAGTTGATAATGCCGGTTCTAAGGATTGCTCTGTAATATCGGTAGAACTGAAATATCGCGAAGGATGTATTACGAATTTTATATATGAACCGCCTTTGCCTATGACAATATCACCCGGCCGAACTGAGCGAATTGTGGTGGCTGGATACGCCTTTGAAGAAAATAGATTTAAGTTGCAACCTGAACAACAATCCGTAAAGGCCACAGCATTCGTAAAATTCAACAGAGGTAAAATTATTGAAAAGAAAATCTCTTTCATTATTAAATACTACACCTAATCAATTTTTATTTATTGTAGATTCCCACAACTCATCAACAGAACAAAAGCGGGGGCCGATGTTAGGAGTCACCAGCCCCCAATCATAGGAGGACGTCGAAAACGTTCCTGACAAAACGCCCTCGACGGTATGCCCGAAAATATATCCATGATGATTCATTAAGAAGAACACCGGTTCTTTATTCTTCCAGCTTTTCTGTATTTGCGACGTATGTCACGCATCCGCTCGATGTCAACTGGCTGGTTTCGATTTTTTTGTCCCCAAAGCCACTGCCGTTCCCATTTTGCCGCCTCTAAAAGCTCTAAATCGTCCGTCTGGTTTTCAGCATAATCAAGAAATTCCAAATCAGTGCCGTCGCGTTCGGCCACAATCGAAACGGAAGTTTCCGAATACGCCGGGACAGTGACAACAGACGTGTCATACAAACCTGAAAAATTCGTAATAATTCGCAGAGGCAGTTCATGCGGACGACTCGGAAGCTCCCAAGTGTCACCGTCATCAGCAACAGAAAAGGCAAAGCTGCATTGCGTCAATATGCCGTTCCGTATCCGGGCCACAATCGAAGCGGCAAGTAGGTCATTGTTCAAAATGTCCGCCCAGAACAGCATGCCGATGTTCGTGTCATATAAGCGCAAACTTCCAGCAGTAGTACGGGCCATCGTCAGCGAATTGTCATGGTTAAGAAGATGCACTACATTAGGCCGTTTCTTCAAAACTTCTGTGAAGGCCCCGCGGCGTATAATCTCGCGAAAATATCCTGCTATGGTTGTCTCGGACTCATAAACCGCTGCGTAGCCGGTCATCTTCAGTTTTTGGCCCCGAATGTCACTGTCAATATAATCCTGTTGTTGTTTAAGTGTCGGATCCGCTGTCGGTTGCAAACGCTGCTCGCTGCCACAAGCCGTTACCTTCTCGGATTTATCGAACGCCCTGTTCAATTCGCAATAGCGCATGCCGTTGTTAAGAAGTTCAAGCTCTTTACCGCTTAGTTCTATTTGCTTTGTGAGTTCAGCTCGCCGAACAGGGTCACGTTCTTTAGCGGCCTGCATCCGCAATTTCAAATCGGCTTCGATAAGCTCAGTGTGACGTTTCTTGTACCAAATTTGAAGCGAATTACGGGCCGCGACAATTCGCTGCTCTGTTTTGAAGTCATCAGCATATTCTATAGTTGCCATGATAATTACTCCTTATCGTCAAATCCCCAAGACTCTCGTCTTTGTTCGATGTGGTAACGTAACGACGGCAGCGTAAATCCGTTCTGCGCACCATCAAGGTAAATTCCTTCAATCGGGTGAAGCATCCAATGCCCCGGACGGACGCTTTGCTTGTAGCCCAAACGTCCCAATGCCGAAAAGAAATCACGCTCACGCTTGATTGCAATTTCCAATCGCTCCAAGGCTATGACAACATCTTTGACAACAGCTTCGGCCTGTCCCTCGACCATAGAGCAGCCCTCCAGAATCGCATCTCGCCAAATCGTGTCACGACGCTGACGCAGAATCGGCAATGCGTGTTCGCAAGCTTTGATTTTACGAAGCAAGCTTGCCCTATAATCGACAACGGACTCTGTTTCGAGTTGGTCAAGAGTCCCACCGTCAAGTAGTTTTTGTGCATCCTCCGACGCGTTCGATATGCTTCTTTTCGGAGCGCCGAAGTCACCAGTTGTCTTGAAATATTTATCCTTCAGCCTTTTAAGCTCCAACTCGTAAAATTCAAGTCTCTTGCAGGCTTCGACAAATCGCGAATCGTCTCCGACCTTTGGCAAATCCAAATCGTCGAATGTCACTTGCTTTTTTTGCTTTGTTTTCATTGCAAACATCGTTTTAACTCCTAAACTCTTTGCCATAATATGTCACTAATATCATATCCCATTTTTTTAAGCTGCTCCGCCTCAGTGATGTCTTTGTTACGTGGCTCAGGTGACTCGTACAGCCACCAATAAGCAGGAAGTGAAACAAATCCCCTCTGTGACACTCGTTCGCGGGCCAACTTAAAAACCTTGTCCCGTAATAACGGCCATGTCTCTTTCATCTCGGCCTCTATTTCCGGCGTGACTTCACGGCCAAAGCCTTCACCAAAGAAGTCGTGGCCAAAGAAATAATGCAGCAAATGTCTATGCTCATAGCCTTTTCTGTTTTTCGTAATTCTCTTTTTACGTGGCATATTAGAAACTCCTTTTTATTGCTGGAGGTCTTTTCGGATCTGAAGGCGGCTCGATGTCAAGTGCAAGCTCGCGCAATGTCCTAAGAAACATAGCCATGCTCTCATTTTCTATCTTGCAGCTCGGTCTTGCCTTTATAGCGCCAAATCTGTCCTCGAAAGTCGTACCGTTCTTTGCAATATCTTCAGCAGCAGCCATAGCCCTGTCCCATGCTCTGCCTGCCAATTCAAGCAACATCACATGATGAGCATCTAATTCGTAAGTCGCCTTGACAGATTCAATCCATTTTCTCGTTGCTAAGCGTAGCAATTTCGGTCTGGTCTTGCGTTTTGCTTTCTTTTTGCTCATAATATGCCAATGTCACCTTTTCGGAAACTGCTCGGGGACACAAAAATGTGCTTCCACTGAGAAAAACGATAAATCTACGAAGGCTTTCGTATTATCGCCATAGCCCCCGTATATCTTTGTGTTGCAAAGACTTACATCAATCATGTGTCACTTGCTCCGCAATCGTTTCTTGCTGTTGTCGATATATATCGCAAAGCCTGCTGAAAGCATCCATCATGCTGCTATACATCCGCCTTGCACAATCAATAAAATCATCTTCATTCCAACTTCGTTCCTGAACGATTTGGCCTGCTATGTCCCAGACGGTATCCATATCAGTTGTATCTCATATCTTCGTACCTCTGTGTCCTATGTGTCCTATGTATTCCTTACTCTAATCACCACTTTATTATTTTTTACGAGTACGCGTACGGGTAGGGATTACTTAGGACACATAGGACACCAAACCCATATACACGTATTCTCGATTGTCTCTTGTGCCGATTCGCTGCCGTTCGACTCTGGGGAAGATGCGCCGGACGTGCTGCCCGAAAGTTCTCTCGTTCATCGCATGACATCCATTACTATCACAAAACTGCTTATAATCTTTGTATATCTCGGCACAAGGTACATACGCGCCATTCAAGCTACTTTCATAATTATCCAGCAAAAAAGCTCTGGACGGATCGGCATCCCTTCGATAGTTTTCCATAAGCTCTTTATTGCCCACCGGCACGGTGAATCCCTTCTCATTCAGCCTATCAAGCCCGATTAGTGCCCAATTAAGAATCCCTGACAGTTCTTCTTTCAAACGATTCGCCATATCTTTGTTTTGTAGATTTTCTTCGAGCGTCAGGTCAAAAGGCACGAGTAATATACGTCTCCAAATTGCTTGCGATCTATCGGTAAATCTCGGCAGGTTGTTCGTGGAGATAAGCAGCTTTGCGGTCGGTGTAACTTCAACTGGCTGCTTATACTTTCTATCGACGGTCATGCGGTCACCGCTTACGTAGGATTTGAGCACATTTTCTGCCGAATCTTCAAGAACGCTGCTCGATTCGTGTGTCAGATTCGCAATCTTGCCGATAGTACCATATAAAGCGAATCGATCTGCGAAGCATGATATTGGAGCTTCGGAGCAGTTTTCCGTCCCAACCAAAGCACGTATAACATCAAAAAGAGTAGTCTTACCGTTAGCACCCTCCCCAACGCATAACAAGAACTTATGTTCTCTCAAATCAGGTCTGAACAAGTACCCAATAAATTCTTGTAGTAGGTCAATATAATCCTGCTTGCCAAGCATAACATCCTGCAAGAATAAATCGAACTGTGGACATTCAGCATCAGGATCATAATTATAAGGTAGGCATACGGCCGTGAAATAGTTAGGTGTAGGTGATAATAGCTCTCTCGTATCAAGATTAAGCAATCCGTTCTTCAGGCTAAGGAAACGTCCTCGGTCAACTCTATCAAGAAAAGTGTTGAGCTCCTGCGTTTCTTTGATGTGAACCATAGCTTCTATGTTGGAGATGACATTGGTCACGAAGTTTCGCGTGACATTTATCCTTGTCTTTTCCCGCCAGAATAAGTCTTTGGCATACTGCTGCATATACGCCGTGACGGTCTGCCGGACAGTATCATCGGCAACTTTGATATAACTTCCTTGTTCATACAGATACCATTCCTCGCGCCAACGGCGCAGCTTATAGAAAGAAGTCTCAGCATCCGGTTCGTCCTCTTTTGCCCAAATATATTCGTAAAGAAATTGTCCGGCTAATAGCAGCAGGTCGTCGAACGAGATTTTTTTAGTCTTTTTGGAAGTCACTGCTTTTCTCCTCTGGTCATGGCCACGAATTTATCCAAGTTCGGCATGTCCAGTTCTATCCAACGATCGACGTCTTTCCGTTTGAACTTCCGCGATCTGCCTAATTTGTAGCTCGGAGGCAAAAGACTTGCACTAATCATCTCAAAAATTTTTGAGCGACTGCATCCGATCAGCATCCCGACCTCGGAAGGGCTTAGCAGCAAAGGTTCAAGATTCTGATTATCCATCGGAGCCCCCCCCTTTAGTTGCAAGTTTGTCAAGGGCTGCCCGTGCATCTATTTCGGTAGTTCGTTTTTTTCCATTGACATCAATCGTTGGAATGATTCGCTGCTCTACCAGCCTATCAACATACGACCTCGGCAGGCCCAGCCTTCTTTGCAAAGTCGGTATCGTAATGTAATCATTCTCAAACATACACCATATTAGACTATATCTAATGGCATATTGTTTATGGATTGTAGGTTACTGTAGAGTAATGTAGAGTAATGCAGGATAGCAGTTTTTCAAAGTCTGCTATTTAGAGGCTTTTTGTGTTTGCTTTAGTCGCATATTCTCTAACTGTTTTTTGTAGTTGGTTAAATATTCGCCGGGCAAATCGTTTATCGGTAGCCGCCATTTTCGGGGACTTATTTTATCGAAATGATATCTTCTATCCTCTGATTCGTCTCTCTGCCACTTCCGAATCGTGCCCGGACTTGCATGGAGTATTTCAGCCCACTTTGTTTGACTTAATGCTATCGACATTCCACCTACATGAGAAATAGGCTTGTAATTATCCTCAAATTTTCTTTGGCGCAGTAGCTCTATGATTGTCGGCCAATCTAACTTAGGAACATCTTCTAATCGAACATTAAAATCTTTTATCAGAATTGCTTTAAGCCTTTTTAGACTGTACATTTTCCTGCCATGCTCACTCGTAAAAATGGCTTCGGGGGCTTTAGATTTTATTACGTCATAATCCTCTTTTTGTAAAGTGTAACGGTCTATATCTGGGGCGTTTGGATAAGCGAAGTGAATGGCCCCATGACGAAATGGATACATCGGCAATATTGGTTCGTAAAATTCTAACATATCCTTAGAGGCTTTTTTTATTGCTTCTTTTCCTTCACATTCCTTGACGTATTTTCCGTCAATTATATGTCCATAAGTGAAGTCCCCTGGTTTATTTGGGGGGGGCGGTTCTTCGGCTCCGAATTTTTTGTGTTGGCCTTTTGGTTTGCTTTTTGATTTGCGTTTTGCTGATTCGCTTTTAGTTTTCATTTCATCGTCCTTTCTATCGGGCCGGTTGGCTTTGGCAGGCGGACGATGAAATATCCTACCAAAGGCCAACCGCTTGGCCGGTCGCGTACCGGCAACCCGAACAAAATCCACCTATTTATTAAGATGTTTCAATTCATCGCGGATTTCAGTCAACAACTGTATTAGTTTGTTAATACGAAAGATAAATCGTATTAGAAGAACATGTACGATAAACGCTATCACAATAATCATAATAAAAATTAGTTCTATAGGTCCCGGGGTGAAGAAAGCCATTTTCCTCTCCTTTCGTAATTCAATAATCCTTATATGCTCGCCCGATTGTTCTTTATTTTCCTTTATCTGAATCAAGACTTTTTATATTGACTCGATAATAATTATTGTGAAGTCCTGCAATTTGCTCGTTAATCTGCCGAAGATAAAAAATCTGCTGGTTTACCTTGAAGGCCCAACTAAAAATCAAAGCCGTGATAGCTATTGCAAAGAAACCGCCAACGGCTATAATTACCAGCGTGCCAATGAATTCTTCATTCATTTTTCTTGTCCTTTCAGTCAACAACTTGATTTATTGTTTATCTGTACTGGTGTCGGTCAAAGTGATGATTGCTCTCTTTATATTATCCGGCAGCGTTCCCCACGAGTCAATTATTTCTTTTAATTCAGGGTAGTGATGCAAATACTGTCCAAATAGCTGTCCAAGATTTTTTTGCTCTTTTTGTAAGTCTATATTTGTTCTATCTTTAGGCGTTTTGAGCATCGGACTGTCGATCCGAAGGTTGAGGGTTCGAGTCCCTTCGGCCTCGCTGAAGCCTTGTCGGTAAAGCAAACCGGCAGGGCTTTCTTTTTTCAACCCCCAGCGCTGGTCGGGGGGCTAACCGAAATTTGGCTTTGTTTTTTAATGCCCCGTAGGGTGTGATATTGCCATAAACACCTTTCTTGAAAGTAGTTACGTCATTTTGGCTTTCAAATAATTGGCTTTGTTTTTTCAACTTGCCATTTCATTTTGTTTCGGATTTCGGATTTAGTGCTTCGGATTTCCGGGCAAAGCCCGGTTTTGGCTTTGTTTTTTCAAATACACTCATAGCCACAGAGGCACAGAGGACACAGAGAAAAAATCAATCGTAATTAATAAACATTTCCTGAGCATCGTCGAATGGATCGTAAATGCTAATATCCTTTCAATTCAAAATTCGACATTCTCAATTTAACATTTACTATATACTAAATACTATACACTAAATACCATATTGTTATGTATTATACGAACCATGACTCAAAAAAGCGGGCTTATTTTTAAAAAATCTCCATTACACGGCGTTCTTTATCGACGAGCACGCGATCCGCACTGTTCGGGCCTGCGAGCACAGTCGTCCTGAGCGCAGCCGAAGGATCTATCGAATATTAGCCACAGAGGACACCGAGGCCACAGAGATATAGGAGTAAATAATAAAATTACTTAGACACTGATTAACACTAAAAGCACTACTGTTTAAGTAGGTTTTTCAAATTCTGAATTCTGGCTTCTGACTCCTTAATTCTCGTTTTTTGTCATTGATTGCTTGCAAACAGCATCTATAATTGAACATAGCAGATTTGGCAGCTTAGAAGCGGCAACGTCGTAGTTTGTGCTTTCTTGATTTATCCCGAGAGGTTTGGGATTTTATACAGAAACCATATAAATTTTCTTTTTTTGTAAGAAGAAGGAATCAAAATTTATAATATTCTTAATCGCAGAAAAAGGCTGCTCTTATGGAATGGGGAAAATTATTATCTGAAAAACGCATACGACAATTAAGTGAAGGCACACCTTCAAGTCAAAAACCAGATGAGCGAACTGAGCATGGACGGGATTATGATCGGGCGATTTTTTGCACACCTCTTCGTCGCATGCAAGATAAGACACAGGTATTTCCTCTTGATCCTAATGATTCAGTCAGAACTCGTCTGAGACATTCATTAGAAGTCTCGAATATTGCCCGGAATATTGCAAGAAGCATAGGTAACTGGCTGTTAAAAGAAGGGAAAATAAATGAGAATCAGAGAGATTCCATCGAAATAATATCAGGTTCAACTCCAAAAAAGTTGATGAATTTTAAGCTACACATGCTTGCTTTATCTTTAATATGAAATAGTGGTCATCATGGAAGCCATAAACCTTACGTTTGATAACTTTGATTTTGTTATTAATACCTTCGAGCATACTTGTGCCGATAGGATAGTCTGCATGGTTGACAATGCCATACTCGAAATACCTCAATTGCCTTGCGAACGCCCTAACTGCGGTATGGTCGATTTGAGCTGCCATCAAACACCAATCATCCAGAGCCTGTTTGACTTGCCGGCGTTCGCCATAGTAGTACAGAAGTTTGAGTTGATCCTTGAGTATATAAACACTGTTAAGTGTACGATTAAATTCCAGCAGTCTGGCCAGACGGTTTCGTTGCTCATCGTTCAGATTATCTTCGTTCTTCAAGAGAAGATAACGGCTGCCCATGATAATCTTTCGGTCTTCTACTCCGGCTTTGATATATTCGCTGCGTCGCACATGATCAATCACCCGGCTGAAGCCCTGCACCACATGGAAAAAGTCAAAAACAATCTTTGCAGCAGGACAATGATACCTGATGCGGTTGATATACGGTTCCCACATATCCATCGCCACAGCTTCAATAGCACGTTTCTGGCCGTCGGTAAGCTTTTTAAAGAAAGCATCGAGCGTCTGTTTGTCGCGGTTATGTCCCATCCAGACTATTCTTCCACTGAAAAAATCCGCCACAATAGTCATATAACGATGACCCTTGTGAATAGCGATCTCAACGATCATCAACACGCGCAGTCCGTCAAAATTGTCTTGTTTAAAGGACTGCTCCAGAAACGACTTATCAATCTCTTTGACGGTTTTGGGATCGATATCGAGATGCTCGGCAACATCTTTGACAGTGAGTATTTTGCACAATTGGTGAATGTACCTTGCCAGTCTGTTTGTAAAATGCTGACCGGCATCGGCAAATCTCATCTGTTCAACACGCACTCCGCCACAGCTGTTGCACCATACTTTTCGGTAATTAACCTGCAAAAAAACCTGAGTGTTTGCCATATTCAGGTCACGAATGAGCCGAATATGGTTTTTGGAATGAACCGTCGCAGCTTTGCTACCGCACTTATGGCAAAGCGGGTTATATCGCATATCCGGCTCGATATAAATAAGCGCTGACGAGGCTTCTTTATGATGAACGTTTTGTATGGTAATTTTCATTCTTGCAAAAGGGAAATACCTTGTTATACTAAGTCCGGACATTGTGCGACTCCTTTCTTTACGCAAGTTCTTTTTGATAGAAAACTTACATATCGAAAGGCTGCATAATGTCCATTATTTTTTATTCATTTTTCACCAACTTTTTTGGAGTTGAACCAAAAATTTAAAAACGTAGGAAACAGGCGAAAAACGAAGGTAATGAAGCAAATAAATTCAAAAAACAACCCTTATATTGTCCCTTTAGGCTGGATTACTTAAATATCCCAGAGGTAAATATTTCATTGGAAGGATCTGGATTTGCTTATGCGTGGGTGGAAATGGTAAATAAAAAGCCTCACAATGAAACATCGGACGACAGAAGTTCTATAAAAGTCCACGGTATGATCTATTGGTAGTAAGAAAACATAATACAAGTAAAAAAGTTCAGATTTGATGCGAAGAACTAAACCGCTTCGCGGTGGTGGGTGAGTTATTGCGAGCATTCATTTCCGGTATTGCTGAGGGCTTCTTTACTTTTAGCATTTGCTGATGATCCGTTACGATTTCGCTGACAGGATACTCATAGTGAGTGTCTGCATTCATGGTGCCAAAGCGAAAGGACAGATCATGTCAGAGCTACGAAAAAGAATGATCAGGCAGATGCAGGTGCGGAATATGTCGCCAGGTACGCAACGAGCGTATCTCAGGGCGGTAACAGATTTGGCTGAGTATTACCACCAGTCACCAGACAGAATCAACACGGAAGAAATCCAGGATTATGTTGCTCACCTCTTGAGCGAACGTAGGCTTGCCGTGGGAAGTTGCCATAGCATCATCACGGGACTGCGATTCTTCTATACGGTGGTGCTCGAAGACGGTGAATCAAACGCCGCAATTCCACAGATCAAAAAGGTGACCCGTCTGCCAGAGATCCTCAGTTCAGAGCAGTTAGAACGCCTCTTTGCCGCCCCACGGAACCCCAAACACCGTGTACTATTGATGACTGCTTACGGTGGAGGTCTTCGGGTGAGCGAACTGGTGCGCTTGAAGGTCACCGACATCCACAGCGACCGCATGATGATTCGGGTCGAACAAGGCAAGGGGAGGAAGGATCGCTATACCCTTCTATCAAAACGATTGCTTGGTGAGCTGCGTTCATATTGGAAGATAAAGTGTTCCGCCGTATGGCTGTTTCCGGGCATTAAACGGCACGAACCATTGTGCGCCCGCATGGCTCAAAAGGTCTATGCTCAAGCGGTGAGCAAGTCCGGAATAAAACGAAGAGGTGGAATACACACATTACGCCACTGCTTCGCCACCCACCTACTGGAAGCCGGACAAGACATTCGCACCATCCAGTTGCTGATGGGCCATAGCTCGATTCTGAGCACCGTACGGTACCTGCAGGTCACTAGCAAAACACTGCAGGGAACACCAAGCCCGCTGGATCTATTGGCTGTTCCGACCGGAAGATCAACTCAGTAGGGAGCAGCCCATGCCGTCCGTTACCACACAGACGGCAGGGACCATCGAATCCGCCAGGTTATCCTGTGAAGTCGCTGATATCTTTCGTGAATATGGTGAGCAGTACAGGCGCAGTAATCCTTTACCGCTGTCTCATCTAAAGGTAATGCACGCCATCGAGGTCTGCCGCACAGCGTATCTGGGCGGTCATGTGGAGAGATGTGACCGCTGTGGATTCGAAAAGATTGCCTATAATTCCTGCCGGAACCGCCACTGTCCAAAATGCCAAGCGTTGGCCAAGGCTGAATGGCTTGAAAAACGCAAAGCAGAGCTCTTGCCGGTGGATTACTTCCACCTGGTTTTTACACTCCCTCATGAGCTAAACGGCTTGGCACTCTGTAACAAGAAAATGATTTTCGATGCTCTATTTAAGGCGGCGTCTCAGATCCTGGAGGAATTCGCAGCTGATCCCAGACATGGTCTGGGTGGCAGGATAGGCTTTACAGCCATCCTGCACACCTGGGATCAAAAGCTTCTGGACCATTTTCACCTCCACTGCATGGTGGCCAGTGGAGCACTCTCTTTCGATGGCTGGCATTTTATCCGTGCCGGGAACAATTATCTGTTTCCTATAAGAGTTCTTTCAAAAGTATTCCGGGGCAAGTTCTTCGATTCTCTCAAGAAGATGTTCACCAATGGTGAGCTTATCTTCTCCGGCAAGATTGCCTACCTTGGATCACCAAAGGGATTTTCCGGCCTGATCAGCCAACTCTGGCAAAAAGACTGGATTGTTTACTCCAAAGCGCCTTTCAACGGTCCCGAGAAGGTGCTGGACTATCTTGGCCGCTACACTCATCGTGTCGCCATCGCCAACCATCGAATAGTGAAAGTTGACAATGGCCTGGTCAGCTTCCGATATAGAGATCGGGCTGATGGCGACAAGTGCAAGCAGTTGACGTTGGACGCGAAGGAGTTTATCCGCAGGTTCCTTCTTCACGTGCTCCCGGATTCCTTCGTGCGCATCCGGCATTACGGTTTTCTTGCCAACCGCTGCAAAAAGCGGTTTCTGCCCAGATGCCGGGAACTCCTGGGACTTCGTCCCGATCCGCCGCAAGATCCGCCAGAGACTACACATGAAAGGATGCTGCGTTTGACTGGTGTGGATGTGGGGAAGTGCCCCCACTGCAAACACGGCAAGATGCGATATGTTGAGGAATTGCCAGTTTTTAACTCAGCGGCCTATCGGATGCTGCCGCAGATACTGGATAGCTCATGAAACAGATCATGTTCCGCCAAAATTCGGTTGTTCCCACAATACCTGTCAGAAAGGTGACGAGAAGATTCTGCCCTTGCGCGACAAATGAGCGGCGAACCACTCCCTTACATCCGCGCGGTCCAACGCCACCTTACATACTTCTGATACGTATCGGCCGTGGCTTTTGTGCGCAAACCTTACCAAAGTTCGGTAGGCGATCAGCTGCGTTGGTTACAATCCCCATAGAAGACCAGATATTACACACTCCAGCACCGCAAAGTGGTTTCGTTCATCGAGTTTAATCCGTAATGCCCGGTGCCTTTCGCCTCCAGCCTCATTCTTCGATCAAGATGTGAATTACTCGGATGAATCCCAGATAAAACGAAGGCATCACGGATTAAACACTATACGAATTATGAACCTAAACGGTTTCAAAAAATCCCCCGACTACTCTTGTATTGCGTAAAGATATATTCATAGAAGTTTTCTTTCATACTTTTTTGTCAGCGACAAGTGAGTCATGAATCCTGCCCCGATAACCGCCTTTAGGAAAACTGAGGTAAACACGATCATTGACATTAACAAAGCAGATGACTTTTCTACGCCATAGACGGCCAGTATGCTCACCAAGGTCATCTCTCTCACTCCTAGGTTGGCAATAGTGATTGGAATGCGCCCGAGAATGAAAACAATGGAAGTCAACCAGAAATATACTGTTAGTGGTATTCTGATATTGGCTGCTTTGGCTGCGAATATATAGACGGTAATAGTAGCCACTACCAGTGTTATAAAGGTAAGAAGGCACATAAGTGCATGAAATTGCCAGCCGGCATCTTGAAGCATGGCAACCTCACGTAAGGCCTGCTCTCCTTTACGTCGCATTTTATCAGGCAGTAACTTCAGAATATAACTTAAAAAGTGAAGGACATACCCACTGGTACGTGAGTTCAGTAAAAATAAAGTCACTGCAATCAGAGATACTAGAATTATGGAGCAGACCACCGGTAACAGCAAAAGATGCCTGGTGTCGGGAAATAAAATGGGCGTGGGATTAGTAATAATCAATACAAGCAGCGCGGAGGCAGTCATAACGATAAGTTCTGATAACTGGTTGTACAACATCCCGTTAAAGATCTTTGTGCCTTTTCCGGTAGATTTTTTTAATATGTACCATTTGATGCCAGTACTCATAAGACCAGGCAATACAAAACTGTAGAGCGAGGTCACCGTACTGACCTTGAAGAGCGTGACGGTGCCAATATCTAAAGCTTGCTGTTTTAGTATTAGGCGCATCTTGAATGATCTTAGGAAAAAAAAGGCAAGCGACACTACCCACAGAACAATAAGAAACTCCATTCTCGCTTCTTCGACTGCCCTGCAGAGTTGTTGGTAATCGACATAACTAAACACCCATATCAGTAAGCCAAAAGTAACAAGTATTCGTATTGTTAGCTTGAAGTACTTTATGTCCATGATTGACATAGCCTATGTATCGTTTTTTATTCACCGCATCTATGATTCGTAAAAGGCACACAAAATGTGTTATTGTATTGTATTTTTTATTTTCTTTTATTTCAACTTCAAATATATTAGACTTTGGTTTTTAACCGAGGCAGTCAAATTCCAGTGAGAGAGCATAACATCTCGTCTTGTTTTGATTGCTCAATTATATTTAAGAATTGACCAGCTAATAATAGGATACTTCAATTGCCACAAATAACATTGAAATAACGGGATCAAGATCGAATCCAGGCACGAAAATGTGATTTCACAGGTCGTTGCAAACGATCTTTGCATCGGATGTGGCATGTGCGCCGGTGTCTTACCCAATGTCCTGCGAATGCGTACGGACGAATATGGTGCATACCAGCCTGAACTTATGGGGCCCGAACCGGAAGGTTGGGGTCGGCTAAGCCTTGATGTGTGTCCGTTTGGTGACCATCTCGAAAACGAGGACACGATCGCAACTGGCCTTTTCCGTGCCATAGAAGGTATCAAACATCAGCCAGAAGCCGGATTCTATCTCAAATGTTTCGTCGGCTACGTCAACAGTGAAGAAGCGCGAATGGCAGCAACCTCCGGCGGTATCATCACATGGCTTGCAGGCGAGCTTCTCTCGAAGCGTCTTGTTGACGCAGTCGCTTGTGTCGGTCCGGCCGAGGATAGTACCAGTTTGTTTGAGTTCCAGCTAATCACCGAGCAAGCCAGTCTAACTGGCTGCAGAAAGTCGCGATACTATCCCGTCGAAGTCTCCAATGTCATCAAGCAAATAAAGGATATGACGGGTAAAGTAGCATTTGTTGGTTTGCCCTGTTACCTTAAGGCCTTGCACCTGGCGATGAATGTGGATGTGGAACTGCGGGAATGCATCGGTTACATGATAGGCCTGGTTTGCGGGCATCTCAAAACAAAGAAGTATGCAGCTTACTTAGCCCGACATTGCGGTGTGAGTGAGAGCCAAATCCAAACGGTAGATTTTCGCCGTAAGGTTCCTGGTAGACCTGCGAACAAGTATGCTTTTTCCGTTTCTCTCCAGGACGGCAGTGTCCGCACGATCCTCATGCGAGAAGTCTGGGGCAACTCATGGAGCAACAACCTGTTCATGCATGGAGCCTGTGACTGCTGTGATGACGTAATCGCCGAAACTGCCGACGTTGTCATCGGTGACGCATGGTTGCCAGAGTATATCAGAGATTACCGAGGAACAAGTATTGTTGTGTGCCGCAATCCACGGATACTTGAATTACTGGATAGAGGGATACTCAACAGCCATATCTTGCTGAAAGAGATTACTATCCAGAAGGTTATACAGTCACAGGCCGGGGCGATACGACAACGTCGCGAGGGCTTAAGATACCGTTTGTATCTACAAGACAAGAGGAAGGAATGGCATCCTTGCAAACGTGTTACTCCCAGCCCTAAAGCTGGGTCGTGCCTGTTTCGGTATGTTCAGCGGCTGCGCATAAGACTGCGAAATCTCAGCAAGCAAACTTACTTGTTACAGGAACAACAAGACGGACTCAATCTGTTCAAACGCCGCCTGCGACCTTGGATTTTCATGAACACTTTGATTAACATGTTACGTCATGCTCCGAACGCATTGAAGAAAAGAATTATCTTTGCAGGCCAGATTATCCGGGAGCCAATGAGTAACAGTAATAAACAAGAACGTTCACAATAGTTACGGAATTTATATGGTAAAATCGACTCCACACGAAACAAACTCACCATCCCGGCCGTTATTCATTCTGGCATGTAACGGTTCGTACTTCAACCTGGGCTGCGAAGCTATTACAAGAGGCACTGTAGAAATCTTGCGTACTTATTTTGAGAATCCGGTATTCGTAGCGGTGACATCATATAAAAGTGATGAACAGTTTGACCAGCAACGAGTGCAAGAAACTGACCCGGCAATTATACACGAAAAAATTCACAAGTCGTATCGAACGGGTGATCCTCTGTGGTTCGTGATCAACAGCCTGAGGATTCTTCATCCTCATACATTGCGCCACATCTTATACAAGGATTTGAAACCATATCTGCCCGAAGCTAAAGCTGTACTAGCTCTGGGTGGCGACAATTATAGCCTCGATTATACCAAGGGCCCTTTGTGGTTGACAAAGGGCCCGGTCGTCTATTCCGAACTTGACGAGTTGGTCGTATCGAACAGCAAGCTTCTGGTGATCTGGGGTGGTTCCGTAGGCCCTTTTAGCAAATCTCTGTCGTTTGAGCGACACATGATTAAACATCTACATAAAGTACACATTTTCGCCAGAGAATCTGCCACAATAGAATACTTGGCCAGCCAAGGATTGAAGGATAATGTCTACCGCGTCGCCGATCCAGCTTTCGTAATGATGGCCGAGCAACCACCTGGAGAACTTGACATTCCAGACACATCGATTGGCCTGAACCTAAGCCCCTTAATGGCTCGTTTCGTAACAGGTAGTGATGTCGAGCAGTGGAAGGACATCTCGGCGAATATCATTAATCGGCTCATTGAAAAGACTGACCGCCCGATCTACTTGATCCCCCATGTCGTCGGTGGGCCGTCCAACGACGACTACAAGTTTCTTAAAGGCGTTATGGAGCGCAAGATCATGCAGCGTGATCAGATCACTCTGATTACTCCAACGTTTAATGCCGCCCAGATGAAATGGATCATAAGTCGAATGGCAGTCTTTGCCGGAGCACGCACACACTCCACTATAGCGGCATTATCAAGTAACGTCCCGACCCTATCATTCAGCTATAGTATCAAGGCAAGAGGTATAAACCGAGACATCTACGGGCACACTGACTACTGTCTTGCGCCATACCAGATAAGACCGGAGATTGTTGCCGGTAGAATAAAGCAGCTACTTGAAAAAAGGACTACAGTGGAGAGCATTCTAAAAAGGCGAATCCCCAAGGTGCAGCAATTGGCCATGAACGCAGGGCAGATTCTCAAGGCATTGCTGGATCGAAGGCGTTAAGATGAAAAATTTCTCCCTGCGCCTACCATATTATAGGTCCGTTTTATTTGCTCGATTTGCTCGAAACCGTTAAACCTCTGGGTATAATTTTGGGCATTTTTGATAATGTTTTGGCACAACGCTTCTTCTTTCCTAAGTGTAAGAATAGCTTGGACAATTTCTCTTGCATCCAACTGAGATAGTAGGATACCGGTTTCTCGATGTCGAACGTGTTCGACTAATCCTCCAACAGGCGAGGCGACAACGGGTATTTTCATATACATTAATTCAATGGCAGTGATTCCAAAAGCCTCCCGTCGGCTTGGAATCACACCAACATCAAAGGCGATCATAATTTCTGCGGGATTTTTGTACAATCCGGTAAAAATAACTTTTTTTTTCAGCCCTAATTGGTGAACGAGTCTTTCAAGCTCCTGCCTTTGCGATCCCTCACCTACGATAACGAAACAGTACCGCTCACTTTCTTTACAAAAAATCGCTGCAGTTTCAATAAGCAGATCCACACCTTTGCAATGATCGAGTCTGCCTACGAATCCGACGACAATGTTGTCCTGGGCTATTCCGAGTAATTCCCTAGCCTTATCTCGATCATATAGGTTCCTATCGAACCGGGTGAAGTCAATGAAATTACTCACAACCTGAATAGATTCTTCGTTAAATCCGGCCTTCCGGACCATGGCAGTCTTTGTGGTATGTGAGTTCGCAATAGCCATTGTCGCTTTCGAACCGAAGGCTCTTAAAAATAATCTATAGATAAAACCTGTGCCTCTGCGAAAAATCGGGCCATGCTCGTGGATAATGATCTTGGTATTACAGAGAAAACCTGCAAGCAGACAAAGCATAACAGATTTCTGCAGGTGAGCTTGGATAATATCGATCTTGTATTCTTTGCAGAGCCTTGCAATCGCTAAAAAGGCAAAGGGATTATACTTGTGGTATGCTAAGTTAATAAGCTTGGTTTGAATAGGAATAGTATTGGTATTTGTTCTAAGCATGCAGACAAAAGTTTCGATGTGCTCACTGTTTATTTTTTCAACAATATTTTTGACGGCGATTTGCGCTCCTCCATACCCTAAATGGTCAATTATATGTAACACCCTTATTTTCATTTCATCCTTTCATATAATTTTAGATGCTTTTTACTGCCGCGTTTAATTTTCATAACTATCAATGTAATGAACAAAGTATGAATCCATCCGGGTACCAATACCGGAAGGTTTGTCCTGTTGAAATTGGTTGTAAAAATATTCTTTTGTTATAAATATAATCCTATAACCACTTTTATGTAATCCTAGCCTATTCATCCACTGTTTTTTTTTTGCTTAAACCACGATTATATCTGATTTTTTTAGCAATGATACTATTATCGTCCATGACAGCAAAAGCATCCATAACAGCATGGATTGTCTGATTCTATTGTAATGTTTTGGATTAGTGTTATCTCCGAACAGTGAATATTGTGGCGAGTCTTATAGCCCCCATGGTGTTTTGTCTTGTATGATTTTTTACTGGCAGACCATGTTGTTCTAAAAGCCTTATTATCGCAGCTGGTATCCAGATACACAGATTTCGTGGGCAGTTCAGGTGATACCATTTATCCTTGAAGCTCTCGAAGTTGGGAACGCTGATGATACAATACCCGTTTTGTTTTAAAAGATTTCTGATTACAACATGTTGATCTTCCTATTCGAGCAGAGTAATTAACAGAGAAGCTTGGTCATATGTACCTCCATGTCCAAATTAAAACAAAAGAATAAGAATTCATAAGAATGGATAAGATGCACAGCCAAGCAAAAACAACAAGTTTGCGGAATTTGGGTTAAATACAAAAGATATCTTCTAATCATCTATACAATACAAATCTTAGAAAGACACTTTCTTTGCACCTCACAAAAAAAATTTAAGAAAAAATAATTCTGTTATTAACATTTCGATGCTGAGATTCGCTGGTTCAAATGGAAGTATTCGTGCGGTGTTTTTACAAATTCATTATTAGCGTATTCGTTTCCAGGGAAAGGAAACTGTCATATGGGGCGATACAGCCACTGATGGATCGACACAGGCAACTACGAAATGATGAAGATATCATACTGATGCGAAGGGTGGCTAATGGCGACATCGAGGCATTTGATCATCTTTACAGGAAGTTTTATCCGCTTTTGAAAAGCTCATTTGCAGATTGTACTGATAATATCATCTCATCCGAAGACCTGATTCAGGAGGTTTTTACACGCCTCTGGCAGCAGCGCTCCAACTTTCGAGAAGAGTCTTCTTTCGTGACATATTTGCGAGGCATTGCCAGATATGTTTACAGTGAAAGGTTAAGACAGTACCGCAGATTGGTCGAAGCAAACTTTAAGAAACATATGGATTTAACTACGGATTCCTATCATGACCTGTCTCAACCGGAAGCTGAATTTTACCGTAATGAGCTAACTGCTGTTTTGGAGCGAATACAGACCAAGTTGACCTCAGAGCAACAGCAAGCCCTTCGAATATCTCAAGCTATGGACGTCTCAATGGCCGATGAGTCACTGAAACATGGATGTTCATACAATGCTATGAGATGCCGTCTTAAGCGGGTTCGCAAACGGTTTGCTGCACTGCTGGCTTCTTTTCTCGAAGACGAATAGGCTCTCCTTTCTCAGTCAGACTATCGTTTGGCATTGAAGACCTAAACCAACAACAAGAACCTTTTGAAGAACGTTTCAGGAATTTTCTTAGAAATACACAAAAAAATGCGACCCAACCACAGCACTTCTGTCACTATTAAGTAGAAAGCAAAGGTTTGACAGAGTCCATCTGGAAATCGAAATGGTGAATTTGTGAATATCAGTAAAATACATAAGAAAGGATATCTGAAAGAAGCGTGGAATTTTAACCAGACATAAATTTAGGATAAACCCTATTATTTTTCATGTCAGGCCATCCCTGTATAACAGTACGGTTTTAAGCTATTCATAAAGGCCTCAAATTAACAACGGAAGTTTCAATGAGTTTGCGAATACTGATGTTGAACTATGAGTTTCCTCCAATTGGTGGAGGTGCCGGTCATGCACATATGTGTCTGCTGAACGAGTACGCTCATCGTAATGACCTGACAGTTGATGTATTGACATCGATGCCTGATTTAGGTTTTTCCATCGACCAATTCTCCGAGAATATTACTATTCACAAAATAGGACTTCATAAGAAAAATCTCCATTACTGGCGAATGATCGAAGTGCTCGAATGGTTGTCAAAGGCTGAATATCATTATCGCAGATTGCTAGAGTATCACAATTTCGATTTGATACACGCTTTCTTTGGATTTCCCTCGGGATGGCTCTGCTGGCGAAGTGCCGCAAAAATTCCGTACATTATTTCGCTAAGAGGTTCGGATGTTCCAGGATACAATGTCCGCTTGAGCCTGAATTATAGGCTGCTTTCAGGTCTCTTCAAGAGAATATGGAGTAGAGCCTCATCTGTAGTTGCTAATAGCCGGGGTCTACAGAGATTAGCTAATAACTTCATGCCGGAATTAGATGTTGGTGTGATTCCTAATGGTGTAGATACCAGCAGATTCCATTGCATCAGAACACGGAGAGCGGGTAAACGATTAAAGATTCTGGTTGTATGCAGACTAATTAGCCGAAAGAGGATCGATTTACTCATAAAGGTCATTGCCATGCTGTCCTCAATGGGGAAAGACGTTGAGCTAAACATCGCTGGTGATGGAAACCTGCGAGTCGAACTACAGAATTTGGCACATGACATCGGTATTGCACATCGTGTCAATTTTCTTGGCAGAATTCCGGCGGATCAGATGCCAGAGGTCTATCGGAATAATGACATTTTTGTCATGAGCAGTATGCATGAGGGTATGAGCAACGCAATGCTTGAGGCGATGGCATCCGGATTGCCTATTATCACCACAAGATGTGAGGGAGTGGAAGAATTGGTGGCGGATAACGGTGTAATTGTGCCAAGAGCAGAGGTTGGTGAAATCTCACAGGCAATAAGTAAAGTATGTGACAATGAGCAGAACTATTCTTCCATGAGTTCAGCATCGAGAAAACTGGCGACTTTGTACACTTGGGAATCTGTAGCCAGTAACTATATCGAGTATTATCAAAACATCATAGAAAGTCAAAAACAGTCAGAAAGGAACTCTGATGTGGCATACTCGCCGCAAAAGTTGGAATTTATATCATCGTCTCAATTGCGAAAGCGAGGCTTCGAATCAGTGGTGACAAAATCTTGAGAAGCTGTTTAGGGAACTTGAAGAATGAAAACGAGAGAGTTCATTTATGCATGTATAACATATCGGCATGCTTTTAGTAATCAGGGCAAAGGAATAGCTAAAATCTGTCGGTATAAGAAACTAAAACGAACAAATTACATTTCTTTGATCTCGATGCCGTATCATTGCATTATGAACATAACTCAAAGCGTGACCGGATGGTGTCTCATAATTCTGTGGGCCATCTTACCATGGCCACCTTTTGATGAGTGACTTTAATTATTGAGAGAGAATACTGTGCGAAAATACTGGAAAATACTCAGGTCGGATCCAATCCTGTTCGGCTCACGACTTCCGACATAGTTCGGATAGAAAAAGAGAGGATGTTAGGTTGATAGTGCGTATACTACAAGCACTCAGCGCATTGGCGATAGTGTCAGCATGTGTTGTATTTGCGCTTTGTGTGGTCCAATGGTGTGGGGATAGTGCAGTCTTTGAATCTAATCAAGAACTTTCTGTTGCCCAACAATTTATACAGATTGGTGCCAATAACCCAAAAAACAGCAACAAGACTGTTTCTCCACTTGTCGAGCAGGCAGATGCCTTCGCCTTATATCTCAATCCCCCTAAGCCTAAAGATGCTCCAGTCCAAAGAACTAATACAAAACAAATAGTCACGGCCGTTAGACCAGTTAGATCCAAAGCACAGTTTACTCTTGCTGCAACGAGTTACTATAGTTCCAGCCCTGAGAAATCAATGGCACTTGTATCAGAACCAGGTAGCGGATATCGCTGGGTCAAAAAGGGGGAGCGTTTGGGGCATTTTGTTGTTGAGAGTATCGAGCGGGGGGCAATTTCCTACCGTAATGGTAATCAGTTGCTGGAGATGGCAATAAACACGGACATCCCAGCGATTAAAGAACAGACAGGTCAGACAACACTCGCATCCAACCAGAACAATACCGCCCTATTCACTACTTCGGACATCCGGAAGCAAAATACTATAACACATAAAACCGTACAAGCATCTATTCCCACGAGAGTGAAAATGCAACCGACAGTCAAACGCCAAGCGGCTGTACAGGCCAACCGAACTGTGTTAACATCGAACCAGACAAGCACATTTCCACAGAGATCATCAAACTCTAAGAGGCCACGTACAATAAAGCATAAGACTACTTCAAGATCTAATTCTGCTAAGCGAAAGACGCAACAGACAGTGTATGATCGGAGGAGAAACAGGACGTGAAGGTTAGCCAATTATGATCCAGGTATTAACCAAGCTATATGTTATGAACATGGGTACAATTAAAGTAAGAAATTTATGTCACGGAATTAACGGATTAGCTGGGATCTTGCCCTTGTGTCTTTCAATGATTTTTACATCTAATGGCTGCAAAACTACTTCGTCCGCTTCACCTTATGTCAATGTAATTTCCGAACAGAACAGCAAACGCGTATTTGACCTGGAATACATTAGTTGCGACCAGTGTGTCGCCTTTCTTTCCAAACTGGGCATCACCAATGTTTCGCCGGTGGATGAGGCGAAAGCAGTTTCTGTAACTGGCTTACCAGAACAGTTGCGTAGAGCAGATATTACGCTTGACCTGGTTGATGGAAAGGGGGATTTTGTCATCGAAAACCTGGGAACCATATCCATTGCCAGGATCATTCCGTCCAATTCTCAGATTGCAACAACTCTCGGCGATATCACGATTGGAACTTTCAATGATCCGCCACGAGCAGTTGAAGGGGCACGAGGAATCATTGACATCCAGGATAATTCAATTATAGCAATTCTCCCAACAAACTATCGAGATCAGCTCCTCGACATGATTACCAAAGCGGTCGACAAAACAGAACCCATCTACAATCCACCAATCCCCAGCAAACATAACGAGCCTAACAACACAGAATGTGCTTCTGAAACTGGTATTGAAACCGATTCCACTGTGATGAAGACCAAGATGTCGGTACAGGAAGATACATTGCTCAAGACACATGCAGCACAGACAGCCAACAAAAAACAAACAAACAGAGATCGCAGGTTGGCAACGCGCAACCGAACTTGGCCTGAGCGTTCTGTTCCTATCCGAAGCACTCGATCCCCAGATTCCGGGATTCAGAAAACAGTCACCAGAACCTCATCATTTACTACTATTAATGGTAGTAGTGCTGAGGTATCCAAGACCCTAAGACTTGTTTTAAAGGATGCTAAAGAGAGTGCAGCGACTACTCCAGCTGAATCAATAGCATTTCAGAACGGTGAGGACACTATTGATCTTGCCATGCCGAAAACGATGCCCTTGATTCAGTTACTGCACCTTGTTGGGGAATATTTAGATCTGGACTATCTCTATGATCCAGCCACAATCGGCGATCAATCCGTTGCCCTCATGCTGCGCGGGAGCCTACAGGGCAAGATGAGGGTAAAGGACCTTTATTCACTTCTGGAGACTGTTTTGAAGTTCAAGGGTCTTGCCATGATTCGGGGCGAGGATAATCTGGTAACCATCATACCTGTTACTCAGGCCCTGGATGCAGATCCAAGGTTAGTCGATGTTAACAAGAAACCGGTGCAGGCAGGAGATATAGTAATCACCCGTGTGTTTGAGCTTCATTATGTAAGTGTAACCAGTGTCACTAATATGCTGCAGAATATGAAGCTGGGAATAGCTGTCTCACAATCAGAAGAAGCCCAAATTTTGTTCGTTACATGTTACGCACATCGCATGAAACGTATAGAACAGTTAGTGGATATGCTTGACCGTCCCGGGAGGCTCCGGGAGTGCCGATTCAGACGTCTTGAATACACTATAGCATCAGCTCTAGCGGGCAAGGTTAGCACTCTTGCACAGGAGCTTAAGGGAATCCCGGTTACTATGGACTCGACAGACGGTAAGCCTGGCGGAAAAGGATCGGGTAGTTCGAAGGCTGCTGGGCCGGGACAACCTGTTTACCTGGATACCGACGAACGAACAAATCGTATTGTTATGATAGGCCATGAGGAACGTCTGGATCTACTCGAAGAACTTATCGATGTTCTTGATGTTGTCCAGGAGGATCTGCGAACCCCGAAAACTTACAATGTTAGTTATATGAAGGCCCAGGAAGCTTTAATGAAGTTGCAGGAACTGGAGGTCATCGCCAAGTCGACGACCGTCTCAACTACAAGCAAATCTCGTTCAGGATCTTCAGGTACACCCAAAGCCGCTAAGACGAATGAAGCTAGTGACGGGGCATTGATCGAAGATCCTCTTGTGGTAGTCCTGGAGGCTACTAATCAACTACTGATCAGAGCTACACAGGAACAGCATATCCAAATATGTGAGTTTCTCGATTATATCGACGTATCGCCTGAAGACCTGCGGATTCTTAAAGCTTACGAGATCCAGCATGTAGATGCCGAACAGGTTCGTAATAAGCTCGAAGAGCTTGACATTATAGGCAGCAGTTCAGCAAGATCTCCGAGAATTACTGATAACAGGCCCACAAAGTCTGCGAACACCGAATCTACTGCTACAAACATGAATAATTCAGCAACGGTCCTTACGGATGAGCCGCAAGTAGTAGTAACTGAATCGACTAATTCGCTCCTGGTTAATGCGACGGCCGAGCAGCACGCTCAGATAGCTACAATCATCAACTATGTGGACAGTAAGATTCCCGAAGAGGAAATGCCTTACAGAATTTACCCGCTTGAAAACTCTTCACCGAAGCATGTGGCGGATATTCTTCAACAGCTTATTCAAGAAGAAACAATCGACAAAGAAGGTAAGATCGAAAAGCCTATTAAAAAGGAAGAGCAAATAACCATAGTTCCTGACCCAAATACTTTCTCGTTAGTCGTCCACGCCAATAAAAAGAACCAGGAGTGGATAAAGAATTTGACAGAAAGCCTGGATAAGAGAAGACCACAGGTCCTCATTGATGTTACACTTGTTGAGATTACCAGGACGGATACATTCGAGTATGACCTCGGCCTTATCGCAAGTGCACAGGAGGCAGTTATCGGCAATATCGGCATCGAGCCAATTCATAGAATTGACAGCCGGTCTCGAGTCGAAGGAGGTTTCAATCAGCTGGATCAGGATGGCAATCCAACAGGGCAGACAAAGGCTTTCTATAGCGACGAAAAAGTACAAGCTCTGCTGACCGCGATTAAACGGAAGAATTATGGCCGCGTCCTTGCCAAGCCAAAGATTTTAGTCGATGACGGTCAGCAAGGTGATATTTCCACAACTGATGAGACTACATACTTAAAAGAGTCAATTCAGGTCCCTGATCAGGGATCACCGATTACAACACGGGACTTCGAACCAATTGAGGCAAAGATCCAGCTTCAAATTACTCCACATATAAGCGAAGGCGATCTGTTGCGATTGGACGTTCATCTATCACGTGAAGATTTTGGGACACGGCCCGGGGAAGGTGCTCCACCTGATAAGGCTACCAGTCAGGTTACTACCACTGTATTTGTACCTGATAAACACACAGTGATACTTGGTGGCTTGGTAAAACTGAACCAGAGTAAAGGAGGGTCCAAAGTGCCCATACTTGGGGATGTTCCGCTGATTGGTGCAATTTTTAGAAGCGTTGATAACAGCGATGTTGAAAAGAAATTATATGTATTTCTTAAAGCCAACGTTGTCAGGCCCTATGACGATACGAGGTTAGTAGATTTGCAGAGAATTTCGGATGAACATCGGAAAGTGTTCGAAAAATCCGAAGCTGAATTCCAGAAGCATGAGGATATACCTGGGATAAAACCTGAATTAATGCAGCCTAAACAGGTATTAGGAGAGCTGTAAGTGAAATGCAAGTAAATTTCTTATATTACGTTAACTATGTGAGTCTAAAAGCGAAAGCTACAGTAGATGTTATGTGCTGCTGTAATAATAAACTGCCGGGTGGTTTCATTAGAGAGCTGAAAAGGCAGGTGTATACATTCAATCTTATATTTAATGAAGGTTAGAGCAATGTCCCAAAGAACTCTATTCGTATTTTTAATGATCGTGCTGGGTTTGATTCCAGCGAATGTAATGGCGGATACCTTGTTCAGTGACGGTTTCGAAAACGGCGATTTCACTACCGGCGGCTGGACCACACAAAACGGCGACGCCAGTGTCTCAAATAAGGCTGAATATGAGGGCACCTATGGCGCAAAACTCGCCGGTACGACCTGGATAGAAAAGGCAATTAGTACCTCTGGCTACAGCAGCATTCATGTTAAGTATTACCGTAAGTCCAAAAGTTTGGATGCAGGCGAATACCTTTATGTAGAGTGGTATGACGGTATTGACTGGAATGAGCTTGAGTCAACGCAGGACACTTCGTGGGGCAGCCAGAAGGACAAGACATGCAGCTCAGGCGCTGACGATAACAGCAGCTTTAAGATCAGGTTTCGGATTAATGCCAGCGCTACTAATGAGTACGCGTATGTAGATTCTGTTGAAGTAACCGGCACCAGTGGCGGGCCTACACCCGGCGTGACGATTGTTGAGTCCGGAGGATCTACTGATGTGAGCGAGGAAGGCCCAACTTCCGATACCTATACTGTTGTTCTTGATTCTCAGCCCAGCGATACCGTTACCATTACTGTAGATCCGGACACGGAAACCGAAGTGAACGATAACGGGGCTGGCAACTCAATTAACCTGACCTTCCTGACGACAAACTGGGATACCGAACAGACAGTTACTGTCAAGGCTATTGATGACTATAGCGTAGAAGGTGCTCATAATTCGACTATCACCCATACTGCAGCAAGCAATGATAACGATTACAATGGTATTTCCATCAGCGATGTGGTTGCCAATGTTACAGACAACGATATTGCCGGTGTGACGATTGTTGAATCCGGGGATTCTACTGATGTGAATGAGGAAGGCCCAACTTCCGATACATACACAGTCGTTCTGGATACTCAACCCAGCGATACCGTTACCATAACCGTAGACCCGGATGTAGAGACCGAAGTAAACGATAATGGAGCCGGTAACTCGATTAACCTGACTTTCCTGACTACAAACTGGGATACAGCACAGACAGTCACAGTTAAGGCTATCGACGATGGCGATTCGGAAGGTTCCCACACTTCTACTATTACCCATATTTCAACAAGTAATGACAACGACTATGATGGCATCTCCATCAACAACGTGGTAGCCAACGTCACTGACAATGACTTTCCACCCGGCCAGGCTAGCGATCCCAGTCCGGCAGACGATGCAAACGATGTAAGCATAAGTACAAATCTGGAATGGACGGCCGGTTCAGCCTCACTATCACATGATGTATACTTAGGCACTAATTTTAACGATGTTAATGATGCAAATATAACCACTTCAGGAATATTTAAGGGTAATCAAGATTCGAACAGTTACGACCCGGGTCTTCTTGGCTTGGATACTACCTACTACTGGAGAATTGACGAAAAGAACAACATAGGTACAACGAAGGGCAACATTTGGAACTTTTCAACACCTAACGATACTGATTCTGATAATATTGAAGACGACTGGGAAGTTCTATACGGGCTCGATCCCAATGATGCTAACGACGCCGATCTGGACCTCGATAGCGACGATTTCAATAATCTGAGTGAATACCTGCACGGCAGCGACCCCAATGATCCCAATAGTGCGCCTTCGGCCAACGTTACAATTACCGTCCCTGCCAGTGTAAACACTATTCAGAGGGCAATAAACGCCAGCATTGACGATGATATTGTTGTAGTCTCCGAAGGCAGCTATTATGAGAATATCAATTTTTCCGGAAGAATAATTACTCTGGTCGGCACTGATCCGAACGATCCGAACGTGGTTGCTACCACGATCATTGACGCCAATAACACGTCACTAGATGTAGCGGTCTTCAACTCGGGTGAGGACGCCAACTCGGTCATAGACGGTATCACCCTCACGGGCGGCCGATACGGCCTCTATTGCACCTCCTCGTCGGCGCCTATGGTACAGCGGTGTGTGATCCGTAACAACTCTAATTACGGCGTATATGCCTATTCTGCTTCACCCACTGTCAGCGACTGTGAAATCCGCGAGAACGGTTCTTACGGTCTGTATCTGTACAGTAGCGCGGCCTCCGTGACGCGCTGTCGCATCCTCAGCAATACCAGTTGGGGTATTCGGGGTTACTACTATTCTGGGATTATCCAGAACTGTGTGATTGCCAAGAACGCCAGTTACGGTATTAGGTTGGACACTTCCACCTCGGCCAGTGTTCTCAACTGCACCGTCGTCTCCAACGGCACATATGGCATATTTGGCGCCTGCGACCAGGTTGAGAACTGCATTATCTGGGGCAACGGCAACGACCTTAATAGCTGCACAGCTACTTACTCTTGCATCGAGGACCAGGATGCTGGCACAGGCAACATCCATGCACTGCCGCTGTTCGTGGATGTCGACAACGACGATTATCACCTGTGGTACAGCTCGCCCTGCATCGACACCGGTGACCCGAACTCGGTATATACCAACGAGCCCAACGACGGCGGCGGACGGATCGACATGGGCGCCTACGGCAATACCGCCGAGGCCACGACTATTGTGGACGAGGACCTCGATGGTCTGGCGGATGCCTGGGAAGAGACCTACTGGCCGGGGCAGGACCCGAATCTGCATGATCCTAATGATGATCCGGATGCCGACGGCTTGCGCAACAAGGATGAATACTATGTCCACTGGGACCCCAACAGCAACGATTCCGGTTCTTTCTTCGGTTTAGTTCACAACGAACGCCTGGACGTGAATCTCCCATCGGTTTCTTTAGCCTTGAGCATGGCAGAGAATGCCGATACACTGATCCTGGATCCCAATACCTACTACGAAGTCATCGATTTCAACGATAAGCCGGTTCTTCTCCGCAGCACCGACCCGAACGATCCAAATGTTGTTGCCTCGACGATCATAGACGCCAATAACACGTCGTTGGATGTGGCAGTCTTCAACTCGGGCGAGGACGCCAACTCGGTCATAGACGGCTTCACCCTCACTGGTGGCCGTTATGGGATCTATTGCGCTTCCACATCGGCGCCCATGGTGCAGCGATGCGTCATTCGCAACAACTCCAGTTTCGGAATGTATGCGTCTTCTGCCTCGCCCACTATTAGCGACTGTGAGATCCGCCAGAACAATGAGGGTCTGCAGTTGAGTAGCAGCGCGGCAACGATTACGCGTTGTCGCATCCTCAACAACACCTACCGGGGCATTTACACCCTCTCTTACTCCGGGACCATCCAGAACTGTGTGATTGCCAAGAACAACAGCAACGGAATATATTTCACCTATCCCACATCCTTGGCCAGTGTCCTCAACTGCACCATCGTCTCGAACACCAACTACGGCATCCGTGGTGACTGTGACCAGGTTGAGAACTGCATCATCTGGGACAACGGTAACGACCTTGGGAGTTGCACGGCCACCTACTCGTGCATCGAGGACCAGGATGCTGACACAGGCAACATCCATGCACTGCCGCTGTTCGTGGATGTCGACGACGACGATTACCACCTGTGGTACAGCTCGCCCTGCATCGATGCTGGCGACCCGAACTCGGCGTATGCCAATGAGCCCAACGGCGGCGGCGGGCGGATCGACATGGGCGCCTACGGCAATACCGCCGAGGCCACGACTATTGTGGACGAGGACAGCGATGGCCTGGCGGATGCCTGGGAAGAGACCTACTGGCCGGGTCAGGACCCGAACCTGCATGATCCCAATGACGACCCGGATGCCGACGGCTTACGCAACAAGGATGAATACTATATCGGCTGGGACCCGAATTCCGATGATTCAGGTTCTGTTTTCGGTTTAGTCTATAACGAACGCGTGGATGTGAATTTCCCATCGGTTTCTTTAGCCCTGAGCATGGCGGAAAACGCGGATACACTGATCCTGGATCCCAATACCTACTATGAGCAGATCAACTTCAACGGCAAGTCGGTTCTTCTCCGCAGCACCGACCCGAACGATCCAAATGTTGTGGCCTCGACGATCATAGACGCCAATAACACGTCGTTGGATGTGGCGGTCTTCAACTCGGGCGAGGACGCCAACTCGGTCATAGACGGTATCACCCTCATAGGTGGCCGCTACGGGATATATTGCACATCCTCGTCGGCACCTACGGTGCAGCGATGTGTCATTCGGAACAACTCTAGTAACGGAGTGTCTGTATTTTCTGCTTCGCCCACCATCAGCGACTGTGAGATCCGCCAGAATGGTTCCTACGGCGTGTCTCTGAGCACCAGCTCCGCTTCGCTCTCGCGCTGCCGTGTCCTGGATAACAGCTACTATGGGATAAGTGCGAGTTCATACTCCGGAACGATTGGCAACTGCGTCGTCGCCAACAACAGCAACTATGGCCTGTACTGTCAATCCTCCACGGCCAGTGTCATCAACTGCACCATCGTCTCCAACAACTACTATGGTATCAATGGTGCCTGTGCCCAGGTCAAGAACTGCATTATCTGGGGTAACGGCAATGACCTTCATAGCTGCATGGCTACCTACTCCTGTATCGAGGACCAGGATAGTGGTACGGGGGTGATTCACGGCAATCCGCTGTTTGTGGATGCCGACAACGACGATTACCACCTGTGGTACAGCTCGCCCTGCATCGACACCGGTGATCCGAACTCGGTGTATGCCAATGAGCCTAACGGCGGCGGTGGGCGGATCGACATGGGCGCCTACGGCAATACCGCCGAGGCCACGACTATTGTGGACGAAGACAGCGATGGTCTGGCGGATGCCTGGGAAGAAACCTACTGGCCAGGTCAGGACCCGAACCTGCATGATCCCAATGACGACCCGGACGCCGACGGCTTGCGAAACAAGGATGAATACTATATCGGTTGGGACCCAAATTCCGATGATTCCGGATATGTTTTCGGTCTAGTCTACAACGAACGCGTGGATGTGAATTTCCCATCCATCTTCTTAGCTCTTGCCACGGCCGAGAATGGGGATACCTTGACCGTAGACCCCAATACGTTCTATGAGAACGTCAATTTCAACGGTAAGCCCCTGACACTAACAAGTACTGATCCAAACAACCCGAATGTGGTCGCGGCCACAATTATTGATGCTAATGGTGTGGGCAATGGGGTGACATTCAGCAACGCGGAGGATGCTAATTCGATAATTCAGGGCCTGACTATCCGCAATGCCCAATCAGCCTGGCAGTATGCCGGGATCAATTGCACGTATGCCTCGCCGTTGATACAGAATTGTGTTCTGAGAAACAGCTACTCCGGAATCTATCTGGATCATTCCACCGCAGAGGTTACCAACTGCCAAGGCATCTATAATAGTTACTACGGTATGTTCATCCGCTACTCTTCTTCACCTACGATTTCCGGTGGTATCTTCAGCAATAACGGTACATATGGTGCATATTTCACCAATAGTAGCGACGGCGCGATCCAAAATAGCGTCATGGCCAAGAATTCCAACGCCGGTATCTCAACAACCAGCGACTCCTCGGCTACGGTTGTCAATTGTACCATTGCAGATAACACAACCTATGGAATTTACGCTACGAGTGCGACCGAAATCAAAGATTGCATTTTGTGGAATAACAACAACGACCTTTATAATTGCTCAGCAACATTTTCCTGCATCGAAGACGCTGACACCGGTCGAGGGAACATCTATGCCAATCCTCTATTCCAGGATGCTGACGCTAATGACTTCCACCTTGATGCCAACTCGCCATGCATCGATACTGGAATCCCATGGTTCGATTATTCGAACGAGCCCAGCCCTAACGGCGGACGGATTAATATGGGGGCCTACGGCAATACTTCTGAGGCTACGACCAGCACAGATGCGGATAGTGATAATATTTCAGACGCCTGGGAGACTATGTACTGGCCCGGCGACGACCCGAACCAGCACGATCCGAACGACAATCCCGATGGAGACAGTCTCACCAACCTGAGTGAATATTTGTTCGGCACAGACCCGAACACATCAGATCCCAATGAAACCTTATGGATTGCCTATGGATCTCTATTGCCCTCAAAGTTCGATCCGACCCAGGAACAGACACTTACGATTGAATACTGGATTAATATCGATGCCAACGCCGTAATCACTATCGCCGATGCAAATGATCCCAATAATATTGTTCGCACAATAAGCCAGGCAGCCACAGTTGGACTAAATCAGTGGATTTGGGATGGACAAGACGTCAACAGCCTGATTGTCGAAAACGGCTTCTACGACGTCAGCGTGGATGCAAATGATGGCGTCGATACTGAATACTACGATTGTGGGACCGGTGAGCTGGACTATTTGCATGCAATTACTAACGTGAACTCCAACCCCTATCGTTTCATTGCGACCAACAATGAGATCACCACTATCACTTATGATCTCACGGTCGATGCCAACATGGTAGTAAATATTTACGATCCGAACGGTCTTCTTTTCAGAACTCTGACTGCACCGCAATCGGATCCTAACGAAGTGGTGTGGGACGGCAGGAACATGGATGCCGGTCAATCTGACAGTAGGTATATCATAAATGACGGCACCTATATGATTGAAGTGAGATATGAGGGCATGAAAGAAAAAGAAGAAGGAATAGTAACGGTATATAAATGACAACCGTCAGTATAGTGCACAATAATGGCCTTATGTTTATGATTAGTCGCCTGGAGTGGTGCATCCGGGTGGCAGGGAGGTTATAGAAATGCGAAAGTCACTCATCATCTTATTGCTAACGTCTTCTGTGGTATCTGCTGATTATACTCCATGCGAATGTGGCGAGGGCTGGGTAGGCACAGAGACATCTGTCAATTATCAGATCCAGTGTCCTGCCAGTTTTCCCTATGAGTGCAACGTCTATAGAATGGGTGTGTCTTATTCCGGTGGCGTGTGGTCTCGCTGGCAATATGAGGATTGCAATGGTGTGCACTGGCAAACGGGCCTTATACCGTCGATCTACGGATGGGAACCGGGTGATACTAATCCATGTGCTTCGGGTTGTGGTTTCTCCTCGACTAATTTTCTACACGCCAAGGAGCTTCTGGATAAAGGGTGGGCAGAGGAATTTCTCAATCTCTATTGCCCCCAAGGCGGTACTGATCCGTACTTCGATGACATGATCAAATATATATTTATGTTCGCGGACCCCAATGTTCCTCCTATTGCGAGTGCCTACGATAACGACGAGGGTATCTCTGAAGGCGGTGATCCGGTTTATTTGAGCAATGGCGAGTATTACCGGTCAGTAACCGACGTATCTCTCGTTGGACGTGCTTTACCAGTGGTAATCAAGAGAACGTACGGCAGCCGTCGCGAGTACAATTCCCGTTTCGGCTATGGTTGGGACATGAGCTACAATATGAAGGTTCGCCGTCTGGCTGCCGAGCCCAACGATCCAAACGTCGTGATTTTGCTTGATGGAAAAGGCGCCCGTCGCCAGTACACCCAGGACGACACTGACCCGAACCTGTATGTGAATTCAAGCGACCGCGATGACTTCCTGTACGAAAGCAGCAACCTCCTGACGCTCGCGAAGAAAAGCGGTATTGAGTATGAGTTCGATGGAAATGGCAATCTTTCCGCTATTACCGATGAGAATAGCAACAGCATTAGTTTCCTGTATGATCCAAACGGCCTGCTGCCCATATACAGCACTTCCCGGTACTTTGACGCCACGGTTGTCCCAACGCAATATGGTGTTGTTACCAGGGAGTATAAGCTGGACACCATTGTCGATGACCTTGGCAGGCAGATCCACCTGACATACAACGAAGAAGGCCTGCTTACAGGCATTACCGACTTTGCCGGACGAACCTGGGAGTACACGTATGACTTAGGCACCAACGACCTGCTCACCGTGGAAGATCCCAATGGGAATATAACAAATTACGTCTATGATTACCGGCACAATCTTACGAAAGTATATGATCCTAACGGTCAAATATATACGATAAACGACTATGCAAGTGGTGAAGAAGATGTGGTCTCGCAGCAAACCTATGGCTACGGCGACTTCGTCTTTGATTACAACTCGGTTGACGCTGAGGTGGTAGTCACAGACCGTGAAGGATTTACAAGGAAAATTCTCTACAATGAGGCCGGCCAAACTGTTAGCGAAACGGTTTACACTGCCGATCCGCAAGCCGATCCGAATGCATTCACAATGCTCCACCTGTACGATCCCGATACATCGGAACCTGTGCGGACCCTGCTTCCTGACGGTACCTGCATAGATTATACTTACGATGACCTGACAAACGTGACGGGGATTTACCGCAAAGTTGAACCCAATGACCCCAACAGTGCCAGCGATCCCAACGTCATCGCCACCACGTTCACCTATGACTCGACGCATATCTACGATGTCAACAGCATCACAGACCCGATGGGAAATACGACTTCCTTCGAGTACGATCCCAACGGCAACGTGACCAGTATCACCTATCCGGCAGTGCCGGTATATGGCTACCAGCAACCTCAGACGCCTATCGTCCAATACACCTACAACAGCCACGGCCAGGTGGAGACGATGACCGCTCCCGATGGGATTGTGACCGAGTACCTGTACTACAGCGACTCTGATCCGAACGATCCCAACTGCGCCAAGCTCTGGAAGACCGTTGTTGACAGCAACGCCGTCGATGGTTTCAATATCACCACCGAGTTTGCATACGACACATACGGCAATATCCGGCAGATAACCGACCCGAACGGTGATGCCAGCACGTTCACCTATAATGAGCTGAATCTGCTGACAAAGACCGTCTCAAAGCTGGGGCACGTAACGCTCTTTACATACAATCCCAACAAGAAACTCGCAAGGATAGAGCGAGAAATCTCCGGACCCAACCAGGTCACCGATTTCACATACGACATCCTCGACCACGTCAAGAGCACTACCAATCCGCTCGACTACGTGACCTACTACGGCTATACGAAGAGCGAGGAGCCCAACATCGTCACGGATGCCGAAATCAACGATACCGTTTCGGTTTACAACGAGCGTGGCCTGCTGACACAGGTGATCGATGCTAACGACGATTCGACTGTATACAATTATACCGTCAATGGCGACGTGAACGACGTCACGGACTCCGAGGGCAATACGACGCACTACGAGTACGATGCCTTCGGCCGGCTTATATACACCATCTACCCGGACGATTCAAATGAGGTCTTTACATACGATAAGAACTCCAACCTCACGAGCAGGACGAATCGCGCGGGAGATACAATCTACTACGAATACGATGCGATGAACCGCCTGATAGTCAAGAATCGGCCCGGCGATCCGAATATTACGTTCCTGTACGACATAGCCGGCCGAATTTACGATGTCAACGATGCCGGAGATATAACCGAATACTATTATGACCGGATCGGCCGAATCTCAGATGTCAATGATCCCGAAGAAAGGCTCGTAAGCTATGAATATGACGACCGCGGCCTGCGCACCAAATTGATTTATCCGGATGACAGCTACATCACTTATGAATACGATGCACTCTCCCGGCTGACAAAAATCATAAACGACAGC
>Ga0180438_10001009_pt1 | contig 51589 bp, 44 predicted proteins | sample SS_ome_12_FD_132455 | JGI IMG/M metagenome (GOLD analysis project Ga0180438, IMG submission 132455) | Hypersaline lake sediment archaeal communities from the Salton Sea, California, USA - SS_3_D_2 metaG | ecosystem: Environmental > Aquatic > Non-marine Saline and Alkaline > Hypersaline >...
CACTGGGATTTGCTTTTGTTTTGAATTTTGAAAATTTGGATTTTGAATTTGTTCTCGTGCTACGTAGCGGTCTACTTCGCAGAGTAGCATCGGATTTCGATATTCGAATTTCGGATTTTCAGTTCTCCTGGCGCTGTCAAATACCAGCCCTTCTTTGGTCAGCCACAGGGTATACCTGGAGGCTTTGGCATAAAATGTTGCTTTCTTATTCACCTGCCCTTTGTTGGTGATAAAGTACAGCGGAATCTTCCCGAAATTTAGATCCGGCCTTACACTACTCATGGCTTGGGCAGCCTTAGACGTAACATTGAAAGCCTGTTTCTTAACATTTTGTACCTTTCCAACAGATGCGGAAATAAGCCATATTCCAATGAAAACAATAAGAAGTAAAATAAATCCCTTTTTCATTATATGCCTCCATAGCACCAATTCATAATTTACAATCGAGACGCTTTTCGCACACTATTTTAGATTAACACCATTTTTCCATGCGAAGGCGAAGCTGCATCTTACCACAAAAAGCTCAATAGTTCAAATCGTGGATTTGGCACCTCTCTCCTTAGTACATTAATTTTTTTAATATTTACAGCATAAAAAATTAACTTTATTAATTTTCAACTTAATAAAGTTAATATTTTTAAGCGATATTTTTAATATATTTAATTTTGATTCTGTTTTTCTTGTTTCTTATTATTGGCGGCAGTGGATTTTAAGGAATGTGGTGTCATGTAAAAAGTTGGTCCAAAAAGATGCACCGCAGAGATCGCGGAGCCCACAGAGAAAAACATTTTATATAAAAAAACCTCTGCGTTCTTTGCGCTCTCTGCTGTGAATAATGATCTTTTCATGGTGGCGTTCCAGTTTGTCTGGTTAATTGAGCTGATTTTTGTCCATTAATGGACATGAGTTGTTCGCCTGCGGACATGCCGGATAAGCCCGCTTTATATAAACAGCGCTTTACATGCCAATATCCCTGTTTATATTAAAACGGTATCATTCTTGCTAATATGTTTATGTAAAGAGCATTAAATTCGGCAAAAACATAAAATGATAGGTGTTACCATGTTTAAAAATTATTTAACAATTGCCATAAGGAACATTAAAAAATACAAGGGGTGTTCGTTTATTAATATTTCAGGTCTAGCTGTGGGAATGGCTTGTTTCATCCTTATCTTTCTTTTTGTTTATGATGAAATGCACTACGATACGTTTCACACGCAAGCTGACCGCCTTTGCCGCCTCCTCATCCACAATGCCGACGACCGCTCTGACCCCGGGATTCCAAGCACTCCTTATGCTCTGCCAGCGGTTCTCAAAGAGGAATTCCCGGAAATCCTGGAAACCAACAGGGTTCGGGACCGTGCCTACCCCAGCGCCGTTAAACACGGTGAAATCACCTTCTATGAAAACCGCTTCTTCCTGGCTGACCCGAACTTTTTCACCATGTTTACTTACACCTTTATTAAAGGGGATCCTGCAGCTGCCCTCATTGATCCTCAATCTGTCGTGCTTACAAAGGATGCAGCTGTCCGGTATTTCGGTGAACAAGACCCAATGGGGAAAACGCTCCGATGGAACAATGAGCATGACCTCACGGTCACTGGGGTCATAGAAAACGTGCCCTACAATTCACACCTCCAGTTTGATTTAATAGCCCCGCTCCAGCTTTACAGTCAGAAACGGCTTACTTCCTGGATGCGCGAAACCTGTGCCTACGTTCTCCTGGCGGAAGGGACCTCCATTGAGGATGTCAATCGCAAGATAGCTGGAACCATCATGAAATATCAACCCGATTCAATTTTCACCATCAGCCTTCAACCCCTCAGGGAGGCCCATCTGAGTTTCGCCCAGGGAGGAGGCAGCGATAAACGGATTGTATTTATATTTGCCGTCATCGCGGTGTTGGTTTTGGCCATTGCCTGTGTCAATTTTATGAATATCTCGACGGCCCGATCCGGTACTCGCGCCGCAGAAGTGGGTTTGCGCAAAGTTGTAGGAGCGAAACGCTGGGACATCATTAACCAGTTTTTAGGAGAGGCAATTGTTATATCTTTCATTTCTCTTATTTTAGCAATTACAATGGTGGAACTGATTCTTCCCGTATTCAACAATCTTTTGGAAAAGAAACTATCTTTCTTCGGTGCTGGTAATATTCCCCTATTCCTGTTTCTTATCGCCATTGCCGCTGTCACAGGGATTACTGCCGGGAGCTATCCGGCCATCTATCTTTCCCACTTTCAACCGGTTAAAGTGCTTAAAAATAAGCTGCAAAAAGGCCAGAAAGGCTCTGCGTTTCGGACAGTTCTTGTGATCGGCCAGTTTTCTGTTTCCGCTGTCCTGATCATCCTGACCATCATTGCCCAAAAACAGATGACCTACATCCGGGATAAGGATTTGGGCTTTAACAGGCAACAGATCGTCTACATGCAGATGAATGATGAGCTAAGAGAACGTTACGATATATTCAAAGAGAGGCTGCTGCAGCACCCCCATATCCAAAATGTCACGGCGTCCTCAGCGCCTCCCCATCTGCTGTTCAACTTCAGGGATCTCGATTGGGAGGGCCGGGAATCGGACAAAGAGGCTGAGGTTAACTTCCTGATGGTGGACCACGATTATGTGGAGACCTTTGACCTTGAAATAGTCAAAGGCAGGGATTTCTCCAGGGAGCACTCGGTAGATGCGACCGAAGCCTTTGTGGTCAACGAATCAGCGGTACGGTTTATGGGTATAGGGAATCCGATTGGGAAGAGAATTACGCTTGGCTCGCGTAACGGACGAATTATCGGGGTAGTCAAGGATTTTCATCATCTTCCCTTGATTTCTGAAATTACCCCCCTGGTCATGGCCATTGATCCCAATTGGTACTATGACCTTTTAATAAAAATCAGCCTAAAGGATATCCCCAAAAGCATTGAATATATCCACAGTGTTTTTAAGGATACAGCGCCAAATTTTCCATTCCGGTATATATTCATGGATGACTGGTTTAACCGTATCTACAGCCCTTTGCGGGTAATTGGCCGGATTTTCACACATTTTGCCCTATTGGCCATATTCATTTCGTGCCTGGGGTTGGTTGGACTTTCCTTTCTGCTGACAGAACAAAAGAAGAAGGAAATTGGTATCAGGAAAGTTTTAGGGGATTCGGTGCCGGGAATAGTGACACTCCTCTCCAGGAAATTTCTCAGGACAGTGTTGATTGCCAATATCATTGCTGTGCCCCTGGCGTTTTATGCGGTTAAATTATTCCTGGCTCTATTCGCATACAGGACAACTTTAAGTGTGTCTGTCTATTTCGCCACAGCCGTGTTGACCTTTGCCATTGCATCTCTTACTGTTAGCTACACGGTCATAAAAACCGCCCGATTGAATCCTGTGGATATTCTTAGATATGAATAATAATTTCGTATGCAATTTGTGAGGTTGGGAAGTTTGGTTACCTTGCTTAATTTAGTCCCAAGAAAAAAATTTTAAACTGAACAATTATCTCTAAAAAAAATTAAAAAGTTGAATTTGTTACCCAAAAGTGGTATAAGGGAATGCGAAGGATGAATATGAATCGGAATAGAATAGAGGATTCTTTCATTATTTGTTCGAGGAGATAAAAGGCATAAACGAAATATAATATTAAGGAGGCAATATGAAACATTTTAAAGTTAAAGTTATGGGGTTATATATGTTCCTGGTATTACTCCTGAGTTTTTATTCAATGGGGAAACCCAAGGAATCGACCAGTGTCAGTTGCATGAGTGAAGGAGAACTTCATTCTGTATTTTTTTACACTCCCCAGGGAAAAATAAGGGTAAACCTCCCGGATGACATAGCTGTGGGCGATATAATCTCAGGAACATTGATCGCAACAGCCGCGGGAAAAAATGACAAAGTTCAGGCAAAAAACTTGAAATCACTGAAAAATTATGTGCTGGAGATTAATGGGCAAAAGACTTCGGCGGGTGAAAATTGGGGAAATTGGAAAGTGCCGGATAGTAAAGAGCTTCTTATTACACTCAAGAACAAAAAGGGTAAAATCGTTAGCCAAACACAGATCCCCCTGCTTCCCGAACAAGCAATTCAAAAACCTGTGGAATTCACACTCCCCAGGATGGGCCAGGCAGGAATTTCCCTTCCGGTTAAAGGGAAGTTCAACGGTGATTTCTCCGACACCGACTGCCGCATCGGGGATAAGAAGCTCAAATTATGGGCAGAATCGCCGCGAAAAGTCATCGTGGAAAGTCCAATTGACCCAATCGGACTCATGGATATCATTCTAAAGGAAGGAGACGTTGAATTGGAAGGAGAATATCGAAATATCGGCCTTACCCTCAGTGCCCCCAAATTAAAACTCAAAAGCGGGGAAACAACAGAGTTAACCGTGACAGTAAAAGGACTGGAAGGGCTGGATGAACAAATACCGCTGAACCTGGAAAACAAGACACCAAAAGTGGTCAAGATGGAGGGAGAACAAGATACAGTGATTATGATACATCCAGAAGAGGTGAAGGCAGATGGCATTTACACATATCGAACCGTGGTTACAGGTATCATGCCAGGAAATTTTAGAATTACGGCTCTCATCGAAGAACCTGAAGATATTCAATTGAATATCATAGCTTATATATCCTATGAAAGAGAGATGTTGGTCGTGAATGAAAAGTATGTAGACAGGGTGGTAGAATCGTTGAATGCAAAAATCCTTGGGCCGTCCCAATGGCAGATTCCGAGGGCGACGACAGGATTTATTACTGTAGCTCCTCATTTCATCCCTGAGATTGTTCTCGCGGGAACTTTACCACCAGTGCCTGGTGATAGAATAGCTTACGTTGGAGCAAGTTGCGATAATTTGATTCCGATGCCTGTTACAATAGTATGTGAAAAAACAAAAGAAGAAGGAATATGGAAAACAGAAGACCATAGAGCTTATAAAAAATGTGTTAGGGTAAAAAACTCAGAGGAAATATGCGTAGAGGAATATAAAAAAATCGGTCGTATATGGTTATTTTCAGATAACGAATGCAAAAAATTTATTGGAAGAAAAGATCTATACGAATGGGTATGTGATTTGCTCCCCATAGAAGATCAAAATAAAAGCGAAAAAAAAGACCATAAGTGAGAGAAATTTGACAGAATTAAAGATTATCTGGATGCGATTGACGAGAACAAATTTTCCTTACGTCGGATTGAAAAAAAAGCAAAATGGAATTATAATTGAAATATGAATAAAAAGTCCGTTGAACAAAGATGTCAATTGGTCCAGTATGAGGAGAGTTTAAAGGCTTACCGGGATTTGAAGGGAGTGGTTGATACCTCTTATGAGGAGGGAAAGGCCGAAGGAAAAGTTGAAGGAAAAATTGAAGGAAAAATGGAAAATTTTACGCTTAGGTAACCACTTTTCATAATTTTCGTCGGTTCTTAAATCCTGTTCTGTCATTGTGTTTCAATAAAGGCAGAAATTTAGATTAAATTCTTCAAGCCATTAATAGTAATCTCAACCTTTTTCAGGATATTGTTAAGCGTTCCTTTTTTAATCTCTTTGTGCATCGGCACAGTCACCGAGATATTCCGCTCAATATTATGCATAAAAATGTGGCTCCCTCTTTGATGATCAACGACAAAACCGATTCTCCGAAGAGCACGAACCACCTGTTTACCGGAAAAGGTTTTACTCAAAGGCGAACCTCCACCTCTTTCAATACAGTACCTGGCGTCGATTTAATCTGGTTTAGTTTTTCAAGCCCTTCAAGATAGCAAATAATTGCCTCTTCCGCATTTCGTACTGATTCCTGTTCTGTTTCACCCTGGGTAAAGCAGCCGTCAAGAGCAGGCACAGAGACATTAAAACCTCCTTCTTCGGCAGGTTCCAATATTATATTAAATCTCATTCTAAAATACCTCCGGATATACAATAGAATAAATTTGTCACAATGTCAATGTTAAGGTAAGGAAAAAAGAAGATTGTATCGCGGTAGGAATGCCGGTTACCCCTATGACAACGAAATCCAGGTGATTTTGTCATTTTTTTAGTCATGCCTTAGCACTGCTAAAATGCTGCTCCGATATATTATTTGTTCTTTCCAGCAGTATTTTGTATCCTCCCTGGAGAGTAATTAAATGCCCATGCCGGGGATTTTCAGAGGAAAGAGGAGTCATTATCTGGCCTTCAGATTCTAATCGAATCATCAATAGAGACGTTAAAAATCATACATAAATAAGGAGAAAGTAAAATGGAAAAGATTTTAATTCCAATTTTTGACAGGATTAAAGATTATCTGGATGCGATTGACGAGAACAAATTTTCCTTACATCGGGTTAAAAAAAAGCAAAAAGGAATTATAATTGAAATATGAATAGAACGTCCGTTGAACAAAGAGGTCAATTGGCACAGTATGAGGAGAGTTTAGGGGCTTACCGGGATTTGAAAGGAGTGGTTGATACCTTTTATGAGGAAGGAAAGGCCGAAGGAAAAATTGAAGGGAAAATTGAAATGGCAATAGAGTTAAAGAAAAAAGGGATCGATATTGATACTATTGCCGCAGCTTCCGGTCTTTCCAAAGAAGAGATTGAAAAATTGTAATCCGACACTTTAACACTTCCAGTCTATTTCTCTTTGTCTTTGATCAGGCGAATGGAAATCCGTGCTCCCTTCATAGCGGCAAAAAGGATATTTTTGCCATTCTTATCAATGCCCTGGTGATACGCCCTCTGCTGATTGGCTTCTGTCGAACTCCAGAAAAGTGCTTCTTCATCCATGTATAAATAATTGCCGCGAAAATCCGCACCACCGGCTAAATAAGCTTCAAAACCGGATGAACCATTAATCAACAATTTTTCACTGGCTTTCCTGCCGCCGCCGCAATAAGTGAGCAATTTAGTCCACTCTTCATTAGAAGGCAAATGCCAACCTTTGGATGCCACTTTCAATGCCACTTCCCAGGTGTATAAGCAGCCGTACTTCTCGCAGTTTTTCGCATCATCATTGAAGCAATAGGTTTTGATGGGATTACCCTCCCTGTCTTTGGTGACTTTCAAGTTCTCCGCCATCCATACCTGGTTCCCAATTTTTACGGTTTTGTACTTGTTGCCGTCAATATCGACGAACACCTCCTGGCTATCTGCAATCAGAGAACCGGGTAAAATGAATAAAACGATCACACCTATTAAAACTCTTACGAATAATTTCATATCTTTCTCCTTTGTTGTTGAATATTATTTTGTAACACAGCTCAGAAGAAAAATCAACGTAACATTCGCGTTTGTCGGCTAATTTAATCTATCCCCTAATTTAAATTAAAATATAGGTACCATGTGCAATTCCCAATCTCCATTGTCTATGTTTTCTACTAAGTAGTAATAACGATCATTCTTTATCGTAAAAGTGACATCCGGGTTCATTTTTACTTTGTAACGCGCTTCATCAGGTAAGAAAACCCGTTTCATTAATTGGGCATTTTCATCGAATACAAAAAACTCCGAATCATTTGCCGTTTTCTTGTAGGTCTGCACATAGAGGCGGTTCTCCCCTACCAGGATATTCCGTATCGCCGGTAGGAAAACGGGAAATTCAACATACTGTTTGATTAAATCGGCATTGGCCCTGAAACGAGGAAAGGTCTTGAACCAATCGATGACTTCCTGTTTGAAAGAATCAGTCCATTTAGGGCATTGATAATCCATTTTAATTGGTTTCAGTGGATTGCCGTCAAGATCAAAAACAAGCACCTGGAAATCTTCCTGGCGGCCGCTGAATACATACAACCGTTTCCCCGAGGGTGCAATCTTCATGTAAGTGAAATTTGACGGAATAATGACCTTGCCCCGGCTTCGCAGCGTAGCAGTGGGTTTACTGGTATAAATGGCCTTTAACAAATTTAAATCCCGGTCGTAAAGCATAATATTAAAAAATATCTCCATGTTCCTGGTGAAATTTACCCTGGAAATACAGTAATTTTTCCCCAAAGGAGTGATTTGCATGCACATGAAATGAGTGGCCTTCTCTTTTAATACCTCACCGGCATAGGAATAATGGATAAACTTGGTTTGGGAGTTTAAAAACACCTCTCCATTGACCAATTGCATCTGGAGGGGGATTTCATCGTTAGGCATCAATTCCCCTGGTCCGTTTCCTCTTTTGCCGAACTGGCGAAGCAAGCGACAATCTTTTAAGGAATATACTTTCACCACCGGTTCATCCAGTACATAAACTTCATTATCCCGGATTTCTATATAACTGGGTCGGTTCAATTCCGGTAATACTGCCAGTTTCGCGGCAAAATCCGGGGATACACTCAATAACAATAATAACGACAATAAAATTGTTTTTGTTAGATACGTTTTTTTATTAAACATTTTAAACCTCCTTTTAAATTTCTTACAACTGGAATATTAACTTCACTTTGGCGATAAAACAATCCAACTAAAGTATATTTATGCAAAATTATACTTTAGTATAAGAGTGCCGCTGGCAGCCAGGGTCGCGTAAAACATCCGCATAAACTTCTTATTATGTAGGTATCTTTTTAGGGTGTGGTTTAAGGAAGAAATCCTGGTTTACTTTTGGAAAAGAGAGTGGTATAAATATACTATGATATACCCTTCGATTTACTTGTATTTCCTGGCAGGTACGATTGCGGTGGTCACGTTGTCGATCGCTTACAAGCTGTATAAAACCTACCCCTTGCGCTGTCTTTCTTATTATTTTTATTATCTTTTGCTTTTTAACATTGTCACTTTTGCCCTCCGCCCGATACAGCGCATCATCCTGGAAGCACTAAAACTGACCGACTGGCAAGCCCAACAATTTTTTGTGTTGACAGCCCTTTTTGTGGCCGGTCCTTTGTTTATAATCAGTCTCTATTTATTAATTAAATTCGCCGCCGGTCTCGTTGAGGTACAGGTGTCCCGTCTTTTCAAGATCATCTATTTCCTATACTGGGGTGCACGCTATATTTTTGGATTTATCCTTGTCATCAACTTTTTTAAAACAAAAGAACCCGGGATACTTTATATTTCTTCTCATATCTCAGACCTGTTGACGATTGTCATGCTATTTTCAGTGCACGGCTTTGTGATTTTAAAATCCAGGGCTATGGAAAATCCGGATAAACAAAAGGGGGTCAGAACCTTTGCTATTATTTATTTTATTTCACTTGCTGTTTTCAATCTTTTTTTTTATATCACGAATCATCCAATCGTGAGCTTTATATTAAGTTTTGCCTATGTGCTGCCGCCGTTGATATACCTATACCTGTTTCTCAAGCGATTTTACCGGGAACACCCGGCGTTTCCGGCAAATGGGGGAAATATGGAGCAAATATTTGAGAAGTATAACATATCTAGCCGGGAGCAAGAGATCATCCAGTTAATATCCCGGGGCAAGACTAACCATGAAATCTCGGAAATGCTCTATGTTTCGCTGCAAACAGTTAAGCAGCATACTTATAATATTTATCGCAAATTGGAGGTCAAAAACCGGGTTCAGCTTTCCAATTTTATTCGCAATGCTGCTGGCAGCGACTCCAATTAATAAAACCATCTTTACTCTTTTTCGCCTATTTTCTTTTTCATCATTCTTCATTATTCATTAGAATAAGTAACTGTTAAACATGCTTCATCAATATCGAGGTATAGTAATGTTACTGATTTTTCGCGATATCGCTTGGCAATTTCCGTTATTTGTTTCCATTTCGTGTACATATTCATCTTTACCTCCCTTTGGAAAATGTGTTTCGCAACAACAATTCCATAACTCGGTACTCCCCTTTCCTACTCACAGGCTCCCTTGGGTAGGTTTCTTTGCTTTCAATCGGTACTATGAAAGTACTAAGACTGCCCAACATTTGTCTCACTTCCTTTGTTTTTCGTAGCGTGATACCTTCCATTGTTCCCTTGATTCGTGTTCCACTTCCGCGAATCGTTGAAAGACGAGAACAAACCTCACCGGCAGGGTTTGTACAACTAGGATATCCGTAACTGGTGTATCCCCTTCCCCCGGGATTGACCTGGCGCCACACTTTTACACACAACAGCCTGGTTTTCGATTTTTATAAGCTAATACCTGGAGTTGAAAAAAAACAGCATTAAAAATTTATAAATCAATCTCCGGACACTTTAAATCAATTCTTAAGATACCTTCTCGTGCCTAGATATGCAACTTTTGTCTCATACATGAAAATTTTTTTTACAGTTAAAAAAACATCAAAACCTCCGGTACCAAAGCCATTCAGGTTTCATCCTTATCTTGGAATCAGAGTTGCTTGGATCATTCGTGAAGTGAATGTATGGAGGTAAAAAATGCTTACAGAAAAAGGTTTTTTAAAAAAAACAATCTGGATTGCAGCTTTGACTTTGCTGGGAACTAATTGTTTGCTACCTGCCAATTCTCTCCAGAGAACAGGATGCCCGGTTGAAACATCATCAGAATTTAAAGAAATCCTTGATAATCAGATAATTGTCAATACAGGACAATATTCGATCGAATATACAACCCATTCAAAAACGTGTTTGGAGTGCCATGACGGGACTATAGCCAAGGAAATCCCGTTTAAAGATCATCAAACTTCCCGGATATTGAAGTTACGGGGAATTCAAGACTATGCTCAATGGACAGGGAATAATCATCCCATCAATGTACCTTATCCTCTTTTGAATAGGAATTTTGTAAATAAAGAAAAACTTGACTATAGATTGATACTCACCGATGGAAAGGTTACCTGTTATACCTGCCACTCTGGAAATTATGGGACTTCTTATCTGTCCATGCCAAATAATAGAAGTCAACTCTGCCTGTCATGTCATATAAAATAAATGCGTAAGTTCTCCATTTATAATATAGAGTAATATGAATGGTTATTTTCTAATCTTTATATTTAATCAACTCCACTATTCAGATAAAAATTCTTTTATTTATGAGATTTATATCGTGAAATCCTTTCTTCCCCAAATAAAATACATATCCACGCGGTAACATGATAGAGTTTTCAATCTTTCTTTCATTTTTGTCAACTTTTGTCTCATCGTTTAAATATTTAAAATTTTTACATTAATAGGCAAAACCCTTAATAATCAATAGAATAGAATTCTGAATACTTTTGGAATAGATCTTGCTATTAATTTAAAATTGAGGAGGTAAAAATTGAATAAAATACTCATTGTTGAAGATAACAAGGAAATAACAGAGATCCTAGAAACTAGTTTCAAATTGGCTGGATTCAAAGAACTTTTCCTGGCTAATAATGGAGAGAAGGCCATCGATGTTGCTAGAAAGGTGAAGCCGGAGATTCTCATGGATGTCACAATGCCAGGAGAAATAGATGGGATTGAAGCGACACGAATTCCAAAAAATGATCCTGAATCAAAGAGAAGTTTAATAATGATTTTGACTGCTAAAACCCATAAGAATGATGTAGAGAGAGGATATGCAGCTGGGGCTGATTACTATTTTACCAAACCTTTCATTCCAACGGTTTTAATTAAAAGAATTGAGGGAATCCTCGAAACAGAATTGGAGATTTGAATTGATCAATAAGCAGATATTACAATATGCAAAAGATTTGAATAGAACATATCATGACTTGAGGATAACAAACAAGAAACTACAGGAATCCTATCTGGATACTATTAACCGACTGATCCTGGCTGCAAAATATAAAGATGAAGAAACCGGAGTCCATATCATGCGCATTGGTCAAATGTGCGCCTTGATCGCTAAGAAAATGGGGCTGAATTCCAGAATAGTAGAAAATATTCGCTTCACAGCTCCGTTGCATGATATTGGAAAAATCGGTATTCCTGATACTATTTTATTAAAAAAGGGAAAGCTATCAAAAGAAGAATTCGAACTTATGAAAACCCATACCATCATTGGTGCAAAAATCCTGTCTGATTCAAAATCTGAAGTTTTGATGATGGCTCAGCAGATTGCCCTTTCTCATCATGAAAAGTGGAATGGAAAGGGGTATCCATATGGATTAGCTGGAGTAGGAATCCCACTACCAGGTAGGATAGTAGCTATAGCAGATTTTTTTGATGCCCTTACATCTAAGCGGCCTTATAGAGACCCCTTTCCTAAGAACAAGGTCATTGACATGATCAGAGAAGAACGTGCACAATACTTCGATCCAAAAATCGTTGATATATTTCTTAACAACCTGAATGAATTTTGAAAGGAGAGGAGTCTATTTGGCAACTTTTGTCTCACCCTTTGCGCATTCAAAATTATTTCAATATTCTTCAAAAGACTGAATTATCAATAGTATAGGTATCATAATTAAAATTGGAAAGATATTTGCTAATATTAGTATGACAAAAGGAGGTTAAACTTGAATAAAAAAGAAAAAAATTTTACAGATGCAATCCAAAACAGGCAGGATAGAAATAAGCGAGTAAATTGTGAATTACAGTTGCCTTCTAATAGGGTTTTCATGGACCAATTATTCGAAAATACCCCGGAAGCCATCATTATAACTAATAATGAAGGATATATACTGAGTACAAATAGAGAATTTTTCTGTTTATTTGGCTATAAATCTCAGGAAGTACTCGGTCAAAATGTAGATGATCTAATAGTTCCAAAAAAATTAAAGAAAGATGCCATAACTATTACTAGGAGAACAGCCCTCGGGGAAAAAGTTGTCACCGAAACACTGCGACAAAAAAAAGATGGATCTCTATTCCATGTTTCTCTAATATCCTCACCTATATATTTTGAAGGAAAAGTAGAAGCGGTCTGTGGAATATATCGAGATATTTCAGAACTGGAAACGAATAAGAATGAACTAAAAAAACAGGCAGCGTTTATTCACAACAATCCTGCCCCGGTTTTACAGGCAGATGCCGCTGGAAGAGTCACTTACTTTAATCCGGCAGCAGAGAAGATATTTAAAAAAAAGATAACCGGAATATCCATCAATGAATTGATTCCAGACTTAAACCTATCACGTCTTGAAAGAGATATGTTCGGTACATTGCTTCAGATAGAGCACCAAATTGAAGATCATATATATCTATTTACAATTACCAGAGATATGGAAACGCAACTCCTGTGCATCTATGGAGCTGACATCACGGAGCTCAAAATTGCTGAGAAAAAAAATAAATTCCTTTCTTCTGTTGTAGAACAATCATACGAGGGTATAGCCATTGCTGATCTTGAAGGAAAACTATTATTTGTCAATAAAAGATGGGCCAGAATGCATAGCTACGAATCCACTAATGAACTAATCGGTCAGAATCTACACATTTTTCACAATAAAGAACAACTTGAAAAGGAAGTCGTACCCTTTAATAAGAAGGTATTTGAAAATGGATTTCACATAGGAGAAGTAGGTCACATATGTAAGGATGGAACAGTTTTTCCAACCCAAATGACAACTACACTACTAAGAGATGAGCAGGGGAAACCTACTGCTATAGCCGGTATAGCACTTGATATAACTGAGAAAAAACAAGCAGAAGAAAGGATTCAAAAAGAAACGGCTAAATTATCATCCATGATATCGGGAATGGAAGAGGGTGTGTTATTTATCGACACCCAGGATACGATCATTGAGGTAAACAAATACTTTTTGATGCTATTCAATAAGAAGAAAAATGAGATAGTGGGAAAAAAACTCTGCGATTTTCATTTTGGTAAAACCAAAGAGAAATTAATAGAATATGTTAAATATTTTAAACAACAAACCTCTGCAAAACCGATGGAGATTCAGAGACCATTTATGAACAGGGAGATGGTATTTCGGTTACAGCCGATATATCGGAACAATAAATATGACGGATGTATTTTTAATCTCTTAGATGTTACTGATTTGGTGCTTGCAAAACGGCAAGCTCTGGAAGCAAGCCAATTGAAAAGTCAGTTCCTGGCCAATATGAGTCATGAGATCAGAACCCCCATGAACGGTATCATAGGGATGACAGCTCTGGCACTTGATTCCAAGCCCAATCCAGAATTGGAGCAATACCTGTCGTTTATAATGTCATCGTCAAAATCACTTCTCAATATTATTAATGATATACTTGATTTTTCAAAAATTGAGGCTAAAAAAATTGAGCTTGAAAACATCCCTTTTCAGTTGGATGATTTTGTTTACGAAACCACTTCTTTTCAAGCTTTGCAGGCTCATGCAAAGATTCTCGAACTCATTTGTGATATTTCTCCGAATGCTGTGCTCAATGTAATCGGTGACCCGGTGCGTCTTCGTCAGATTCTCATCAATTTGATCTCCAATGCTATTAAATTTACAAAAAAAGGGGAAGTTATAGTAAAAGTAGAAGAGGAATTACGAACCAATAAAATGTCAGTGCTTCACTTTACAGTTACCGATTCCGGTATTGGTATACCAGCAGCCAAGAAGGATATTATATTCTTTCCCTTTGCTCAAGCCGATGGGTCTATCACGCGACAATTCAGTGGTTCTGGACTGGGCCTTTCGATTTCGTCACAACTGGTAGAATTAATGGGAGGGCGTATATGGGTGGAAACTGAATTGGGAAAAGGGAGTAAATTTCACTTTGTGGTTCCACTTGAGGTTAACCAATACCAAAAAGAAAAAATAGTCCCTGTGGGATTTGATAAACTAAAAAATCTTCATGTGCTAATCATCGATGATAATGACTCCAATCGTCATGTTTTAAAGAATATGTTTCTGAATTGGAACATGAATCCAGAGGTGTCAGATAGTGGAAAAACGGCAATAGAGATTCTCCAGGCTCATACAGAAAAAGAGCAACCCTTTCAGTTAATTCTTGTGGACTCTAACATGCCGCATATGGACGGATGTATACTGGTAAAAAAGATTATAAATCAATGGGGTACTCAGATGCCGATTATCGTGATGACCTCACCAAAAGGCACGCGATCCCGTGCCAAGAATTACCCGAAAAAAGGAATATCCGCATTCATTCAAAAACCAGTCAAACAGTCAGAACTTTTTGAACTAATCCTGAAAACTTTTAACCTGATAAATAATAAAAAAGTGCAGAGAAAAAGGAAAACAAGACATTCTATGCGTAAGCATTCACAAAAGTACCATATATTATTGGCTGAGGATAACGTTGTTAACCAGATGGTAGCTAAAATTCTCCTGGAAAATCAGGGGCATACTGTTACAACAGCCTTTGATGGGAAAGAAGTTCTAAGGATATTGAAAAATGAGACATTTGACCTGGTTCTGATGGACGTACAGATGCCTCAGATGGACGGTTTTAAAGCTACAGCAACCATTCGAAAGCGAGAGAGGATGATAAAAGGTTCCAAACATATCCCGATTATTGCTGTGACTGCCTATGCTATGAAAGGCGATTGTGAAAAGTGTATCGAGGCGGGAATGGATGGCTACATCCAGAAACCCTTTGATGCAAAATTACTGATGGAAACAATTAACAAGGTTGTAATTGGAAGTCCCTCAGATATCAATCAAGGAAGGCTCAATGATTAGACTACTTATTGCAGATGACGACCCAATTTCAATGAAAATCTTAGAAAAGCATACCAGAGAATGGGGATTCGAAGTTTATACTGTAAATGATGGTAAAAAAGCCCTGAAGATTTTCAAAAAAAAGAATATACAGATAGCTCTCCTGGATTGGATGATGCCTCATTTGAGCGGAATTGATCTTTGTAAACATATTCGGAAGCAAATTGGTGAAGAATATACATACATTGTTCTACTGACTTCAAGAAGAGATCAGGATGATGTGATCGAAGGGCTCACGGCCGGAGCAGATGACTATATCACCAAACCTTTCAATAGGCATGAGTTGAAGGTCAGGCTAAAAACCGGAAGCCGAATAATCAATCTGCAACTACAGCTTCTGGAATCAAAAAGGAAAATCCAGGAAATTGCAATTCACGATAGTCTTACCACACTATTAAACAGGGCAGAAATAATTAGAATTCTTTCTGAAGAATTTGAGCAAGCGCAGAGGGAGAAAAAACCGTTGGGTATCATCATGTTGGATATTGATCATTTTAAAAAAATTAACGATACTTTTGGCCATCCATTTGGTGATTTAGTATTGAACAAAGTTGCACTTCGTTTAAAAGAAAATGTCCGTATCTATGATAAAATTGGACGTTATGGAGGAGAAGAATTTCTTGCTGTTCTCCCAAACTGCAGTTTGGATAAGGCAGCGCAAATTGCGGAACGTCTTCGTCTAACAATATGTAAGAGAAAAATTAAAATCGATACAAAACTTCTAAGTATATCCATTAGCCTGGGATGTACTTCAACAGAAAATCTTAATATGAATTCTCCTGAAAAGTTATTGAGTACCAGTGATTATGCATTATATGAAGCAAAAAAAAAAGGCCGTAATCGGGTAGTAATAATATGAAACAATACAAATGATTAAAAAAAGGAGGTAAAATATGAATATTCAAATATCACAAAAAAATTCACCCATCGAATATTCAACAGCCCTTAATAGAATTGGTGGAGACAGAACCTTCCTTTCTGAACTCCTCAGAGTGTACCTTAACGATTTTTCGATAAGATATTCAAAATTAAAAAATGCAATTCGAAAAAAGAATTTTTTCTTACTGCATAAGCAAGGTCATGAGCTCAAAGGGGCATCTGCCAACTTAAGTATGCCACTGCTGGAACAGCTTTCCTATCAAATGGAACAGGCAGGAAAAGAAAAAAACATAAAAAAAGCGAAAACAACACTAGAGGAACTGTATCGCGAATATGTCAGGCTGTCGAATTTCATTCTTCTAAGAGAAATAACGAGTAAAAATTGTCTAAGGAGATAGTAACATGGGGAAAAAAATTGTTGTTATTGATGATGACCAGATAACAATCAAGATATTAGAGAAATTCCTGCTTGATTTGGGATTCCAGGTCTATACTGCAGAAGATGGGGCTTCCGGGTACGAATTGGTGCATAGTAAAAAACCAGATATTTTAATTACCGATATGCTGATCCCCAAAATCCATGGAGTAGAATTGTGCAGAAAAATAAAGGAAAATCCAGAACTCAATCAAATTAAATTGATATTAATGACCAGTGTTTATAAGAATGGAGCATGTCGTTCAATTGAATTTGAGTGTCAAAAGGATGGATTTTTGGAAAAACCATTGGATTTAAAAAAGTTAAAAGAAGTCATTCAATCAATATAAATTAAAATTTCCATTTTAATATTTTTATGGTAATTAATTTTCTTCAATCCCTTCTCTACTATAAGTAGTCAATTCAGAGCCTCATTTTTCTATTAAATATATCAGCAATAAAAATATCAATAGAATTTTTTATATTCATGAATTTTTATATACCCAAAATAGCCACTTTTAAGAATGAGATCTCGGATAAACCATACAAATAAAAATGTATATAGGCAAATGGACATTTATATTTTTTATTGGTTGCGACATTTTTTGCTCCTGTTCCAAAGGTTGCTCACTGACTCATGCCAATCCCAATTAAGGTTATTTTTAAGCAGGAAAATCTCAATCCGCAACTTCTGTCTCACTCATTTATAATTTCAATATTTCTTAAAAATCTACCAAAAGCTTTTATTATCGGGAATATTGCTGCATGCCATACAATTGGAACGTACCATGCAATTGTTTTTTTGGTTATCTCATTAAGAAAAAATGTAGATTACCAATAGAACAAATGAAAAAAAGGAGGAAAAAATGAAATTAAAAATGTTAAATGTTTTTGTTTTATTGGTTTTTTTATGGGGAGTTGTGGCGGTTTTCCCTACCAGAATGAATGCAGTATCAGAGAATACCATACGTACCTACAATATTGCAGGACAGGCGGTGTTTACTTTGTTAAAAGGCATTATTCAGGGCAAAGTAAAATCTTTTAAAGATGTTGGCAAGTCCCTATTGTATGGTTCTCTTTCAGGATTTGGGTTTTACGAATCAAAGAAAATGATTGGGAATGGGCATATAACCGCTGGAGTCATGCTGGCCAATCTTTCAGCATCAATATCAGAAAATGTATCTCATGGAGATCACCCATTGTCATATTTAGGATATACAGTCGGTCCTCTTCGTTTCCGGGTTGCAACACCTTTTGCCAAAAAACCCCAGGCAATAATCAATATTGCGACTTCACCAAAAGATGTCGCATTTTTCTTCATATCATTAAAAAATTCAGGTAAGATTTTATTTCGAAATGGACTACTCGCCTTCGAGGCCCAGGAAGCTACAATAGAAAATAAAAATGCTAGGGGTTGGACATTGGGGATGTACCCAACTGTAGTAAGAGATATGCCAGAACATGTCTTTAGACATGAAGCTATTCACGTAGTCCAAGATCTCCAGATGATGTCCATTTGTCCCGCACCTTTTTTGTACTTTCAACATGATAATGATGAAAAAACTTCGCTATTAAGGTTTACAGGCTTCAAATTAAATTTATTAAGCATAGCAAATAATCTGACTTTCAATAATCAATCGTATAACAAACAATGGTACGAAATTGAATCATACTTTTTTGCATCCCCGAAAATAACAGAATAAAATGTGTTTAAAATCCTAAAAATAATATTTAAAACATGATGGGATCATACGGATATCATTGAACTCCAAAGAGGATAGAAGAATGAGTAAGAAAGAAGTTAGAATCTTATTGGTTGAAGATAATCCAATTTTAAGAGAACTGCTTAAATATAACCTAAAGGGAACAGGTTTTTTGGTTGACACAGTAGAAAATTGTAAAGAGGTAGTCAGTTATTTAAATGGTACAATTCCTGACCTGATCGTTTGTGATATCATGATGCCTATTATGGATGTGTTTGATTTACGTTCTATAATTTTTCAATATCCAAAACTAAATTCTATTCCCTTTATATTTCTGACTGCAAAAGACCAAAATGAGTTCAAAATCCGGTGTAAAGAACTCGTGGTGGAGAATTATCTTACTAAACCATTTCTACCTAAACAATTAGTAGAAAAAATACAAGCTGTTTTACATGAACACTATTCTAAGAAAGAATAGACTGTAAGAACTAAAAAAAGAATGAAATTAAAAAGCGTTAATAATCGGTTGATCGAACTTAAAGCATAAAACTTTAGTTCAACCGAAACAACAAAATGTAAGGAGGCTAAAATGCAGAGTATGAAAAATGAAAATAGGAATATAATCGCTGTTAAAATGAAAATGAGATCTAATAATGAAGGTAATGAATATAGAATTCAAAAAATGTTAGATGTCATTCTTAATAATGAAACCGTAAGAAGCCTTATGATTTTATCCAGTAGAGTCAATAATTTCTTTGCAAATTCAATTGAGGATTTCTTTATTGTTCCGGATAATAAGGGAGAACTTCATAAGATATATAAAATAGTGACAAACCATTCAAATTATCATGTAATAAACCTCATTAGTAAGGAAAATAGGATTATCCACAACGAAAAAGGTTTAAATCAATCTAAGAAAGTTTCACTTATACCAATCATTAATGAAGCTGTTAAAACATGTCAAATACAGGCACTGGGAAAAGGCATAGAGATATCATTCCATTCTGACAAAAGTCTACCTCTTTTTTTGGGGAATAAAGATGATTTGAAACAAATCGTCGAAGATCTTATAAAAACAGCCATTGAATTAACGACTGGGAAGATAGATATCAATTTGGAAAAAGATAATAATTTCACGAGATTAAATATGGAGTTATCAACGAGTGGTGATCTCCAAAGTGATCAAATTGGAATTTCCGAGACACTCGACCATAGAACTCCTCGAGAAATAAAGGATATGGCTAAAATTTTATTGATTGAAAATGACCAAGATATAACAAAGGTGTTAAAGAAAGACCTTGAGAGAGCCAGTTTCAAAGTTATTTCAGCAGAAAATGATCGGGAAGCAATTGTAAATTTAAATGGCTTTATTCCCGATCTAATTGTTTGTGATATCATGATTGATACTAAATATCTTATTGGATTCTTTACTCGAATTTTCCATGATCCAAAGTTAAGTTCTATCCCCTTTATATACCTCACAGCATATCCTTCAAGGATATATAAATGGAACAATTGATATTGAAAGCACAGTCTATGATAATTCAAAATGATTTAAGATTGCAATTATAAAAATCGATACAGTTTATAAAAGGTTCTTATAATGGAAATGATAACAACCACAATTTATATTGAACAGGATTTCAAGGAACTTTTCACTGGATATCTTTTTCATAGAAGTGAGGATGTTCAACAAATAGAAAGTAGTCTTATAGACATGGATTTCAAAACCATTGCAAAACTATCAAATATGATGAGGTGGTCAGGGAGTACACATGGATTTGATCATATTAGTGAAATTGGTGATACTATGGAAAAGTGTGCCAATCAAAGAGACTTCATCGGAGTGATTTCTCAATTGGAGCTTCTTAAAGATTTTTTAGAAAGGTTGGAAATCATATATATATAATTGGAAAATCATCCATTCCTCTTTTTCTTTTTATTCTTTCTAATCAATCTCTTATTCAACGCCTGCCGGGTTAATCCAAGCATTGATGCTGCAATTCCCTGGTTTCCATTTGCATATTTTAGGGCTCTTTCTATTAAATATTCTTCTGCCTTTTTTAAAGTTGGGAAATCATCAAAAAATTGATCAATAGGAATTGACTTTTCATCTTCGACAGAATTTAGGTCGATATCTTCTCTCTCTAAATCTATGAGATTCTTGAAGCTTTTCATAGAGAGAATGCCCCCTTCATGCCTGGAGACGGCATCATATACAAGGGCTTGCAATTCTCGAATATTTCCCGGGAATTCATAAGCTGATAAAAGAGAAATTAATTCCGGTGGAGGAGTAGGGACTTTCTTCTTAAGAGAATCCGCAGCTTCCTGGAGGAAATAGTTCAGCAGAACAGGAATATCTTCCTTTCTTTCCCTTAGGGGAGGAATATTGATCTGATGAGCAATAAATCGGTAATAAAGATCTTTCCTAAATTTCTCCTCCTTTACCAGGGCTTTTAGATCTCTATTAGTGGCAACAGCAATTCGGCAATCTGTCTTCTCTGGTAAATCAGACCCTAGGGGATAATACTCCTTTTCCTGGATTAAGCGAAGTAATTTTACCTGGGATTGAGTACTCAAATCCCCTATCTCATCCAGAAATAGTGTGCCGCCTTCTGCCTGGGATATTAAACCATCCCTATGTGAATAAGCACTGGTGAATGCACCCTTTTTGTGCCCAAATAAACTGTCGGTGAACATCGAATCGTCCAACCCTGAAACATTAACAGCAATAAAAGATTTACTTCTAGAACTGGAAAGATGAATGGCTTTTGAAATCAACTCTTTCCCCACCCCTGTTTCTCCTGTGATTAGAACCGGGAATGGCGAATCCGCGATCGCTTCGATGTATCTAAAGATTACATACATATTTTTGCTGGCTGTTACTATATGAGAAAATGCAGATTCATTCCGTAAAGCATCGCTCAAAAGAGATTTTTTTAGCTCTGATACTTCATTTTTAAGATTCCTGATTTCAAGGGCTCTTTCAATACTTGAAATAAAACGATTTCGTTCAACCGGTTTTACGATGTAATCCAGTGCACCCTTTTGCATACATTCAACAGCGGTTTCGATCTCATTGGTGGCAGTGACAACAATAACAGGTATCTCCGGGAAATCCCGTTTAATATCAATTAGAAGATCTTGACCTGATATAAAAGGCATCGAAAGATCAAGTACAATTATTGATACTTTGTGATCAATGATAAAGGGGATGACCCTCCTTGGATCTTCCAGGGTAACTACATCTTTAATTCCGGAACTCTTGAGCATGAAACTGTAGCTGATTAACATCTGCATTTCATCATCTACCAAAAGAATTGGAATTGTTTTGACTTCAGAATCATTCATAGCTTATATCCTTTGACAGCGGCCGGCAAACTGATTATAACTTCTGTACCTTTGCCCGGTTCAGATGTGATATCAAGAGCACCATGATGTTTTTTTATTATGGAATAGGAAATATAAAGTCCTAAGCCGGTACCTTCTTCATCTTTTTTGGTAGTAAAAAAAGGCTCCATAATATTGCCAAGTATATCCTTAGGTATTCCGACTCCTTCATCCTTTACCTTTATTTTTACCAACCTGGATTTTTTATCAAAGAATGACGAAAGGTATATGACAGATTTCCTATCGGGTAATGCTTGAAGTGCATTTTGCACAACATTTATTATTACTTGCTCAATCTGTTGGGCATTACCCAAAGCCTCGGGAATATTTTTTCCCAGTTCCAGGCTAAAGGAATCGGTATATTTATTAATCTGTTTGTTCAGGATTGTTATAGCAAAATTTATGACCGTATTAATACTGATTTTCCCCGTTAATTGGGAATCTGTTTGACGGCTATAATCTCTTAGTCCACTTATTAGGTTGCCGACCCTTAGAGCACCTTCAATATTTCCCATTAAGATCTGAGACACTGTCTCTTTTATTTCAGAGAAGGATATACCTCCTAAGAAAAAATTTCCCTGACTTTCATAGTATTTTTGAAATATTTTTTCAGCATCCTTCCATATTTCCAGCAGTGTTTGAGAATTTGCAAGTAGAAAATTTATGGGATTATTGATCTCATGTGCAATACCAGAAGCCAGTGTTCCTAAGGAAGTCATTTTATTTTCCTGAATCAATTTCCTCTGAATTAGTTTTTCTCTCTCCTCAATTTCTACTTGTTTTTTCAATTTTTTATTTGCTTCTTTCAACTCCAGGATGGTTTTATTTAACGCTTCTGCATATTTTTTCAACTGCTCATAGGCAGCATCCAATTCCATTTTCTTTTCTTTTTCAGATTTATAGATCTTTTGCAGATCCTCGGCAAATTTCATTAATTGATTAATAACAGGAATATCATTCATATTTGAAATTATCATAATAAATATAACATCTTTCAGGATAGTTTTCAATCTTTTTTCTGATTCTTAGCATTTTAATTATATAAATACTCCTGTTTCAAAGATACTTTACAAGAAGAAATACTATTTAGACAGAGCCTCATGTTCCTCCTCAAAATCGAAATATTCTAAAGCTATTTTCCGAAAGGTCTCACTTAATTCTATGAACATCTGAAGCATAACCGGATCAAAGTGTGCCGGATTGGTTCTACTATCACCTCTGGTGATGATTTCCACAGCTTTGTCATGGGGTATTGGCGGTTTGTAATCTCGTTTGCTGATTAAAGCATCGTATACATCGGCCAGAGCCATTAATCGACCTGATATGGGTATCTCTTCTTCCTTTAGACCTTTAGGATAGCCACTCCCATCATATCTTTCGTGATGTGTATAGGCAATCTCCCTGGCAAACCGAAAAAAAGATTTAAAACCAAGCTTCTCCTCAACTCTTAAAATTGCATCTCTGCCATATATGGTATGCCTTTTCATCTCCACCCATTCTTCAGAGGTCAGTTCTGCTGGCTTTAAAAGAATACTATCGGGAACACCTACCTTTCCAATATCATGCAATGGCGCAGAGATATACAACCAGTATATTGTTTCCTCATCAAAGAAGCCCTTAAACTTTGGATGATCTTTAAGATGTTCTGCAAGAGACTTTACATAATTTTTGGTTCGTTTGATATGGCCTCCTGTTTCCGGATCCCGATACTCGGCCAGGATACCCAGGCTTTCAATGGTCACTTCCTGGGTGAGATGAAGTTCGCGAGTTCTCTCCTTGACGAGTTCCAGGAGGTGATCTCGGTGACGTTTCAATTCCAATTGATTACGAACCCTTGCCTGCACGATAGGGGTACTTACTGGTTTGGTAATATAATCCACTGCTCCTCGTTCAAAACCTTTGGCCTCATCAACCACCTCATCTTTGGCAGTCACAAAAATAACCGGTATCTTCCTTGTTGAGTTGTTTTCTTTCAATTGCCGGCATACTTCATAACCATCCATATCAGGCATCATTATATCCAGGAGAATCAAATCTGGTGGATTTGGAGACATGGCTATTTTTAATGCAGTCTTTCCTCTTTTGGCAACCTTAATTTTATAATCATGACTTAAGATTAGGCTGAGCACATCGATATTCTCAGGTTTATCATCCACTATCAGAATAGACTGTTTGGAATGATTATCAAACATAACATCCCTATAATTTAAAATTTAAGCATTTTTATCACTGTGACCAAATTCTATCTGAACAGAACTCATTTTTTTGCTCAATTCTTTAATTTTGATTCGATCTCTACAACTATCTGAAGAGCTTCATCAAAATCGTACAGCTCTATCCTATCTTCAAGAACTTTACTCTCAGATAGAAATCCTGAGTCAATCAAAAAATGGCGGATATTTTCATAATAATTTACAGCATCGTATTCATGCAGCTCCAATAGACTCTTAAGTATGTTTAGCCGGTTTTTTAATTCTTTTAATATTACTTTCTTTTCAGACGTTCCTGCGTTTTTTTCTTTTACTTGCGTAATACCTGCTTTATCAATTTCTTTTAACAATTGTTTTAAGTTTGAGTTCACCTTTTCTAAATAAACATCTATTTTTTTTTCATTTCCTTTTTCCAAGGAATCCTCAAGTTCGCCAACAATAAAATGTAGTTTTTCTGCACCTACAATCCCTACAACTCCTTTTAAACTGTGAACCAGTCGAAAAGCTTCTTTTCTTTTCCCCAAATCAACCAATTTATTATAATCATCGATAAAGGAGGAATAATTTTTACTAAACCTTTGTAAAATTTTAAAATAATAATCCCTTTTTCCTGCCACATTCTTTAAGCCAACGTCCACATTAATACCTGCAATCTCTTTGAATCGACTCTTTTCAGGCATATCAGTCTCAGCAACTCTCTTTTTTCTTGAAATTGTCTTTACCTGTGCAGGTTTAATCCACTTGGCGAGCACATAATACAATTTTTCCGGATCAATAGGTTTGGTGATATAATCGTTCATACCAGCCTTGAGGCACTTTTTCTCAACTCCCTTAATTGCATGGGCAGTCATTGCAATAATTGGTAATACATCGAATCCGCTTATTTTGCGAATTTCCTTGGTGGCCTTATACCCATCCATAATCGGCATCTGCAAATCCATGAGCACGGCATCGAAGTTTCTTTCTAAATCCGCATGTTTTATCTCCTGTATTGCTTCCTGTCCAGTGCTAGCAGTAGCCACCAATATTCCTTCGTTTTCCAACAATTCCCTTGCTACCTGCCTGTTGATATCGTTATCTTCAACAAGCAGGATGTGAACACCACGTATAGTTTCCAGTTCAGTGGGTATTTTCGGCGGTTTCTTTAGGTATTTTCTCCCCTTTATGACCTGGACAGCGAATTTAGAAGTAAAAGAAAAGGTACTACCCTGCAATGGTTTACTCTCCACCTGGATCTCCCCACCCATCCGCTCAACCAGTACTTTGGATATAGAGAGGCCAAGGCCAGAACCACCATAACTTCTCGTAATAGAAGAATCCAACTGTGAGAATGGTTTAAACAACCTGGATATCTGTTCATCGGTTATACCGATGCCAGTATCTTTCACAGAAAATCTGATAATGGCCGACTTTTTAGTCTTTTTTGATAGTTCTACTTTTATCACGATCTCCCCTGACTCTGTGAATTTCACCGCATTATTGGTGAGATTCAGCAATACTTGACTCAGTCGCAGGGGATCGCCCTTCAAAAGGATAGGGACATTATTTGCCATGTCTATTACCAGATCCAGGCTTTTTTCTTCTGCATAAATCCTGGTTATATTGACAACATTTCCCATTACTTCACTTAAGTCAAAATCAATGGATTCCATTTCTAGTTTGCTAGCTTCAATTTTTGATAAATCGAGAATATCATCAATAATACCCTGTAATATATAGGAAGAAGCCATTATTTTATCCAAATAATCACGTTGTTTGTCCGAGAGTTCTGTTCTGCGTGCCAGGCGGATCATTCCCATGATGGCATTCATAGGTGTTCTGATTTCGTGACTCATATGGGCCAGGAATTCACTTTTGGCCTGACTTGCTTTATCAGCCTCCTCTTTCGCTTTTCGTAAATCATCCTCAAGCTTTTTTTTCTCGGTGATATCTTCTTTTACAGCCAAATAATGCATTATTTTCCCATTTTCATTCAAAATTGGTGAAATGGAGGACGATTCCCAAAATATTTCTCCATTTTTCTTTATATTTTCATACTCTCCTCTCCATACTTTTCCCAATAATATAGTATCCCAGATATTTTTTTTATAATTATCTGGCAAAACACCTAATCTAAAGGTTCGAAAATTCTGTCCAATGGCCTCTCCTGAATTAAAACCGGTTACTTTAGTAAAAGCCGGATTAACATATTCAATGTTTCCATTTGGATCGGTGATTACAACCATTACTGGACTTTGTTCCACGGCTTGGGAGAGTTTTTGAACCTCCCGAAGATATTCCCCTAATTTTAAAAAGGCAGTTTCAGCACGCTTCCGTTGCCCATCTGCGTCTTGCATGATACTCAAGGCAGCTTTTCTGGATTTCTCAAGATCTTCGGTCCGTTCTTTTACTAATTCTTCCAGGTTTTCACGATGCTTTTTTAATTCCTCTTCTACTTTTTTTCGCTGAGTGACATCAGCAGCTATGCTTAATACAGCACGTCGCCCATCCAACATTTTTCCAAGAGGGGCCAAACTGATATCCCATATTATTTCATCGTTTATCTTGGATTTTATTGTATACTCTCCTTCATGTACCCTGTGTTTAATGCTGAATAAATCTTTTATATCCGAATGGAACATCTCATCCTGTTTCCCATATACCATTTTTGTCCATTGGGAAATGGTGGGAATTTCATCTTTCGTATAACCTGTAATCTCAGTCCACGATCGACTAAGCCGGATAACTTCACCGTCTTCCGCGAAGATCATAATCGGGAAAGGTGATTCTTCGATCACTCCATGCAGCCAATCTTCCATCCGCATGCGTTCTCCGATTTCTTTTTCCAGTTTAAAGGTGCGTTCTTTGACAAGTTTTTCAAGTTTATCACGGTATTTTTTCACCTCTGCGAGTGCTTCCTCGGCTTTCCTACGTTGAATATCTGCATCATCCATCAGGCTAATTGCTGCCTTACGGGACCTCTCCAGAGCTTCGGTCCGATCCCTGATCCGTTCTTCAAGCTGATCACGGTATTTTTCCAATTCCTCTTCTACGCCCTTGCGCTCCGTGATATCACTTAATATGTGAACAGCCCCATTTAGATTTCCATTACTATCTCGGATTGGTTCTGCGGTTATCAAGAACCATCGCTTGTCTATTTTGAGCTCCTTTCTTTCTCTTTTTCCTGTTTGCATCATTTTCTTTAAAGGACAGCTTTTGGGAAGCTCGGTTTTCCCGTGGAAGATGTCACAACAGGTATGGCCGATAATTTCCTTTGGATGTTTGCCGGCAAATTTTGCCATGGATAAATTGCACCTCAGAATATTTTGCTCAAGGTCAACCAATGCAATAGCATCAGCCATGGCATCAAAGGTAGTGTACCACTGTTTGGATGCCCTGGATAGCTCCTCCTCGAGATGTTTATGCTCAGTGATATCCCAAATAATCCACTTAATAGCCCAGGGTTTTTCATCTTTGTAAACCACAAACGCTTTGGTTCCTATCCATATTAATCTACCGTCTCTCCGCTTTAGACAGAACTCAATAACCTTCTTCCTATTACCAGTCTTTTTCAGTTCTTTGAGAGTATTCATGGCGACTGGTACTTGATCTTCGGTTAGTAGATTGGAAAAATTTAGGGAGCGAATTTCTTCTTTCGTATAACCGAGCATATTAAGCCATGTGGTGTTCGCATCAATAAAATTGCCTTCAAAATCGTTGATATAAAATCCTCTATGTTTGTTTCTATCTTCGTTCACAACAAGCTTTTTATTCATCTCCAGAAGCTTAGGTGCCTCTTGATCCATTTCTACAAAAAATTCTACAAAGTTTAAAATATATTTCATGATAGATTTTGCCTTTCTCTTGGAAATAACAGGTACATGTGAAAGAGCATCCATATAGCGCTTCATGTTATATTTATATTGAGCTGCCTGCTTCCTGAACATGTCTTGATCATCCTCTTTTAAAAGAAACTGCGCGATAAACAGATTAGCGACGTGCTCTCCCTGGATAGTAATAGGTGATGCACAATTTGTAAGCCCGTTACGGCATGTTGAAATGATAAATTTCTTTCCTGATTTCAATTGGCTGAAAAGAACTGAATTACTTTCAATACATCTTTTTAATGATTTCTGTTGTTTACAATATAAATCCTTGCATATCCGCAACCAGTTTGAACGAATCAATACTTTACCTTCCAGATCAATAATGATCAAGGCAATCCCAACAGTCTGGCAATATTTATCCACCAGTGATTTAAGCTTTGCCAAATCTATTAGTTGAAAAATATTCATAGTACTCCTCTGAATATACTATATAAATTCTTGATTATATTCAGAATATTTAGGTGTATGTCCTAGCTCAACGCAGAGAGTATTCACGTCTTTTTTTATTTCAACGAGCCTCATCTCACGATCTACCAAAGCTGTGTTGAATTTTTCAAGGTCTTCATTTTTCTCTCTCAATAAAGCCTCTATTTGCTTTCTCTTTTCAATCTCAAATAACAATTTTAATTGATCTTCAATAATCGAACTGAATGCCCAGATCAACTTCTCATAATATTCGGAAAATCTCACCGGTTTGGAATCCAGAACGCATATCGTTCCGAATGTCTCACCGGTCGGCCATTGAACGGGTACACCAAGATAGGAAATCATGTTTAAAGACACATCAGGATTATTTTCCCATTTTTTATATTTAAGCGCATTATCGATATACAATAAATGGTTTTGGTTCATGACTGTTTCACAGTAAAGCTTTCCATGCAGATACTCTTTGCCTCCAATAAGATATGGATTACCCTCATTATTACTCCTTAAAAATACTTCTATCTCTTTTTCATGGACACGCATGATGAGTGCAGCCGGGACTTCATATATCTGTGCCAAAATATTGACTATGTTTTTCCATTTCTTCACCATCTCATCTGGCACTGCCTTTTCTAAAACTTTGAACTTAATCTTATAGGTATTCATCATATACCTCCGATTAATTTAAATTATAATGTAATTTTTTTCTCCTTTTCAAACCTTGTTTACTTAACATTTTTTTTGTCATTCCATACAGGCTGATACTTCGGTTTCTGACCCAGCTTCTCGCATAAACGATTCACCTCTTCCTTCATTTCAATAATCCTCATCTCTCGATCCACCATTGTCTTATTGAAACTTTCCAGTTCCTCAGTGCGAATTCTAAATTCTTCCTCAGTCTTATTCCTTTTTAATATTTCCCACATACTGCTGACAAACAGTTCAAGTTGTTGTGCATCAGTTTCTTCATATGGCATCTCCTTATTTCCTACACCTGCGATGGCCACAATTTTATCCCGGTTGTAAATAGGCACACTCATGTGGCGTTTGATCGTTGGGTGGCCATCGGGCAACCCCTTCTTTGCTTTTAGATTCGAATAGTTATTATGAATAACCACTTTACCCTCTCTAATACAGTCTGCCCAAATTCCGGCCTTTGTTAATGGATATTTTGGGTTACTTTCAGCAGTACAATTGGCTAGAGCGGCTTTTGACCATGCATATTCAGAAATAGTTTCCTGGTCTGGCTCTACAAAATGGAGATAGCCGATCTTACTTTCTGTAAGTTTCACGATCTCTTCCAGGGCATATTCCACCAATTCGTGTTTAGATGCCTCTTTCATTATGCCCAAATTCATTAGGGACTGCAGCCGCATCTGGTTTTTTCTCACTAAATCCTCCACATGTTTGCGATCAGTAACATCCAAGACAACTCCGATCATAAGCTGTGGATCACCATTCTCATCATAACGTACTTCCCCACGCTCATGTACAAACCTTACATCTTTATTGTGAAGAACGATTCGATGTTCAACGTTGTATGGACGTTTCTTTTTGATTGCTTTTTCAACTGCATTTTTAACAGAACGAAAGTCTTTCGGATGAATAAAATCTAAAAAAGTTTCATATGTTGCTACGAATTGATTGGGTTTAAGACCAAATAATTTATACATCTCATTTGACCACCACATTGTATTGTTAGAAATATTCCACTCCCAGCTCCCGAGATGTGCAATTGACTGCGCTTGCGCTAATGAATCCTTACTTTTCCGCAATTCATCTTCGACAATATGGCGATCTTTCATTTCTTTTCTAAGTTCAACCGTTCGTTCTTCTACCAATACCTCAAGATGTTTGCGATATTTTTCCAGTTCTTCTTCTACTTTCTTACGATCTGTAATATCTGCAAATGATCCAACTATCCTCTTTGCCCTCTTATCTTTATCATACTCCACTTTTCCTATTGAGTGCACCCATCGTACAGTTTTATCTGGTCTTACTATCCGTTTAATAATATCATAGGGTTTTCCTGTTTTTATTGTCTTATTGACAGCATTTCTTGCCTTTTTCCTATCCCCAGGATGAATAACCTCAAACGCCTTCTCACCCGATGGCTTGAATGCTTGCGGTTTATACCCACATATCCTGAAAAACTCATCAGATAATTCACATTCACCGCTATCAATATTCATTTCCCAACTACCAATGTGAGCAATTTCTTCAGCCTTGGAGAATCGTGCTTCACTCTCACGTAGCTTTTCTTCTATCCCTTTTTTTATAGTTACATCTTTTCCCACTAAGAGAAAACCGTTAACTTTATCGTTTGCATTTATCAACGTTTTATCACGCCACTCAATATCACGCTGACTTCCGTCTTTCAACGTGATGGAATTTATATTTTCACGCGTATGCATAATAACATTTGATTTCAAGAACAACTCTCGGGTACATTTCTGATCCTGTTTCGCAAAAAAAGTTGTAAAATAATCCTTACCCAGTGCTTCTTCAAGGCGATAACCTGAAATCTGCTCCATATAAGGATTAAAGTGCACAATCCTGCCCTTAGGGTCAAGAACCAGAACAATAACCTGGGCAGTCTCAATAATACTTTCAAGAAAATCCTTCTGCTCGTTAAGTTTTTTTTGTACCTGCTTTTGCTCTACTGTTTCGGATATGATTAAAAGATCATCTTCAATCAATTCTTTGAATTGAGATATTAGATCTTTATATGAAGTCGCCTGTGGGTTGTTTTTGCTGTCAAGTATACATATCGTTCCAAAAATATTACCGTCAGACCATTGGAGCGGAAATCCAAGGTAGTAAATCATACCTCTTTCAATATCCTGATTTTGGTTCCATTCAATATCTTTCATCGCGTCAGGAACCAACAATGGGTGTCTTTTCTTGATCACCTCCTCGCAGTAAAGACCGGATTCTAGGTCGACTCGCTCTCCTTTCTTGTATGGATTTCCTTCGGTTTTACTCGCTATAAATACTTCAATTTGCGGTGGATCGATCTTCCTAATAATCACGGTAGGTACGTCTACAATCCTGGATATTATGTTTACAATAGACTGCCACTTGAGTACAATCTCCTCCGGGATTTTAATATTCATTAATTTCATTCCAGCCGGATTATTCAAAGATACCTCCCGATGAAATACTTTTTATATTATGACGCACCCAATACCTCCTCCACCTTTTGTATTAAATCCAGAGGGCTGAAGGGTTTTACAAAATAATCATCAGCTCCGGCTTTGAAACCATTTTCCCTGATCTTTTCTTTATCCCTTGACGTAAGAATGATAACAGGGCATTCTTTTGTTATATCGTTATTTTTTAGAATTCTTGTTGCTTCAATTCCATCTATTATTCCAGGCATCATGATATCCATAATGATTAAATCTGGTTTCTCCTGCTTGGCAATCTCGATAGCCTCTTCTCCATTTTCAGCTTGAAGAATTTTATAGTCAGATACTCTCAGCGTAATGTCCACCAATTCTCTAACTTCTATTTGGTCATCCACTATCAATATTTTTTTCATTTCCCAACTTCCCTTTCACAACAATAGATGTAAAAAATCCTTTATTTTCCGAAATAGAGGCTGATACTGCCTCCTGTACTTTCTCATCCTCGAGTATCACACTTTTTTTCACCTTCAATTAAATTCTCCTTTTAGCTTTTTCCTGAAACTCAAAGGAAAACACAAAACTAAACATTTCTATTATTACATATTTATTATAAAATAAATATTGAAAAAAATCAACTGACAAGGGTTTATTTTTATTTTTTTTGGATTCTCGCCCGCTGGGCAATAATTCTATTCGGTAGAATCCATTTAATTATGGCTGTTCACTTTTTCTTCTTTTGATTTTATTTTACCTTAAATTAACAATTTGAGGAAATTGATTTTTTAAAATAGCTTTTTATCAGGCATAAAAGTAAGTTATTCAAGTAAAAAGGGAAAGACTGTACTTTTAAAGTCAGATATCCGTCTCAGGCAAATGAATATTCTTTTGCAAAAAAATTCTATTTTTTAGGTGCGGCACGCTATCAATCGTTTAAAAAAAAATTTCCTGAAATAAATGAAACACATCAGCTCGGCGGTACTAATCTAAGGCTGGGAATTGGAATGAGATATTAATTTTAAAGTGATAATACTTTAACGGCGGAATTGATTTTTTCTTATTTTTCTTTTAAAATTTAATTTTAATTATGGCATTGAAACCAATTTCAAGGAGGAAAACATGCCAATGGAAGCCATAAACCCGGCAACGGGTGAATTGATAAAAACCTACCCAACAATGACGAAGAAAGAGGTCGAGCAGGTGATTCAGAGCAGCCATAATGCGTTTCTGGCATGGAAACATGTTTCCTTTGCCGAACGTTCTCAACTGATGAGGAAAGCGGCCCGGGTTTTACGTGACAAGGTGGATGAATACGGCGAGCTCATGGCCCTGGAAATGGGAAAAGCGATCAAAGAGGGCCGAGCAGAAGCGAATAAATGCGCCTGGGTCTGCGACTATTATGCAGAAAACGCCAAGGAATTTTTAAAACCGGAACAGGTTCAAACCGATGCCTCCAGGAGTTTTATCTCTTTCCAACCGCTGGGAGTGGTGCTTGCTGTGATGCCCTGGAACTTCCCTTTCTGGCAGGTTTTCCGGTTTGCTGCACCCGCCCTGATGGCTGGTAATGCAGGCATCCTAAAACATTCCTCCAATGTACCGGGCTGTGCATTGGCAATTGAAGAGGTGTTCAAAAAAGCGGGTTTCCCGGAAAATATCTTCCGTACATTGTTGATTGGAAGCAACCAGGTACCGGCGGTGATAGAAAATCCATTGGTAATGGCTGTGACATTAACAGGTAGTACCCCAGCTGGAAAGGCAGTAGCTGCCAAAGCCGGGGATATGTTGAAAAAAACAGTCCTTGAGCTGGGGGGCAGCGATGCCTATGTGGTGCTGGAAGATGCGGACCTGGAGGAAACCGTGGACACCTGCGTTCTCAGCCGTCTCATCAATGCGGGTCAGAGTTGTATTGCTGCCAAGCGGTTTGTGGTGGTAGAGAGTATCAGGAAAAGATTCGAAGAACTCTACGTACAAAAAATGAAAACCTATAAAATGGGAGACCCTATGGACGAATCGGTCAGTGTGGGCCCCCAGGCCCGGCATGACCTGCGGTATGACCTGCACCGGCAGGTGGAAGAGAGCCTCCAGAAGGGCGCAAAATGCTTACTGGGCGGTGAGATTCCTGAAGGTAAAGGAGCCTTTTACCCACCAACAGTGCTGACCAATGTCAAAAAAGGCATGCCTGCATACGATGAGGAACTATTCGGACCTGTGGCTGCCATTATCCCTGTGAAAGATGAAGCAGAAGCAATTCGTGTGGCCAATGATTCTGTTTTTGGTCTGGGCGCTGCTGTTTTTACACGGGATATAAAAAAAGGAGTCCGTCTGGCAGAAGAAGACATAGAAGCCGGCTGCTGTTTTGTTAATACCTTTGTCCGTTCCGACCCTCGCCTACCCTTTGGCGGTATCAAAGAAAGTGGATATGGACGAGAACTCTCCCATTACGGCATCAAAGAGTTTGTCAACATCAAAACAGTTTATGTAAAATAACAAATAACAGTTAAACGTTTAACCTATGAAAAAAATAGGAATTATCATTTTAATGGTTTTTATCTTGCTGGCATCCGGGCCGTTTTCCAATGCAAGGGAATCTGCTGAGAAAAAGGAGAAAAAGGAAAAGACACTGCATGTTCAGAAAATTAAAAAAGATCCGGAAAAGCAACCAACACCCGTTAACATAAAAACCATAGCAACACCCTCAAAAAAATACAAAGGGGAACCTGGAGATTTTGTATTTAAGGATGCGGATTTGGAAAATGTGATACTTTTCTTTGCTAAACAATATAAGCTTAATGTTATTATAGACCCCGGCATCAGTGGTAAGGTCACCTGCCGAATGATCCAGGTCCCCTGGGATCAGGCACTGGATGTGATTTTAAGACAGCATGGACTGGTTATGGTCTCGGAGGGAAGTATTACACGGGCAGCACCGATAAAAAATAAAAAAAATCACTAACCTGTTACGTCGAGTTCTTGAGGATTAACAGTTACTGCTGCGGTTTCCTGTTTTGGTTTGACCAGGAATTTCTGAAGTTTGTAAAAAAGGTAGTAAAAGATGGGCAGTACTAGCAAAATTAACAATGCAGAGGAGGTGAGTCCACCAACAGTACAGAGGGCCAGGTTGGTCCATATGTCCCCTCCGGAACCGGCTTCATGCAAAACAATAAGCGGCAGCATGCCTAAAACAGTGGTTAAGGTGGTCATAACAATCGGTCTCACCCGCTCTTTGGTTCCAATAGCAATGGATTCGATGATTTTCGCGTTTTTTTTCAGGTGTCGATTGATATTGTCGATCAGCAATATTGCATTATTGACCACAATTCCCATAAGAAGAATAACCCCAATATAGGCAGAGGCATCAAAGGAAAAATCCAACTTCCAGAAGGCAATGAAAACACCGATTAAGGCCAGAGGAACGGCAAGTATAATTAAGAAGGGCTGGAGGAAACTTTCATATAAAATTCCCAGGATCAGTAGAATCAGTCCGAAAGAGACCCCCATGGCCCACCATATCTGGTGTTCTTCCTCCTCAGACATTCTCCACCGTCGTTCTTCCAGGCTTTTGCTAAATCCCACCGGTACCTGGAGGTTTTTGTATACAGTTTTGTGAAACCTATCGCCTGCTTTGGCAGACCCCAGGTAATCCCACTGTACCATTGCCCAATATTCCTGATCCTCCCTGGTAATTCCGCCTTTTTGTGAGGTAAATTCGATATCCACCACATCTTTTACCCTGAAAGGCGTCCCTTCATAGGTGTGCAGTTCGATACTAAGGAGGTCGTCCAATTCAAGGTTTTTTACTTCCGGGGTCTTGATCTCAATGGAGAGCTCCTTATCATCAAATTTGATTTTTTCAGTATTGGTTCTTTCTCTCAAATTGGCACGAATTAAACCAATCAGGTAGTTTGGCTGCAGGCGGTAATGTTCCATTTTTTTTCTATCCAGTTTTAGGGAGTAATACTTTTCCCTGCCTCCCCACCAGAAATCTTTATCGGTTTGAACCTCACAATCTTTAATTCGGCGGTGAGTTAAGAGGCTGCGTTTAAGTTCGTTGGCCACTTCCATCAGTTTTTCGAAATTGTATCCTTTTATATGAATATTATAAGGCATATTGGAGCCTGTATCCGGGCTGTAATAATAGGGTTCCTGGTCAAACCCGGCAACATAGACACCGATACCTGCCAGGTTGGTGGCATGTCCCACCAGTTCCTGCTTTAATTGAACAGGGAAGGCGGAATTTTCAATTTCCTCAGGAAAAGTAACCACCATCCAGGCTCCTCTTTCCCAAATGGTGACATTAACCTCCTTCTGGTAGGGCTTGTCTATTGCTGTTTTTTCAAATTTTAGGATGGCTTCTTTGATATCTTCAAATTCAGCTCCAGATGGAAACCGTAAGCTGACCACGACCCGTTCTTTATGATACCAGGAAAAAAATTGTCCGAAGGAAACATTTTCTTTAAATTCGCCATAGGAATAAATGAAAATAAGGATGATGGGAAGAATTACGGTGAGGGGATATTTTAAAATAAATGGGAAAAATTTTCCTTTTTTGAAAAGCGTCTTTCGAGGTTTTCGTTTTATTTTCAGATCGATCCTGGCAGTGAGAGAGGGGATCAAGATAAATGAAACAATAATAGAGGAGAGGAGAGAGATAGCAATGATATAAGCAAGGGGAAGATAGTACATCTTTAACCGGTCTTTAAATAAGAGGGCAAAGGAGAAAAAAACGATAATGGTGGTAAAGGTGGAGGCCAGCACGGGGAGAATCACTGCTTTGGCCCCTTCTACGGAAGAACTTCTGCGGTCATATCCTTTTTCCCTGTGCCTTAATATACTGTCAAATACCACCACTGCATTGTCCACAAAGAGTCCAAACCCCAGGGCAAGACCGGAAAGAGTTAATAAATTCAAATCGATATCCAACAGGTAAATAACAGTAAGGGTGGCAAAAACGGAAAAGAAAACAGAGGAAAATATTAACAATGAGGCTTTTATATCTTTTACCACCAGCAGTAGTATCACAAATATTATCACAAGTATTAAAAAAGCGATTTTGCTGAGTCGTTTCAACTGATGTTTTAATTCTTTGCTTTCATCACTCTGTATAATAAAGGAGACTTCACCTTCCATTTTATTGGCAAGGGATTGGAGTTTTTCCCTGACCCATTCTGCCACCTCCAGGTGGCTGTAGCTTGCCTCCTTATAAAGTTCAAATTGGAGGAATGATTTTCCCTGGTATCTCCTTTCAAGTCTTAATTCCTCATACCCCAGGTAGACATCTGCCACTTCCTTTAGTAAGATGGTTTTATCACCCATTTTTTTCAAAAATATATGTTGAAGATCGGTGATTTTTTCAGGTGATTCCGATAACGAAAGGGTAATTTCACCAGCATCTTTTTTAAATGAGAGGGATTGCTTGGAGTAAAAATGCTGTCTGATATGCATCATGATGTCGGCAATGGTGATATCGAACTTTTTTAATTTTGAAATGCTGGTTTGAATTTTGACCTCAGGTTCAACCCCGCCGATTAATTTAGCGGTCTCAATCCCAGGGATGGCTCTTAAATAGGGTTGTATATCCCTTTCGGCAATTTTTCGCAGCTGGTAAACCGAAAGGCCGCTTCCATAAATTCCAATCTTGAATAAAGGGTGCTGTTCAAAATCATCCGGAAGGCGTTCTGAAATATCGGCCAATAGAACGGCATCGGGAAGGTCTTTTTGGAGCCGGTTCAGTTTTTCTCTCAGCACCAGGTGGGCAAAATTCATATTAATATTTCGATTAAATTCAACATTCAGTTGACCCTGGCCGCTGGTGGCCCGGCTTTTTAGTTTTGCCACCCCTTTTACTTTCATTATTTCGTTCTCCGCCGGGATTAATACCTTCTGAAGAATGACATCGGGAGTCACTCCCTGCCAAATGTACTGAACAATCAATGATGGAAGCTCCTCATCCGGATCGGGAACAAGACCGATGGTCATATGGTTAAAGGAGTACACTCCCAATAGAATAATAATGGTAAAAAATATGACTGCCAATACGGGCCGATCGATTATTTTATTCATTTTACTATCCTCTATTTTTTGCCGCGGATTTTCGCAGATATTAGCGGATTTATTAATCGATAAAATATATCCGTGTTCATCCGCGTTAATCCGTGGCTAATTTTTTCTCTTTTCTCTTTTCTTTATAATTTTCCAGCATTTCGTAAAAGACCGGTATCAGGATAAGGGTTAGAAAGGTGGTAAAGAAGAGTCCACCAATAATCACCAGTGCCAATGGCTGCTGCAGTTCTGACCCCGTTTGTCTCATCAAAGCCATTGGCAGCACTCCGAATATAGTGGTAAATGTGGTCATCAAGATGGGCCGCAGTCGGACCCGTGATGCTGTCATTACCGCTTCCCTTACGCCTTTACCTTCTTTTCTTAATTGATTGGAGTACTCAATCTTAACAATGGCGTCGTTCACGCCGATTCCTATCAGCACCATAATACCAATGCCAGAAATAATGTTTAATGTATTCCCGGAGAGTAATAGGACAAGGAAAGCCCCAATTAATCCCATAGGAACGGTAAACATAATGATAAGCGGCTGTAAAATATTTTCGAATTTGGCAGCCATTATCATGTAAACCAGGATAATGGCCAGCCATATTGCCTGGTTTAAGGAGTCAAACGCACGACGTCTCTCTTCTTCCTCACCCGCAATCACAGCCCGTGTATTGGAGGGTAAATCCAGATTCTCCAACTGCACTTCAGTCTTCTTAATGAGTGTATCCAGTTCACCTCCAGGAGCATCTGCTGAAATCAAAAAGAACCTATTTTGACGCTCTTTTTCAATGCGTTTGACAGAGGGACGGGTTTCGATGTCAATCAGGTCTTTTAAGAAATAAGTGTTATTATTGTAGGGCATGGGCAGAGACATCAGTCGCTTCGTAGCCATAATGCCCTCCACTGGTACCCGCACATAAATATCGAAATTTTTCTGAACCAACCGAATCTCACCGGCTTTTTCACCCCGAACGGCCTGGTTTATAAAATTAGAAATATAGTCCTTTGAGATACCCAACTCATTCATTAAAGCCTGCTTAAATGCAATGGCAAAAGTGGGTTTTCCTTCGGCAGTGGTGGTTTTAAGATCGTTTAAATGGTTGAAATCTTTTAGTTGTCCCAGCACCTGTGTAACGGCTTCTTTACCCTTCTCAATATCGTCGTAAAAGACTTTGATCTGGAAATTATCGCCGCCTGTGGCAAGGTATTGGGAGAGCGTATTCTGTTCCAGAGAAAGAGAAAAATCCAGCAGTTCCGAGTTATTTAAAATGTCACGGGTAAGGGACATGACCTCTGAACGAACCTCTGGGGATAAACAATTTACGATAAAATGGAGGCTGTTGACGGAAATATCTTCACTTCTTCCCGCCTCTTTTGAAACCGCTCCCGATTCGGTAAACACAAATTTCACCCCCTGGAGACGCATCAGTTTTTTCTCGATTTCCGATGCAATCCGATTGGTCTCTTCAAACCCATAGGCAGGTACTGTATTTGCATTAATCTCAAATTTGCTGCTTTCTGGTTTTGGCAGCAGTTCTTTATCCAGCAGCATAAATGTGCCCAGGATAGCCACTATAATGAAAATACATATATAAAGGGCAAAAATTTTCCGGTTCAATAGTATTTCCAGTACCCGGTGGTAGTAGTCGTCAAAGGCTTTGTATAATCGATTAAACCCCCTATAAAGAGGTTTTAAGAAATAATTTAACCCGATGCCCAGGTACCTTATCGTATATATAATGATAGTAAAAAGTGCTCCCACTGTGAAATAGATGAGATAGCCCACGACTCTCAAAGGGAGTAATAAAATAAAATTTAATCCCTTTAAGGGATAAAGGAACCATTTCCCTTTGTCAGTTTTCCGTTTTATAACATCGTCAATAAAATCGGTCTTAAAAACGGCTTTAAAAGCAGAGAGGGCTGGCAGTAGGGTGACAGCCACCACCAGGGAGGAAATCAGGGAAAAAGAGACCGTTAAGGCCAGGTCCCTGAATAATTTCCCGGTAACGCCGTAGAGATAAATCACCGGCAGGAATATGGAGATGGTGGTAAATGTGGAAGCAGTAATGGCACCACTCACTTCTTTGGCCCCATTGATAACCGATGGGATCAGTTTTTCAGTATCCCTGTGACGGAAGATGGATTCCAACACGATAATACAGTTATCCACAAACATACCCACTCCCAACACCAATCCACCCAGGGACATGATGTTAACATTAACATCAAAGAAAAACATCAGCACAAATGTAGAAATAATAGATATAGGAATAACGATGGAGACCATTGTCGGGTCTCTGTAATTCTGTAAAAAGAGAAGGAGGATAAAAATAGCGAATATCGCACCCAGTAAAAGTGAGAATTTCAGGGAATTGATGGAAGCGATGATCAATTCCGCTTCTTTGGACACAATGAAGAATTGGATGTTACCCAGTTCTTCTCCTATTGTTTCAAGGGCTTTTTCCGCTGTCGCGGTGGCAGTGACAGTATCCCCTCCGGATTCCCTATAGAGCAGCAGGGATATGGCTGAGGCAGAGTTAAATCGAATGTCGCCGTCTTTCAGTTTATTCTTATAAAATGCCCGACCGATATCTTTGATTGTAATATTACGCCCCCTCAGATTGGAGACCACAATCGCTTCAATTTCCTCCGGCCGTTTGAGTTCCCCTTCAATTTTTAAGGTATACCTGAATTTATCCTTTTTAACCGTACCTCCGGCTGGGGAATCGTTATTTTCATTGATGGCGCGAGTGACATTGGTTAAATTAATGCCCAAATTTTTTATTTTATCCGGGTCGATTTCAACCGATATCTCTTCCACATCTCCACCCCTGATTTCAACAGCTGAGATGCCCTCCAGTTGTTCCAACCTGGGTTTAATGATGAATTCAGCCGTCTCTTTTTGATCTTTTAAGCTCACGGTCTTACTGGTTAAAATGGCAATCATAATAGGAGATGCGCTGGGGTCCATTTCCATAATGATCGGTGCCTCGTGATCATCCGGCAGTTGGTCCCTCACTTCTTCTGTCTTTTCCTTGGTATGAAGCAAGGCAAAGTCCATATCCGTGCCCCAGTGAAACTCCAGCGTAATAATGGAAACCCCTTCCTGGGAAACAGAGTTTATCTTTTTTACCCCTGTAATAGCGGCCAATGGACCTTCCAATGGGGCAGTGATAAATTTTTCGATCTCTTCAGGCCCTGAACCAGGATACTGAGTGACCACTGTTATTTTTGGGAAACTCAGATCGGGGAGTAAATTGATGGCCAACTTTGTATAAGAGATGATTCCCAACAATATAATTCCGATGTAGAACATAATGGTCCCCACCGGTCGTTTAACTGAAAGATTTATTATGCTCATTCTACTATTTTCTATTTCACTCTATTCTTGATCAACTATATCCAATATTTTAACCTTGGATTGATGGGCCAGCGTCAGGTGGCCCTCAATCACCACCAGGTCACCTTCTTTTACACCGTTGTTTAACCCTTTGATGATTATCTGGTTTTCATCGTTCTTTTCTCCCACTTCAACGTATTCCCACAAAGCGATTCTATCCGCTTCATTGACAATAAAAATAAGTGGACGCTGCCTTGTGATTATTGCATTCCTGGGGACTTTCAGTACATTTTTAAATACCTGGTATTCCACATCGATCTCTGCATGCATACCGGGTAGAATCAGGTTCTCTTTATTATCCACATCGACAAATATAGTAATGGTTTTATTCTCAGGATCGATCTCAGGGCTGATGGACTCTATCCGGCCGTGAAAATATCTGTCCGGAAACGAGTCGAACTTAATCCTTACTGAAATTCCTTTTTTTAAGTGTTTGACTTCCGATTCCAGGGCAAAACCCTTTAGATACAGGGATTGCAAATTAACAATTTTTAAAAGTTCCTGTCCTGTGGTTAATTTTTCACCTGTACTGATCATGATATCGGAAATCGTTCCGGGGAAGGGACTTTTGATGGATGTCCGTTTCAGGTTCAGTTTGGCCTGTTTTAAAGCGATATTGGCATCGGAAAATCCTTCCTGGGCTTTGCGAATTTCCTCCCTCAGGATACCTGCATAGACCATTGCCTCCTCGTACGCTTCGGTGGCTTTATCCAATTGTGCTTCGGATATTTTACCCTTTTCGAAATCTTTTTTTGCCTTTAAATATTTGTCTTTCAAATTTTCCAGGTTTTTTTTATCTTTAGCGGTTAATTGTTCTTCTTCTTGTGCATTAATACTCTCTGAAACCAGGTATTTTGAGAAACCTTGCAGGCGGGCGGCTTCAGCTCTTTCCACGGCCAGTTTGATTTCCGAATCATCTATTTTTATCAGTTCCCGTCCTTTTTCAACCTGTGCTCCAATGGGATAGTGAATCTTTTGGACAGTTCCATCCACCTCGGCTTTGATGGTGGCCTTCTCCCACACATCCGCGGTTGCCGATATCGGAAGTCGCAGGGGTAAATCACCTCTTTTAATTCTTAATAAGGTGACAGGAAGAGACGCCTCTTTTTTGGTTTCTGTTTCTTTCGGATCGTTTTTCTCTTCCGCTTTAATCACTTCGGTTTCTTCTTTTTTTTCTTTTTGAAAGAATATCTTGTACCCTCCCCATACAAGAACTGCCATCATAATGACAAATGCAATAATCTTAATTATCTTACTCATAGGCACTCCTTTTCCTGTATTTTGTACCATAGTTTATACCACATTTTACAGGTTTTTAAAACCCTATATACGAAAAAAGAATAGGAATGGTTTACCTTAAATCTACATATCCACAAAATCACAGTTCCATGTTTTTCCTATTTCTATTTGACTAAGGGAATTTATTCATATATAATTTAGACTAACATTTAACTGTTTCAAAAATGGCAAATGATTCTTTTAAAAGAGGAAAAACATGAGCAAAATGATTTATCTTGATAATGGCGCAACTTCTTTCCCAAAACCTGAAGAGGTCTATCACTTTATGGATCATTTCTATCGAAATTTTGGTGTTAATCCCGGTCGTTCCGGATACGACCTGTGCCTTGAATCCGGCGAAGTCGTTGAAACTACCAGGAAACTATTAACCGATTTTTTTAACGGAACAGATCCCAACCGACTTTGCTTTTCGTACAACTCAACCGACGCATTAAATCTCATTATAAACGGAATGTTAAAAAAAGGTGACCATGTAATCACCACAACCATTGAGCATAATTCTGTTTTGCGACCGATTTATCACCTTGAGAAATACGAAGGAGTGGAGGCAGACTATATTCCTGTTAACAGCAGCGGTTTTGTGAACCCGGACGATTTTCCAAAAAAATTCAAAGATAATACAAAACTTGTCATAATTAATCACGCTTCAAATGTTATCGGAACCATTCAACCTGTCAAGGAAATCGGTACCCATTGCAAAGAGAGAGGAATACCTTTTGCCATTGATGCATCTCAATCTGCCGGAAAGATTCCAATTGATATGGATGAATTAAATATCGATATCGTTGCTTTTACAGGGCATAAATCTCTTATGGGACCAACCGGGATCGGCGGCCTGTATGTCAGAGAGGGAGTTGAGATACGTCATACACGGGCAGGGGGAACAGGGGTTCGATCGGCTGTTAGAACACACCTGGATGAATATCCGTATAGGCTGGAATATGGTACTTTAAACTCTATCGGCGTTGCAGGATTAAATGCAGGTGTTAAATGGATAAATAAAAAGGGAATAGATAATATTCATGAACATGAGATGAAACTCACAACAATGCTTAGAGATGGTTTGAAAGATACAGAGGGAGTCACCTTATATTGCCAGGAAAATTTAACAGATCATATCGGTGTTTTCCTCTTTAATATAGATGGATTTGAAGCTCTGAATGTAGGTACGCTTCTTGATGTGGATTACAATATTGCTTGCCGCACCGGCCTTCATTGTGCACCTCTTATCCACGATCACCTGGGTACCACTGAAATTCATGGGGCAGTCAGATTTGGAATAGGACCTTTTAATACGGAAGAACACATAGACGCCGCCATCCATGCAGTAAAGGAGATTGTTTCCATGAAACGGAAGTAAGCCGGTTATTTCTTAAACGACGATGGCATTCGCCACGATTTCACATATGGTTTTTATTTCTACTCCCAGTTTATAGTGTTTATTAAGTTCCATCAGTTGGTCAATACAATTGTGACAGGGAGTGGCTACAATTTTTGCACCGGTTTCTTTGATTTGATCCGCTTTTATTTTACCGACCTTTAGTCGTCGTTCACTAAAGTGAGTCATTGCTAACTGTCCTCCCCCACCCCCGCAGCAGAAATTCTTTTGACGATTCGGAATCATCTCAATGACATTTTTTGCTGCATGCTTCAATATATATCGTTGTGTTTCAACGATTCCCCCAAGACGAACAAGGTTACAGGGATCATGAATCGTTATGGGTTTCTCATTAAGTGACGGTTCCAATTTTATCCGGCCTTCGCGAATATAATCAGCCACAATTTCCAGGATACTCTTAACTTCAAAACTATATTTTTTCCTTAACCATTCCGGGGCTTCCCACCTGTTTGAGTTGTAACCATGACCGCATTCTGCCAGGACCAATGTTTTGCAGCCCAATTCTTCCATAGATTGAACGAGCCGATTTGACATGATCCCGGCCCCTTTATCGTTGCCATCATAAAGGCCGTAATTGGTCACATCGTAATTTCCGCTAGAGAATGTCCAGCTCTCTTTGGCAGCGTAAAATATTTTGCCCACTGCTGAAATAGACAGAGGAAAGAACATAGGTTCCCGGGGATTGACAGTATAAAAAAGCGCTGCACCTTTTTTATCGATTGGAAAGGTTGCCTCAGGGTCATCGACTTCCTCCTGGAATTCCTCTTCGAGCCATTCGACTGTCTCAATCCAGTCTTCTTTTGGGATACCCATATTGTTTCCTTTCTCAATTGCTGTATCCACAGTTGATTTTAAGCCTGGGGGGGTCAAGCCAATCGCAGTAAGTACACCTCGAGCCATTCGAATAAGATAGGCAATATTTAAACCGATGGAACAATTGATTGAACATCTGCCGCACATCGAACATCTTCCATAGAGAGAATCGACCCATTCACGAACCATCTGGTGATTAAAATCCTTTGCCCCCACTATTTTTGAATACAATTCCCTAAAAAAACGAACATTTCCGCTTTTTCTACTCTTTTCAGCCGATTGGGCGGCATTATGGGTTGGGGGTGCTGCCCCCTTAAAAACACTCACAATCAAATCCAGTTTGTAAGCAGGTATTGATTTAATATCACCATATGTCAGGAAATAGTGACAGGAATCAGCGCATAAGCCGCAGTGGACACAGGAGTTCAGGTAAGCAGCATATTCGTGATTTATTTTTTCTTTAAAGATTTGAAGTGCTTTTTTGAAATCCTCGGGTTTGAGTCGATTTATCTTCTCTTCTAGTGGATATATATGACCATCTTTAGTTTCTACTTCTTTACTCATTTTTCAAATGTTACCTTTTTTTGGGGAGGCACAATTCCCCGGAAGCCATAAAAATGCCCAAAAAGGATTCTGACTATAAAAAAGAAGACACAATGGCGAATTTTACCAATTGGAATATATAGAAACAAAAAAATAGCAAATAGGAAAAAAAGAAGTAATAAGTGACTAAAAAAAGTGTGTAAAAAGGCTAAAACAAGGAATATATCCACAATAACATTCGATATAAAATCATCAGGGCAACTTAATGCTCTCATTGTGGGAGCTAACCATCTTTTTAATAGAAGTGCAAACCCACAAAGAAATCCAACGAGAAAAGTTATTCTGAACATATAAATAAAAGAAACCGGGAGTTTAATCAGGAAAAGCAGGGTGAAAAGATACAAAATGGACATAAAAACTCCGATGTGATACAGAATGCCAGCAACGTATGTTAGAAGATGTTTCCCGGCACTCTCTTTTTCCCACGGCATCATACCACGTCCAAAAGCGTATAGAATGCCTCTTTTCACATCTCCTTGAGGTTTTGCATTTAAGGGACTTCTCCCAAATGAAAAGGTTTTTATGATCAAAATAGCAAGAGAAATCAATGAAATAATAAGAGATAGAATAACTCCATACCTTAAGAAATCGAGCATAATAAACGTCCTATTTCAATTTAGACACACCCATCAGGTTTGGGAAGGCCTGCAATTTTTGCAGCTCCTTTTGCAGGACCAGAAGGAAATAGTTCATAAATATATTTAAGTTTAAAGCCGGTGGTTTTACATATTTTCCGAACCATTGGTGCCAGGTCATTCTCTAGATAATATTCCCGAATATAATTAATAACAGCCCAATGGTCTGTGGAAAGTTCTTCAATATTTTCATCTTTTTTTGCCAGGAATTGGGCGATCTCTTTATTCCAGGCTTCAGGTTCCGCTAAAAAACCTTCTTCATTTACTTCTAATTTCCTTCCGTTAAATTCAATAAATGGCATTTTTTACTCCTGAATTTTATTATTATTAAGTACAAAAAAACAGACATTTCCGCTTGAAAATTTCAATCAGCACCAAGAAAGCACACGACACGCCGCAAGCCTCTTTATTTTTTCTTGATTTTAGATCTTATGGTCTTATAAATTTATGAACGTATAAACGTATGAACTTATAGATTCAGTCGTTTCTTGACCTTTGCTTTTAAGTCTTCAAATTCTTTTTGAATCCGCTGCTTTTCGTCCTCCAGTTTTGCAGCTTCATCCACATCCTCGGTGCTGACGCCAGCTTCCAGTGTTTTAATTTCTTTTTCCAGGTTCTCTGCTTGTTCTCTTAAATAGAGCGGGGCTTCGATATTCTGGGAATCATACTCATTGCGTATTTTTCTCAAAATTTTCCGCAGCTCATATTTCTTTTTCCTGATTAAATCTTCATTTTTTTGAGCAGATGCTCTACTTTGTTTTTGTTTGGACTCCAGCCTTTTTACTTTTTCATTGAAATCATATTTTTCAAACAGTTGGTATTGTCCTTTATTAAAAGCGATTTTCATATTGGAATTATTACCTTCTTTATTGTACAATAATCCGGCTTCCAGGTAGTAATTAACGGCTGAATCAAAGAGTGATTTATTTCTTTTTGCTTTTTGGGTATACACATCGCCCATACGAAGTGCAATGATTCCTTTTTTCTCTTTTGAATAGAGGGTTTGATATTCCTTTAAAGCTGAATCCAGATTGTTGGCCTTAAACAATGCATTGGCATAGGTCAGATGAATCTCAAAGTTGCTTTTATCAGCGGCTCCCAGGCTTCTATAATAGGAGATGGCTTCGGAATATTCCTCGTCGGCATAGTGCCTTTTGATCTTTTGTTCCGGTGTCATTTTTGGCGGCGCAGGAGCGGAGAACTTCTTTTTTAAATCCTGCGCTGTTTTCAGCACATCTTTATCACCGGATTTTTTAGCCAGTTCTATCGCCTTGTTGGTGTATCTAAGGGCTTTATCCTTGTTAAATACAGATTCGCTTTTTATGCCGTAGGAATTGGCAACCACCAGGGTCAGCCTACCTTCTTCACCTGTACCAAATTCTCCCATTTTGAGTCTCTGCTCTCCCACTTTTATTGCCTCGGCATAATTTTTGATCTCAAAGTAAGCAATGGCTAACGAGTAATAAGCCATTCTTGTCCATCGTTGTTTGGTGTCGGGGAATTTTTTAATATATGCTTTTAAAGCATCGATTTTTGCTGCACCTTGTTTCGTGGCTGCCGCAATATAGTCCTGGGTACGGGCGACTTCCCTATCGGCATCGCTTTGCTGTGAAAAACCAGGGAGTACAATCAATAACGTAATTAGCGTTACAAAGATTAGTTTCTTCATATTCTTCTCCTTTTGTCTAGCATTTTTATTCGTCTTTAAGATATAATTTTACACAAAACAAAAGTATTTTTCAAGTACTTGATTAATTTTGAACCGTATGATATAAAAGACGTATGATTCCGAGACGATTAATCAAAAACGGGCGTCTAATCGATCCTGCAACTGGCTTTGATGGAAACGTTGATATTTTAATAGAAAACGGTAAAATCGCTGAGATATCTTCAACCATTACTATAAATTCACATGAAGACAGTACCTTTGAGTTGATAAATGCTGAAGGGCTGATTATTTGTCCTGGATTCATCGATATTCACGTTCATTTAAGAGAGCCGGGCCAGGAGTATAAGGAGACCATTGCCACCGGTTCCAAAGCAGCTGTACGCGGTGGTTTTACCTCCATTGCCTGTATGCCCAATACCAATCCTGTCAATGATAATGTTTTGGTCACACGCACCATTCTTTCAAAAGCTGAAGACGCAGGGCTTGTCAATGTGTTCCCTGTGGCGGCTATTTCAAAAAACTCCGAGGGAAAGCAACTGGTCAATATGGCAGACCTTCATAAAACCGGTGTAAAAGGCTTTTCCGATGACGGTTGGTGTGTCATGAGCCGGGAACTGTTCCGGGAAGCCCTTAAGACCGCTAAACGTCTCAATGTACCTGTAATTGAACATCCGGAGGATCATTCTATCACTCGTGATGGCCAGATCAATGAGGGGAAGGTTTCCAAAATGTATGGAATAAAAGGAATGGCGGCAGAAGCGGAGGATGTCATTGTTGCCAGGGACATAAAATTGCAGCAAGAGGTCGGGGCAAAACTTCACCTGACCCACCTCTCCACCGCAGGCTCTGTAGAACTTGTAAAAAATGCAAAAAAAAAGAAAAAAAAAAAGCAAAACAATAAGGATGTTGGTATTACTTGTGATGCTACGCCGCATCATTTGCTGTTGACGGAAGATTTAATTGCAGGCAAAAAAGACCCGGTCTATAAAATGAAACCGCCCCTTCGCACGGAAAAGGATAGAAAGGCCCTGGTGGAAGGGATCAGAAGCGGGATCATCGATTGTATTGCCTCAGACCATGCCCCCCATGCGTCGGAAGAAAAAAATCGCGATTTCCAAGAGGCGCCTTTCGGTGTGATTGGTATGGAAACGTCCTTTTCAGTCATTTATGACCGGTTGGTAAGAACCGAAATTATCGATATGAAACGATTGATTGAGCTGTTCTCCACCAATCCTGCGAAAATCCTGGCCCTGACAGACCGGGGAAGGGTCGAACCCGGCCTTCCTGCGGACTTAACCCTTTTGGACTTGAACCGTGAATTTAGAATCAAAGCAGAGGCCTTTCATTCCAAATCTACCAACTGCCCATTTATTGGCTGGGAAGGTAGAGGCGTGGTGGTCTGCACCATTGTTAACGGAAAGGTTGTTTATAATAATATCTAAATATTTCCAATGACACTATGATAAAACATGTCGAAAGATATTTTTTTATTAAGCACCTATTGACATTCTTGAACTTTTCTTTTAATATATATGTATGGTGATATGGTCAAAAAATGTTTTTCTTATAAACATAATCAAAAAGGAGGGTTTAAATGGCAACAAAAAAAGGTAGTGCTTTTTACATTGGAGTGGCATTGCTGGTAATCGGTATTATTTCTCTTTTGGTAGCGCTTGATGTGCTTAAACCTTTTCATGAATGGTGGGTGCCTATTATTCTAATTATTATAGGCATATTGGTAATCATTAACAACAAAGGTATTTGCAACATTCTAGGATGGATTTGTTTGGTTTATGGAGTCGTTCTCTTACTGATGACACTCGGTTTATTCTACGTGTTATTCCTGTGGCAAATCGCAGATGCAGTATTCTTTATTCTCTTAGGTCTCATCTTAATCTTATAATTATAGTCTAGAAAAAACCAGACTCAGGTCCAACCATCTGGACCCGTTGTAACAGCGAGATAAAAGGGAGAAGTCCATTAAAAAAATCGAATTAATAATTATCCATTAATTATTGAAAATTGACAATTCTTTTCCTTTTTATTTTTTACTTTAAACGAGTCTGCCACTGGTGAACCGACGGTCCAGATGATTTGACCATCCCCATTAAGAACCACCGGACAGAGGTTGCGTAATTCAGACGGAATGCCTGATGCCCGTATCATTTCGAATACTTTTTGCTTGATGGTGGTATTTATTTTAATATATTTATCTCCTATGATGGGATTCCGAACGGCTAAAGGATATTTGACCATGTTGGCAGGAATGATGATGTTGTCATTGTTTTCCGGTTTTTGATAGGTTTTGGTTTCTTCCATAATGAGCCTTTTTCCTATTTCTTTGATTTCCAGTACTGCTGGAGCGGTCATTTGGTAATTGTAATTGGGAATGGATAAATCTGCGGGAAATATAAATCCTTTATGAAATTTTAACTGGATGCCAGGGATTGCCAGTCCTCTTTTCTCCCAATTTTGGGTCCGCACCGCTTCGATATGATCATAACTGATATTCAACAGGTTTCCCTTTAATAAGCGGATATATTCCCGGGTTATGTGTCTTTGAATCGCCAGGTGATACTCGTTTAATATATGGGAGGGTAATATTTTTCCCAGAATTAAATGTTGATCCAAAATGGCTTTGGCAGTTTCACTAAAATAGTTGTACTCATCCTGGATAATGGATACCGTTCGAAAAATGTGTTTATGAATATCCGGTTCCATTTTAACTATCTCCGGAACCAGATGATGTCTGATTTTATTGCGTAAAAATTCATCCTGTTGATTGGTATAATCCATATAAAACTCGATTTTATTTCGCTGGAGAAAGGAGAGTATCTCCTCCTGGGTAAATAACAGAAGGGGCCGGATAATGGTATTTTCTTTTTTACTGTAAATGGTACTCAATCCCTGAAGACCACTGCCCCGGAAAAGTTTGATGAAAAATGTCTCCGTAAGGTCGGACCTGGTATGAGCAGTGGCTACTTTTGCATTTTTATATTTGGAAGATACCTCTTGAAAAAAGCGATACCTGGAAAGAGAAGCAGCATGTTCCAGATTTAACTTTTCTTTGACTTTGAATTCAATCACGTTTTTTGTCCCTATCACCAGTTCAATCCCTCGTGCGCGGCAAAAGTTTTTAATCCATTCCTCCTCTTTGTTTGAATCGGTTCGGATTTTGTGGTTGAAATAGGCAGCAATAAAATGAAAATCGATATCTTTTTTTAATTTTTCCAATAAATAGGATAAGGTGACCGAATCCTTGCCCCCTGAAAAGCCCAGGATGATGGTATCGTGGTCTTGAATAAGATGGTTTTTCTTGATACTTTCCAGGAATAATGGATATAAAATCTTCATCATAAAAAAAATAGCGGCGGAGGGACTTGAACCCACGACATATCGGATATGAGCCGACTGCTCTGCCGACTGAGCTACGCCGCCATTGAATCGTTCATTATACTCTATAAAAACAATTAAATCAAGAGGTAGATACCAAAATCCACCGGCCTCTTTTTATAGGGTACTTTTTATACTTAATGGTGCCTTTCCTTCCTTTATAGTATCTTCATACTTTAGCAACAAGGACAAAAAAAGGGGACATGCGCCAAAACGAGGGAGGGGGTAAAGATAACATTGCAGCCAATAAAGTTGGCATTGTAGCGGGTATAGTTGATGTGGAAGAGGATAAAGATGGCGTTGCAACGCCTAAAGATAGCATTGTATCGCCTAAAGTTGATATTGCTGCAAGTAAAGATGGAGTTGCAGCACTTTAAGATGGCAATGTAACGGGAAAAGATCGCATTGCAACAGATAAAGTTGATGTTGCAGTGGATAAAGATGATATTGCAGTTCTTAAACCAGCCAAGCCGAAAACAAAGGTGCCTTTTTTCGCCTGACTCCCGTTTATTAAGATTCGTTTGATTGAGTTCTCCCTTTCCTTTGAGGCTCTGGGTTTTGGAGAGACAAAGATAAGATAAAAAAAAGAAAAAAAAAGGGACAGGCGCGAATGCCGCTAAGATAAGACTATCTTTTTATATCATGCTCATTTCTCCCTATTATATTCTTCTTTGTTAAAGGCTTGAGTCATGCCTGTCTCAAGTATTCTTTTTATATTTATGTCTGTGAGGAATTTCCCTGAATTGGTGTCTTGGTTTAGTAAGTAGTTGATAGCTTGAATTTGGTCTTCTTTTTATCGCCCTTGGTTCCCTCCTTAGTTTTTTTCGTATTGGTATAACGTCAGCC
>Ga0180438_10001010_pt1 | contig 51556 bp, 65 predicted proteins | sample SS_ome_12_FD_132455 | JGI IMG/M metagenome (GOLD analysis project Ga0180438, IMG submission 132455) | Hypersaline lake sediment archaeal communities from the Salton Sea, California, USA - SS_3_D_2 metaG | ecosystem: Environmental > Aquatic > Non-marine Saline and Alkaline > Hypersaline >...
AAACGTAGTCAGTGGGTAGCGATATGTCGGAAAAACCCAACAATCCCACTGTAATTAGTACCACTAACGTTAAAAATAAATGTAAAATAAACACTAAAAACAAAAAAAAGTCTTGACTCGTATTATATAAATCCTTATATTTCCCTTGGTTGTTATAATTAATATCGTCAATAATAGTATAATAAAGAGTAGAGGAAGATGAGAAATTTTAGTGATACATATGTATTGGTTTCAGGATTGGCTTACTACAAGCTGGAGTGTTACAGTCTGAAAGAAGCCAATCGGTTGGCATTGGTAGCACTGAAGGCTGGTGACCAGGTAGAAGTGATTACATTGTATGATGCAATCCAACAAGATTACTTATTATAGTATAATAGAGAGGAAGGAAGGAACATATGGATGCTATGACTGCTGTATTCATTAGTCACTTGGTTGATATATACAACAAGTCGACAATGTTAAAATCGTTGTCGCTGAAGACCACCATTAATGTCAACAAGGATTATGTGGATTATGTTGATTGTCCATTGGTGCAGGCGTCGATGATGGTAGGCAAGGGTGAGTGCCACAGCAAAGAACTTACACAGTTTGTTACACTGGAAGGAAGATTCGAGAATGGCGGCACTGGTGCTGTAACTGTATGTCCATTCTGTGGGGCGGTGTTATGATTATTATACTGTTATTAATAGTCGTTGTAATCCTTGGTGCATTGACAGGTATAGCAGTCATACTGGATAGGATTAATAACACCATTGCTGGTAAAAACCACTTGAAAGCACTGGAGTTACAGTTGAAGATTGTAGAATTAAAACAACAAAGCGGCATTGCACACAATGATCACACTAAATTAAGAGACATTAAATGTGAATTGGAGTTGTTATGAAAAAGCTAATAATTGATTGTACAGTCCCAATGGAAGGGTTGGTTAAAGGGTTTGATGGGATTGTTGATTACGTGTTGGAAGAATTTAAAGAACAGTTGATTGTTAACAGTGATTTGATAATGGCTAACTTTGATGGTTCTGAAGCAATAAAGATGGGACTGGTGATGCGTGGTTGTAACCATGCTGGATTTGAAATAACATCTGGTTACCCAGTTACACTGAAACCAGATGATACACTATTGTTAGAGGAAAACAACACAGTTGAACAGATATGGTATGAGTGTAAGAAGTGCCATTCCAGATATAAAAAGGTTAAAGGCACCATTCCATTCCACTGTGGTAACAGGGTACACAGTAAACTATGTAGTGGTATTGTTATTCCAATGATGGTTGCCAACAAGGTAGTGCCAGTGGTAGTGCCAGTTACTGATGAACCAATTATTACAGCTGTACAGAACAATGATTCAAAAGAAAATTATGACAAGGAGAATCAGTGATGGCTGGTGTATTGGTTTATAAGTGCAACAGGTGTAATCGTACAGTCAGGACAAACAATAGTATCACAGGGACAAGATGTGGAATGCCATTGACACAGGTTGTAGAACAACAAACTAAATTCGTTGGAACTTGTAGTGGTAGAATGATATATGTAAGGACAATCAGATGAGTGAAACTTGTCAAGCATTGGTGAAATGTGCCAGAAAACAATGTCCTGTAACATTGGCAGCTATAAAACTTGGTTTCGATAGTGACCACCCATTAGAGATTATTGATCTTATTTGGCCACACTCAGATGTATGTCCTTACTGTGGTATTGAATTGAATGAAGAGAAAATTATTATTACTGATAGGAGAACAGAGTATGTTACCAAGCATGCCAGAAATGATATTGATCGCATTGGTGATTACAATTTTGTTTGGCGCCAGACGAATACCGGAGATTTTTAAATCAATGGGCACAACAATCAAGGAAATAAGGGGAATTAGGAAGGAGCTTGAAGATGATTGAACTTATTCAATGGTTTATAAACTTTACATTCCAGAGTTTCGTTCATTGGTTAGGAGTAACTATACTGACGGGAGTGATACTTTTTGGAGTGGTTGATATTATCAAAGCGATGTTTACGAAACACATACACCATTATCACCATAACGGAGAGGATGAAGATGTTTAAAACAATGTATGTTTATAAATGTAACAAGTGTGGCATTACAGTCAAGTTGGAACGAAAACATACATTAAGTTGGAAGTGTGGTAAGCCACTATTTGGCAAAACAATGAATGACCATAAAGGTTTTTGTAAAGGTAGATGTAAGCTGGTAGGAAAAGAAGATGTTTAAAATTGTAGTGTTTAAACAAATCAAGGCAATGAAACCAAGATTCAAAAACACTGGTTCTATTACACACAGACCACTATTTGAGGTTCCACTTGGCTGTATCCTTGAAGGTGGAGTGCCACAGATAGCTGCTTACAAGAATATCTACAATGAAATAAAAACTGCGTTCAGCGGTGATGAATATGTTGTAGAGGTATTTGAAGTAACAACTAAATCAACTAAATCTAATTTATTAGATGACACTGGAGGTTGGGATGATATACGGTGAATTTTCTAATTTTCAAGAGTTCAGTATATTCTTGGCACAAATATTTGCTGTTTTAGTATATGTACTTGAAATGTTAACATCAATGATTATATTTGGACTTCTTTCTTGGAGGGCCAATGAGGACAAATTAGGTGATTTTGGTGTCAAGCTATTTATTTACACAGTTGTATTACTTTTTAATGCCATTTTAATCACAGGAGCGTTTTTGGATCTAATTAAAAAGATTGGAGGTTGAGTTGGACAACAAGTCTTATTATCACAATCAATTAATCATCCAAGTTGATCGCATGGTGAATGATGAACCTGTCATTCCTAAAAGCAATATATCAACTAATGATGATAGTGTTGTTGTAACACATCAGAAACACAATGAACCTTATTTCGAGATCGACATTACAGCAATGAATGAAGCAGACCAATTAACAGCGATTGAAAACATAATGACAAGATTCCCTAAGACACATTATTGGGTCAGAGTTGTTACAGCAAGAGTGATGTTAATTGATTTAACTAATGACATGATGGCAAAAGGTGGTTTTTGGAAATGACACCAACAAAGAAAAGAACATTCAAGTGTAGTAAAAGTAAGTGTGGCGCTGAAAGAGATGAAGTCACTATCTATGAAGCAATCACTTGTAACAAGTGTGGTAGCTTTATGTATCCAATAGGAGTGTTGAGGAGAATATGGCGAGCAATGAGCAAATAAGGTGCTGTTCTGATTGTAAACACTTCTGGTACGAGAGTGCGTGTTCCACGCAACCGTATCCAGAGTTTGGTTGTACCAAAAATAAATGGGATGGAGTAACATCCACAGATGATTTATTAATTGAAAACAAATGTAAGGAGTTTGAAGTGAAAGGTCAAGACACAACACGCAGATACATCTATGTATGTGAACGATGCGGTACTGTAAGGTACAGTGACATTAGAACAATATCCAAATTGTGCGCCAACGGGCAATGTGATGGTAGAGCGAAATACCAAGGAAAGAATAAGAACAGATAAAAGTTGGTTAACACAATCAGGAGAACAACATGAGCAGACAGAAAGCAGGACAACCAGCAAAATCAAAGAACACTTTTCGCAGTAAACTAATTTCCACAGACTATAAAGGTTCCCAAGTATTGTTTTGGGAATGTCCAGCCTGTGAGAAAAGAGGAATCCCCAAATTCACAAACAAATGTCCAAGATGTAAATATGTGAGGTTGATAACATGAAATTTGTCTATTGGTATTATTGTCCTCAGTGTGGTAAGTACATGTGGTCATTATCTAACAGAAAGAAAGGCATCATTTGCTTGACATTGAGGTGTAGTGGAGTGGCACAACGCTGTATGAAACCAAAACACAGGGAATGACATGGAAAGAAATTTCTTTATCAATAAGTGGGATGTTGAAGATGGTGACACTTTTCAATGTAACAGATGTGGCAACATCATTGTATCAAAAGAAAATTATCAAAATGCCACTTGTGTACAAAGAGTAACAGCACAAGGTTACTTTAAAAGAAATGTAACAAAATTAATCACTTGTAATGGAAAATATAAAAAGGTAGGTTGATATGGGATTAATTGAAACTTGGTATGAGTGCGAGAATGAAAGTTGTAATCAGTTCCATAAGTATTATTTCAGTTATGGAAAGTACATTACTTGTCCGTGTTGTGGTAGCAGAGCCAAGAGAATATTCTTCCCACCACTAACAAGAAGAGATTGGTTATTTTGAATAATTACAAGAATCAATAAAAGAAATGTGTTTTGGAGCTAAACAGTAAAGGAATTGTATGATGAAATTTCTAAAAAGACACTATGTAATCATTATGTTTGTAATCACAGGTCTGATGGTAGCATACGCCATCCCACAGATGACACCAGATACAACCGATGTTGCTGACAGATACTTGTTAGAGAAATATTGGAAAATACACCCCATTGAAAGAGACACAGTGGACTATACACAATGGTGGACAGTCTTGATGGATACAACAGTTGAAAAATGGTGGGAGATTGCTTCATTCAAGCCATCATACAATATTCAGATAATGAGCCCAGACAATGAAAGATCGTTGATAATAGATTTTAGCAGTGACACACTAAGAGTGTATGGTGATTTTCAGGCTGATTCAGCGGCACAGGTGTTTATTGATGAATTGATTTCAGAATATGATGCAACCATATATAATTTAAAACAAGAATTGGAGAATTGTCGTGAATCAAATAAAGTCAAATAAAGAGTTGGAACCGACAGCACTGTACAGATGTGAAAAGTGTGGTGAAGTTGGAGAGTATTTTATTGCAGGTGAAACAATACAAAAGCGATGTACCAAGAAAGTTGATTGTAATGTTATATGTGGCGGCAAGTTGGTAAAGGTTGCAGCAATTCCTGACATTGCAATCAATGAACGCATTAGTATTGAAACAACATTCAAGGTTTTCAAAGTAGAGGCTATGGGAATGAGAATGTTATTGAATCTTTTATCAAACCAAGGCCCACTTGAATGTGAAGTAAAGAGACCACCTGAAGGTGAAGTGATGAGAGATCAAACAATGGCTGTGTTTCTAAACAGTGAAGGTGAAACAGTTATTAAAGTTGTGAGAGATGAAGAATGAACATTATGGCAAGAAAAATAACAATTGATTCAGGCAGTCTATTCCCTGTGACAGAGCTTGATGTGTCTATTGTAGATGTTGTCCTGCTTAATGAAGTCAGTCCAAGAGATTGTACATATGGTTTAACACTCCATTTTAAAGAGAATGAAGGTGCCAATAGAATAAGACAGATTTCAAGAGGTGGAAAAAGACTGAACAATAAGGTGATAGACTTCTCAATCAAAATAAACATTAGAAGGATTATGACACAAAGAGCAGTAACAGGAGTCAAGTTTGATCACTTCTATCCACAAATAACATTTCAACCATCCACGTGTCAAAATGTGTGGTTGTACAAAGTGAAGGCATTGTCTTCAATAGTCCCGCAATTAAATTCGTTCATAAACAATACAATCCACTTATATCACAAACAAAGGAGAAATCAAGATGTCGTGGAACAGAAAGCAAAAGGAAAACAAGAAGAAAAGTGAACGGGCAAAAGGGGAAATTCAGAAAAAAGCTAAAGTAAGAAAACCTTCCACTGGTAAGCAGATTAAAAACCTTGAGCGAGGTAGCTAATGTCATTTATTAAAGCAATACTCAAAGTAATTGTATTGTCAATTAAAGAGTTGTTGACAAAACAGAAAGATGCCAATATCAGCATACAGGATCAAGAATTTACCAATTCACCATCAGTAGGAGAGATACCATTACCATCATCATTCTTGAGTGATTGGTATGTGAAAAACGATGCTGTTGAACACAACACAGAGGTTGACTTGAGGTTCTTGTGCTACCTTGTGATGAGATTTGGTGAGTGTAAACCGATGGTAGGAGAAACACAATACACAATTGAATTTGATGAATCTGATTATGAACACTTGAAGCGTTTAAAATTACAGATTGAGGCAAAGCCTCAATATGGCAAGAAAATGATCAAAGCAACAATAATAATGCCTGATTAAATAATCCTTTACTTTTACAAATAAATTATTTATATTCAGCTAATTATAATGGAGGAAAACAGTGCCTGAAAAACAAGTATTATTCAAATGTTTGTGTGAGCAAGAACCACAATTGTATCCATCACCTACTGGTGGTGTTCAATATTCTTGCGACAACTGTGAAATCAGAACAGAAGTTGTTCCAGACACAGAGGAAGCAACAGAGGCATGGAATGCCTTGATTGCCACCAAAAAGATACAACTCAAGATTACAGCATTCAACATTGCTGCCTTTGAATTGTTGCCACAAGGGAATTTCCGTGGCATTATAATTTGCATGTTACAGCTTGACTCATTCCCAGCTGTTAGGTTGGAATTAGAAATAGCCTGTACAGCACAAACAAAAGGTGACATCACTTGGAGAGTCAATGTTGTCAGGCCTGAAGCATTAGACAAAACAACAATTGATAAAGTCAGCACAGTGATATCATCAGCATTGTTCCATAACAGAATAAACACAGCAATCAATTCATTCATGTACTTCATTAAAAACTTGGATTTGGTGAAAGGTCGATTATGAGATGGCACAACCAACAATCACGCTGCGAAAATATTCCAAAGAAAAAGTGTCTGGTCATAGCAGTGGCGTTGCTGCTTTTATCAATGACAGCACTCGACATGTTGTTTGGTTTCAGAGGTATTGGGATGGTAAAGTCTATATTCTTAAAATTAATTGGCCTGTAATATTAGGTGAGTTAATCATATTTACAATTGCTACAATAATAGTTCTTGGAGAAGCACTATACATCTATCATCTTGTTTTATGGATAAAGGTTTTACTGAAATGTTAAAAGAGAAGATTTTACAAAGAGTATTTGCTGCTGTAAGGAAACCAAAGTTGATGAACAAAGAAGTAACAAGTGATACTGTTATATTTCAGTACAAAGGTGACAATGGTTTTCATCAGGAGTTCATTTTCAAATTTACCCACAGTGGCATAGAGTGCCATATGGCTGATCACAATTCTTTGTCCAATAGAGTTTGTGTCAAGCCATCAGCAGGAAATGTAATACACATAACAACAGAGGAATTGGACAAACAATTAAAAAAGAGAGGTACGGATGGCAATTAACAAAGACACCAAACGTTATTATCTCATGTGGCGTATGAGATTCTTTTGGAATCCGGTTTTCACAGCACTACAAGTTTTCGGATTGTGGAAGGGAATCTATGCTGTAAGTTTCATAGCATTGCTTGCTCAAATTATCTTCAACAGGGAGTGTTTGAAGATTGATACAGAAGTGAAATGGGAATTGATGATGTTTGTAAGCTCAATGGTCAATCTTGTTGTTGTCTATTTGATGGGAACAATGAATGTACTTGAAATCAAAGGTGATATGATTTCTTATCCACCAAGTGATATGCTTTTACAAGCTATTACATTTGTTGTATTTCTCATTCACTTCCTAATTCACGCAACAAGAGAAGCTGATAAAATACGTGGTTAGATTTCCAAACAGATTTCGATTCTAAAGTAAAAAATTGGCAAAGCTGTATCTTTTATCATTTGAAAATTATAAACCACTTCATGGAGGCTTAAAATTGAAATTAATCCAAACGATACTGCTCGCACTTATAGTGCTTAATTTCAGTTGCACAACGACATCGCCTTGTGACAGAAGGGTTGTGTATGAAAACCAACTGATCATAGAGGGTGATAAACTTCAAGCGATTGAAGAAGAAATTGATTCAATTGAGTATCAAATTACAACCAGACAGCAAAAGTATGATTATAATGTTATGAATGAAACATGTAGTGAATATGAATTGTCACGTATGCGATTTGACATTGCAAGATTACATAGCAATCTTGCTAATGCTTGTACTGCAAGAGATGTCCAAAACAATAAGCTCAATGATGTAGCAGAAAAGTTACAAGCTGCTGAAACAGCCTGTCAGGAATGGCTTGATAAAGTTAAAGACAGGCATGGAATAAATTTATAGTTGGAATGTAAAGCACCCATTTGTTAGGCAACTCCCAGCAACGGAGTTGAAAGATGTTAGAACCATTCTTGGATACAAGATTTTATGATGATCCAAATTGGCTCAGTCACTTAGCATTGTATTGTATATTCTATTTTCTCGCAATACTTGGTTTGATACAAGTTCTTGAAAAACTTTGGCTAAGGATTCTCACTTGGTCAAAGAGATACAAGGATATTAAAGAGGCCATTGAAAAAGCATGGGACAACATGCTTGTTAGGGAATTAAAAAGAATGGATGTGCTAAAAGATGATGCTGAGAAAAGAGCCATCAAGGAATTATCCAAACAAGACGCATTTATGGAGGATTTAAAAAACGATGCCAGACCTAATGATATCGCACAGCGATTTAAAGACAATGCTCAAAACCGGAAAACTGGAAATAAAACCACCGACACCTGAGAGTGTAGAAGGTGGAGCAACAATCTACCTTGATCAAACATTTGGTCACCAAACAGGTATCATGACTGTCCATGAGCAGCTGAAACAGGTTGTATTTGATATGTACATAAAGATTTATGAAAAAACAACTGCTGATTATACAGAACAAGCAGAACAGTTGTTGCAAATTGTTCAAAATATGTTTGTTAAACACACTGATGAATTGCCTTGTATAGCTAATGGATCATGTGACCATGTTACAGAGTGATAAATATGGAGACATTGATTGGCACCCAGAAGAAATAGCAGCAACAAGAAAAGTTGCCAAAGAATTAATGGAGGAAGTTGTGGAACAAGAACACATTGAAAAAGAATTGATTGATTCAGTTAAAGAAGTACACTCTGATGTTGAGGTGAAGGCATTGGAATTGATAAAGAAAATGAAGATGTCAGCGAAACCAAAGAAGAAACGAAAAATGAATTCAGAGGCTAAGTTGCGACTGTTTACATTGATCATGCTATTCATTCCTCCAGTCACAATAGCAACTGTTAGTGCTATTCACTTAGTGAACTATTTCAGCATAGGCAATGCTATTGGATTATCAATAACACTTGCTATTGCCTTTGAAACACTGACACTATCTGCCTTTATATCGTTGCGACAGTTCCATGTATTGAGTGCTTTTACCAGAGCAGCTGTTTGGATAACAATATTTGGCCTTGCCGCATTACAGGTGCTTGGAAATGTATTCTCTGTTTACATCCATATCAATGAAACACTTGCTATACAGGCATCAGAGCTAATGGGCATTACATATGGTGATGGTATCTTTGTAAAACGAGTGATATCCATTATGCTTGGAAGCATTCTGCCACTAACATCATTGATCTTTACAAAAGTGTTAGCCAACTTCTGGTATGAAACATCTAAAAAGAAAGCAAGAGTGAAGAAATGATTAAAACGCCTGATACATACAATGTTAGAAGTGAATTGGCAATATTCTATTATCTTGGTTGCGTCATTACAAACAACATACTGGGAAAGTTGGATCCATTCGATAAGCAAGAATTAATGCCTGCCATTCGTAGAGTAAGACATCTTGGAAACCAGTTCGGTCTTGCTGTTGAGAGATTGATTAACAATTTTGCTGGTGATGTTAAATTGACTGAATTAGAAAAAGAAAAATTCACAGCAACTGTAATTGGAAGATTGATTTATGATGCCACTACACTCGTTGTAGAGCCAAAGAAAACAAAGTGGGGTCTTGTCCATCCAGAAGGTTATAGGAGTGTTTTATTTCTCAATGGCCCATTACAGATGGAAGTCAAATATTTGCCCAACTTTAATACATTTGATAATACTGTGACTATGCCAATCGGAAAGAAGATGGAAGATCAATTCCTATCCAATTATTTTAGACACAACGATGACTGTATAAAATGGGCACAGGAAGATAAGAATTTTGAACCAAGACTCTTTACAGATAATGATGATAGTTTCATCAATGTACAGCAAGCCATTGACTACAGCGTTATCAGGTACAAGGTAAGCAGCTATCTTGATGAAAAATATATAGCTATATGCTGAAAAAAGAAAGTCCTTTACTTTGATAAAATTATTTCGTATATTAACAACCCTTAAAGTTATTCATCTTAGTGTCTTAGGTGACAAAGGAGGTTGCCATGTTATAGTGACCTTTAAACGGGCACACGGTAGTTGTAGTTGGAGTAAAAATATTTAGGGAATTAGCACTGAATGAACCCAGTGCTGCGAACAAATTAAATGGCTGGCTTATATCGACAGCGAAAAAAATTAAATTAACTTTTGGTTTTTGTCGTTTGTGTGTAAGCTGTAAAGGGTGTTAGATAATTAAAAGATGTGACCATCCTGAAAAACTAACACCCTTTTATTTACTGGTGGCGTGTACCCTATAATTTTATATTTTTAATATTTCTATATTTTTATTTTTTAATATTTATATTTCTAAAAAAAAGAGCGAACATTGGAGGTTTACTGGTTTAAAATATGGTATATATATATTATATTATTATATTATATTATTCCCATGCTCGTTTTCACCACTACTGGTTCACTGGAGAGAAGATGTACAAAACCAATGAAGAAAGAAATTTAATTGATTCTTTCAAGAAAGATTTTCCACTATCACTGCCTATGAATATTTGTATTAATACATTCAACAGGTTAGAATATTTAAAAAAATGTATTGCTTCTATTGTAGCTGGTACTACCATTCCCTATTTTTTAACAGTAATTGATGATGGTTCTACAGATGGAACAGTAGAATGGTTGAGAGAAAAACAGAAACTTATTCCACAGATGGCTTCTCTACACCCAAAAGTAAAACTTGGTTCAGCTAACTCATTGAACTATGTTGTAGCATCAACACAATCATCTGTTGTTACATTTGCTAACGATGATATGTGGTTCCACAAAGGGTGGGACATAGCCTGTATCAGAATCATGTTGGAATATAATGATTGTGGGGCTGTCTCATTCTATGACTACACAGCACTGAAATTAAAACAAGGTGTATCAACTAAGCTAAGCGATTCAGTAATTAAAACTCCAGTCACAGGCTTAGGTGCTACAATGATAGTGAAAGATACATTCAATGATGTCGGTGGTTTCAAATTAAGACTTGACAAAACAATGGGTTATTTTGCTACCAAGTTCTGTCAGGAGATGCACAAGCTACCAAAAACAACAAGGAATCAACTCTATCAAACACTACCACATATGGCACTACATATGGATGGAGTGAATTCAAAATTAAATGAGCGTGTTTATTCAACTAAGTCAGGATATGAACAGTACAGGAAGGAGCACAAGTAGATGGCAAAGCAATTCACTGAGGAAGAACTTGAGCAGATGGAAGTGGAGCAACGAATTAAACTTGGAGAATTTAGGATATGGGGCCACTCAATATTTAATATTGATGATGCTATGCCTAATGATATTGTAATGTTTCCAGGTGTAGAAGGGAAATACATATCAACAGCGCCATATCCGCAATCATTTGTAATAGCAAAATACTATGAAACACAGGATATGTATGTTGTACAAAGACTAACACTAACATACATGTTCAAACACGCCATTAAAACCGCAATCACCTCAATCCTGTTAACCTCAAAATTCACACTTTACAAACTTGGTTTCATTAAAGACTTTCCACACAGTGATAGAATGTCTTGGAAAGACTTCACTCCATTCCCGAACAAGGAGTTGAGAAAAAGATATGCTGATTACAATTTCAAGAATATCAACAACAGGGTGATGAAGTTGAAAATTGATAGGTTGAGTTCTGAAATTGACGTGAGCAAAATGAATAGTGAGCATGAAGATGATGAAGAAGGTGTCGGCGGTCAGGATAATACATGGATTGGCAATTATTAACATAACTTTTGAAGTTATATAATTAAAAATATATTTTTATTATCAAAAAAATTTACTAAATTCAGGATGTGAAATGAATAAGAATCCATTAAACTTACCACCCAAGGCACCGGATAAACACTGTAATGCGAGAACACCAAACGGTTATTGTAAAAATTTAGCAGGATTCAGAACCGGAAAATTAGGTGAAGGTAGATGTTGGCTACACGGCGGTATGACGCCAGCCATTAAAAACGGCTCCAATCTTGACTTGTACACCCAAACCATCTACACTAAGTTCTTGCCTACAAATTTGGCTATTGAGCTTGCTGAGATAAAAGTTGATCCAACATTTTCTTCATTGAAAGAAGAATATGGTTTATTGAAACTGATTGTACAAGGGTTGATTAGTAATTTACCAGCTGATTTAGCTCTGATGTATGGAAAATTAGTTTGCGGTAAGTGCGGAATGGAGATGGACAGTTCAGATGAAATTCTTGTTCAGTATGATAAGGACAACGACACTGAAACTTTGGAAAAAAGATTAAAGCTGGTATTACAAACAATTCGTGATATGGCTAATGTCTTTGATAAAGTCTCCAAGGCTGAGGAAAGACAAAAACGATTTGTCCAAATGAGTGATCTTGAAGGAATTGTCATCCAGTGGGGTAAGATTTTGACAGACCACTTAGGTGATGATCCAAGAATTAATGAAATCCAAAAGGATATGCTTACAACAGGATTCTTTAGAACACCAGGCCAGCAAGATGATGAGAAGATGGCCAAGTTTCATGAAATACAAACAAAGCTGAAATCAAAGTACAAGTATGGGAAAAGAAAAGGTGAAGTTGATACAATCAAAGATGTATATGTTGAATTGAATAACGAAATCAACCACTTTGACGATGCCTCACTTGATATTGAGGAAGCTGAGATTGTAAAACCAAAGTTAAGTGCAAAAGAAATATTGGCAGAAAAGAAGAAACTGAAAAAGAAGAAAGCCAAAAAGAAATGACCAGTAAAGAATTTGATGACATCACAGTTGCTCTATTTGAGGAAGCAACGAAACGCACCGGAATGAACTATTGTCAAACGTGCGGCAATACAGATGTAGTCACAGATATGGAATTGGTAAAGAAAGAAGATAAAGTTGGAGATTTCATAGTAAGTGGCGGAAATTTCGGTTGGTTGTTAGATACTTATGAAAAGTTTACTTTAGTTCAACAGTGTACGAAATGTAACAAAGGGTTTAAGTGTAAACTTGATCCACAACAGTTAGTTGATTTTGTCGGTGTTGGAATCATAGATGTAGCAGTTTATGAAGGCCACGACAAGCTGTTTAAAGAGTTTTCTGTTGAACAGCAATACAAGGAACAATTTTCAAGAGTTTACATTACATCATATTACTTGTTGAAGTATTTCAAGAACAAAATTGAAAAAAAGAAAAAGGCATAATGCCTTTTTAAAATAAATCACTTGAATGGAGGTACAAATGTCCGAACTGACTCACAATGCCCAAACTCTTATCGTGCCAATTGAGGATAAGTTGGCAAGGATGGATAAGGCCATTGAAGATTTGTTAGCACCGCCATTTACTCCAAGAGAGCTTACAGCCCTTCTATCTGCTACAATTGAGGTGGCCAACGAGTTCCTTGGTGATGATGCCCAAGAGGATGAAATGATCGCACTGACTCTTGAGATTTGGAATTATTACGAAAGTAAATATGACCTTATCAACAAGATTGATGATGCGGTTGATTTCAGAAAAATCTTTGGCACAGCAGTTGGAACTATTGTAGAACAGTTTGACGGCAAAGGAATTGAGATGTTGATTGAGAAATTAATCATCCCAATGCTTATTGCTCAGTTGTATTAAATGTTCCTTCGTGACGGGTAACGGGTGAAACTGGGCGTCTTTTACAGGCGCTCAGTTTTTTTGGTTTTGATTCGATTGAAGATTGGTAATTGTATAAATTAATAAATGGAGTTGGAAATGAAAATCACAAAAGACAAATGTGGTAAAAAGGGAAGAAAGAAAAAAGGCATTAAGTTTTATAGTTCAATAGTTGTCTTACTATTGTTCACACTATTTATTGCCGATCTTGCCATACCGCAAATTAATGTTTTTGTAAGCCCTGAATTTGTAGCAAAATTACAAGCTGTAATTGACGCACCGTATGATTTCAGCCCAGGTGGTTCATGGGATTGGAGTGGAGCTACAGTAACAAATTTGCCGACAAGTACAGGTGGAACATACATTGATTGGGATTTAAACCCAACACTACCTGCTCCTCAACACCAAACCGGAAGAATGCACTGGTCTGCAGCAGATAATACGCTTGAAATCGGTATGCTTGGCAGTGATGTAGCATTACAGGTTGGTCAGGAAATTTTACTTTATGCTGAGAATAATTCTGGTGTAGCTATAAATAATGGTAAAGTTGCCTATGTATCTGGTTCAACTTCTACTGATCCAGAGATTACAAAAGCAGATGCTGATGACCTAACAGCTTATCAAACAATTGGTGTAGCTACAGAGAGTATAGCAAATGGAGCAAGCGGATATGTGACTACATATGGGCTTGTTCGTGGTTTAAACACAGATTCATGGGCAGCAGGGGCAATTTTGTATGTGTCTCAAACTGCAGGTGAAATAACAGATACAGAACCAATAGCTCCAGCGCACTCAATTAGAGTTGGATACAATGTTGTCAAGGATGCTACAAATGGAGTTATTCTTGTAAGTACATTCCAAAAATACAAAGCTGATGCTGATTCCTTGATGATCGGTATGGCCTATGATAAGCCAGCCATAACTCTTGTAGATGATAGCGGACTTAAAGTTGATGTTGAGAATATCAATACTGGTGATATGGAATTCAACATTGACGGGAAAAGGCTCACTCTTGATTGTACTACAGGAGCAGGAGCAGGTGGAAAAGCAAGAGCAAGTTTAACAGCTGGAGCAGATGCAAACAATCCAATTACAAACTATATATATGTAGATGAAAGTGCAGGAGCAGCAAGATTACAGACTTCAACTTCACTGCCTACAGGAGCATTTGCTTGGATAGGGAAAGTTGTTGTACCTGATGCTACTACATTTGGTACAAATGGTTCTTATTTGTTTCAAAGATATACAGAATCAGTTAATGATGATCGTGGTCCAGTGTCGCATGAGAGAGAGAAATTGCGCCAGATGGGAGCCTTATGGTATTCAGGAGCAGCGCCAACATTAGATATTACAGTGAACGGTGGAGCACCTGATAATGTTCATTTGAATACAGCATCAGGAACAGTTTATCAACTTCACAGACAAACTTGGCCGGCATTTACAGATGGGCCATATTATTATGGTAATGGTAGCAATGTATATGAAAAGTTAACAGACTTGAATGCTGCTTTGAATTTGGATGACGGTACAGCAATCACAAATAATCAAAGATTCAATCTTGTTTTGTGGGGTGCTGTAAATTATTCATCTGGAGATTGTAAGCTATTTGTTAATTTACCGAACGGTACATATTTGAGTGATGGCAATGCTAAAGCTGACGTTAACAATACAGCCGATTATTCTGTTCCTGCTGAGATGAGAAGTGTAGCATTTTTGATAGCAAGATTGGCTTTCAAATACACTACTGGTTCAAGTGGAACTTGGACAGAGTTAGAAACATATGATTTGCGTGGTGTCCCGTTCAGTTCAAGAACAGGTGGAGCTACAGTAACATCATCAAATGAATTTGACGATGCTTTATTTACTATTTATAATAATGCTGATGCTACCAAGTCATTTGATTTTGATGCATCTGGAATAACAACCGGAACAGAAAGAACATTGACAGTTCAGGATGCAGATGGAACAATTGCTTATACTGCTGACCAAGATACAACTGATCAAAATATCGTTAATTTGAGATCAAACGCACCAGAAAGTCCTTATTATTGGTTTGATGGTGTGGATGACGGTATAGCTGTTAGTGATAATGACAATTTGACTTTTAGTGATTGTTCATTTTTATTTGAATTTGAAGCAAAAGAATATTCATCCAATATGCTGTTTGGGAAACAGAATACGGCTCAGTATGAATATGGAGTCTATATTGGAACTTCTGGAGAATTGATAATTACATTTTACGGTGCTTTAGATGCTTCAATATTTGTACGGTTTACTACAGCTAATGGTATTGTTCTTGTTGACGAAACATATGTGCTGGCAGTAACTTTTGATCAATCAGAAGAGGATTGTATAGTGTATCTTGACGGAGAACCTGTTAGTGTCACTAAGTCGGAAGCTGGTTCATTTTCAGCTATGTTGAATGGAACAGGACAATTAGTCATTGGAAATAGGCAAAAAGATAATAATTTAGCACACAATGGTAATATTGGAAAGTTAAAACTTTTCAACAAAGCCCTAACAGCAGCAGAGGTCAGAGAATATACCTATGGCGCTGTTGATTATAAGTATAAAGGTGCAAGTCAGACTGACTTAGTTACCAATAGCACATTTGATTCTGATGTTACTGGTTGGGGTGCAATAAATGGAACAATTGCTTGGGATAATACAGACATTGGCGGTAATACTGCTCATGCAGAATTGACACGCACAAGTGGCAATGCATATTCAAGAATGAGTCCAAGATATTCTTTTTCAGCAGTAAAAAGTTTTAAAGCCTCAATTGATTATTATTGTCCATCTGGCCAATCTATAACATCAATAAGGTTTGGGATATTAAATCAATTAGATGCTAATCTTGTTAATGTTGATGATTTAACTACTAACACATGGACTACTCTTGAGTTGTATTTTACTTCAGATGGAACACAAACACAGTTATCACCTTATATAATGATATTAGGTGCATCTGGAAGTGATTATATTTATTTCGATAATGCGGAACTTACACAAATAGGCGAAGTAGCAGCCTATGAAGGCAGAGGAATTGACGACGGAATTTGGTATGATTCCGGTTCTAACGATCTTGATGGAACAGTATCAGGAGCAATAGCAAATAGTGCTATTCCATTCTGTTATATTGATGCTATAAATCCTGGTGCTAATGAATATCTGATGAATATTGGTAAAACAGTTTCCGGTGTTAGAACAGACTTGGTAACATTAGATGAAGATGGCGATTTCTTTGTTAAGGGTTCATTTCTTGATTCAGATGGCGATGCTGGAACAGCAGGACAATTCCTTTCATCTACAGGAGCAGGTGCTACAAATTGGGCTGATGAATCTGCTGGTGGTGGGACTGATACTCTTGTAGTTGGTTCGATAAATAAGAATAGTGGTGTACCGTCAACAAAAGATATAGGCAATAATACTTGGACAAAAATAGATATGTGGAGTTCAACTAATACTTTTATTAATTGTTCATATGATGGGACGAATAAAGGAATTAAAGTTGATTATAGTGGCCTTTATGAAATTACATGGGATGGTTCATTGAGAGCAAATGGCAGCGGTGTTAATGAGTATTCATTTAACATAGGTACTACTGGGTCAAGAATTGATCAGGGTAATGTAAGGATTGAATTAGATGCATCTAATAATTTATGGAGAGCAGCATCATTGACTATACAAGCAGATATTGATGCAGATTCCACTATTTGTTTGTGGGGTATAAATGTTACAGATGGTGATGATATAACTATAAATGGTGGAGGCCTTGCAATAAAGAGATTGACATGGCAACACTAATGGTTAATAATAATTCAAGATAAAAGGAGTTGGAAATGAAAAAGCTATTAACACTATTACTGGTTTTTGCTTTAGCGACAATAGTTGCTGCACAGTGGAATTTGGAGATTGAGATTCATGGAGAGATGAATCCAGATTCAACTAATATTTTTGAATTTAAACAGGACTTAATTGATGATGTAGCAGCAAGTCTTGGAGTTGATCCAGTATTTGAGATTACACTTGGAACAGCAAATATCACTGTCGCTGATACAATTCAAACAGTTGATGTATTTGATGTAAGAGTTGAGATTGATGCGCAAACAGCAAGTGATTTGGATGATTTTTCAACAATTGTTTATAATTATTTCAAAGGCAAATTTGAATCAGCCAATTTAAGATTGGCTTATGAAAGAGTGATAAGCTGGTAGTGTTATTTTAATTCTACTAATCAAGGAGCAGTAAGATGCCAAAACCAATCGAACAGATGTTTACAGCCTATAATTGGGAAAATTCCAATGGAGCAGTAGGTGATCACAGCCTTACATTCAGAGGCATTGATGGTGAAAATAACAATGAGTTTACAGCACAGTTAGAGTTAACTAATGCTTCATTGAAGATTTACACATCAAACAAAACAAGGCCAGGTAGAACTGGTTGGACTGATCTGACAAGTTATTTTTCAGCTACAGCGATTAATAGCAATAGAAGTATTGTTCAAACGTCAGATTTAAAATTTAAGTGGTGGAAGTTCGTTATCACTACATCAAATGCCACTAATACTTTTAATGTGTACATTCAACGGTAACACATTATAAAAAAATTAGAGGTTAAGAAAGATGAAAAAGTGTCCTTTAACAAAGGCATCATGTCCATTAAGTCAATCTGTCTGTAAGCTACAAGAGTGTGACATATTGAATTCATTTGCTTTATCAGAATCTGGAATTATAATGTTGATTCTTGATATGAAATGTAACATAAGATATTTCAATAACGCACTTATGAAGTTGACAGGAAGAAATTTGGATGATTGTGCTGGGAAGAATTGGCTTGATGTCTTTATTGACCCTGGTGATGTACCTATCATCACAAATGTAGCTAACAGGCTACATATAGAAGATACAACAACATTTACAAATGACATTGTAGATGTAGGAGGCAACAAGCACTTAGTTGCTTGGCATAATTATAAAATAGAGAATGGAGTCACCTCAATAATATGTATTGGCATAGAGATAACAAAGTCACGTTATGTCGTTGAGGAGTTAGTTGTTCCAGAAGAACAAAAAGGTAGTCAAGATTCTGTACTCATGAAAGCACTTCATGATTTGACTGCCTCAACTAACAGACTTGCCATGATTAGACAGCTTAATCCGATCAACTAAAGGGTATTTATGATGAGTGGAGATACGGTTGCACAGACCGGATTGGATGTTGTTCAGCCAATTATTGTTGCCTATGGTGAGATAGTAAAGCATTTAGTAGAATTAACAGCAGCATTAACATCAATCAAGGAGAATCAAAGTAGAGAGATGGTTGATATTGAGGCAATAAGTAAATGCTTGACTTCAATTGAATCCATACAAAATCAACATCATTCAGTAGTATTGGAAACATTAAAGGCAGTCAAAGAGAGTGCCCAAAGTAATTCTAATTTAAAAGCTACAGAAATCAAGTCATACATTGATAGGTTTTTAGTTATTATTTCAGTGATTGTGACAGTTATTACAGCAGCAATAGGATTGTTTGTTCATTTTAAATTCGATTCTATGTTACATCAAATTTTAAGGTTAACACCATGATGAGTAGACATCCAATAGATTGGGCAATACATTTTGTGTTAGTGTTTGTTAGTGGGTGGTTAATTTATAATCATCCACTATTGGCATCTTTTGTAGTGCCATTATTTGTTATATTCATGATCGAATATGAACAAAAAAGCCAAGTCTGGTATAATGATTTGACTTGGGCAGATTTTATACAAAACCACGCATTGGGAGATATATTGGCTGGAATTATAGCATTGATAGTTCTTGCTTGTTATATTTTCTCTCACTAAAGGCATCCATAAGTAAAGCATCTAAAAGGAGAGCAATGAATTATGAACAGGCTTGTGAAAAGATTAGTCGATTTGAAACAAAATCCAGATACACAGAAGCGTGTAGAATGTTGGATATACTCGAAGATCAGTTCAAATCAACATATGGTGAACATATTTGGAAATATTATTTGTATAATTTTATTGACGCTGGCTTCTTTAAGTATCACCAGCTTTCTTCAAATGGTAGGATCACAACCTACAAAATTATACAGCCAGACACTGACGTTGAATCCGCAAGAAGATGTGAACCAGTATCAGTTTAAATTTACAAAACTTGATTCAGGAACACTTGCGGCTGGTTTTGATACCTTCTATGTAAAGCAACAGACTATTACATTCAGTTGGATTATGTATGAAAGATTGACAAGATTAGAAGAACAAGATGATCCAGTGTTCTTTCCTAACATTACAAGGACTGATACACTAAACATCATGAATGCAGAGGTTGTTTTTTATCAAAACGATACAACAGCAGTCTATGTAGCACCAGGGCCAGATTTCCTTGATGATGGAGATTGGCAAGTTCAAATCAGAGCAAGTAGAATAAACAAGTATGGAAAAGAAATATGGAGTAAATTTTCAGATAGTGTAGCTTTTCACATTAATACACAAGAGTCTGACGATACACCATTCCATGTACCAGTATTCTTTAATTTAAGGTTCCATTAATGACATTACCAATTCAGAAAATAAGACATAAAGATGCCAGCGGACGGTTTACACAGAAAAGTGTTGATGGAAACCCAAATGATATTTTCAGAACTGGTTTATTAAAGGCTTTTACAGGTTCAGACAGTGTACCTGTTCAAGAAGAATTTGAAGATGGTTCCATATTCAAGATTCCAGAGCAGCATAAAGGTCTTTGGAGAGTAAAGCCTCCAACAGTAGAAGAATTTTTTACATCTTGGTTCCCTGAACCTTTATATCCATTACAACATGCTTTTGTAGAGAATGTTATTGGAGCTAATCCTTGGGAATGGAGCAAGGATTATGATGAAGGTCATGCCTTTTGGGGCAAAGGAGCCGGAAAAGACAGAACAATTGCTAAGATGATGGCTTATGTTACAGCTAAACTTCACTGTATGGTTAATCCTCAAGAGGGATTGAATAAACTGTTAGGTGGAGGTTTACTTGGTATAGATTCTGCTATTGATATTGTCAATGTATCTAAAGATGCTGATCAGGCCAGAGAGGTGTTTTTTAAGAATCTAAAGACAGTATTGAGACAGGTTAGGAATCCTTACACTGGAAATTTGTTCTTTGAAGAATGTGGCGTTGATTTACGTGAAGGTTATGATATTCAATCCACACAGATAAATTTAAAACACAACATCACTTGCTTTTCACTTAACAGTAAAAGGTATGCTGGTGAGGGTTTGAATTTATTTTTTGTTGTTGCTGATGAGGTTGGTGCTATGCCGGCAATGAATGTTAAAGGTCAGTTGACATCAATTCGTGAAACTCTTGATTCACGGTTTCCAAAGATCGGCAAATTGATATTGATGTCATACAAGTATGAACAGAACTGTCCAATGTCTGTTGAATATAAACTTGGAGAAAAGAATCCAAGAATTTATTCCTCAAGGTTTCCAACATTCAAAGTTAATCCACAAAAGAAGAAATCAGATTATTCCAGACATTATTTGAGAGATTCCACTAAAGCACAGTGGACTTATGAATGTAAGGACATTAATGATACAGGTGGTGGTTTCATAAAGCAGAAATTCATCATCCCTTGGTGTTTCAATAATGATTTGATGGTGAATCCAACTAAGGATGAAGTTATCACCACAGCAAACATAAGAAATTTGAGGTTTGAGAAAGAATTTTTTCAATCACTCAAAGGAAAGATGCTTGCACTACATGTGGATTTAGCAAAAGCTAAAGATAAAACAAAAAGTGATTGTGCTGGATTAGCGTTAAGTTATCCAGAGTTGATAACTCCAAGAATACATCCACAATCTGTAAAGTTGTTAAAGAAGATAAATGTATTAGATGCTGATAATGTAGATTTGCCTCCAAGAAAAGGAGTTAAAGTTCCACTTGCTATTCAGTTACAAGCTGAAATTGGATCAGAGATACAGTTTAGTGATATAATTGATTTCATAAAGTATTTGAAAGCAAATGGAGTTAATATATTCAAAGTAACATATGATGGTTGGCAATCAGTAGGTGAGATACAAAGAGTATTACAAATGGGTATCAACGCAGAGGTATTGTCTGTTGACAAAACAACTGCTCCATATGATACTGCTAAATCCTTATTGTATCTTGGTTTGTTACACTCTTATGAAAATACAATAGCCATAAGAGAATTTGACGAATTAATTGTCGATGACAAAGGAAAGATTGATCACCCTGAAGTTTCATGGAAAAGATTAGAGCAGGAAGGGACTGACCTTGGAAGCAAGGATGTATCTGATTGTATAGCAGGTTCAGCCTACACTTGTATGGAAGAAATTTCACTTGATACTGGAATTGTGTGGTAATTATGTCTGTTGTTAATTTAGGTTCATGGTATGTTGTTAAAGTAGATGGAATAGAGCAACCATTTTTGGCGTGTAGCTTTCCTGATCCACTGAGTGTAATGTGTTTGAATTCAGATAAAAAATTAAGAACAATACAGAACAGCGATTTGATGCCAATAAGTAAAAAGAAATTGGGATCAATATTGTATGAACCAAGGATGTCACACCTAACAGGCATTCAAAAAAATAACATTAGAAAATTGTTGGAGCAATGAAGATGAAGAAGAAAAGCATCAACACAGGTAAACACAAAGTTGAAGATTTGGTAAGTAACATTGAGAATTTACACCCTGCCGGTTGTGATTGTATCCAGTGTGTAGATTCAGAACTATTTTCAGATGGTATGGTAGTTGAAAAATCAAACGATAAGTCCAATGGATCATTTGATAAGTTCTTTGATGAACAAACTACAATCCAAGAAAGAAGTTTGGAAACTGATGACCTTAAAAGATCAGAGGAAATGCTTGAAAAATCATCAGGAAAAATTGGTGAGGAAGAAATAGTAAATAGTTTACAAAAGACAATGGTTTATGCTACATCTGGCGGTCTATTGTTAATGTGTGTAATGGCTATGATTTTCACATTTACAAAAGATTATTCAGGTGGTATATTATCAATATTGGTCGGGTTGTTTTTGATGATAGTGAATGAAAGAATCAATAAATGAGGAATTGCTAATGGCTAATTTTACCAAAGCACTCACGGTTGCTCCACCTCCATCAGTATCTAAAAGAGAGGGAATGTTAGACAATCGTGAATTTAGGTCTGGAGGGATTGTCAATACAAAAGATACATCTCAAACTCCAGTTAGAGTTATGAGAAACAGATTGACATTTCCACAAATGGAGCAAATGTACTATCTCAATGCTTGGGTTAGAGCTATTGTTGACAAGACTGTTAAAAGGTCTGTTGCAGTGAAGCCTCAATGGAAAGCTATAACAAAAAAGCATACAGATGCACCATCAGAAGCTCAATTGAAGAAGATTGGCGAGTTAGAAGGATTTTTGTCGCAACCAAATTCCACTAATGAATCATTTGATTCAATTAGAACTAAACTATCAACAGATATATTGATATGGGATAGTGCCGGACTTGAGTTTGTCAAGAACACTCGAAAGAAACTGACAGAAATGTTTTCAGTATCTGGTGATACAATCAGAGTGAATGTAGATCGCAGAGGGATTTTCACAAGTCCAAACAAAGCATATTTACAAAAAGATCAATCTGGAGCAGAGGTGTCTTCATTTGGAAAAGATGATATGGCTTACTTTAAACAGTATCCAAGATCATCCTCTGTTTATGGAACAAGTCCACTTGAATCCTTGAGACAAACAGTTACTGCTGATTTGTATCAGGATAATTTCAATATAACACGCTTTATCAATGATGCAACGCCACGTTTTGCCTTGATGTTTGACGGTCTTGGAACAGGTCAAGGTGGTGCTGCGATGCAAAGGTTGAGAGAGTGGTGGGATTCTGAATTAAGAGGACAACCGCACAAACCGATTCTCATAGGTTCTGAAAATGGCAACATTCAATTTGAAAAAGTTGGCTTGTCAAATGAGGATATGCAATTTCAAGAATACAGTAGATGGCTATTGTCAAAAATAATGGCAGTTTATAGAATGCAACCTGCTGTTCTTGGTGTAATTGATGTGAATCAAGGTAGAATTAATGCTTCATATCAAGAAATCCAGTTCAAGAAAGATGCTCTGACACCACTGTTGACTTCAATCTCAAATCAACTTAATACTACATTGGTTTGGAATAAGAATAATTTTGGTTGGAGTGATATTTATCTTGATTGGGAAGGTCTTGATGATGAGGATAAAATTCTACAAGCCAAGATTCATGAAGTATATTTGCGTTATGGTGTTTATACTATCAATGATGTTCTTGAACAATTAGGTATGGACGGTGTACCTTGGGGTGATATTCCTTATATGTTCAACCAGATGGCACCGTTGGATCAATTAAGCAACAATACAAGTGAAGAAACACCTCCACCTCCAATTGCTAAAGGGATGATTTCAAGAAATTCTTACTTTGATTCATTCACAGGCGAGTTTGATATCCAAAAATGGTTGATGGCTGGAGCACTTGCCGGAAAAGTTTTTCCAACTGGATTGGAAAGAGTTGAAAGAGGTGACATTAAGAAGGCAATCACAAAGCTAAAAGGTCAACACGAAAGTGCCAGATCAAAGTTGATTTCCATTAGTTAGTGATAATTGACATAACTTTAAAAGTTATAAACTTAAATAATTATTTTATTTGTTATAATAATTTACTATATTTACACTGTATTCAATAGGAGCTATAATGTCTTACAGTTATCCACACAATGTACCTGAAATTATCAAAAATATTCCTACAGCTGCTCAAAAGCTGTTTGTTAGTGCTTATAATGCGGCATTAGCAAAAAGTGATGACGACAGTAAGTCTATTGATGACGGTTGGAGGTCAGTTAAGACAAAGTACAAAGAAGTAGATGGTGAATGGGTAAAGAAGAAACTATCAGTTCAGCTTGACGAACGGGTAGCCTTGGAAGAAGTGCCTGATTGTTTGCCGGATGATGTTTTAGAATTGCCTGGTCAATTGCCTACTGCTTGGGCTATGATCTTTAACAAGTTGTTGGACAAAAACATTAGCTTACCTATTGCACGTGATAAATCTTGGAGCATAGTTAAAAAGTATGTTTACAAGGTTGAAGATGGGTGGAAGTTTAAACAACTGAGCCCTGTTGAAGAAATCTTGGCAAAAAACTTTAAAAATGATTCAACATTAAGGAAAGATCAAATGAAGGTAACTTTCTTCAAATCCAATGGAAAAGAAACTGATGGTGATTTCAAAGTTGTTATGGGAGCACAGTTTATTGAGAAATCAGTAGGCGGTGAAAAGAAACACTTTTTAAAAGGTGTTGCTTCTGGGAACTGGTTAGACAGGGAAGATGACATTGTAATGCCTCCTTTTATCCAAAAGATGAGAGAAGTGGCAAAAGGATTGCCTGTTTTTACTGATCATGTACGTACTGATGAAAACATGATTGGTTCTGTTGTAGAATTAGAGAGTGATGATGCTGATGTATTTGATCCAATCACAGAACTTGAACCTCCAAATGAAAACCAAATTGTAAAAAGACTACAAAAAAGAATGGCCAAAGGTATTAGTTATGGTTATTCCATAGGTGGTAAGATTACAAAGGCTGTTAAAGTTTGGGATGAAACGCTTCAAAAGTTTGTCCGTCAGATTATTGATGGAGATATTTATGAAGTAAGTGTTGTACCAGTACCTGCTCTTGAAGGAACTGATGTAACAATGTTCAAGAAAACTTTTTCACCTGATTCATTTTTCGCTTCAACAGAAGTTGATCAAGATTACATTGACCTTGCAAAAAGTGCCGGAATCAATGTTGACAATCTTGATGAGGTAGTTAATGCTGTTGTTGAAGATGAAATAACAGATGAACAAGTGTTCTGGCTTGATTTCGAGAAAGCTGTGGATAAGTTTGAGAAATTAAGCGAAAGCCAACCTAAAGATGTTGATATCAATAGTTTACCAAGATCATGTTTTGCTAAAGCAACTGGAGACAATAGGGAAGAATGGAAATATCCTTATATGTACAAATGTGATACTGGATTGAATAAAGTCCACTATGGCTTGCTTGACAAAGCATTCAATGATGCGTCAATGGAAGATGATGAACGTGTATTTAATTTCTTGAAGAAAGTCAGAGGAAAACTTGGCTTGTCAGAAGTTGATTACAACTTTGTTGATTTCCGTAAAGTATTGACCTCTACAATCACAGAAGCTGTTGAAGCACGTGAGGCCAGAGTTAAGTTGAATGATATACTCTGGGAGTTCCAAACCAATGTAGAGTTTGTAGCATTGAATGATTGGCAAGATACAGATGAAAAGATTGCTGACATAAAAGGATTGACAGCGCAATTGGTTGATGCCATTCAAACATTGTCAGAAGTTATTTCCCGCCAAGTTGTTGTTACGCTAAAATCACTATCCTTAGAAAATATGGAGTGATACCGATATGTCTAAAAAATTAAAAGGCACTGAAATTAATCAGACTGTCGAGGAACTTGTCAAAGGTGTAGTTAGCTCAATGGTAGCTAACAATGATGATTCCAAAGCAACTGATACCGATGCTGACTTGGATAAGTCTGTCGATGCAAGTGCTGATCAAGACAAAAATTTGGACAAATCCAAAGACACTGATGCTGACAATAAGTCAACTGATGGTGACGATAAAGATTTGGCTAAATATGTCACAACTGATCAACTTACAGCGACACTTACCGAATTTGCCAAAACTATCACTACCAGTGTAGTTGAAAAAATCAATATTGCTAAATCAGCCGATGCTGACGCAGATGGTGATACAGCAAGTGATAAAGACAAAGACCTGGATAAATCAGCTGATACAGATGTTGATAGTGATGCTGAACTGAACAAATCTCAGGGTAACGATGAGCCAAAAGCCCTTACAGAAGATGAAGTTGTTTCTTGTGTTACAGAGACACTTGAAAAACATCTTGGTAGTGGCCGTAAATCTCTTGTTTATTCCGGTGACAAACTTCTGAAATCAGCAGATGAAGTTGATGGCGCTGTTGAAGTCAACCTCGACACCGTTTCCAGTGAAGACTGGAAAAACGTACCTGAGAAGGTACAAAAGAGTGCATTGACGAATCATTTTCGCAGTGTTCTTAGTTAGAACTTTCTGGTGTAAACCAGCACGACTATAAATCAATCAAGTTTTCATGGAGTGAATTATGCCAGATTTAGGCTCACTACAAGATGCTCTGAACAAAGCCCTGACAACTGCTGGTGGTGAAGGTGGCGATTTTTTGCCAACTCCGCTTGCCAACACTTTCATTGACCTTGTTCGGGATAAAAATGTTTTCAGACAAATTCACCGTGTTGTGAATATGCCTGGTAAAACATTTGATTACCCAAAGATTCTTTCCGGCCCAACGGTGTATTATGAATCAACAGAGCTTACACAAGAAGCTGTTGAAACAACTATCACCACCGGAACTGTGCGTTTGACCGCACGCAAATTCATGGCGCAAATCAAAGCCTCTGAAGAGGTTTTCGAGGATGCCAATCAGGATATGGACTCTATTATTGAACAACATTTCGTTGCTGGCCTCGCTGAAGCTGAGGAAGAAACAATGTTGGTAGGTGATAGAACACATACCGCCACAGCACTTTCTCCATCTGTTGCTACAGATGGTAACTGGTATTCCAAAGACCATCGTTTGGCTTGGAATGGCATCCTTACACTTGCTGGTGATATTGTAGGTACATTGTCTCAGGGCAATCGTGCTGCTAACCGTGTCGATGCAGGTGGAGCAGGAATGTCAACTCAGTTGGTGCGTCAATTGCTGTACAACCTTGGAAAATATGGCCGTACAATGAGTAATATCGTACTGTATATGAATCCTTGGTCAGCGAATCAATTGCTCGATGACTCCAAATTGGTAACTGTGGACAAGTATGGTCCATCCGCAACAATCCACACAGGTGAATTTGGAAAACTGTATGGAAAAATCACTGTTATTAATAGTGATAAATGTACCGATCAGTATGCTGTTGGTACCCATATTTCCAACCCTGTAATTGGTGATCGTCGGAAAATCAAATTGCGTAAAGAAGACATCATTGAATATGATGCACGTAGAGTTGTTATCAGCCAGCGTGCAGACATGAAGGTAGAGCACCAGGATGCGCTCTGCCAAATTCATGATCTTGATGCTCCAAGCACCTGGTCGTAATTTGTATTGATTATCTCCTGTGGTGCCTCCGTGGGAGTGGTTGCTGGAAGTCGGTTTAATTACTGGCTTCCAGCTTTTATTTTTTTTAAGTAGAGAAGATTGGAGAGAAGATGGAATACCCCAGCAAGAATTTAATAGATGATGAAGCAAGAAAAGAAGCACAACCGGATAAATTCCCCTCACATGTGGGCCAAAAGGATCAACCTTTAAATGATGGAGTTAATCTTGTCAACAATGATGAGATATTCTCTATTACACTTACCAAAAAATTTATCAACAAATCAAATAGAACTGAGATACAAAACTTGCTATCACTGGCATCATCTCCTATGTTCTTGAAAATCCCTAATGAAAATGAAGTAGGATTTGGAGAATTTCACCCTACAATAAAAGAAAAAAGTAACATTGTTATCTTTATGGATATGCTACACCATTATACAGGTGGTAGATATTCTATATTTCAACAAGCAGTATTGCTTGGTGAACACTTTGGGGTAACTCTGGTAACTGATAAAAAGCCTCCATTTGTAAATGATTTCAAATCATATTCAGGTTTTGGAAATGTAAAGATTGTAGTTGATCCTAATTGGTTACAATCATACAACAAAAATCCATTTGATTTAGTAATTGGTATTCCAAATGTATCTGCCCAGTATGCCCACGAGTATGCTAAGAAATTCAGATTGCCATTTTACTGTTACATGTTTGAATCCCCAAATTATGTGTCTGAATTTAGAGATGGAGTGGATGCTACAGAGGAATTTTGGGCAAATTTCAAAAGAACAATTGTCCATGCTGATATGAGAATTACTCCATCAAAAACAAGTATGGAGTATTTGAAAAAGTGGTTAGGTTCAGATGATGGTAAATATGGGTATGTATATCCTTGTTTTAATAAAAATGTAGCAGACAGATTTTTAGATACACCAGAAAGTAGAAAGGCAACCAAAATTTACGACTTGGTAATGCTGTCCAGAATTGCTGAATTTAAGAATCCTGCACCTATATTCAAGTTGCTCAATAAAATGCTTAAAAGCAAAATAAGAGTGGCGATTGTTGGTAGAAATTTGACTAATTTTGACTTTGTCAATACGTTTGATAAAATCGAAATAGACTTATTTGATACTGGAATAAATGATGAGAAGAAATACAAAATCCTGTCACAATCAAAGATTGGTATTGTACCTTCAAAATTTGAAGGCTATGGAATGCCACCGCAAGAATTTCTATATTTCAATGTACCTTGTATAGCATATGATTTACCTGTTTTAAGGGAAGTGTATGGTGATAAAATATCATATGTTAAAACAGAGAAAAATTTTGCTATAAAGATATTTACAATGTTGAAAAGCTACAAGCCTGTTAATAAACCAACTACAGGTTTAACTACACCAGAGGTTACAAAGGAGCAATTCTTGAAATTACTACCAATCAAGAATGAACCGAAAGTTGCTATTGGAATCTTAGCGTTCAATTGTATTGATTATCTTGATAGTGTAATCAGATCAGTCTATGACGTTGTAGATCAAATAATCATTGTTGAAGGAGCAGTCGGTAACATGAAACATTGCTCCAATAATTCAGGCCATTCCATAGATGGTACATTTGATGCCATTATAAATGATGAATTGTATGATCCAGACAAGAAAATAAAAATAGTTATGAAAAGAAAAGGCTATTGGAAGAACAAAATTGAGATGCAAAACGAGATAGCCAAAAGAGTCAGAGCCAAATATTATATAAAGATGGATGCTGATGAGATATGGAAACCTGAAACTGTAACTAAGATTGTTAAATTCTTGGATGAAAATGAAAATATTGATGTAATTAGGATGCCTTTTCATCATTTTTGGACATCTTTTGGTATAGTAGCCACAGATTCTGGAGGTAAGTGGTCAACTAAGCATCCAAGAGTGTGGAGATGGAGGGAAACATTCAGGCATATCAGTTCATTTAACTTTTTTGTTGACAAGGCAACCGGAAATAAGGTTGATGAGAACAGTTACAATTATTATGTTTGGAAAAATGATCATATTTACCATATGGGATATGCCAGAACAAATGAAAGAGTGGATGAAAAATTAAAATATTATGGTGCCAGAAAGATTGAGAATTTTGTCGATAAGAATAGATACAAAAATTGGAAAGATGGAGACAAAACTCAACCAACACAAGATACACCAAGCGGTTCAGTGAAGTTTTCAAGAAAAGATTTGCCAACAGTATTAAAAGAACACTATTATTATAAACTAAAAGACATCAGAGGTTACAATGGATAAAGTGATCAAAAGAGAAGGTAAGAATTTTACACACGATATTGAACTTGATTCTGGTAAGAGCTTTGTTGTACCAATGATAGAGAAAGCAAAGTTTGAACAAGATGATATTGGTGGTTCAAAGAACATTGTACAAAATGAGATGGTCATTCATCCTTTACAGATTCAGAAGGAAGTGTTCAAGCCAAGAGATACACCATTGAGTGTTAATTATGAAAGTGACAAGCCTTATCTTAGTTGGAAGGTGAATATAGCATCTTGGTCTGATGTTGACAAAAGGACTTTTGCTTGTTGGGGTGATCATTGGGTGAAAGTAAGATTGGCAGAGGAGTTAGAGAAGTTAGGTTGTGTCACTGATGTAGAATTGGATCAGGCTGATGTAACAATTTACTTGTTTGGTTCACCATTTAATTTTAGAAAGAAAAGACCATATCACTACAATCCATTATCTTACAATGTAGTGTGGTTCTATTCTCATCCAGAAAAATTCTCTCAACAGGAAGCGGCAAGATATGATCATATCTTCTGTTTATCAAAACAATATTTGGAAACCATTAAAGAAGGTTTTCATCATACTGTAGAAGATGAACCACTTTACAGTTGTACAAATTTTACAACTCCAGTTAATCTTCCATATGGTAGAGATAAAAGAATCGCTATGGTAGCAAATGCAAGAGGTGCTGGAGCACCATATGGTAGAGAAGTGATCAAATTATTGAAACCACTCAAGTCTTGGATGGAAAGTAAAGAATTGAGAATGGAAGTTTGGGGTCACAAGTGGGATCAATTTGATAAATACAATCAATTTCCAAAAGAATGGTATGTTGATAAGTATTACCCATATGATGATTTGGATAGGCTTTACAGAACTTCAAAAGCTGTAATAATTGATGGTCATCCTGAGATGGAAGAACACGGTTTTGTACCTATGAAGATATTTGATGTATTTGCCTCTGGTGGTATGCCAATTATCAAAAGGAATGCCGGAACAACAGAGATGTTTGGTGATTATGTTCTACAATATGATAGTGTAGCAACATTAAAAGAGTGCTTGGAAGTTCTTGATGATAGGGCTGAGTGCTTTAAGATAATCAAAAAAGGTAGAACACTTGCCTATAAACATACATATGCCAATAGAGCTAAAAAGATTATGGACTCTATTGCTGATAGTGTTATTGGTACAGATCAATTGAAGATACCAGAGAGTGGCAACAAGGCAAAGGATAAAATAGTATGGTTATAATTAAACCAGAATTATTCATACTCACTTACAATAGGCTTGAGTATTTAAAACTTTGTTTAGAATCTGTATGGAATCAAACATTGAAAGTTCCAATAAATATTTGGGATAATGGTTCTACAGATGGAACAAGAGAATACTTGACAGACCTTTACAAGAATGATAAGTTGAATGGTGGTAAATTCTTTGACAATGCTTCTAATGTTGGAATAGCTGAAGCAAGGAATAAAGGATTGGAGCTTATCAAGAATACTTGTATCATTATATCAGATGATGATATGTATTATGTTGATAAGAACTATTTTAAACATATGTTTAATTGTTGGAATCATTTGGTAAAGAAGCATACAAGAATTGCTGTTTTATCAAATTACCATCCATTTGATAAAGGCAAGTATAGTGAAAAGATTTTCAAAGAAGCATATTTGTTTGGCAAATATGAATTGCACTATATAACAGGATCACCTCCAGGTAATTGGATGCTTGATAAAGAAGTTATTTTGTCAATGAATGGATTCAGAATACCAAATGGTAAGAAGATGGGATTTGCTGCTTATCATTTGAATAAGAGAATAAGTAATTCAGAATTTCCATTTGTAAGGATAGATAAAATTGATGGAAAAGTTTACAAAGGTGTGGAGCATATTGATACTGTTGATCACCCTATGAACAAAAGGGACAATTACAAAGAGTACATTGAATTCAGAATCAGAGAGAAGGGTAAAGATTGATGGTAAAGCCTAAATTATTGTATATTGGAACATTTACAGGGAATTGGGTATCAGATCAATTTAGAGAAACTGGCTTCAAACGCCACTTTGATGTAAGAATATTTGATTACAGAGCATATTCTAAAACAGATTATATGAATATGAACAATGAATTGTTCAAAGCTGTATATGAATTTGGACCTGATTTAATATTTGTCAACAAAGGTGAAGTAATTTCACCAATGATCATCAAGAGAGTGAAATCAATATTCCCTAATTGCAAGGTTTTCATTTTCAATGGAGATCAAAGAGGTAGAATACAAGATGAAACTGTTAGACTTGGTTCAGTTTCTGATGCTATATTGATAAATAACAATCATGATGAACAGTGGAGTCAATATTATGATGCTGGAGTGAAAAAGATATATGAGTATCACACAGCAACAGATGCTAATACATTCAAAAATGTAAAGGTAGATAAGAAATTTGATGTAGTATTTGCCGGTGGTCACTATGGAACAAGATTCCCTTTGTCTAAATTTAGACATCAATGTTTAGTTGGATTATCTAAAAACTTTAAACTTGGTATAGCAGGTGGTAGAAATTGGACTTCATTCAGTGGAATGGAATATGTTGGTCCAAAATATAGAGGTTCATTGACTGGATTTCTTAATTCAGGTAGGTGTATTCTTGGAATAAATGCTTTTAATGACATAAAGAATTATACCAGCAATAGAACTTGGGTATCAATGTCTACAGGAGTTCCATATGTCTGTCATACGTATGCTGGTATAAATAATTTCTTTAAACACAAACAAAACATACTTGTCTTTAAAACTGTAGATCAATGTATAGAAACAGTTAGATGGGTATTGAAAAATCAACCAGAAGCAAGAAAAATTGGAATGGCTGGAAGAACACTTGTAAAAAGTAAACATTCATATTATAATAGGTCTGAACAGTTGTTGGAAATTTGGAAGGAAGTGAAAGATGAAGCCTAAAAGAAAGAATATCAATACACCTCCATATTGGGATGAAAAGTATAAAGGACTTGGAAAGCCAGAGAGAATCCTTTATTCACCACATAAGAATATGTATGAGAAGATTTGTGATTTAATCTTTTCATTCAAGCACGATAAAATGGTTGATGTAGGTGCCGGCACTTGTGTGATAGCATTTCTATTGGAGAAAAGAAATTTTCATTTCAAAGATAGATATATGTTAAACATTGATCATTCAAAAGTTGGTTTAGAAATAGGTCAAACAAGGTTGAAAGAAACCAATGTTGATATTGATATCAAGGTTTCTGACATAACAAAGCCTATTGATATGAGTGATATGGAGCACCAAGACAATTATGACTTGGTTACATGTTGCGAGGTCTTGGAACATTTAACTGAACCAGTGCTTGCTTTGAAGAATATGGAGAAGCTGGTTTCAGACAAAGGTAGGGTGATTGTTTCAGTTCCACACGGTAGATCACCCTACAAAGATCATTATTGGATCAGTATTGACAATGAAACTATGGTTGGTTGGCACGAAGCTGTAGGGTTGACTGTTGATACAATTACAATAGTAGATAGATGGAAAATATTCATAAGCAGGAAGATTACAAAAGAAGATGCTGAAAGGATGTTAAGTAATGAAAGTAAACGCAGAGTCAAAGCCGATTTATGTATTCCAGTCAAAGCTGAATAAAAAATCAATTGAACTTGCCAATCAAGTTATGGCTGATGGATGGATTGGACTTGGTAAGGTAACAGAGAAGTTTGAAAGAGAATTTGCTGAATATTGCGGAGCAAAATATTGTGTAGGTCTTAATTCAGCTACATCAGCACTACATATAGCATTAAAGTGTGCTGGAGTTAAATCTAAAGACAGAGTTATGTCTACACCATTAACATTTGTAAGCACTAATGCTGCTATACAATATTTGGGTGCTCGTCCAGAATTTTGCGATGTTGACCCAGCTACACTTACTCAATCACCTGAAATATATCTTGATAGAATTAAATTCCATTATAGTCAGGCAAATGTTCTTCCAAGATATGCTGTTCATGTTCATTTTGGTGGTTTAGCTATGGAACCATCAATTATGGAGATGATTGAATCACAGTGTGGAATAACTTTAATAAATGACTATGCCCATTGTGCCGGAGCAAAACATTTTGATGGTTCAATGGCTGGTTCATATGGTGATTTCAACACATTTTCATTCCATGCTGTAAAGAATCTACCATCACCTGATGGCGGTGCTCTTGTTACAAATAATGAACATGTTTATAAAAGAGCGAAAAAGTTGAGATGGTTAGGTATAAGTCAAGATACCTTTTCAAGAACTGCAACCAAGGGTAGAAATAAATATAGTTGGATATACAATGTAGATGAACTTGGTTGGAAGTATCATATGAATGACCTTACTGCAGCAATACTTCTTGGCGGTCTTGAAACACTTGATAAAGATAATGCAAGGCGCAGAGAGATACGGGAAAAATACAGAGAAGGGATTGTTAATGGCTTTATAAAGCCACTTGGAAATCAAGGGTATCAATCTGGACATATGGCAATATATCAAGTCCCTAAAGGTTGCAATAGAGATATTGTAATTGAAAGATTGAAAAGTGAATTTAACATACATCCTGGAGTACACTATATTCCTAATTATCAATTTAAACCATTTAAAGATAATACAATAGATTATCCATCTGATCCATCAACTTGGATTGTAAATGATATTTGGGAAGAGTTAATAACATTGCCGTGTCACCTGTTGATGTCAGATTCAGATATAAATAGAGTGATTGAAGCTGTCAATACAATATGTGGTGATTAATGTGAAAGCAATAAAATATAAAAAAGCTGATTCAACTCATATAAAGATGGTTTATTTGATCAGGAATAATCCACTGGTAAGGAAAGAGTTGATTTGCGATGGTGATATAAATTATCTCCAACATATAGAGCATTACAACAAGATGTTAGAGGATAGAAATTATTCAATCTATGTTATGTATTATGGAAGCTGGATCATAGGGTTCTATAATGTAATTGTAGATAGAAATAAAAAAGAGGTTGAGATTGGTTACAAACTATCACCTACATTTTGGGGTAAAGGTCTTGGAAAGATAATGTTCAGAGATTCTTTGTCAAAGGTAAAAAAGTTGTATCCCAAATATGGTATCATCTTGACTGTATTCAAGGACAATGAGAAAGCTGTGAAGATATACAAGAGTGGAGGGTTCAAATTGTCAGGGGCAAAGAAGGTTAGAGACAGATTATTATACACAATGAAATTACATAACTTAAAAAGTAATATTTAGATATAATACTTTTAAATTACAAATATTTTTAATATATTTACACTGTATGAAACCTAATGGAGTTATGTATAATGGCCTATATTGAATGGGACAAAATTTTAAAAGATGATTCAAGCACAGTATCAACTGAATTTAAAGCAATAGCAGAGCAGCTTGTAAAAACAATGCTGCTTTCTGTGTTCAATAGTGATTTTGAGAAGCATACAATATCAACATCATCACCAGAGTTACACGATATTGGTAATAATCAAGCAACTCTGATATTGAAGAATTTTCCTGTTATCACTTTTACTGAATTGAAAGATAATGTAAGGGATGATGATAATGTAACTGCTTTAGTTGAGAACACAGATTTTGTAGTTGATTACACTTGTGGTATTGTAAAAATAGCTCCAACAATTGAAGCATCTAATTTGTTAAGGCGCATAACTACATTTACAGTTGGTCCAGCAATGGTTAGTGTAGCTTATGTTTATGGTTACGAATCAATACCGGATGACATCCAAGGATTTATCAATGTATGGGCAAGTCAATTATATAAAACATTTCAGAAAACATTTCAAAATATCAATGATGCTGTTGAGATTGAAATGGCTGATTACAGGAAGAAAATTGGAACAGTCGCTCAAAGCCTATTGGCAACAAATACATATGTAATGTCAATGTTGCCTGGTCTCAAAAGTAATTATGCTAATTATGTAGAACTTGGAACCAAACCACGTTATTAAGGGTTGTTATGATTGAATTAAGTGAACTTCCAAGCACAATAACTGTTTATTCAGAAGCTACTCAACCACAAGAGTCTGACGAATTTGGAGATGTAACATCTGATACTCAAGTTAAATATATTGGCGTTAAGTGTAGGATAGCAAGGAATAGAAAGTTATCTGAAGGAGCGCAAATAAAAGAATCTGGAGTTATTGGAAAGACAGATAATATTGTTTTTTTAAATCATTCAAGTGATAGTTATGATGAAATTATTATTAGTATTGGTGATAAATTAATTGATGAAATAGGTAGAAGATTTGAAGTGACCCAAGTAATTATTAGACCTGGTGGAGAATCTGACCACCAACAAGTTCACTGCTATGAAATAATAAGCAACGATTATAGTCAGCCAAATATACCAGGTCATGTTGATCCAAATCATCCAAGATTGGTTACAACAGATGATATTGAAGATGGAGCAGTAACCCCAGTCAAAACATCATTTGCTGAGGACTTCTAATGCCAAGACGTGTCTCTGGAGCAGGCATTGGTAGAACAGGTGGAGCAGCGTCATTATCAAAAGTATCAGGAATTGCTCCATCATCATTTTTAAGAGTTCCCAATGTAAAGGCTAAAATAACAGTATCTGGTGTTTCTGCTGTTGAGTCTGCTTTCAGAAAAGTATCAAGGAATATGGAGTCAGCCACATTTAAAGCTGTTGAAGCAGCTGTAAAGATGATCAGGGCTGAGGCAAGAAAAATAGTCCTTACAGGTTCAATGAAAGCATATGATACAGGTGAGCTATATGAAGGCATAGTTGCTTTAATTGAAGAAAGAAACAATGATGAGATATATGGAGTTGCCGGAACATTCACAGTAAAACACGCTATTTATATTCACGAAGGAACACACAAGATGGCTCCAAGACCTTTTTTATTGGTTGCCATTAAAAGAAGAATGAAATTGATCGAAAAGATGATACAACAAGCAGTCCAACGTGATATAAGCAGAGGTTTCATATCAGTATGATACATTATGATTTAGAAATATTAAAAGCCATCACTGCTATATTAAAAGCAGATAACACAGAGGGTGACAATGTTCACTCTTTTGTTGGTGATAAAATCTTCCAAGGCAACACTGCTATTCAAGGTAGCAAAACTCCGCATGTGACAATTGATGTTGCATTTGGGGAAGATGAAGTTACACTTCCTGCGGAGCATGGTGAAGTTGTTATAAAGGTGTGGTATCCAACTGATATATCTAAATATTCCACATCTTGTAGAAAGTGTACCAGTAGAATAGATCACTTGCTAAATGCCAATCCTGCTGTAATAGCAGCCAATTGTAACATTAGTGCAATGAGGCTATTTGATAGAACTGATAAATATTTTCTACCTGATGGTGAGAATGTTTTCTTGGCTGGAACACTTAATTACGATTTCACACTCAGCAATCTGTAACAAAGGAGAATCGCATGTCAGTTCAATTTGGATTGGCAACTATGCGGCTTGACAATGTAACACTTGGATACATGCAAGGTGTTACTATTGATTTCAGTTTCGAGCAAGCATTGTTGTATGCAGGTTCAGCCTTGTATCCTGTAGATGTACGGACGCATACAGGGACAGTATCTGGTAATGCGGAATTTGCCGATCTTAACGCACTTGGTATCTCCAAGTTGTTAGGTGGCACAGCAAGCAATTATGGTGCAATTTCTATCACAGATACTACATCCCCAACTGCATTCCAGGTTCAATTGGATATGAGCACAGACAATAAGACATTCAGGATCACATTGGTCCAGTGTCGTTCAACCAAGTTATCTTTTGGTTGGGCACGAGATAGTCATCAGATACCAAATTTTGACTTTCAAGCATTTGCCAACACGGCTGGTTCAGTTGGCACAATCATCCTTGAAGATGTCTCGTAGATATTTCCCTGACATATGGTAATATGTCAACCATATGGCGGCTTAACTGGTCGGGTCGCCATATTTAATTAATTTGTAGAGCAGAGAAGAAACAAAAGGAGTTAATTGTGGAAAATGATCAAACAAATGATTTAGTAGCAATAGTTGGCGAAGTAAAGAAAGTGTCAATCAAAGGTACAATTTTGAGTGTTGGTGCTTGCTCACTTGATGAGATGGATCAATTGAATAAGATGATTGATAAGTTTTACAAGATTGCTGATTCTTTGGATGATTCAGAGTTGCTTGGCAATGAGAAGTTTAAAGTTGCAATGATTGATATTATCTATCTTGGTGTAAAGGATTATAATGATGATATCACCAAAGAGAAGTTGAGAAAGATTGTTACATATGCTGCTTTCCCAGCTATCTTAAAAATTATGCTTGACTTGAATGATTTCCTTATTGGCATGGATGATATTAAACAAAAGACAAAGATTGTTGAGGAAGCTAAAAAAAAATCGACAAGTTCATAGTTCTGTCAATGGATGAATTTGCTGCTCTTACACCTGAGAAGCAAGTTAGATATGAATTAAAGCGTGCTCAATACAATATGGCAAAAAAAGAGTATGCTGAACTCACAAAGAAATTTCAAGATGATGGAGGTAAGTTTTCGTGGTTAATACTCTTCCATCATCTTTGTAGTACATATGGTTGGACAATTGATTATGTAGCTTCTTTGAAACCAAGACAAGTAAGATTGTTAATGACTGGAGCAAAGGACTATCATAAAAGACAACAAAATGTAATTAAAAAGGCCCAAGAAGAAAAAGAAGACAACAAGCCTAATTCTTTTGATGGAAGTTCTGTAAAATCAATTAAGAAGTCTGCCAAAACACCACAAGACTTTCTTAAATCAGGACTTTTCAACATTGTAAAGAAAAAGAAAAATTAGAAAGAGTTAGATATGGCAAAGCGTTTTACAGTGGCAGAGCTTGTTGTTGGGGTCAGAGCAGACTTAAAACAATTCAAGTTCGATTTGAGAGAAGGTCTTAGTGCTGTTAAGGGACTAAGTGCTGGAGTTAAACAAACATCAGCTGATCTTGCTAAAGGTGCTAAGATGTTAGCAGGTGTATCAGCTGTAGCTATTGGTGCTGGAACTAAGGCATTGATGGTTTTTGCTGATTTAGAGCAATCCATTGCTAACACAGCTTCTGTTACTGGTGGAACATCTCAAGAGTTGAAGAAACTTGAAGGCTTTGCCCGAAAGATGGGTAAAGAAACAGTGTTTACAGCTACACAAGCTGGTAATGCTATGTATTATCTTGCTTCTGCTGGTTATAACACAAGACAAATCTTTTCTTCACTGGAGCCAATTTTAGCTCTTGCCGCTGCCACCCAATATGATTTATCTGAGGCTACAGCCACGGTGGTGTCAACCTTGAGGGCATTTAATTTAGATGCTGATCAAGCAAGCAGGGTTACAAATGTGTTTGCGGCAGCCATCAGTACATCTCAAGCTACAATGCTCAAGTTACAAGAGTCTATGAAATATATTGCCCCTGTTGCTTCAAATCTTAATTATGAGATTGAAGGTACAGTGGCTGCTTTATCATTGTTATTTAATTCTGGTCTTGAAGCATCAATGTCTGGTACTCAGTTAAGGATGGCTCTTACAAGGTTGTTAAAGCCAACCAGACAAGCAAGACAAGCGATGCAGGATTTGGGATTGGAAGCAAAAGATTTAGACCCATCTGTAAAAGGGTTGGTTGATATTATAGGAGCACTTGAGGATGCTAATGCTGGTGCTGCTGAGAATGCTGACAAGATGGCTCAAATCTTTGGTGTTAGGTCTGTAAATGCTATGAATATTCTTCTAACAGCAAGTACAGATACAATGAAAGCTATGGAAGAAAATATCACTAACACTACAAAAGCTGCCGATATGCAACAGAGACAAATTGATACATTAAGAGGTTCTTGGAGATTGATGATAAGTGCTTTTCAAGAATCCTCTATTATAGTTGGATCAGTTTTGGCTCCAGCTGTTAGAGCAGTGATTGAATCATTCAGACAATTGAATCTTTGGTTCGCTGCACTTCCTGGTTTTGTCCAAAAAGCAATTGTTGGTTTCAATGCTCTTGCTGCCGTTATGGGAGTTGTAGTTGCTGCCAATTTAATGTTGTTAGCACAATTACCTAAAATGATAGCAGGATTTAAAATATTTTTAACATTAATTGGAGGTTCAGTTGCTCCACTATTGGCTGTATCAGCCGCTGTTATAGCTCTTACAGGTGGATTGATTTATCTGATAAGTGCCCAAGAGAGAGAAAAAAGACAACGCCAGTCAATGCTTGCTGACTACAATAATGTGTTGAATGCAAGGATAAAAGAGCAAAGGAATGTAAGAAATCTTGCTAACTCATATGATGAACTTGCCAAAAAGAGTAAGTTGAACGAAACACAACAGAATAGAATGAACAGGGTTGTGAAGGACATTAATACTGAATTTCCTAATCTTGTTGATGAAACAAAAGAATACTCTGAATCACTCACCGCTGTAAAAGAGCAAGGAAAACTTGCCAATGACAGATTGACAGAGTTAGAGGCAACACAAAAAAGAATGAGGCAAATAAAACTTGGTACAGATATTGCTGAGTTGAGGGATAGAGTAAAAGAGCTTGAAAAGGAATTGACTGATTTTGATATAATGGCTCTATTAAAAGGTAGAGGTGCTGCCAATTCATTCCGTGCTGGTATTGATAAATCAACAGAGGCTGTACAGGAATTAGAGGTTGATTTATTAGCTGTTGATGAAGATATGGCCAATATTGTAATGAGTACACTTGATATGAATCAATCACTGCGCAAGTTACATCCAAATTATTATGATATTCAAAAGTTGACTGAAAAGATTGCTTCATCTACTGACGGTAACAATAAGGTGTTGAAGTTACAAGGTGATATCATTGAACAGATTGCCTTTAATGAAGCTGAAAGAGTAAAGATACAAAATAGATCAAGTGAAGCATCTGTTACAATGGCAGCTGCCGATGCTGAAAGAAAGAGAGTTCTTGATAGTGTTGATGATGTCCTTGTTGCTATTCTTGGTGTTACTAATGAAACAGCTGAAATGAGTCAAGAGCTTGTTGATAAAAGAAAATTATTAAATGAACTGTTAGATCGACAGTTGGATACAGAGGGAAAAATCACTCAAGAGTTGGAAGATAGAGAATTTCCAACAGACAGAATTGAAAGGGCTGATTTAGTCAAGCAACAAAGGTTGGAACATGAAATTGCTGTTGCTGGAATCACTGATAGAAGAAAGTTGAGACAACAAGAGTTAGAACAGTGGAGAAAAGATACCCTTGTTAAAATTATTGATTCCGGTAAAGATGAAGCCAAAGCAAAAGAGATGATTGCTTCAGCATTGGCAAGGAAACAAAAAGTCAATGATGAGAAATATGAAAATGAAATGGCCCAATTTAGATTAGGTCTATTCACTAAGCAATCACAAGATGTACTTGCTGTTAGAATAGCTCAATTGAATGATGAGAAGCGCAGAGCGATGCAGACAGCAAGAGATATTGGAGCATCTACAGCAGAAGTTGAAGCCTCTTATTTAAAACAAACAGAGAATATCAACAGACAACACGAGCTACAACGTCGTGAAATGTTGCTTAATTTAGTACAACAGACTCAATCAATGAAGTCTGATGCTATTCTTGATGCTGATTTAAAAGAAAGAACCAAGCTGGAAGAATCATTTGATCACCAACTTGAAATGTTAAAAGTAAGCAAAGCAAAAGAGTTGGAAAAAGTTAAACAAGGCTATCTTGATAGAGAAGATGTTGAAAGAGAATACAAAGAAAGACAGCTTACACTGGAAGAACAGCGAAATAATGAAGTTAACCAATTACAAGCTAATCAAAATCAAGAGAATGCCAGATTGAGTGATGAGTTGTTAGCTGATAAGTTAGCAGCACTTGCTGCTATGGGAGAAGGTACAAAGACAGCATTGGAAAGAGAGCAAGCAATTGAAGATGCTGCTTACAAACAGAGATCAATTTCATTGGATGCTGAACTTGCCAAGAGACAACAACAGGTATTGGATGGTAGATTGTCTCAGCTTGAAGTTGATGAATGGTATCGTGCTAAATCATCACAACTTGAAGAAGAATACAGCAACAATAAAAAAGAGATTGATTTTGAATATGAGAACTACCGCCAAGAGATGATGCTCAACAGACTGGATCAAGATTCATTGATGTATGATCAACAGTTAGAAAATTATAGAGCATTCTTGGTAAAACAGCAATCAATGTTTAAAGAGAATACTGAAATGTGGTTGAAGATTCAGAATATGATCGATGCTGTTGATAATGATATGTACAAGAAGAAAAAAGCAAGACAGGACAAGTATAAAGACTTCATGGGATTGTCCATGGATGAATTGGCTACAGCAGCAGGCAAATCACTACAAGGCCAAACACGCACTTATAAAGATGCTATGAAAACTATGGTAAAAGCAGCCATAGATGGTTATATGGCATATGCTAAGGCTCAATTGCTTGTGAATTGGAACAATCCTGTAGGAATAGCTAAATGGGGTGGAGCAATGGTTGGATTGAGAGCGCTGGAACACTGGGCTTATGGAGCTATTGATAGAGCCAATACAGGTGGTAAGGTACAAAAGTCTGGTCTATTACAGGTTCATACAGGTGAAACAATTGTACCAAGTCTTGCTGATAGGGATATGAATGTACCAGCTAAGATACACAGAGCATCATATGGAGATTATCTTGGTGACTTATTCAACTCAATGACAGCAAATCAAGGTGCTGGAGTGAGTGGAGATAGAGCATCAAGAGTTGAACCGGAAAGCTCAAAACAACCACAAACACTTAAAGTGGAAATGGAAATGAACTTTAATGCTGAGGGTGCTATAATAACAGGTGATCAAGATTCAGAAGATATGTTGTATGAGAGAATCATCAGACCTGCTGAAAGAAGATTCAAAGAATCCCTTGGTGAAGTTATAGATGAAAGGTTCACAAACTAATGATTACTGTAAGTACTGATTTTGTTGGAGATCAAGAGTCCAATGCTCCATCTCCAACAATATTAAAATTATTCTTATACAAACAATGGCCTGGTGCTATAACAGATTATGCTGCTGGTTCTATTAAAATAGCAGGTGATGCTTCTGATTTCTTTTCTGTTGATGATAATGTATTGTTGTCAACTAAGGATTTGAATACAGAGTTTACACTTGCTACAGTTACATTTGTTGATGCTGATAATAAGACTACATTGACATTTGATGAAGCTGGTGATTACAGTGTAAAGAATACACCTGGCAATGACTTTGTATTTCTTAAATTTGATGCTACAGATTATATATTGAAACAATCTGTTGGAGACATTAGAAAGAATTATGAAGTTGATTCATTTGGTAAGTTGAGACCTTTTCAATTTAACTTCTCATTGTTGGATGATGGAGACCAGTTTGATCTCACTGGTTCTTCATCCTCTCCACAATTTCTTTATAAAGATTCATTGTTGTTGTCTGTTAGTTCTGTTTCTTTGGTTGGAACAGATACTGAAATTACATTCAATGAAGATTTATCAGGCTACACCAATGCTTTATTAAAGCAATATTATGTTGATATCATAGATGGAAACAAAAGAGAAAACAAAGCTAAGATAAAGACACCAACAGTATCATCTGATAAATTAGAGATAGATGAAGATTGGTCTGGTGATATTGAAGCAGATGATACTGTTGTTATTGCGATTCAGAACAAATTTCTCGTCAAATTTCAAATGAACATAAAAGGACATGCTTCAGATGAAGTAAACACTTTCTTTGGTGTAATTTATCCTAAGAATGTGACTAAAGCCAATAGGCGTGTAGATATTATCTCATATAGCCTTCTCATTGACTTTAATGAGACTTATGCTTTGAAGATTTCAGATTTGACAACAGAAGAAATTGATATTCCTGGGATTCCAGGAGTTAGCATATATGAATATGAAGATGGTAATATACCTAAAGAAAAAGTTGTAAAAGTAAAGTATAAACACCCATCCGGAAAATTACAGAAGATAGGTGGATTGAAGATAAATTCAGCCTCTGTAGATACTGGATCAATAATTAGGATATTGAGATTCAAACACCCTGATTATTTTCAATGGGATGGAGGTTCTTGGGTACAGAAGTCAAGTACAGCTACATCTCAAACGTTGACAGCAGCAGATGGTTCTACAATTAATTGTGATTTTAGGCCATCTGATTATCCTAAGAGACAGGATGCTGAGGAATTTGTTTTCTTTGATCCTGTATCAAAGCAACAAGTTAGTTTGGCAAGGCGTGGTCCAGCTGGGATACAATTTGATAGTGGAGAGATAGCACAACTATATACCAAGTTCTTTAAAATTTGGGTTGATGAAACATATGCTGCCGGAACATTGACTGGATTGACTGATGTATCAAATGATTCACCAATTGAAGTTGTTCCAGATGTGACTACAGCTATTGCTATTTATTTTGTGTTACCATCTAAATTTGGCGCAATTGAATTTAAGGGTTTAAGACAACCTGGTGATTCTTTAACAGCAAGGATGAGTTGGGAATATTCTGTACCATTTGGTGTTGATCCAGCTTGTTTTGAATCCTTAACAGTTACAGATGGAACCAGCGGAATGTCCCAAGATGGAATAGTAAATATAACAATTCCAGATGATTGGGGCAGACTTGCTAAGGTAGGAGCAGCAATAGAAACATCATCATTTATAGTAAGGTTAAAAATAACAGCTGGTACAGCATATAAAAAAGAGTTTAATCAAGTAATACCTTATGTTGTAGCTGAAGGTCAAGATGGAGATAAGTTTACTGTAAAGAGTGAAAATTACAGATTAGGAAAAGAAAAAGACACTTATGAGAGCAGTGTAATTGTAAGATATGATGATACAGATGGAGATACACTAAATATTGCTAATTGGAAACAATGTATTCCAGCATCTGATATACTTAGTGATATATTAGATAAGTCAGGATATGGGGTTACAACAGATGAACCTACATATCCTGGATTAATAACACTACCAAAAGAAACATTAAATGTTTGGGGCAAACCTTATTCATCAGAAGAAAGAATGCCTACAGCAATACATGGTTTGGATGGTAATGAGACTTTAGCTGGTAGTATCTTTTGTGCTTACAAGAATCAAATCTTTATGCTATCAAGTGTTACTGGAAGTTGGTCTAAAATAGCTGAGGTTGATTATTATTATACAATTAAATCAATACATTATTTTGAATTGACTGAGGATGCTGCAACAAGATATTTTATACTGGCACACGGTTTCAAAGATGTTGTTCCAGATGATTCTATATTGAATACAGATCATTATGAACAACCAGATCAAGTCCTTGTTCGTGTAGATGATTTAAACACTACACCTGTAGCAAGATATACATATACAGATAATGGTGGAAATTTAGCAGTCACTACACAATCAGCTGGAAATGGTTTAATTGATAATTATAATTTGTTTAGAAGTGGAGCAGGATTGACAACAGCTGCTCCAACTGTTACTAATTTCAATGCAATTGGAGATGTAAATGCAACGGCAACAGTAGCATATCAATTTAAGTCTAATTCAATTATAATACCATTTCCACAAATGACTTTGAATTTAATATCGTATATCAATTTACTTTCAGATGATATATTTGTTGGTATTGATTCTTTAATGGATAATATTGTATATCCAGGTACTGATTCGCCTGATTATCCAGAGCCATTCACTATGATGCCTGGTTATTATGGTTATTTATCATCACAAACAGCAGTTGCTTTGTTTGCAGATATTGCTTTTAAACATACACTTGGTCAAAGAGGTGGATTGGTTGGGGTTCATTTTTCAGGTCTGTCTTCATCACCATATGGATTGTATGGCCAAAGGTATCCAGATTCACCAGCAGCATGGTCTGATAACATTAGAAGATATTTATATCAATATTTGCCAAGAACTACACTTCCAATGACTGAATCAGGTAGAGATATGGGTTGTGGACAATGGCCTCAATCAGCATTTAGTGAAAATACCAATGTTGACGATGCTACATTTATGGCAAGAGAGTTTTTACTGGATGCAGTTCAAATGCCAGAAGATGCTGTAACACCATATAGAGATTTCTTGATCCAATCAATTCTTACTGATTGGTATCAAATGGATGATTCAGATTATGAGGCCAATGAGGCAAGAATAGAAATAACAACTGAAAGAATTGGAACAGATGCAGCATTTATACCTTCCAATATGACTTGCGTACATTATGATTCAAGTGCTGCTACATATAATACAATAAATATGAGTTGGGCTTCATCAGTACAATTAGATCAAAATGATTGGTTGTATTTTAGCTTGCCATCTAAATATGGTAGAATGTATCTACAAACTACAGTAACAGGAACTGTTACATTAGAAGCAAAGCAATTTGTAATGCAAACTGGAGCTAATGGTTCATGGCAAACAGTTGGACTTCATGAAGATGATTTCAGCGGAGCTACACCTGGAGCAAGGAATGGATTGGTTGACTTCCCATTACAAAGACATTGGCATTATCAAACAGCAGCACTAAGTGGAGTTACTGGAATTGGTACAGGTTATCAATTCGGAATAAAGCAAACAGGAACAGGCAATCTTGTAGTTAGTTGGGCTGGTATAACGAGAAGGCAGATATGGACAAGCGATATAGATTGGCCAACCAATTCAAAACATTATATACCAATTGAGATAGAATATAATAGATATGACAAGTGCATATATGGATGTATGTTTGATCAAGCTGATTTACAGTATTCTATATTTTGTCTTGAAGATAGTGATGATTTTGATACTTCTACAGGAATATCAAATATATCATTTCAACAATTAACTGATGCTGAATTGGTACCGACCGGATTTGCTCACAATAGAGATGATGGTTGGGTATATTTTGCTACAGCAGACAAAAAGTATATGAAGAAAACAGCAAAATTATACAGGTGTAAGTGTACTGATCCAAGTGCAGATACTTGGACTGTAGAAGATTTAGGTGATTTAGTAGCAGGTGAATGGGATATTCCAACAAGACTAACTGTTGTAAATAATGGTGTCTATGGTTTTACAGGGCCAAACAGAGGTTACTTTTGGGAATACAAGGATGAAATAAAGATAAGATTTCCAATAGCAAACTTTGGCGATAAGAAATTATTGGGAGCATTGAATGATGTTTCCCAAATTCTTAACTACATTGTATATACTGATGAAGAAGCTCAAACAGTAGTAAAGGATAGATTCACTGGTACACCTTCAATTGATAAGCAATTTGATGAGAAGCATATTAAATCTATTGGCTTTGTAAGGAATCAAGAGCAAGTGATGGCAGTAGATGTAGAATGGGATGATGGTGAATTTTCTGGAATAGAAAAAGTAGGAATAATTAGAGATGGAATACTGCCAAATACAATCAATAATAATCTAATTATGTTTCCACAAATAGCAAGATTAGTAGGATTGAATGTATGGAAGTATGGAATAACATATAAAAGGTCAGTAGAGACAGTTTGTAAGTTATTACAACAATATCAATTATTTGATCAAGCAAATTTATTAACATCCAATATGAAGAAATTTAGTTCATTTGGATTGACTTCATCTGATAATTGGTTCATTAAATCCTTGACACTATCTTATAAAAGAAGAAACACAAGCATTACATTCTTGGAAAATAAAGAGGTATAACAGTGGCTGAATATGATGATTTAAATGATGAAGTTGTAGGTGGAATAGGAAAGCATGCTTTTTGCTTAATCAATGGATACCAAATACTGCCTAATACCAGCTTTGAAAATAATACAACTGGATGGACTGAGGTTGGATCAAGCGTTATAACAAGAACACTTGATGATGAAGCTCCACTTGGCAATTATTGTTTAAAGATTCAAGACAATAATGTCGCTGCTCAAGAGTATGTTAAAACTGCTCAAATTGACCCTTACAATGGAGCAACATTGGAAAATAAGCTGTTCTTATGTACATTTTGGGCAAGAGCAGATGCGGCTGGACACGTAACTGTTGAAGCTGTAAGTAATGATTCTGATGTCAATTTACAAAGTGTTGATGCCAAAATATGCGAAACATTTGAGGATATTTGGAGGCCACACTATTTCTTGTTTGCTATTCCAAATGAAGCTGATGCAACTGAGTTTCATTTAAGGTTCCATCCATATTGGTGGACATTTGATGAAGATGATACCAGTACAGGAACAGCCTATATTGATCGTGTCAATCTTTACAAGGTAGGATATTACAAAGAAATAAGACAAGCAACCTCTATGACACCATCTTGGAAGAAAGAGATTTCAGCAGATTATATAATGGGAGATGGTTCCAATGTTGAATATTGTGATGGAATGAGAGTTCAGCTTGATATGTTTTGGGACTATCTTGATCAAGAAAATGAATTGGTCAAGTCAGCTATATATGGAACACCACAAGTATTTGTTATTCCACATAAGGATTATGATTGGGGTATAATGTGTAAGCCTCAAGGAAATGATAAAAGGCAATACTTGAAAAATAAATATATTGGCCATACAGCTCAATTATCATTCCTTGGTATTGATCTGTTAGGTATGAAAAACGCACAATTAATGGAAGAAAATCTTATTCCAAAATGGGATTTTAATTTCGCAAGTATGCATCTTGGCGATAATCTTCCTTGGAACACTTATACTGGTTAGGAGTTGATATGTCTGTAAGAATTAGGATTGCATTGCCAGGTTCAGGCTATTCAGCACAGTTAGTTGGAATAGCTGGAACCAGAACATCAGGTGAAACTAACTCTGGAACCTATGATGCCCATTATAAACAACATGAATTTGAAGTAGCAGTTTCTGGAAACTATATACTTCAAGTTGATGCTGCTGGTGGATCATCTTGGTCAACAGATACAGATTGGTCTGATGCTAATGGAAATTTCTGTTCAGGTGATGATTTAGACAACCACTTGAACGGACATGGTACTGGAACTGCTTGGAAAATAGCAACAGCTGATATTGAAGATGGAGCAGTAACACCAGATAAAACATCATTTGCTGAGGATTTCTAAAATGGGAAAAATTAGAATAAGATTGCCAAACTCATCCTATGCTGCCTATCTAAAAGGTGTAACTGGTACAAGAACACGGAATGAAACAAGAATTGATGGAGAATATCAATTCAGATGGCGTGCTCACGTGTTTGATATACCAACATCAGGAAATTATACACTTCATTTAGATAGAGACAGAAATGGAACATTTGCTAATAGTGGAGATTGGTCTGATTTAGATGGTAATTTCCTTCCTGGTGATGATATGACACTACACTTAGAAGGACATGGAAGTGGTACAGATTTTACAATTGCTACAGCGGACATATATGATGAGAATGTAAGTCCGGTTAAAACATCATTTGTAGAAGATTTTTAATAAGGAGTTGGAAAAATGAAAAGAAACAAGATTTTATTTTGGGGCACAATTATATTTTTAGTAATGTTTACACTGATATTACTTCAAGCAGATTGTGCTGAGGCAAAAGGGTTCCAAACAGACTCATTAAGAGTAACAACAAAGTTTGAGGTTGGTAATAAAGGAAGTGCTATAAACATATTCCCATTTCTTGAGAATATAACTGGAAGCACCTTCTATTTTAGCGCTTTACCAGATTCTGCAAGAGGAATTGGATTAGCAAGCAATTGGGTTCGTATGCTTAGCCAATCTTATCGCTTTAGTACTGATCCAACAGCGCCTGGGACTAATTATAGAATGTATGTTCCTTGGATTGCTGGGCAAACTGAGCCTAATATTTTTGTTGGTAGCTCAAATGCTTCAAATACTTCTATTGGTATCAGGGCTGAATCTTATGATAATTATGCTTTATACGGTCTTGTAGGTGGAAGTAGTTCTAATAGTATTGCCATTTATGGACAGGCTCCATATGGGATTACAGGTGGATTTTTACAAGGAACAGTATTGACTGCCTCAAGTACAGCCCCTGCTGTTTCTATAACAAGATTGGCTATTCCTGGTGCTTATGATATGACTGGGCCATTGCTTAGAGTTCAGGATTCATCAACAGGTGATGGAACAACAGGAAATTTAATTGAAGCTAAAGTAGGTTCCAATGAATATTTCGTAGTTGGAAAAGATAGTGTTACAGAGGTTCAATATTTAAAGTTAGCTACACTTGATACAAATAAAACAACTGTAACTGGCGGAGAAATGGCCTTTGATGGTGTTTATGGCTGGATGTATGATGGAACAGAATGGTTAAAGATGACTTTTGCTGCTTCTGGTGGAGTTACAATTACAGAAGTTAGAAGTGAAATTGCTGATTCTCTTGATACATTTAGAGCAGATTCATTATTAACTTGGGTCACTACAACACAATTGGCAGATTCGATGAGCACTTGGAAGGCAGATTCAGTATCTAAGTGGGTAACATTGACTCAATTAGCCGATTCACTTGGTAACTTTGCGAGAGTTGCTGACTCATTAACAAAGTGGGTGACTTTTAGCCAATTAGCTGATAGTGCTGCTGCTATACGTGCTGCTGGAGGTGGAGGTGGCGTAACAGATTTTGTTAGTTTGACTGATACCCCAGCCGATTATACTGATGATGCTGGTAAATATGTATTAGTGAATGATGCAGAGGATGCACTTGAGTTTACTCATAATCCATATGTTAATTATTATGAACTCGATGCAGCTAAAAATCAAACAGATTTGGATTCAGCATTAACTGCAATAGAAGCAATTGTTGGTACTGATTTTGTTGATGTATTCTTGCAACCTGGGACTTATGTATTCTCTTCCACAGGAGCAAGAAAAAATAAAATAAGGATTAGAGGTTCCAATACAAATGGAAAGCAAATATATCGCTCATCAGACCCAACAGGCCAAACAATTATTCAGTTTTCTGATGATATGAAAATATCTGGAAATTTTACATTAGAAGATGTGACTTGTACAGTTGTAGGTTCAGCAAGTGTATTTGCTATATTTTATATAGAATATTCCAGTAATGTTGTTTATGATGTTAATTTTCGTAATGTAACATTTGCTGATGTGACTGGCAATAACCTTTACGCATCACCTTCTTGGATAAATAGTACAGAACCAGGAACGATATTGTTAGAGAATTGTGGTTTTTATGGTTCAATATCTACACAAAAATATAATGGTATTTATATTAGTGATGATGGAGTGCATGTAGTTGTTGATGGTTGTATTTTTCAAGGTATGAATAATGGGGCATGGTTTAATCATCCGGCAACAGGTTCAGCAACAAATGTAGAAGTGATAGTGAAAGATTGTATTTTTGATGAAAATGATATAGGAATAAATTTTGAGCCATCATTGATA